>ERZ791624.18-NODE-18-length-114916-cov-3.906382_pt1 | contig 114916 bp, 107 predicted proteins | sample MGYA00510058_ERZ791624 | MGnify/ENA primary metagenome ERZ791624 (study PRJEB30046, sample SAMN00715158) | human gut metagenome | study: EMG produced TPA metagenomics assembly of the A metagenome-wide association study of gut microbiota in type 2...
CCTGCGAACAGGCGCGCGTGTTCCACTGGCCGCTGGCCTTCCCGCAGGTGTTTGCGCAGGGCGGCTTCGACTGTGTGCTGGGCAATCCGCCGTGGGAGCGCATCAAGCTGCAAGAAGAAGAATTCTTCGCCACCCGCCACCGCGACGTGGCGCAAGCTCGCAACAAGGCCGAACGCGCCCAGCGCATCCAGTGGCTCAGTGAAGGCATGCTGGCACGCCACCTGTACCCCGACCTGGCCCATGAGGTGCATGAGGACGAGGCCGAAAAACGCCTCTACCGTGAATTCGTCACCGCCCGCCGCACGGCGGAGGCGGCCAGCGTGTTTGCCCATGTGAAAGGCAACGACGGCGGACGCTACCCGCTGACCGGCGTGGGCGACGTGAACACCTACGCGCTGTTTGCCGAAACCATCTTGCAAATCCATGCCGACAGCGGCCGCGCCGGCTTCATCGTGCCGACCGGCATTGCTACCGACGACAGTACCAAGGCGTACTTCGGCCACATCACCCAGAACCGGCGGCTGGTCAGCCTGTACGACATCGAGAACCGCGAGGCGGTGTTCCCCTCCGTACACCGCAGCTACAAGTTCTGCCTGCTCACCCTGGGCGCGGCGGAACGGGCAGAATTCGTCTGCTTCGCCACCCAGGTCAGCCAACTGGCCGACCCGCGCCGCCGCTTTACCCTCACGCCCGATGAATTCCGTCTCATCAACCCCAACACGCTCACCTGCCCGGTCTTCCGCAGCGAACGCGACGCGGAGCTGACCAAGAAGCTCTACCGCGCCGCCCCGGTGCTGATGCGCGATGCCGTTACCGCAGGCGAGGGCAAGCAAGCCAAAGTGGTGGAACCTGCGCAAAACCCGTGGGGCATTTCGTTCATGGCGATGCTGCACATGTCCAACGACAGCCACCTCTTCAGGGACGAGCCAGCTGCCGACCGCTTGCCACTGTACGAAGCCAAGCTCATTCACCAGTTCGACCACCGCTGGGCCACCTACACGGCGGACGGCAACAGCCGCGATGTCACGCTGCCCGAAAAGGCCGACCCGCATTTCACCGTCACCCCGCGCTATTGGGTCAGTCGCGCAGAGGTGGAAGAACGCCTGTGTAAACGCGACCGCGATGGTCGCGTGATCTGGCAATGGGAGCGGGATTGGTTGATGGGCTGGCGGGATATCACCAATGCGACCAATGAGCGGACGGTGATTGCGTCGGTGGTGCCAAGGGTGGGTGTTGGGCACACTATGCCGCTGTTCCTGACTGATACCGATACACGCCAAATCGCTGCGCTCTTGGGTAACTTGGGGGCACTCGTGCTGGATTTCTGCGCTCGGGTCAAAGTCGGTGGCACCCACCTCACATACGGCTACCTCAAACAATTTCCAGTACTGCCGCCAGACCACTACACCGACGCCGACCTCGCTTTTATCGTCCCGCGCGTACTGGAGCTGACCTACACCGCCCATGACCTCTCCAGTTGGGCACAAGACTTGGGCTACGGCGGCGAACCCTTCCCCTTCGACCCCGACCGCCGCGCCACCCTGCGCGCCGAACTCGATGCCTACTACGCCAAACTCTACGGCCTCACCGAAGACGACCTGCGCTACATCCTCGACCCCGCCGACGTCATGGGCGCCGACTACCCCAGCGAAACCTTCCGTGTGCTCAAGAACAAGGAACAGAAGGAGTTCGACGAATACCGTACTCAACGGCTGATCCTGGCAGCTTGGGACAAGCTGGAACGCGGAGAACTCAGATGAAGATCCTTGATCTGCAGAACGAATTCCGCGAACTGATCGCGCAACTCCGGCATGAAATCGAAGCCGCCAGTGCGATGGGGCAGTTTGATGTGCATAAGATTTCCGAGAACCTTATGTGCGGCCTTCTGCGAGAGCTGTGTGGCTGGACTGACTTGCGGAATCTGAACCACGAGCAAGCGAATTTTCCCGGAATTGATCTCGCAGACGATACGTGCCGAGTGGCGGTGCAGGTAACGGCCACCGCAGACATCGGCAAGGTCAAATACACGCTGGAGCAATTTCTCAGTCGTGATTTGCACCAGCGTTACGACCGATTGATTGTCTATGTACTCACCGCCAAGCAAGGCAGCTACTCGCAAGCGGCCGTTGATTCGGTGTGCGAGAGCAAGCACAAGTTTTCAGCTGGCGATGATGTTTGGGACTACAAGGATCTGTGCACCCTAGCAGCCGATGCTGAACCACACAAGTTGCAAGCTGCGCTCAACCATTTGAAAGCCTATCTGCGCGGAGTGCCTGTTGGTTTAGCGGACGAGGACATTGATCCACCGTTGACACCATCGGAATCGCTGACGGCCAACCTCGTGGAACTCTATTTTCCGAGCAAACTCTTCATTGCTCGATTGAGTGAGGATCTGCTGAAAAAGCATGGAAAAAGAAGACCAGGCTTGTGGCGAACTACCATTAGAGAGTTTAACCAAGAGAATGAACTCGCGGTTCCCTCTGCTTACGTAATCCACAGTGGTAATCTGGTGACGTTTTTTGATCTGACCGAGCGGAACAATCCCTATCAGCACTTGTGTGAGCTAGGCACGGCAGAAGAACACCGCGCTGCTGATTACTGTTCGATCGACGATGACCACGAGCGTGTCTTCAAGTCACTGTTGAGATTTTCCCTGCAGCATCGCCTGTTCAAAGAACGTGTACGGTGGGAAAACGATATCGGTGAGTTCATATTCCTACCTTTGGAAGATGGCTTAAACCAACGGGAGGTGGTGTGGCAAGGAGAGAAAAAAGCCAAGCGCAATGTCTTTTCAAGGCAATTCAACAAAAAAGACCCTTCAAAGGTTTTTCTGCAAAAGCATCTCTCGTTCGCTGTAGATTTTTTGCGCCTGGATGGTCATTGGTTCATTGCCATAACCCCCAGTTGGTTCTTTAGCTATGGAGCCAATTTCGAGCAGTCTGGTTTCAGTCACGACAACCTCAGCTGGATCAAGCGCCAGGAAAATAACCAGCAGGTGTTGAATCATTTTCGATTTATATCTGCCTGGCTGTCCTCAATTGACGACGAGGATCTTTTCTCAGAAAAAGGGACAACGGACTCTTTCCTCTCATTTGGGACTCCACTCATGCTGGACGGTGCCCCCTCTCTGGAGGAGTCTGGCTGGAAAGCCCTGCCTACGATCAATGAAGAAGATTCGGCGCAGCCGAGAAGGATGTTCGGTTCATGAAACTGGTGCATGTCAACGAGCCAAGGCTTGAGTTTTTTGAGGGCTCACATGTTTGTCCTAGGCGCGGGATTGCAGCCTATGGGGTGTATGACAAAGGCTCTCTCACCCGAAGAACTCGAATCCTAATCGGAGCCATCGGCACTAGCAAAGACCTCGAAGATTTTTCGAGTCTGATCGAGCGAATGAAGTCTCCTATATCGGCTGATGTGGATGAACACAAGGGCAATCTTTTTCCAGACTTCTGTGGATTCAATGAGCGGGTTGGGTTTCATGCGGAGCTTGCGTTCAACCAAGATTTAGGTCGCCCATTGAGACAATTGGATATCGAGAAAATTACAAAAATAAATAATAGAACGAAGCGTATAGAAGCAGCCCTCGATCTGTACTATGAGGAGATCAAGTTCCTCGCACAGAACAGGCCTGTCGATGTGATCGTTTGCGTGCTTTCCAAATCTGTTTACGATGCAGTCAGCAAAGATTCGGCGATAGAAGGCGACGAAAAGCTGGAAGAGAGCATCGAGGTTCAATCAGAGTTGAATTTCCGGCGGGCCTTGAAGGCGAAGGCCATGCACTTGGGAAAGCCGCTTCAATTGGTGCGTGCGGATTCACTGGCATCCGGCGCAAAGGGTCAGCAGGATGACGCAACCAAGGCTTGGAATCTCGCGACCGCGCTGTATTACAAGGCTGGCGCGACTAACCCATGGCGCCTTGAAAAGGCTGAAGGCAACACACTTTCTTGTGCCTTGGGTATCGCGTTCTACCGAAGCAGAGACAAGAAGACGCTTAACACCAGCTTGGCTCAGGTTTTCGATGAATTGGGTAATGGATTGATTTTGCGGGGCACGCCTGTGCATCTCGACAAAGGAGATAGAGTCCCAAAGCTATCGGAGGAGCAGGCATATACGTTGTTCAAGGCTGCGCTTGAGGAGTATCGCAATGCGATGCGAACGTACCCTGGCAGGGTCGTTGTTCACAAGACATCAAATTTCTCTGACCTGGAGATTTCAGGTCTCATGAGTGCGGCCTCGGACTTGCGTATCGATACAGTTGATTTTGTGACGGTGATGGATTCGCGACTTCGACTCTTTAGGACTGGAGCATATCCTCCTTATCGAGGTACATCCCTAGTCCTTGATGACCAGCGGCAGTTGCTCTATACCCGAGGCTCAATCTGGTACTACAAGACCTATCCTGGGATGTACATTCCTCAGCCACTTGAGTTGCGCGTGATCCGCTCGGAGCAAAGCCCCGCCTTTCTGGCTAGGGAAATCCTCGGACTAACAAAAATGAACTGGAACAACCCCCAGCTTGATGGAAAGTACCCCATCACGCTTAGTTGCGCCAGAAAGGTGGGGGAGATCATGAAGTATTTGGATGAACATGATCGACCACAAATTCGCTATGGCTACTACATGTAATCTGCGGGACAGAACATGCTTACTCATCTCAAACTGGAGAACTTCAAGATCTGGCGCACCACGGGGCCTGTGCGACTCGCCCCTATCACTCTGCTGCTGGGTGCCAATTCATCGGGTAAGTCCAGTCTGATCCAAAGCCTGCTGCTCATCCGTCAGACCGTCAAGGGCGATGATCCGAATCTGGATCTCAATCTAGGTAACCCCGATACCAGCGACTCCGTCACACTCGGCCAGTTCAAGGATGTGCTGTGTCGTCATGGTGCAGCAACAGAAAGCACGGCGTCCAATCAAGTAGGTATCGAGTTTCGCTGGAGCGAAACGGGAAATGCTGCTGAATCGGCGATTTTCTCGGCACGCTACCGCAAAGGTCAGTCCGGTAGCGCTGAATTGGAGTTCCTGCGCTTAGGCAAAGACGGTCAAGGCTTCAGTGTGGAACGTCGCAAACCCGGGATTTATCGCCTCACGCTGGGCAATCAAACCAAACCTTTGGGGCAAAGCGCGGATTTTCGTCCGCAGCGTTCGTTTGCATTTTCACCCTCTACGCTTAACAAGCTGGGTGTGCAGGGTGAGGTGATTCGGCCGGTTGGTCCGGCGCTGCTGGACGAGTTGGGCCGCATCATCTACCTTGGCCCCGTGCGCCGCTTGGCCCAGCGTGACTATGTATGGGCAGGGCGTATGCCTGCCCATATCGGCGACGATGGCGCCAAAGCCGTGGATGCGTTGATTGCCAGCGGTGTGGCGTGCCAGCAAGCCAAGAGGCGTAGTCAAGCCTTGCCAGCGGAAGCCTATCTCTTTGAGCAAACGGTTCATTGGCTGAAGGAGATGAATCTGGCGCACGGTCTTTCCATCCGCGCCCTTGGCAATTCAGCGCGTCATGAGTTGCTAGTGGAAACCGATGGCCAGGCCAGTAACCTCAAAGACGTTGGAGTAGGGGTGTCGCAGGTGCTTCCCGTCATTGTGGCCGCCCTGTTCGCACAGCCCGGCCATATCGTGATCGTCGAAGAGCCGGAAAGCCATTTACACCCTCTGGCACAGAGCAAGCTGGCTGAGTTGCTGGCGCAGGTAAGCAAGGAGCGCAACGTTCAGTTCATTGTCGAGACGCATTCAGAGCATTTGTTCCGCCGTATGCAGACCTTGATTGCCCGCGAAGAAGTTTCTGTTGCTGGCGCCGCCATGTATTTCGTTGAACGTGATGGCAAGGCCGCGCGATTGAGAACCCTGGAAATGGATGATTTTGGTCGATTGAAGAACTGGCCTGAAGGTTTCTTTGGGGATGCGCTAGGTGAGACCCGCGAACAGGCACGCTTGATGTTCGAGCGCCAGAAGCGGAGTCAGCCATGAGGGCGCGTTATGTCGTGGATACCAATGTTTTGATTGCTGCCAGCGCTGCTGACCCAACTCACCCGAAGGATATTGATGCCACGCCAGATGATCCGACAGAACGCCAAAAGGTGTGGCAGTGGCTGGACGTATTTCAGAAAAGCGAATCCCGGCTTGTACTGGATCTGGCGGGTGAAATCTATAACGAGTACACCAATAAGCTGGGGTTCAATGACTTTGGTATCCAAGTTGTCATGCACAAGTGGAGCACAGCAGCCGTCGATAACGTTGATGTCGCCTATGACGGGTATGGGCACGGGATATTGCAACTGCCATTGTTGGCTGTCATCCACGATGACGCAGATAAGAAAATGGTCGCCGCTGCGTTGGACTCTCACAGGAAGTACGGCGAGGGCTGTGTTGCTTTTGCAGGGGACACCGATTGGCATGATTGGGAGACTGATCTGCTGGCGAACAACGTTTTGTTGGAGCCCATCATTGAAATTTGGTCACGACAGAAACATGCCGAGAAGCAAGCTCGTTGAATGAGGATCATGCATTGACCGACTTCTTCCGTTTTCCTACCACTCCGCACCTCGCCTGGCTGGCCAAAGACGGCATGCCACGCGACGACAAGGTGCTGTCACCCACCGAAGCAGAGGCGCTGCTTGCCAGTGATGTGGTCGTGGAGGAGAAGCTCGACGGAGCAAACCTCGGCCTGTCTCTATCACCCGACGGCACCGTGCTTGCCCAGAATCGAGGCCAGTATCTGGGCGAGCCCTATGTTGGTCAGTTTGCGCGTTTACCCGCCTGGCTGGCGCAACACAAATCCAGCTTGCTTGCCGTGCTGCGTCCTGAGTTGATGCTGTTCGGCGAATGGTGCGCCGCCCGCCATTCACTGGATTACGACACGCTGCCCGACTGGTTTCTGTTGTTCGATGTCTATGACCGCAGCAAGAGGCGTTTTTGGAGTACCTCCCGGCGCAACGCGCTGGCCTCAGAAGCCGGATTGTTCACTGTGCCGCGGATATTGAGTGGCCGCACCACCCTGGCGGCGCTGAAGCAATTGGTTATGGATACAGCCAGTCACTATCGCGCCGAGCTGCCGCTGGAAGGTGCGGTGGTACGGCGCGAATCAGCTGACTGGTGCGAGGCGCGTGCCAAGTTGGTGCGCCCGGATTTCGCCCAAGCGATCGACACCCATTGGCGCAAGCGCGCCATCGAGTGGAACCGGGTAGATTGGACGCGGACATGAATCCTCTGCAACGCACCCTCATCGAAAAAGCCGGCCACGACAATGGCTTCGAGCACGTGCTATCTCCGGCAGGCGATGCGGTGACACTGGCTTCGGCCCGTCATCGCAGTCAGGCAGTGGTGACAGCATTGGCCGAAGGCTTTGAAGTGCGCTTTCAACCGGCAACGCCCGCGCTGTTGCCGGAGTTGCTGCGCAGCTTTCAGCCCTGGGCCGGCGCTGGCGGCGTGTTTGTGTACCCACCATGCCCGATCTGGCAGCTTTGCTGCGCCGTGCGGCCAGTCTGTCGCAGGCCTTGCCGAACCAGGCGGTAAGCGACTACCACGCTGCCGTGGCGCAAGCGGTGGAAGCCATGCCTGCCGAAGCCCGGGGCACGGAAGTCGAACGCCTGGTGCGTCAGCGTGTGGGACAGGCGCGTTACCGCGATGCCTTGCTCACCTATTGGGGGGGCGCCTGTGCGGTAACCGGCATCAATGTGCCCGAGGTGCTGCGTGCCAGCCATGCCAAACCCTGGGCCGAGTGCGCCGGTGATGCCGAGCGGCTGGATGCCTTCAATGGCTTTCTGCTGGTGGCCAATCTGGATGCATTGTTTGATCGCTTTCTGATCAGCTTCGACGATACCGGGTACTTGCTGACCAGCTCCCGCCTGACCGCAGGCGATCTGCAGGGGCTTGGCATTCAGCCGGGCATGAGGCTGCGCTGGCTGGCCCGCGAGCACTTGCATTATCTGCAATGGCACTGCGAGCGCTTCCTGCTCACATCCTGATCGAGGAAATAGCATGGCCAAGGCCGAAGCAAGCGTTGAAGAACTGGTTTCCATGATCGAGCGCGGCGAGCTGCGCTTGCCGGAAATGCAGCGCCAGTATGTGTGGCGTTCTACACGGGTGCGCGATTTGCTGGATTCGCTGTATCGGGGCTATCCCTCTGGGGCAATCCTGCTGTGGGAAACCGATGAGGCCGTGCCCCTGCAAAGCTTCGCCGTCAGCCAGAGCAACAACCCTTATCAGAGCACCCGCCTGTTGCTCGATGGACAACAGCGTCTGACCTCGTTGTCTGCCGTCATTCGTGGCGAGCCGGTGTCGGTGCGCGGTCGCCGTCGGCCCATCGATTTGCTCTTCAATCTGGAGCATCCCGACCAACTGGCCGTCGTGACCGAAGTGGATGAGAACGGTGATGACGCCGAGGTCGAGGAGGAAGGCGAACTGGGCGGCGACGAGGCCGACGCCAGCGAAGACGAACTGCTGACGCGCTTCAACAAAATGACCTTCGTGGTGGCGACCCGGAAGCTGGAGCAGTTGCCGCAGTGGGTGAAGGTATCCGAAGTCTTCAAGACCGACAGCGATGCGCCTTTCCTCAAACGTGCGGGCATCAGTGGCTTTGATGATCCGCGTTACGAGAAATACAGTCAGCGCCTGGCCCGGCTGCGCGGCATTCGCAAGTACGTGTATCGCATGGACGTGCTGGAGCGAACACTGTCCTACGACGAGGTCACGGAAATCTTCGTGCGGGTCAACTCGCTGGGCGCCAAGCTGCGCAGCTCCGATCTGGCTCTGGCGCAGATCACGGCCAAATGGCGGCACTCGCTGCAGACCTTCCTGGACTTCCAGAGTGCCTGCGCCCAGAACGGTTTCGAGCTTGATCTGGGTTTGCACCTGAAGAATTTGATGGCCTTTGCTACCGGGCAATCCCGTTTTCTGACCGTCGGCAGCCTGACCCTGGAGGTACTGCAGCAAGCCTGGAAAGAAGCCTGCGAGGGGATGGAATTTGCCCTCAATTTCGCACGCAGCAATCTGGGTATCGACAGCCCTGCCTTGCTGTCATCGCCCTTCTTACTGGTGGTACTGGCCTACTTTGGGCATCGCCGCGACTATGCCCTCAGCACGGAAGAGGCGCAGCAGTTGCGCTACTGGGCCTTGACCGCCAATGCCAAAGGCCGTTTCTCGCGGGGTTCCAGTGAGACCATTCTGGATCAGGATTTGGCGACCATCCGTAATGGCGGCGGCGTCAATGAATTGATCGACCGGCTGCGCCTGCAGTTCGGCCGCCTTGACATCACGCCGGAAGAGCTGGAGGGGCGCAACCAGCGCAGCGCGCTGTTCAAGACCATGTTCCTGGCGTTTCGTGCGGCAGGCGCTAAGGATTGGCGCAGCCACCTGGCCATTGCCCTGGACCACTCGGGCAGTCAGCACCGCTTGCAGTTTCATCACATTTTCCCCAAGGCATTGCTGCGCGGCAGCTACACCCCTCGCGAGGCCGACGACATCGCCAATCTGGCTTTCATCGGCGGCAAAACCAATCGTGCGATCAGCGACAAAGCGCCTGTGACCTACCTGTTGCCGCTGGTGACGCAGCACGGTGCAGCACCATTCGCAGCACAGTGCATCCCGGTGGAGGAGGAACTGTTGGCACTGGATCACTACAAGGCGTTCTTGCAAGAACGCCGTAAACGCATCGCGGCGGCACTGAATGCTTTCATCCATGCGACCGCTTGAGCTGTCAGCGCCACCTTGTTGCCACGCTGTGACCCACATGTCGCCACAATGCTGCCGCCATGTTCAACACAATGTTGCCACACTGCTCACCACATTGACGCCACTATGTGCACACAGTGTTGCCACCATGCCTTACACATTCCGGCCGGGACGCAGCCCGAGAGTCGCTTGTCCCCAGCACGCTGAGCACATTCTTTGTGCTGGCTCGCGAGAGCACAAAGAATGTGGCCGCTGGGCTCGATTTCGCCAGAAATCGGGCGCTGCGGCGTGGGGACAACGAATGGTCGATGCGTCCAGCCTGAACCTTATGAAACCCCGCTGCGGCCATGCGCCGGGTTGCCGCCCTGTGCGGCTGGCGGGTGAGCGCATGCCGCACAGGGAATGCCTGCTCGGTGGTGGGAGACTGAACTGACATGGCCAACCCTCGCTCGCTGGTTTACGCGCTTTACACCCATTGGGACACCGTGGATCTTTTGGTGCGGCTGTCGCGCGAGTTTGCCGTGTTGACCAGCGATCAGGTGTTGAACGGTATTGCCAAGGTATCCGGGCAACTGGATGGCGAAGCGCAGGGCGCGGTGCTGCGTGCCCTGGTCAATGCGGACATCCTGCAAACCTTGCCGCGCAGCAGCGATCTGCAGCTCAATGCCTATGTGCTGGAGTTCGTGCGCGGCCTCACCCGTGAACATGAGCTGGGCCTGGCTGCCGTACTGCAGGCGCGTGTTGCGGCCATCCGTGAAGCCACCGAAGCACTCAATGAAGGCATGCTCGGGGCCGACATGGATCGCGTGCGCGGAGCCGCCAACAAGCTGGCAGAACTCTTCCGCCAGATCAGTCTGCAGCTCGATCAGGACCGGCACGCGCTCTTTGAGCTGGCGGAAAACGCCAAAAGCGCCGACAGCAGCATGCCGATCAGCCAGCGCTACCGCGAGGTGCTGGAAGCCTACGATCATTATGTGGAGCCGATGAACCAGATGATGGACAGCGGCTCGCAGGGCACCTTCTATCGCTATCTGGAAGACGCCGAGCGTGCGCTGGACTGGAGCCTGGAGCAATTGTCGGTACAGGGTGCGCTCTACTCGCATCGCCTGCAGTTACGTCAGGTGGCGCACCAGGCCAAGGAGCTGCGGCGCTTTGGCCGGCTGGTGGCACAACAGTGCGCCGACACCCTGCTGCCCCTGCGCGAAGAGCTGCGTCAGCACAACGCGCTGACCAGTGCCATCAGCTTGCTGTTGGGGCAGGTGCGCAAACGCGGCCTGCGTCGCGCACTGTCGCGCCCGGCGAATGACACGGCGCTCCCCGTCTGGCGCAATGAGCGCGGTTTCAAACTGCAATTGGGCGATGAGGTACGGGCGCTCATGGCGGCCGCGCGCCAATACCAGCCGCAGGCGGTGGCCTTTCCGCAGGATGAACCCGGCGATGACGCTCCCTTGCTGGAGCAGGTGGACGAAGCCGCTATTCGTGCGCATCTGGCCCGCAGCCTGCCAGTGGAAAATCTGCTCGATTGGCTGCACAGCCATTACGCCCACCTGCAGGATGCCACCCTGCTGCGCCTATTCCATGACCTGCAACATGAGCCCGGCTGGCAGTTCGAGGCCGCCAGCCAGCCTGAAAAAACCACGTTGCAGACGATTCGCGTCCTGCATCACCCTCACCGCGTGAGTATCCCGCAATGACGATCCCACACGCTCTGGCAGCCGCGCTGTCGCAAATGCCGGCATTGGCCGAGCTGTTCCGCCTGTTTCTCTCCGGCAAACACCTGAATCGAATGGCCGAGCCCGCGCTGTGGGCGGAGCTGGAACAGCATGAGGCCAGCTATGTCGGCTTGTTTGCCGCGCTGGGGTTCGAGCTGCGTCTGGATGCCAGGGGCTTTGCTGTGGCCGAGCCGGCAGGCTGGCGACTGCTGCCCGCGGTATATCGCTACCTCGATCATTTCGAGAGCCTGGCGTTGACGGCCAAGACCGATGGCGACGAGCCGAGCGTGCCAACGGAGGATGACTGGGCTGCGGATGCACCAGACGACGAGGAGAACACCTGATGCAGTACGGCTTCCAACGTCTGGTCCTGCTGGGGAGTGCCGGCTACTCGCGCGCCGAGCTGCCGCTCGATGGTGCGGTCTCTCTGGTGGCGCCCAACAATACCGGCAAAACCAGCCTGATCAATGCCCTGCAGTTCCTGCTGATCATCGACCGCCGCAGTATGGATTTTGGGGCGCACGATGTGGACAAGAGCCGGCGCTTCTATTTCCCCAACAACAGCGCCTATGTGCTGCTGGAGGTGTCGCTGCCGGAGTCCGGCACCGTAGTGCTGGGCTGCGTGGGCAAAGGGGTAAGCTTCGAGTACGAGTATTTCGCCTATGCCGGGCCGCTGAAGGTCGAGGAGTTCTGCCTGCCGGATGGCAACTTAGTGGCGCAGCCGCAACTGGCCAGCCATCTGGCGAGCTTTGGGCGCCGGGTGTTCAGCTACAGCAGCAGCGAATTCAAAGACATGGTGTACGGCGGACGCAGCCGCAAGTTTGCCAGCGAGCAGGATTTCTGCGTTTTCCGGCTGGAGCACGCCAGCGATGCCAGCGTTTTTCAGCGGGTGCTGACCCGCACGCTGCGCCTGGACAAACTGCGCTCCAGCGAGGTCAAGGACTATCTGCTGCAGATTTTCCGGCGCGATCTGCCGGATGCCAGCATCGACTTCAAGGCGGAATGGGACAAGGCGTTTGCCGACCTCAACGCCGAACGCAGCCAGTACCTGGCCGCCGTGCGGCTGCAAGCCACCTTGAACGAACTGGAACAAAAGCAGGAAGCCCGCCTGGTGTTGCGCGGCAAATTGCTGTGCTGGCGCCCCTTGATCGACGCGGCACTGAGCCAGTGGCAGCAGCATTACGAGACCCGCCAGCAAACTTTGCAGCATGAGTTGGCACAGTGCGAAGTCGAGCTAACCCGCCTGCGCGAACAGGACATGCAGGCCGCACGCGAGCAGAATCAATGCGAGCTGGAACAAAAGCAGCTCCGCCAGCAAAGCGAACAATTGCGCGCCTTGCAGCAGCGTTTTGCCTTGATCCCCGACCGCGCCCTGCTGGAAGCGCGCCGGCGCGAGCTGCAGGAACAACGGGATGCGCTGGTGGTACGGATCGGCCAGGCCCAGAGCCGCACGCCTGCGGCCATCGAGCGCGAGCTGGCCCGGATCGAACGGGAATCCGCGCAGCTGGCTCAGGAGTTGCGCACCCAGGGGCAGAACCTCTATCAGCAACTGGCCGGTGTCGTATCTACGGAACAACTCAACGCGCTGAACAAGGTGCTGGCCAAGCCGGTACTGACCCTGGACAACGAAGATTTCCGTCTTGATGGCCAGGCCCTGCTGGCGGCCTTGGCCGATGCAGATACTGGGCAACTCAACTTGCCTGGCCTGCAACTGCGGCTGGAAGCCCTGCCGGCACAGTACCAGCAACGCACCTTGGCGGAACTGAGCGAATTGCAGCAGGAGCTGCAGCAACAGCAGGCTCAGCTACAAGAACAACTGGCCACCGCCCAAGCCCTGGAGCAGGTCAAGCAACAGCGCCAGGCATTGGAACAGCAACTGGCACAGCTGGATGCCGAACTGCGAGACTACGCGCAGATGGAGGAATTGCAGCAGGGCGAGGCCGAGCGCAAGACACGGCTGCAGACACTGGCGGAAAGGCTCGCCGAACTCGGCACCCATTTGGCTCAGTCGGCAGAGCGGCACCGCGCATTGGATCAGCAGCGTCAGCAGCGGCAGCAGGATTTGGCGGCCTTGCAGCAGCAACACCGGCAGATCGAGCAACGCCGTCATCAGCGCATCGACCACGAAGGCCCCTTCACCTGGCTGGCCGACCTGCCGCACAGCCCTTGGTTGGCCCAGCCCGAGTTCGCGCTGGAACAGCTGGCCGAGCGCCTGCAGACCTATCAGGCAGACTGCCGCCAGTTGCTGGAGCTGGATGAGCAGATTCGCCATCTGCTGGGTGAAATCCATAGCGGCGGATTGACCAAGTATCAGTTTGTCGGAGAACCGGAAAGCGAGATTGTTCGTCTCGTTGAATTCGCCCATCACCTGCCGCAGGAAGCCGAAGCTCTGGAAAAGAAAGTACGCTCGGCGGTGGTGAATGTGGCCGCCTGCCTGCGCGAGCTGCGCGATGGCCTGTTTGCTTTCAAGCGCCGGATGCGCGAATTCAATCGCAAGATCAGCGGTCGGCAACTTTCCGACCTGGCGGTGTTCAAGATCGAACCCGAGGACGAAACCATCCTGGTCGAAGCTATCGAGCTGCTGATCAATACCGCCGCCACGGTGGACAGTGGCGAAACCTTCGAGCTGTTCAACCAGCAGAGTGTCCTTGACGACGAGCAGCTCAATCGCGCCAAGACCCTGCTGATCGAAGAGGGCAATGCCCGCCACGGCTTGCGCGTGGCCGACCTGTTTCGCCTGCGCTTCTGGGTCGGCAAGGCCGATCGCGAGCCGGAAGCCTTCGACGACCTCGACAGTGCCGCCTCCAATGGCACCGTGCTGATGGCCAAACTGGTGACGGGGCTGGCGATGCTGCATCTGATGCAGGATCAGCGTCGCCCCATCCAGGGCATCTGCTACCTGGACGAAGCCCTGGCGCTGGACGCCCGCAATCAGCGCAGCCTGATCGACACGGCAGCGGAGTTCGGTTTCTCGCTGATTTTTGCCTCGCCCGCGCCGCTGACCACCGTGCGCTACTGCGTGCCGATTCACACGCGCAACGGCAGCAACCAGATCAGCCGCCATAGCTTGCAGATCATCGAACCGCTGGAGGCCTGACCATGGATCGAACCCTGCGCGCAGCCTTGCTCAAGCTGCATGGTCAGCCATACCTGCAGGCCAGCCAGTTCACCGCCGCTCAGCGCCGCGCGCTGGATTACTTTGCTCGGCAGACCGGAGCGGTGACCTACCAGCGTCAGGGGCGCGGTGATGTTTACCGTGTCCGCGATCCGCGACTCTTCGATATCCATCTGAGCGCACTCTCCCCCCAGGTCGGGATGCTTACCACGGACGACCTGCCGCTGCGGGCGCAACACATCGCCCATGCCCGCGACAGCAAAGCGCGCAATCATCAGCATGAGTGTTACTACCCCTTGCTCAAGACTGTTGGCGAAAAGGTTTGCTGGCGGCAAGGCGAACACGGGAGCGAGCTGCCACTCAGCCGGCTGACCCACGACTTCGGAGCCGCCAGCCTGCGCATCGAAGCCGGCGATACCTGGCAAAGCGAGCAGCCACTCTGGCTGGTGGAGAACCAGGCGCTGTTTGACCGCACGGATTGGTTGCCGACCGGAACGCAGGCCACCCTGCTGTACTACGGTGGCCAGCTCGATGGCCGGCTTCTCGCCTGGCTGGGGCAGCGCCCGCGTGCAAGCCGTGTCATCCTGTTCCCGGACTATGACGGGGTGGGGTTGGCCAATTTCGCGCGACTCTTTGCACAGCTTGGTGATGCTTGCGAATGCTGGCTGATGCCCGACTGGCAAAGCAAACTGGCACGCTATGGCAGCCAGCGGCTATGGCAGGATACGTTTCGGGACTTCGCCAGTGCCGTTGCCCAGTTGCCCGACTATCTGAGCCCGTTAACCGCACAAATGCGCCAATCCGGGCTGGCACTCGAACAGGAAGCGGTCTGGCTACCTGTTCTGTAGATGTCCTTTAAGCAAGCTCGCAATGTCATCTGGGGACAGACCAGCCCCCAGGGCCCGCCTCAGGGCCTGCTCCAGTTGTTGCCAGCCCTGCGCTGAAGAGACATGACTGCCCACTGTTTCAGCTAGGCGAAAAATTAGCCCTTCCAGCAGTTCTTCGTCACCCACATCCGCTGCGGCCTGCTCCGCCAGCGCCAAGAGTGCGCTACGTGCTGATGCCATCGAGTCGATTGGCACCCCGGCCAATGCCTCAGGTGTGGTGATGACACGATCGACCCTGACGACTGTCGCCAAATCCAGGGCCTGATCGACGCCCGGCTCGATCTCTAGGCGGATCAGCACATCGCCAGCCAACAGAAAGCGCGTCTTGATTAGCCCCGGCTGCTCATCCTGAAACAACCACACCGGCTGCGTGTTGGCCTGCAGCAGGCTTAGCACGAGCCTGCTGTCAACCAGTGCCCCGCGATCCTGCCACGGGTGCAACACGTCGGTACGCAGGCGACCGCCTTCCATGCCGAGGTAGTGCAACAGGCCGACCAGTCGTTTGGCGGAGATTACCTGTTCCTTGCCGCGCAGCCAGACCGAGAGATTAGCGGTGCGGATACCGGTGGCTTCGGCGATCCGCCCCAGCGTTTCCCCGCGCAGTCGTATCAAGGCAGCGGCAAGGGCTGGCAATTGTTCGGGGGCAAGGGTTGGCATGTCGGGCTCTCTGAATTCACTGTAAATCACTATAAGACTTATCGACCAACAAGGCGAGCGTGCAGGTCTTGGCTGTTTGCACAAATCACTGTTATAGTAATTTATAGTTAAACCATTTGGGAGGCCATCATGCGCAAGCCAAAGCAAGCCCGTCCGTTGCGCCTGCGGGAATACGAAGCCGCCATTGCTGCACTCAAGGTGCAGCATCCCTGGCTTGCCCGGCAGATCGTCGAACCTGCGCCGGGGCATTTGGCCGTGGTAGCACATCTGTTTGCCCAAGTGGAATACCTGCTGCCACCCGCCGTGCTCGCCTGCAAGGGCTCACTGTCCGTGAGCTGCAATCGGGATCGCCTGGCCATCCATTACCAGCCGCCGCGACGCCACAGCGAACGCGCAGCAGCCGTGTTCGATCTGATTGCCCAAACGAAGCACCTTTCGCAGCAACAATGCCCCGTTTGCGGTGCACAAGTTATCGGGGACGGCATCCGCCCGCAGCGTTGCCCGCAACATGAAGGAATCCAGGGGCTGTTTGCCGAAGAAGTGCGCCGCAGCCGCCAACTCATCGTCGAACAGGGGGTACAGCAGGTGGTGCGCGATCTGGGCAAGGTGACGACCGAAGACGTGCGCGCTGCCACGGCGGTTGAAGATGAGCCCATTCCGAGTGAAGCCAAGTCGGAGCAGGTTCAGGAGCAGCCAGCAGAAGCCGCTCAATCAGTGCCCTTGCCGAGCATCGTCTTTCTTGATGAAGCCGGACTGGAGGCGTTCGTGGATCGCCACCGACCGAAAGGCGACGACAAGTTCAAGCGCGCACAGGCGATGGCGGAGCGGATCAAGCGGGCGGGGCATGGCAGCCGCCAATTGGGCCTGCTGCCCCAGGACTGGAAAGCCCTTCTGGATGAGTTCGCGCTGGCTTTTCCAAACTTCCATGAACTGGCCGAGCTGCTACGTGACCACTTTGCCCTCTCCAGCCTGGGCGATGGCCGCGTATCCTGGCCTGCCGTGTTGCTGGTCGGCCCGGCGGGCATCGGCAAAACCGAGGCGGCACGCTGGTTGGCCGATCAGTTGTATTTGCCCTTTCGTGTATTCGATATGGCGAGTACACAATCGAGTTCGCCGCTCGCAGGTTCCGAAGCCTTCTGGAGCAATTCCGAGCCAGGCCAGCTCTTTGAGCTGCTGGCCTACCAGCCGCTGGCCAACCCGGTGGTGGTGCTCGATGAACTGGACAAGGCCAGCAACGGCCGACCGCAATACGATCCGTTGGCCGCGCTCTATACGCTTCTGGAACCACGCAGTGCGCGTGATTTCATCGACCTGTCGATCCGTGATTTCTCCATCGACGCCAGTCATGTGAATTGGATCGCGACCGCGAATGAGCTGGAGGCGATTCCGGGGCCGCTGCGCTCACGGCTGACGGTGTTGCACATTCAACCGCCCAAGCCGGAGCAGGTCAGAAGCATTGCTCAGTCGATTTACAACCGTCTGCGCGACGAGGCGAGCTGGGGCAACGCCTTTGCCGAGAGGCTGGATGATGATGTCCTGTCCCGTCTGCAAGCCTTGCCGCCGCGCAGTGTGCGTCTGGTTCTTCAGCGCGCCTTAGGTTCGGCGGCTCGTGAAGGCCGGGGACGCGTGCAGGTGCAAGACATCCGATCAACTATCGAGGTAAGTCGCCGAGCTGTTGGTTTTGTCGGCGAAGGGTGGGGTTGAGGCTGCCCAATAAGGCCAGGGAGAAAATGATCATCGGTAAACCCAGCCTCATAGACAGGCGACCTCAATAAAGGGGCAAACTGTACAAGATGTGTTGCTGAAGACTCATTCAATCACACCAATCTGGATCTCAATGCGATTCTTGTCGGATGCAGGTCCGTACCATTCATGATAAACCTCGCGACTTTCATTGCTTGGCGTGAGGCCCGCATCCTCAATGCTGCGAAGCAACGTCTGGTATCCGTGGTTGAACAATCTATCCAGAGGACCTTCGAACATGAAGCAAGCGCAGCGAAAAGCCGACAGTTTCGGCAAATCATTGCCTTTCACAGGTAAACAAAAGGTCAGTTCAAATTCTGTATGAGCGTCCTGGGGCATTGAATGTGCAACAAAAATCGACGGCCCATTTACGACAAGTTGACGTGCTTGAGCCTCTGCACGCATGTTCTCGTATGCCTGTGCTGCCTGTTCGCCAATCTGTGGAATGGTCATGCGCACTGTGCGCTGCAATGCAGTGATTGCTTCTGTTGTATGAATGTTCATGATTCCCTCCTCGTTCGTCATGATGTCAAATTAATAGCCACTGCGCTTCGGTGGAATCCAAGCTGATATGTCATCAAGAGAAGGCGAGATGCTGCTTGAGAGACCATGGTCGACTTCAAGTGTTAACGCCCAAATGACCCATCCGGCAACCCAATCAACCTGCACGACTAGTTCAGAAAGATGCCCCCGAAAGCGAGCACAGAAAGCAAGATGGCGAAGACCACTACCCAGCGCCTTGGCCGAAATTCCGATAAACGCAATAAACTCCACAGTAACAGGCTCATCGATTTCCGGAGGGCTAGTATGATTAGGTCCGCCGCATGTATTCAAAGAGGTGATCGCCATAAGCCGTGCTGCCATTGCAGCCAAACGGTTCGGCAAATTCGTGCAGGACGATCAGGGAAGCGGCACGCTCATCCATCGGAAAGAACGCCCCCTGCGGCTCGCAGTACATCTCGAAGTCCCCTTGCTTCATGCCGCAGTGTTCGCAGTGATTCATCCAGTACGAGCTTTGCGTGGTCTTGCTGAAATCGACGCGGTAGTGCCGCGAGAATGCTTTGATGCGTGTCGCGACGGCGGGGAGAAGATCGGTGACGTAGTGAACAATGGTTGGCTCGTCATACCGATACCACGCATCTCGCTCATAATCCTCTTCGTCGGGTTCCAGCGTTTCATGCCCGGCAGGCAGGATGAAGCCGAACACGCTTGTGTGTTCGTTGCACTTCCAGCACGGCTTGGTGGTCTGGGCGATGAAATAGCTGCTAGAGCGCACGCTGATGTCCGGTTCGCTCGGCAACCAACGCTTGAACACGCCTGCATCCAAACCGTCTGGCACATACCAGAGTTTGCGCTCAGCGTCCCACCGTGCGCCAAGTCGCTTAGCCTCATTCTTCTCTGCGAAGGGTACCGTTAGGTCGATGCGCGGCATACAGCTTCCTTAATATAGTCCTTTGGCTTCCCAGCCTTAGCTCTCTAGCCTGATGGCGGATTGGACTCCTTGCACCAGCGCCGTCAGTTTGTTTCTCGTTGGCCTTAGGAATTACTACATGGTAACGAAGAGGATGCGGATGGAATAGCCAAGCAGGAGATGATCGAGGTTCAGTCTTGTCCTGCAAACCAAGCCGCCCCCGCAGCCAAGGCCGCTGATTCACTAGGATAAGTTGTCGATGGGCCGCTGATGATGCAGGGCTCGTTTTCGCCGTCGCCTTCCACCGTCCACAGCTCCCAAGTTCCGTCGTTTTTCCAGCTGGGGATGGCGGTATAGGGTTTGTCTTTCAGCGCAGCCAGCGCGGCATCCACTTCGGGGCGGATCTGCAGCTCACCCGAATAGATATAAGGTGTCGCGCAGCGGGCGTCAGATGGGTTCATGTTCCGTGCTCCAAAAAAGCGCCAGTAGTGCGCTCGCCTGCAAGTAAATACCGGGGTTGCGAGCTTCACTCGGGCCAGCAATGTTGAGAATAGCGATGTGATGGCTAACCAACCAGTCTTGCCATGCAGCCAACAGCTCTTCTGTAGGGGCATGCAAATCGCACAGCAGCAGCGGCTTGCCGTGTCCCGCCGCCAGATCGCGAGTGAGCAGGCTGCCACCTTCGAGCCTGTCCCAGTAAATGATCAGCGTGGCGTCAGCGTCCAGCACATTGCGCTTGGTACGCTGGCGATAGCCGCTGGATTCGGTCTCCATCAACTGGTAGCGAGCATCCAGTACGCCATCAGCGGCCCGTCGGCCTGCCGGGCACCAGCCTCTATGCGGAATGTGCTGGGCAATGGCGAAATCCAGCGCTGCCCGGTCTACGCCGGTTTGGCCGCCGGAGATGATCATTAGAACGCCAATCAATCCAGACCCTTTGCTTCCCAGCCTTGGCTGGTCAGCTTGACGGCGTGCTTGGATTCCTTGTTGCCAACACCATCGAGAATGCTCTTGACCACCGGGAAAGCGGCTTGCACCTCGGGCTTCTTGGCCCAGTCGGCAAGGTTGTTGACCTTATAGGTGTAGGTGATGCCTGCCTCTTGGTAGTCACCGAGCTTCATCGGGCCTTCCCACTTCACCACCTTGTCGAGGCTCTTCTGTCCCCAGCACAGATCAGTCTGGGTCACCTTCTGGGAACCGTTCAAACCCCAACTGGTTGCTTCCTTCTCCCGGACAAAGGGTTTGGCGGCATCGGTCAGCGAACAACGCTGTCCCTTGTCCACAGCTTCGCACTTCACCAGCCCGGCGGCCTCAAGCGCGGCCATCTGATTGGCTGTACCGCTTTGCATGGTCTTCTGAAGACGCATGTCCATTTCGGTGACCGCCACCGGGAAGTCGCGGTACTGGTTGAGGCACAACTGCCCCTTTTTCTCGAAATACTGGCTCAGCGCCGCACCGAAGTTCTTTTCGTTTGCATCGGTTTTGCTACCACAAGCGGCGAGCGTGACGGTGCCGAGTACGGCGAGGATGGCAAGCTGTTTGGACATAGGCATGAACTCCCTGTTCTTATTGGTGAATGTGAATGAAAATGGCATCAGGATAGATCCCAGACTTCGATGGTCAGCACCTTGTCGGGCGGACAGGCGGCGATCTTGTCGTGATGCAAGACGACGGCGAACCCGATTGACGGGCATCACATGGTCGTCGCCGATGACGGCAGGATCGTTGCGCGCTGGCGGGCCGTTCTCGATGATCGGCAGGACATCACTGGCCTTGGCCGTGTAACGGCTGGGATAGCCTCCCGACAGCAGTTGTACCGCCTTGCCCTCATCAACCAGCCGCTGCACCCAGCCATTTCCGCCGACACTGGTTTCCCAGTTCGCCAGCACCGCATCCCTTCGGCCAATGCCTGTATCCCGCTCCTCGGGGGGCTGGGCGGCAATGACGATCCACCATCCGATCATGTTTTCCTTCCTTCGTCTTCGATCACAACGGAGTTCGACTGGCAACAAACAACTCGACAGGCGTGATGCCACGCTCGACCAGTTCCAGCAGGGGGAGAGACGCGGCAAAGACTTCCATTGCAGGCCAGCGATTCGGCTGGCCTGTAGGGTTTTCTGGCTGCGGCAACCGTCCCTAGTTATGGGCATCGGGAGCTTCGAAGCCCGCCTCAACCGCCAATCTCAGCCAGTAGCCCTCAAATCGGGATGCATAACTCTGGTCGCCATCAACCCATGAGAGAACGGTCGCACGAACCTCGGCCTGTTCGCGAACGGCCCACTCGAAGAGAGCGAACGAGGCATGGCCGGGGCGATGCCGACGCAGATGCTCGCGAAATCGACGTTTGAGATTTACCGTCTGCCCGATGTAGCAGGCTTTTCGCTCGCCATTCCGGCTATGCGCCGTCAGCGCGTAAATCCAGTATCCGCGTGAACGGATGACCGGGACGGCGCCCGTGTCAATCGAACATTCCGGCCTTGTAGGAAATGCGCCGCCGGCAAACGCGAAACGAATCCGGAACCGCTTCCCATCAGGCCCAAGCAACCCGATGTAATCACGCCCATTCCTTGTCACCGTCAGGCCGAGAGCTTCTGCACGCTCAAGCAGTTCTTGCTTCGTGTTGATTTGCCCAGAGGAGATGGCGGCTTGCAACGTGGCTTTCATCGTCATGAAACACTTGCGGCCTCGTTTTCATCGCCGTAGTAGCTTTCGCCTGCCGCTTGCTCGTTCCGCCAATAGCGGATCGTCTCGTCGATGCTTGCCCTGTCGTGAGCCTCGATCTCCTCCCAGACACCATGCTGCTTCCAGTCATCGAAGGTCTGCTCATGCAGTTTTTCCGCGACCTCGGCAAGAGCCATGTTCGGATCAAACAGCTCTTCGTGGTCGATGCCCGGATTGAACCAGTCGTCAGGGTCGTATCCATTGGGCAGATCGCAAAAGCGCCACCATCCCCGATAGGTCTCAGGCGTGCGGCGGGCGCAGTCGGCAAGATACTCGGCCTCATCCTTGTCCGACCATTTACCCCGTTCAATCCGTGAGTCACGGTAGGCATCACGGTCATGGAAGAAGCATTCGTGCATTCTGGGATCGTGTTTCGCCCAGTCGTAAAAGTCACAGCCGATGCCCGACTGTCCCCACCGCATAACGGTTCGCACGACGGCAGACTTCGACGTGCCGAACACCCATTCGTATTCGCGCAAGAAGGTCTGTCCGCTGGTTACGCCTTTGCCCTCGCAGGCAAGTTCGAATTGGCCCTTGTGCTCCTCCCAGAATTGCTCAAGCTCATCAAGTGTCCGCAGGGTGGCAAACATGACGCCATCCTCAAGCAAGACGCGCTCGGGCAACTTTATGTCCACAGGCAACAGCGGCTTTTTCTTCGGCTTCATCGAACTGGCATCCCAAGTTGGGCAGAAGGGTAGTCAACGCTTGCCAGCGCCTCTTGCTCACGCACCAATGGCAGGTGATCACTCGGCACCGCCTCGGACGACACCCAGTCGGTTTCTACAATCGCGAGGAAGCGGTCAATCGCAGCTTCGATAGCTGCTTGATTGATGACCTCCACATCCTGGACGATACGAAGGCCAATCCCGTAGGCGTAGCTCCAGTCGAGCTTGAACGATTCGTAGATCACAGGCGGCTCGTCGCGAATGATGGCTGTTTCCAGCAGGTCGATCTGCTCGGAGAGTGTCCGTCCGTCGAACTGTACGTACCGAACAGGTTCTCGCTTCACTATCCGATAGGTGAGGACCTTCCCCGTGCGCGAGACATCGGCTGGCTCGAAATCCAGCTTTGGTTCCCTGTCCAGGTCGGCGTCTCCCAGTGCTGCGTAGGCCCGCGAGGACGCCTTGTTGTGCGCGGCATCCCAGAACGCTTGCCGTGCCGTCACAATCTCGGCGTTCCAGATCGTGAATCGATCCATGCCGAGGAAGTAAAAGTCGAACCATTGGTTGTACAGATCGGGGCGGCCCGGCTCGTTTAACACGAGATGGCTGGTGAATCGCCCGCCATATTCGGCGGCGTCGCGACGCATCTTACCTTTGAGGCGGATGACCTCATCGCTTCGCTTATGCCGTGGCAAAGAGCTGAAGGGAGGGCGTTGCTTTCGATGACGCAGGCTCATGCATCCATTCCCACTGTTGCAACCCATCCAGTTTGGGTTCTCAGGCATGCAAAATCATTATGCTAATGTTGCAACGCAGAGTTGTCACTCATTAGCAATAGGCGCCTTTCAACAGCTATTGCCCCACATTCTGCTCCTGCCAGACCTCCGTGCAGCTTACTAAAACCTCTGCGCTGGGCTGATCTGCCGATAGCTGGCCGATGCGTCCGCGCTGCCCGGCAAGTGTCAGTTGCTTGCGCACCTGTTCCAGGCTGCGCTTTTCAATAACCGCTGTATAGCTTGCACTCAGATCACCATCCGGGTCGATGAACAGCTCGATCCGCTTCACCGGCAGGCCGAATGCCGTGAAGCTGCGCGCCGGCGTCAGCGACCAACTGCCGGGAGCATTGGGCGCAATGCCGTCCAGTACGCGCATCGGCAAGGTTTGGCGGCACTCCACTGCGGCGGTAATGGCTGGCTCAATGCGTGACCATTGATCGAGGTCTGGTGCCTGGCCATCCATCAGCACCACCGGCATGGCCGCCAGCAGCAACGCTTTCATCCCTTGATGTTCCTGATCCAGAAGCGGCGGTCATCGACCGTGAAGTTGGGGTCGTAGCCGACCAACGTCAGCAATGAACCGACATAGTAAAGGCCGAACTGATTCATCAGCCAGCGCTCCATCGGCGGGTCGCTGGGCAGCTTGCTGTACGGTGGGATCGGCCCATCGCTGCGAACCTGACCGCTGGTATTGCCGGAGATGGAAAAGCTCTTCCAGGTCAGCACGAAGTTGTTTGACTGTTTCGGCAGCTCCGGCGCGCAAAGCGACAGATTGCTGAAGCGCTCGGAGCGCTTGGCGTCGTGCCAGAGCACGGCGTCAAAGCGAATGCAATCGCTGGCTTTGAGCGTGAGGCTGCGGGTCAGCGTCATCTGATCAGCCGGAATTTGCAGATTGCTGATCACCACCTTGGGCCACTCCGGCGCGCGACCGTCGGTAGACGGATTCTGGCGCAAGGCGTTATGCAGTGGAGTGCCCAGCAAGCTGTTGCGGTTTGCCGCGCTTGCCGGCGTAGCCGCTTGCGACAGACGGGCCCCAATGGATTGTCCCAGTCCGTTCAGGGAGTCCAGCGCTCCCTGCATGTCGGTTGTGGCACAACCCGTCAATACAAAAGGCAGAAGCAGCAAGCTCCGGTAGTGTTTCATCGCAGTTCCTCGCGAGGTTATCCGTTGAAGAGGGCGTTGAGCCTGGCACACCAAGTTTCCGCCGCCCGACGGCTCATGGGAAAACTGAGCAGTGGTTGTTGCGGATCGGCGGTTTGCAGCTCGACGGCGAAGTCTTTGGCGCGTACCGTACGCTCGAAGGTCGGCACGCTCATGCCGCTGGCGTTGACCTGACGGCTGCCGCCGTTCATCTCCATGCTCTCGACCTCGCGCCAGGTCATCCGCCAACCAAGCAGCCAGGAGAAGTCGTGGATTCGCCAGGTTTCATCCACGATTGAACAGACAGCCAGTTTGCGATGCTGCCGGTCAAACACCAGAAAGGCCGGCGCGGGGTAGCCCAAGAGATGTCCAGCATCGAATGACAGGCCCTGCTGGGCGTTGATCCTGGCGACAAGGGCCTGACAGCGGGCCTGCAGACGCGCCAGAAAGCGGAAGGACAGCGTGAAGATCGCCAGCGAAATCAGCAGATAGAGCATCAGCTCACTGGTCAACAGCCCCCAAAGCGATGTCTGTGACAGGCGCGCAGGCCCCACGCCGACCATTGCCAGTACAAGAATCAGCATAAAACCAGCGGCAGCAAGACCTGAAAGCCCGGCCACCGGAACTGCCAGCCCCGCAGCCGCCCCCATCCCCGCAGTCTTCCAGACGCTTGCCATACGTCATCACCTCCATGTTGTTACTCATAGAGGCCATTTTAGTGGGTGAAAGATTGATTTGTCACTCATAGCGCGTGCCCATATAGAGCGTGGTCTTATATGGCGGGCACTCATAGATTCTTTCTTTTTGAAAAGAGAGAGATATGGCCCTTGATCCCCGAGTACGGTTCGGCCTGAAGCTGATAGAAATCAGAAAGACCCGCGGCTGGTCGCAAGAACGCCTGGCGCTGGAGAGTGGCTTGGCCCGTAGCTATTTGGGTGGGGTTGAGCGCGGCCAGCGCAACATCGCGCTGCTCAACATCTTCAAGCTGGCCGAAGCGCTGGGGGTGGAGCCTTCAGTACTGCTGGAGGCACCGGCTGCCGGACAGGAGCCTGCACCGTAACATCGTAGCGTTACGATGGTCACTGCCTGATCGCTCGCGGCAGCTATCGCGGCCATGTGCTTTTAATGGCAAATAAAGTTCACTATAATGGAACTTATGCAATTTATTTGGCGTTAAGGGTCATAAAAGTGGCTTTTAATCTCTCGACTTCCGCTGAGATCCTGCACGCGCTGGGTGTTCGTCTGCGCGAGCAGCGGCTTGCCCAATCGCTTACGCAGCGCGAACTGGCGCAAATGGCCGGACTGTCGCTGGGGGCGTTGCGCAAACTCGAAAGCGATGGCCAGTGCTCGCTGGAAACGCTGGTCCGTGTCGCGCAGGCACTTGGCTTGCTGGAGGCGCTGGACGATCTCTTCGTGCTCAAACGGCAATCCATCGCCCAGATGGAGCAGGTGGACCTTGTCAGCCGCCGCCAGCGTGCGCCGCGTAAGAGAACATCATGAAGCTGCTTACCGTGCATTATTGCGGCTGGGGAGAAGACTGGCCGCTGGGACGCCTGGCCGATGACGGTCAATCCCTGCTCTTCGAATATTCTCCCGAAGCTCTGTCTCAGGGCTTGGAACTGTCGCCCTTGCACCTCAAGCTGCGTGCGGATGCCTACGGTGGTTTTCCGACCCATTTGCATCGCCTTCCGGGCCTAATAGCCGACAGTCTGCCTGACGGCTGGGGTTTGCTGCTGATGGATCGCCTGTTCCGTCAACACGGCTTGCGCCATCCCGGGCCACTGGACCGCCTGGCCTTCATTGGTGAGCGCGCGATGGGCGCGTTGCGCTTCGTTCCGGCAAGCGACGCCGGCGCCCACGAGCCCGACTGGTCCTTGCTGGCGCTGGCCGAGCAAAGCCGTCTCGCGCTCGCGGGCGAGGCGGGGGCAGCCCTGCGCGAGCTCGCGCTCACCGGCGGCTCACCGCAAGGGGCCAGGCCCAAGGCCTTGGTGCAGTACGACGCAATGACCGGGCAGGTCAGCACCCGTCCGGATGCGCCCGGCAGCCCCTGGCTAGTCAAGTTCCCGGCGCAGAACGAACACAAGGAGGTCTGCGTCATCGAGCAGCTCTATGCCGAGTTGGCTCGGGATTGCGGACTGGAAGTGCCCGAAAGTCGCTGGTTCGACCTTGGCCCTGAACTGGCCGCCTTTGGCGTCGCGCGCTTCGACCGGGAAGGTGGGCAACGTGTCCCGGTGCATAGTCTGGCTGGATTGTTGCAGGTGGATTTTCGCCTGCCCGGTGCCACCGACTACACCGCCTTCCTGCGGGCTACCCGTTTCCTGACGCGCGACGAGCGCGAAGTGGAGAAGGCCTACGCGCGAGCCGTCTTCAATGTGCTCTTCCACAACCGGGACGACCATCCCAAGAACTTCGCCTGGCGTCTCGGGCCTGACCGGCGCTGGCGTCTGGCTCCGGCATTCGACCTGACCTTCAGCGAAGGCCCGATGGGTCAGCATCACCTGGACGTTTGCGGCGAAGGTGCTGCCATCGAACGCCGGCATTTATTGCGTCTGGCGGAGGAAGGTGGCGTCCCAAGGAAACGGGCGGAAGAGGTCATCGAACGGATGTTGCTGCAGGCAAGCTCATTGGGTGAACGGTTGGAGCGTGCGCCGATCAGGCAGATGCTGGCGCAACAGATAAAATCCACCATTGATGCCTGCCGCTGGCGTCTGAAAAGCTGAATCCGAGCCGGCGCAGCGGCGCCAGATCACGGTTGAACGTACTCAATGCTGAGTTTCTTGAGTACAAACATGAGTATGTTTTTTAATGGAGCAGCATGGTGAACTGTTTATTCAACGACTTGCAGTCACATTCGCTGTTCAACGTTTAACGTCTCAATTGAACGCCACTCCTACCCAGGCTTTGCATGCTGAACTGGTGGCCGTCCTTGTGGCGGTCAGCCAGGGCGCACCCCGTGTGCTGACGACGCAATGCGGGCAGGCGCTGCCAGCGGGCCCGTTCCAGATGGTGCACCGCTCGCTGCAGGCGGGCCTGCGTGCCTGGGTGGAACGCCAGACCCAGCACTCGCTGGGCTATGTGGAGCAGCTCTATACCTTTGCCGACCGCGAGCGTGAAGAGGCTGCCCATGTGCTGTCCATCAGCTATCTGGGTTTGACCTGTGAGCCGGAGCAAAGCCCGCAGGGCGCGACCAGCTGGCAGGACTGGTATAGCTTTTTTCCCTGGGAAGACTGGCGACAAGGTGCACCTGCAGTACTGCAAAGCTGCATATTGCCGCATCTGCAGGCGTGGGTGGATGAAGCACAAAATCAGGCTCTAAGGCAGACCAGGCAAGCGCGAGTAGCTATTAATTTTGGAATTAATGGCCAGGCCTGGAATGAAGAGCTGGTGCTGCAGCGCTATGAGCTGCTGTTTGAAGCAGGCTTGATTGAAGAAGCGGCACGCCGTGGCTTGCCCATGCGTGGTCAGGTGCCGGGCAAGGCCATGGCGCATGACCATCGCCGTATTCTGGCGACGGGCATGGCACGGCTGCGCGCCAAGATCAAATACCGTCCCGTGGTGTTTGAGCTGATGCCGCCGGAGTTCACCTTGCTGCAGCTGCAGCAGACGGTGGAGGCGCTGGCAGGCCGTGGCCTGCACAAGCAGAACTTCCGCCGCCTGATTGAGCAGCAGGCGCTGGTGGAAGAAACCGGGCAGATGACGGCGGGCAGTGCAGGTCGGCCTGCCAAGCTGTTTCGCTTTCGCAGCGATGTGCTGCAGGAGCGTGCCACGGCTGGCACCAAGCTGCCGCTGGCGCGTGGTGCTTGACAAAAGCTTGTGCTCAAAATTAGCATAACTAGGCATGCTGCTTCATCTGCAGCATGTCTATTTTTTTGTCTGATAAATACTCAAAATGAGCATTAATAACCACCGTTTGCCTGTACCTGCGCTGCCCGATGTGATGCTGCAGCCGCTGGTACAGATGGCCTTGCTGGAAGACCTGGGCCGGGCAGGAGACTTGACGACGGACACCATCGTGCCTGCCGATGCGCAGGCCCAGCTGCGTCTGGTGGCACGCCAGGAAGGTGTGCTGGCCGGGCTGGATATGGCACGGCTGGCCTTTCAGGCGCTGGATCCGCAGGCACGCTTTGAAGTGCTGCTGTGTGATGGCGCGGATTTGCAGCCCGGTGCCGAGATTGCCCGCATCAGCGGCAGTGCGCGCGCCATGCTGTCTGCCGAGCGTGTGGCGCTGAACTATCTGTGCCACCTGAGTGGCGTGGCGACGGCTACGGCCTCCATTGCCCGTGCGATTGCACCGTACGGCGCGCGCGTGACCTGCACACGCAAGACCATGCCCGGTCTGCGTGTGGTGCAGAAGTACGCCGTGCGCGTGGGCGGTGGCAGCAACCACCGCTTTGGTCTGGATGATGCTGTGCTCATCAAGGACAACCATATCGCGCTGGCCGGTGGCGTAGAGCAGGCCGTGCTGCGTGCACGGGCCGGCGTGGGGCATATGGTCAAGATCGAGCTGGAGGTGGATACCCTGCAGCAGCTGGAAGTGGCGCTGCAGCTGGGTGTGGATGTAGTTCTGCTGGACAACATGAGCCTGGATGATTTGCGCACGGCTGTCGCCATGTGCAAGGGCCGTGCGATTACTGAGGCGTCCGGCCGTATCACACCAGAAACTGCACCCGCCGTGGCGGCGACGGGCGTGGACCAGATTGCCGTGGGCTGGTTGACGCACAGCGCCCGTGTACTCGACATCGGCTTGGATGCCTGACATGCGTCGCCTTATTCAACGTGCATGCGCTGTGGCGCTGTTTCTGGGGCTGGCAGCCTGTGGTAACCAGAAAGCAGGGGAGGGGCTGCAGACCTTCCAGCCCCAGCAGCCGCTGACCATTGTGGTGACTTTCCCGCCCGGTGGCGGCACAGACTGGCTGGCGCGCAAGCTGGGGGCTGAATTACAGCAGCAGCTGGGCGTGCCCGTGGTGGTGGACAACAAGCCCGGCGCCAGCGGCAATATTGGCGCTAAGATTGTGGCCGATGCCAAGCCGGACGGGCATACGCTGCTCATGGTCAACAGTTCGTTTGCCATCAACCCCGGGGTGTTCAGCAAGCTGGAGTTTGACCCGCGCAAGGACTTTGCAGGGGTGATGAATGTGGGCTTTGTGCCTTCGGTCATCGTCGTGCCTGCAGATTCAGCTTGGCAGAACCTTGCACAGGTACTGGCCGCTGCACAGCAGCAGGAGCCTGTGCCATTTGCCTCCTGCGGCAATGGAACGCCTCAGCATCTGGCCGGGGAAATGCTGGCCCAAGCGCGTCAGGTACCGCTGCAGCAGGTGCCTTACAAGGGCTGCGGCCCGGCGCTGGCGGCTGTGGCAGGCAGCCAGGTGCCCATGGCGATTATTACGGCCAGCAGCGCCGCGCCACTGGTGCAGTCTGGCAAGCTGCGCGCACTGGCGGTCACTTCGCCGCAGCGCTCACCCTTGCTGCCGGGGGTGGCCACAGTGGCGGAGCAGGGTGTGCCTGACTTTGCCGTCGACCAGTGGCATGGCCTGCTGGCACCTGTTGCAACGCCTGCCGCCACAGTGCAGCAGCTCAATCGTGCGCTGCGTGAGGTGCTGCGCAAGCCCGAGGTCGCACAGGCGATTGCGGCCCAGGGCTTTGCCATGGATGGTGGCAGTGCCGAGGATTTTCAACGCATGGTGCTCTCAGATATAGAGCGCTATGCGCAGGTGACACAAGCCATAGGGCTGAAAATTGATTAAAAGCTGCCCCAAGGGCTGCACGCAAAACGGCATCTTTGGATGCCGTTTTTTGTATCTGGGTGGAGGTAGCGATATACCAAGGTATATCGCCACGCTACCAAGAGCATCTGGTCGTCGGCAGGCGTGGCAGTGACAATACATGCAAGCACAGCACAGGCATGGGCTGTGATGTTTTTTTATTCAAGGAGTACTGAGGCATGGATCTGGAACCTGACCCTGAAAGGCGCATAAGCGCCGCTTCGATTGACCGTTTACCGATTGCAAATGGCGGTTTGTCCAGGATCTGATTCCGTGTCTTGACATGGGGCCTGGGCACGCTGCCCTGGAGGATTCCCATGAGCTACCACCCCCTCACCCGTTCTCTGCGCGCAGCCCTGATGGACCGCAATGTCTGCCAGGTGCGTGCCTTGCTGGCCACCCATGGTCTGGTGGCGTTTTGCAACGCCCTGTCTGGCTGCTCTCCCCGTGTGATTGCCGATGTGCTGAGTCTGCTCAATGACAGCAGCCGTGAGGCCGTACTGCGTCATCTGCACAGCGCACAGCGTGCAAGCCTGAAGCCGCTGGGCATTGCGCTGCAGGCAGAGCAGGCAGCAGTTGCTCCCCAGCCTGCTTCTACCGCCAGGCCTGCCGCGCGTCTGCCTCTGCCCTGGGGTGGCCGTCGCCTGTTTGGCATGGCTTTGTAAGCCTTGGCTTCAGCCATTCGCTTGCACTTCATTTTGCGTTCCAGCCTGTACGGCTGAACGCCCCTCCTGATCTGTACACCACCATTGCCTGATGGAGCGCCTCCATCCGGGAAGAGGTGTCTGTGCACGCCTTCCTCCGAGGAGATTGCACCGTGAAATTCATGACCACATGGTTTGGTAATTTTCTGCGCCGCAGGCGCAGCAAAGGGCTGTTTTCGCGCAGCGCGCTGCCAAGCTTTACGCGCCGTGCGGATGGCAAGTCCGACATGGCTTCTGCGCAGGTGTCCGAGCATGTGAGCTGTGCACTGTGGCGTGCGGCCTGTGATGATGTGCCTGCTACTTTGGTTCGCCTGCGTTCATCCGAGTCAGGCTTGACGCAGCAGGAGGCCGAAGAGCGCCTGGAGCGTCATGGTCCGAATGAGGTGGACCATGAAAAGCCACTGGCTTGGTGGCAGCACCTGTGGCAGTGCTACAGCAACCCTTTCAACATTCTGCTGACCGTGCTGGCACTGGTCTCGGCTGCGACCGATGACATGGAAGCCACCGTCGTGATCGGATGCATGGTGCTGCTGTCTACGGTGATTCGCTTTGTGCAGGAAGGGCGCTCACACCGCAGCGCCGAGCGCCTGAAGGCCATGGTCAGCAGCACGGCCGCCGTGCTGCGCGTGGCGCAGGAGGGCACTGCCGCGCAGCAGATGGAAGTGCCCATGCGCGAACTGGTGCCGGGGGACCACATCGTGCTTTCCGCCGGTGACATGGTGCCTGCTGACTGTCGCGTGATCAGTGCCAAGGATTTGTTTGTGGCGCAGGCTGCCATGACCGGCGAATCGCTGCCCGTGGAAAAGTTTGCGGACCGCCAGCATTCGTCCGAAGGCATTCTGGAGCAGAGCAACCTGCTGTTCATGGGGACGAACATCGTCTCCGGCGTGGCAACGGCAGTGGTGATTTCCACCGGCAATGACACGTACTTTGGCACGCTGGCGCAGCGCACCATGGCAGCTGACCGGGTGCAGACATCGTTCCAGCTGGGGGTGAATAGCGTCTCATGGCTGTTGATCCGCTTTGCGCTGGTCATGGTGCCCATCGTGCTGCTGCTCAATGGCTTTACCAAGGGTGACTGGCCAGAGGCTTTCCTGTTCGCGCTGTCGGTGGCTGTGGGGCTGACGCCCGAGATGCTGCCCATGATTGTGACGTCCACCCTGGCCAAGGGCGCGGTCGTGCTCTCGCGCCAGAAGGTCATCGTCAAGCGGCTCGATGCGATTCAGAACTTTGGTGCCATGGATGTGCTGTGCACCGACAAGACTGGCACCCTGACGCAGGACAAGATTGTGCTGGAGCGCCATACCGATGTGCTGGGTGAAGCCTCACAGGACACCCTGCGCCTGGCCTGGCTCAACAGTTACTACCAGACGGGGTTGAAGAACCTGCTGGACCGTGCGGTGATTGAGCACATGGAGGCGACTCCTCAGGACAACTGGCAGGAGCAGTGGCAGAAGGTGGACGAGATTCCCTTTGACTTTGTGCGCCGCCGCATGTCCGTGATTGTGCGCCCCGTAGACAGCGACGAGCATGTACTGGTCTGCAAGGGGGCGGTGGAAGAAATTCTCTCTGCCTGCAGCCATGTCAGTCTGGGCATGGAAACGCTGCCGCTGGCCGAGGCACAACTGGCACGCGTGCGCAGCGTGACGCAGGAGCTGAACAACCAGGGCCTGCGTGTGGTGGCTGTTGCCAGCAAACGCATCCAGCGCCCGCAAGGTGCGCAGGCCTTCCTTTATAGCGTGACTGATGAGGCTGACCTGGTGCTGGTGGGCTATATCGCTTTTCTGGATCCACCCAAGGAGTCGACCGCTCCTGCCATTGAAGCGCTCAAGGCCCATGGCGTGGCCGTCAAAGTGCTCACAGGAGACAACGAACTGGTGGCAGCGCGTGTGTGTGAGCAAGTGGGTATTGACCCTGGTACCCCGCTGACCGGTGCACAGATTGAACGCATGAGCGACAGCGCATTGGCTGAAGCTGCACAAAAGCACCGCCTGTTTGCAAGGCTGACGCCGCTGCACAAGGAACGCCTAGTGCATGCACTGCGCAGCAAAGGCCATGTGGTGGGCTTTATGGGCGACGGTATCAACGATGCGCCTGCGCTGCGTGCGGCCGATATCGGTATCAGCGTGGACAGTGCCGTGGATATCGCGAAGGAAGCGGCCGACATCATCCTGCTGGAAAAGAGCCTGATGGTGCTGGAAGAGGGGGTGATGCAAGGGCGTCGCACCTTCAGCAACATGCTCAAGTACATCCGCATGACGGCCAGCTCCAACTTCGGCAATGTGTTTTCGGTGCTCGTGGCTTCGGCTTTCCTGCCCTTCCTGCCCATGCTGCCGCTGCAGCTCTTGGTGCAGAACCTGCTCTACGATATCTCGCAGATCGCCATTCCCTTTGACAAGGTGGATGACGAACTGGTGCGCGAGCCACTGCGCTGGAACCCGCAGGATATTGGCCGCTTCATGCTGTTCTTTGGGCCGCTGAGTTCGATTTTCGACATTGCCACCTTTGCCATGATGTGGTTCATCTTCCAGGCGAATACCGATGCACAGGCGCCATTGTTCCAGTCCGGCTGGTTTGTGGTGGGGCTGCTGACCCAGACGCTGATCGTGCACATGATCCGCACGCCCAAGATTCCGTTCCTGGAAAGCCGCAGTTCCTGGGCGCTGATGGTGATGACCATCATCATCATGGCCATCGGTGTATGGCTGCCCATGGGGCCGCTGGCTGGCTACTTTGGTCTGGTGCCCTTGCCTGGAGCCTACTGGCCGCTGCTGGTCGCCATTCTGGTGGGATATGCCGCGCTGACGACCTTTGTGAAGCGCTATTACATCCGACGCTTTGGCTGGCAGTAAAAGCCGATGCAGCAAGCCCTGGACTCAAACCCCGGACTTTTTCTGCTGTTGGCTTACGGCAGCTGTCATATGTTTGTGAAACACTTTCACCATGTCATCACACATGCTGCAATGGACAACGTTTGATCTGGCTGCCTGGCTTAGCACCCTGGGCAGTCTCAGTCTTGCCTTTGTGCTTGGTGCACTGGTGGGGCTGGAGCGTCAGGTGCGTCAACGTACGGCGGGGCTACGCACCAACACACTGGTGGCCGTGGGCGCTGCGGTATTTGTAGATCTGGCCGTGCGCTTTTACAGCATGCATGGAGGCTCACCCAGTCCCATGCAGGTGATTGCGTATGTGGTCTCAGGCATCGGCTTTCTGGGTGCAGGTGCCATCATGAAAGAGGGGGCCAATGTCTCGGGGCTGAACACGGCGGCCACGCTGTGGTGCTCTGCAGCCGTGGGCTGCTGCGCCGGAGCGAAGATGCTGCCGGAAGCTGTGCTGGCCACCTTGTTTGTACTGGCTGCCAACACTTTGCTGCGCCCCGTGGTCAACCGTATCAACCGCCAGCCCATGGGCGAGCTGTTTACGGAGGCCACCTATTCCGTGCATGTGGTCTGTCAGCGTGCCTTGCAGGCGGACTTGCGGGAAAAAGCCGTGGAATGGCTGGATGCAGCGCATTACCCCGTGCGAGATATTGAGCAGCATGCAGCAGACCATGGCGAAGTAGAAATTGAGCTGACGCTGTATGCCACTGCCGTGCACGTGGCTGAGCTGGAAGGCATTGTGCAGCGGCTGGAGCAGGAAGCAGGTGTCAGCCAGGCGTACTGGCAGGCGCGGGCACAGGAATAGAGAGGGTGGAATGAGGGCCGTATCCGTATCGCATATGCGCCAAGGTGCGTTGCTGGCTTGCATCGGGCTGGCCATGCTGCTGATTGCCTGGTGGGACACCTATATGGAACAGGCCGTGGCGGCCGCCGTGCTTTACATCATGGTGATCTTGGTGGCGCTGCGCTGGCTGTCTGCACGCAGCGTGGTGACGGTGACGCTGGTTGCCGTGGTGCTGACGGTGCTCAGCTATGCGTGGAGTGCAGGTGTTGCCAGTGAGGCGGGCTGGCAGGTCACAGAGGCAGGATGGATCAATGCCTGCATCAGTGTGCTGGCAATTGTGATTACGGCCTATCTTGGGCTGCGCATGCAGCAGGCGCGGGCGGCGGAGCATGCCGCCCGTGAGCGGCTCGGGCGGCTGACCCGCATGGGAAATCTGGGCGCTTTAGGTGCAGCGATTGCGCATGAGGTGAACCAGCCGCTGAGCGCGATTGTGACCAGCGGTAATGCCTGCCAGCGCTGGCTCAACCGGCAGCCCCCGCAGCTGGAGCGCGCACACCAGGCTTTGCAGCGCATGCTGGATCAGGCAGAGCGTGCCAGCAATGTGATCAACCGGGTGCGTGGCATGGCGCGTGGTGAGGCACCGAATCTGGAGGCGGTAGATCTGGATGCAGTGGTTCAGGAAATGCTGCCATTGATTCAGGCGCGTCTGGCAGAGCGGCACCTGCAGGTGCGCTGGACGCCTCCCGTGGCACTGCCGCATGTGTGGGCTGACAAACTGCAGCTGCAGCAGGTGCTGGGCAATCTGCTGCTCAACGCTGCCGATGCGGTGGAAGAAGCGGTACACCATTGGACTGTGCCCAGCGATCCCATTGCCGTGCAGGTGTCTGCGGCGGTGCTGCCTGCACAGCAGGTGCAGCTGACCGTACAGGATTGCGGTGTAGGCTTGCCAGCAGCCATCGCCGAGCATGTGTTTGATGCTTTCTGGAGCACAAAGCCTCAGGGCATGGGGCTGGGCCTGAGTCTGTGCCGCAGCATGGTGGAATCCATGGGGGGGCGCATCTGGGCGCAGCCTCGCAACGATGGCACCACTGGCGCCATGTTTTTCATCACTTTGCCCCTTGCATATACAGAGCATGCCATTGCCCAATCTTTCTGAGATGCCTGCCACAGCCACGGTGTTTGTGGTGGATGACGATGCGAGCGTACGCGCAGCGCTGGAGGACTTGCTGGAGTCCGTAGGTCTGCAGGTGCATGGTTTTGGCACGACGGCAGCGTTTGTACAGCACTGGCAGGCACAGCCGCCGCAGGGGGCGGCCTGTCTGGTGCTGGATATACGCATGCCGCAGCAAAGCGGGCTGGATTTTCAGCGCAGCATGCAGCTGCTGGGCATTGGCTTGCCCGTGATTTTTATCACCGGCCATGGAGATGTACCCATGAGCGTGCAGGCCATGAAAAATGGTGCCATTGAGTTTCTGACCAAACCGTTTCGTGACCAGGATCTGCTGGATGCGATCCAGCAGGCTGTAGCCCTGGATGAGCAGCGCTGTGCACAGCAGCAGTCTGATCAGGCCTTGCTGGCGCAGTGGCAGACGCTCACGGCAGGAGAGCAGGCCGTGGTGCGTGGTGTGGTGGCCGGGCAGTTGAACAAGCAGATTGCCGCCGACCTGGGTGTGAGCGAAATCACGGTCAAGGTGCGGCGCGGCAATGCCATGCGCAAGCTGCAGCTGCGTTCGGTGGCAGATGTGGTGCGCCTGTGGGACCGGCTGCAGGTACTGCAGACGGATGCCGGCAGCTCGGGGTCAACAATCAGTTAGGCAGGGCCCAGAGAATGGCCGTAGTCATCACCAGGTAGCGCAGAAATTTGCCTATGGCCATATAGAAGACACAGGGCCAGAAAGGCAGGCGCAGCCAGCCGGCCACGGCGCACAGGGGGTCACCCACAACAGGCAGCCAGCTCAGCAGACAGGTCTTGGCACCCCAGCGGCGCAGCCAGATGCGTGCGCGGCGTTCGGTGCGTGTCAATTCTCGTGGTGGTTTGTGGTTGGCAGGCACTGGGTGGCCTTGCCGGCGATGCTGGCGTGCCACTTTCCAGGCCTTGTGAGCGCCAAGCCCCATGAACCAGCTGATGGCGCCTCCAATGGTGTTGCCGGCCGTGGCTGTAAAAATGGCAGGCCAGAACAGTTCAGGGTTGAGGTGCAGCAGGCCAACGACTGCAGGCTCCGAGCCCATGGGCAGCAATGTGGCAGACACGAGTGCCACCAGAAACAGGGTACTCAGACCGTACTGAGGCAGGGCCAGTGCATTGAACAGCGCTTGAATCCAGACATCCATGCACGCAAGTGTAGAGGTTGTTTCGCAGCACGCGCTGTACGCCGACAGCGCATGAAAGTTTCTGGTTACAGACGGGCGCAGGCCAGCCTCTACACTGGCAGCATGATCATCAAGTCTTGGAAGCAGAGTGTCTGTATCGGTCTTGGCATGGCATGGGGACTGGCTGCTGCAGTGCATGCCGAAAGCAGCCCGTTGCCTGAAATGACAGAGGCTTCAGAGCGTGCTTTTGAATGTGAGTCTTTGCTGACGGTTTCGCATGCCCGAGGGAGCCTGCAGCTGCTCAAGGTCTGGCTGCATTCCCAGGGCATGCATCTGGTGTTGCAGGGCTGCCCTTTTGTGCGCGTGGCCGAGGCACAGATGGCGCAGGTGCTGGATATACGTGTCGAAGTGCTGGACAGCGAGATTGCTGCCCGCTATGTACGCGGCCCTCTGGCAGACGGCGAGCCCGTGGACATGGGTGATGTGCATCTGGGAGAGCCAGAGCCTGAGGATGACATCTCACCGGATGTCGCTTTCAACCGCCAGTGGCTGGCTGCGGTCATGCAGCGTTACGGCTGGCGGGTGGTGCCGGGACAATGGTGGGCCTTTGTGCCTGCAGCGTCTCGCTAGATTGCTTAGGCGATGCTGTTTACCTGATGCTTTGCTAGTGTCTTTGTAGCGTGGCAATGTGCTCAAAAAATGGGCAGGTAGAATGCAGGCCCTTTCCTTCCTGACAGTTCCCTTTCTCCCCTTTGGGCTTGCCTTCCATGTCTGCGCTACGCATCGGTCAGCACACGCTGACTAACAACCTGTTTGTTGCTCCCATGGCGGGCGTAACGGACCGGCCATTTCGCCAGCTGTGCAAGGCCCTGGGGGCAGGCTATGCGGTCAGTGAGATGGTGACATCGCGCAAAGACCTGTGGAACAGCCTCAAGACCAGCCGCCGAGCCAACCACGCGGGTGAGCCTGGCCCGATTGCCGTGCAGATTGCAGGCACGGATGCGCCCATGATGGCCGAAGCCGCTGTCTACAACATCGAGCGCGGCGCGCAGATCATCGACATCAACATGGGCTGCCCGGCCAAGAAGGTGTGCAACAAATGGGCAGGTTCTGCCCTGATGCAAAACGAGCCCCTGGCCGTGGAAATTGCCCAGGCCGTGGTAGAGGCTGCACGCCCCTACAACGTGCCCGTGACCTTGAAGATGCGCACCGGCTGGTGCGATGCCGAGAAAAACGCCGTCAAGCTGGCGACCGAGTTTGAGGAGGTGGGCATCCAGATGCTGACGGTGCATGGACGCACCCGTGAGCAGGGGTACAAAGGCTTTGCGGAATACGACACCATCGCCGCCGTCAAGCAGGCCGTGCAAGTGCCGGTAGTGGCCAATGGCGACATCACCAGCCCCGAAAAGGCGCGCGATGTGCTGGCCTACACCGGTGCGGATGCCGTGATGATTGGCCGTGCGGCGCAGGGCCGCCCATGGATTTTTCGCGAGATTGGTCACTTTCTGGCAACGGGCGAGCACATGGCGCCACCGCTGGTGTCAGAACTCCGGCAGCTGCTGCTGGAGCATCTGCAGGATCACTACGGCCTGTACGGTGAACTGACCGGGGTGCGCAGCGCGCGCAAGCATATTGCGTGGTATGTGCGTACCTTGCCAGGAGGGGAAGCATTTCGCAAATACATCAACACCATCGAAGACTGCCAAGCGCAGTGGCAGGCCGTGGCCGATTACCTGGACCAGTTAGGCCTGCAGATGGAACGTCTGCCATATGCAACGAATGGGGCAGACGAGCAAGCAATTGAGGAATTGGCTGCATGAGCACCCAAGTACAGAACGACAATCAGAATATTGAGGAATGCATTCGCGCAAGTCTGGAAAACTACTTCCGTGATCTGGGCGGTGAGACCCCCTGCAATATGTATGACATGTTGCTGCGGCTGGTGGAAAAGCCGCTGCTGGATGTGGTCATGCAACATGCAGCCAACAACCAGTCCAAGGCATCCCAGTGGCTGGGCTTGAACCGCAACACCTTGCGCAAGAAGCTGCTGGATCACGGCATGCTCTGAGCGCTGAGGTATTCCTCTTCTGATAGCTGTCAGCGCTTGCAGGGTAAGCGCTGAGTCACGATTTCATCATTATTGAGTTGCACCATGAAAGCACTGCTCTCCGTCTCCGATAAGACCGGTATTGTTGAATTTGCCCAAGCCCTGCACGCGATGGGTATTCAGCTGCTCTCTACCGGCGGTACTGCCAAATTGCTGGCTGACAAGGGACTGCCTGTTACTGAAGTAGCAGAAGTCACCCAGTTCCCTGAGATGCTGGACGGCCGCGTCAAGACCCTGCACCCCAAGGTACACGGCGGTCTGCTGGCCCGCCGCGATCTGCCTGAGCACATGGCTGCGCTCAAGGAACATGGCATCGAGACCATCGACCTGCTGGTGGTGAACCTCTATCCCTTCGAAGCCACCGTGGCCAAGGAAGGCTGCACACTGGCCGACGCCATCGAGAACATCGACATTGGCGGCCCCGCCATGGTGCGCTCCGCTGCCAAGAACTGGAAGGATGTGGGCGTGGTCACGGCCGCTGACCAGTACGAGAAGGTGCTGGCCGAACTGAAGGCCAACGGCAAGCTGTCCAACAAGCTGCGCTTTGAGCTGTCTGTGGCAGCCTTCAACCGCATCAGCCAGTACGACGGCGCAATCAGCAACTACCTGTCGAGCGTGAAGTTCGAAGAAGAAAAGCTGAGCGAAGAGTACGTGCCCGCACGTGCCGAGTTCCCCGGTCAGTTCAACGAGCAGTATGTGAAGGTCCAGGACCTGCGCTACGGCGAAAACAGCCACCAGCAAGCTGCTTGGTACCGCGATCTGGCGCCTGCTGCCGGTTCGCTGGCCACCGGCGTGCAGCTGCAGGGCAAGGAACTGAGCTACAACAACATTGCTGACGCCGATGCTGCGTGGGAATGCGTCAAGAGCTTTGAAGTGCCTGCCTGCGTGATCATCAAGCACGCCAACCCCTGCGGTGTGGCCATTGGTGCCAACCCCTTCGAGGCTTACTCCAAGGCCTTCCAGACCGACCCCACCAGCGCGTTTGGCGGCATCATTGCCTTCAACCGCCCTGTGGACAAGGCCGCCGCCGAAGCCGTGTCCAAGCAGTTCGTGGAAGTGCTGATGGCCCCTGACTTCACCGCCGAAGCGCTGGAAATCTTCAAGGCCAAGGTCAATGTGCGTCTGATGAAGATTGCACTGCCTGAGAACTATGGCGTTGTGCGCAACGCGCTGGAAACCAAGCGTGTGGGTTCCGGTCTGCTGCTGCAGTCTGCCGACAACCACGAGTTGCAACTGGCCGATCTGAAGGTCGTGACCATCAAGCAGCCTACCCCTGAAGAGCTGAACGACCTGCTGTTTGCCTGGAAGGTCGCCAAGTTCGTCAAGTCCAACGCCATCGTATTCTGCAAGAACGGCATGACCATGGGCGTGGGTGCTGGTCAGATGTCGCGTCTGGACTCGGCTCGCATTGCCTCCATCAAGGCAGAAGCCGCCAAGCTGAGCCTGCAAAACACGGTCGTCGCGTCGGATGCCTTCTTCCCCTTCCGCGACGGTCTGGACGTGGTGGTCGATGCCGGCGCAACCTGCGTGGCGCAGCCTGGTGGTTCCATGCGTGACCAGGAAGTGATTGATGCGGCGAACGAGCGTGGTGTGGCGATGGTGTTTACTGGCGTCCGCCACTTCCGCCACTAATATTGAATTGCTGATCTAACCCTTGATACTTCGTTGGGCCAGCTCGCCGTAGCGCTGCTACTGTCTTCGCTGGCCCGCCTCGTCTCAACCGCCCATCTGACGATGGGCTGGGCTACCTCAGCAATTCAAGCGTACAGCGCAAAGCCACTGCCACCATCAGGTTGAGCAAGGCGGCGCACACTCGGCATGGTGGTTTCGGCGCCATGCCGATTTTGGTTTTGGGTGAAAGGATTTTTTCATGGAGGACTACGACGATGTTCCCGTGCAGCGTCCCAAGTGGATTGGCTGGGTCATCATCATTGGCATGATTCTGGTGGTGCTGGGCCTGCTCAATCTGGGCGTGCGCCTGTACATCGGCACACCTTCGGACCAGGCAGCGGCCAAGGTCGTGGGTGATGTGGCGCAGCAGCTCCCGGAGCTGGTGCAGGGCAAGGCCTGGATTGATGGCAGTGACTGCATGCGCTGCCATGGTGTGGATCGCAAGTTTGTCGGCCCCGGCTTTATGCAGGTGGCCGAGCGCTATCGCGAGCAGCCTGAGGTACAGGCCTATCTGGCGCGCAAGATTCGTGAGGGCAGCGTGGGGGTCTGGGGCAATGTGATCATGCCGCGCCACCCGCAGGTGACGCAGGAGCAGTCCGAAGGCATGGCCGCCTGGATCCTGGCGCTGCCGTCTCCAAAAGCTGAATAAACTTATGAGCTTTGCGTCTTATGGCCCGAAAGCCTGGCTCCAGGTTTTCGGGCTTTTTTGCGTCATATCCGCTCTGCATGCATGTAATAAGCGCTTTGAGGACTGCATGGGCAGGCATCCTGAGTGGGTGTGGGCGCTAACTCGATTGGCCGGCGGTTGCAGGCAGTGTGCGCAATAAACAAGCGTTGCCTCGGGTGTAAATGCAGGCTTTGTGCGCTTGATGCGGGTAATCCCTATGCTCTCTTTTTTGAATCAAAGATGGCTGTCTGCGCTGAACGCGAGGACAGTGAAAAAGGGTTTGCATGCAGTGGTTACGAACCAAATCCGTCGCACAGGCACTGGCTGATGCGGACGAGCCCGGGCGCCAGCTCAAGCGCACGCTGGGTACTTTCGACTTGATCATCATGGGCCTGGCCGTGGCCGTGGGCGCGGGCATTTTCTCGGTGGGCGCACGTGCGGCAGGCACGTTTGCCGGGCCAGCCGTGATCTTTTCTTTCATCATCGCGGCGTTTACCTGCGCGCTGGCCATCATGTGCTATGCGGAGTTTGCGTCCAAGGTGCCTGTCACTGGCAGTGCCTACACCTATACCTATCTGACGCTGGGCGAGGGTCTGGCCTGGATCATTGGCTGGAATCTGCTGCTGGAGATGATCTCGGCCGGTGCAGTGATTGCCAAATACTGGGGCATCTATCTGTCCACCGTGTTTGCCACGGCAGGCTGGGACATTCCCTCTACGATGCAGCTGGGCAGCCTGACGCTGAACTGGGGCCCCTTCCTGATCGTGACCGTGTTCACGCTGCTGCTGATCAAGGGCACCAAGGAATCCGCGCGCGTGAACAACATCCTCACCATAGTGAAGATTGCCATCACCCTGTTTGTGATCGTCGTGGGCTTTACCTATATGGACACCAGCCACTTCACGCCCTTTATTCCTCCGGCACAGGCGCCTGTGATTGCGCATGGCGTGACGGGCGATGTCTGGGGCCAGCCCATGCTGGCCTGGCTGTTTGGCGCGCAACCCAGCCAGTATGGCTGGCTGGGCGTGATTTCGGGGGCTGCGCTGGTGTTCTTTGCCTTCCTGGGCTTTGACATCGTGGCCACTTCCGCCGAAGAAGTAAAAGACCCGCAGCGCACCCTGCCACGTGGCATTCTGGGTGGTCTGGCGCTGGTGACGGTGCTCTACATTCTGGTGACGCTGGCGCTGACTGGCATGGTGCATTACAGCGAGCTGGCCAAGGCCGAGAACCCATCGCTGGCTACCGCCTTCATCGCCGTGGGGGCTGACTGGGCCGCGCAGATCATCGCCATTGGCGTGCTGGCAGGCATGACCACCGTGGTCATGGTGCTGCTCATGGGCAGTGCCCGTGTGCTGCTGGCGCTGTGCCGTGACGGTCTGCTGCCCCGCAGCTGGGGCGTGACTTCCAAGGTCAACAAGACGCCGGTGCGGCTGCAGATTGCCGTGGGTATCGTGGTGGCGCTGCTGGCAGGCTTTACCAATGTGGAAGCGCTGGAAGAGATGATCAACATCGGCACGCTGTCGGCCTTTGTGCTGGTCAGTGTGGGCGTGCTGGTGCTGCGCAAGAAGAACCCCAATGCGGGTGGCTATCGCGTGCCATTGGGCCCGGTGCTGCCTGTGGTGTCGGCCGTGCTGTGCGTGTACCTGATGATGAACCTGACCAACCTGACCTGGGTGCGCTTTCTGGCCTGGATGGGGCTGGGTGTAGCCATCTACATCGGCTACGGCATGCGCCATTCGCGCCTGGCCAAAGGCGAGTGAACTCAAAAATAAAAGCGCCTTGCGCTTGATTCATAAGGGTTTCAAAGTGAAAACTATCTGAAACCTTTGATTTTCAAGCGCTGGCAGCTATCAAAAAAGCCCTGCAGACATTGCCGCCTGCAGGGCTTTCTGTTGGGTGAAGCTGTGTGGCTTACAGCGTCTTGAACACTTCGCGCGCAGCTTCCACCGTGCGGTCAATGTCTTGCTCGCTGTGGGCCATGCTCACAAAACCGGCTTCGTACAGCGCAGGCGCAAAGTAGTGACCGCGCTCCAGCATGCCGTGGAAGAACTTGTTGAACATGGCACCGTCGGTCTTCATGACCTCGTGGTAGGTCTTGGGCAGCTCGGGCAGCAGGTAGAAGCCAAACAGGCCACCTTGCCAGTCGATGCTGAACGGAATACCGGCTTCATCCGCTTCGGCCTTGAGGCCCTGCATCAGGTGGCCGGTCTTGAGGTGCAGCTCGGCATGGAAGCCGGGGCGGCTGATCAGCTCCAGCGTTTTCAGACCGCAGGCCGTGGCAATAGGGTTGCCCGACAGCGTGCCAGCCTGATAGACCGGGCCCAGGGGCGAGAGCTTTTCCATGATCTCACGGCGGCCACCAAAGGCGGCCATGGGCATGCCGCCGCCAATGACCTTGCCCATCACGGTGATGTCGGGCTCAAAGCCTTCGATCTCCTTGGCATACAGGCTTTGCGCGCAGCCCAGAGCCACGCGGAAACCGGTCATGACTTCGTCATAGATCATCAGCGCGCCGTGCTCCTTGGTCAGCTCACGGATGCGGCGGGTGAACTCTACGGAAGCGCGCACAAAGTTCATATTGCCCGCGATGGGCTCCATGATCACGCAGGCAATCTCGCTGCCCATCTTGGCAAAGGCTTCTTCGAGCTGGGCCACATCGTTGTATTCCAGCACGATGGTGTCCTTGACCACATCGGCAGGCACACCCGCTGAGGAGGACGAACCAAAGGTCGCCAGACCGGAGCCAGCTTTCACCAGCAGCGAATCCGCATGGCCGTGGTAGCAGCCGTTGAACTTGATGATCTTGCTGCGGCCGGTGTAGCCACGGGCCAGGCGCAGGGCGCTCATGCCCGCTTCCGTGCCGGAGGACACCATGCGCACCATTTCCATGGAAGGCACCAGCTCGCGAATCTTTTCGGCCAGCACCACTTCGCGTTCGGTGGGGGCGCCAAAGCTGAAGCCTTCCAGCACGGCGGCCTGCACGGCGGCCACGACTTCAGGGTGGCCGTGGCCCAGGATCATGGGGCCCCAGGAGCCGATGTAGTCCACAAACTGCTGGTCGTTCGTGTCCCAGAAGTAAGCGCCCTGTGCACGCTTGACGAAGCGAGGCGTGCCGCCCACGGCATTGAAGGCACGCACGGGGGAGTTCACGCCACCAGGGATCACGCCCTTGGCGCGCTCGAATAAAGCTTGATTCAGGTCAGTGTTTTGTGTCATGTAGAGGCATCACAAAGCCCTCGAGGGGCGGTTGGTTTTCTGCTTCAGGAGCGGCTGGCTGTGCTTCGGGCGCAGCCTCTGCTTCGGCAGCAGCGGCAACGGTGCCTTCTTCGGGCTGGGCCCAGAACATGCGGTCGGGGATGAGCTGGCCCATGCCAGGGCGAAAGCCCGCTCCCAGGCTGTGGTCCAGATACTCCAGCGCTTCCTGTGCAGCAGCTCCCAGTTCATTGCCAGCGGCCAGCAAGGCCGTCAGCGCTGCCGAAAGGGTATCACCTGCACCATGGAAGCTGCCATCAAACAGCTCAAACTTGCTGCTGCCAATAACGGTTTCGGTGGAGGCCAGCACGTTGTCCAGATGCTGCTCGGGTAGGGGAATGCCCGTGACCAGGACAAACGGTACATCGCGCGCTTCTGCGGCCTTGGCAATATCACGGGCCGTTGGTGGGCGGCTGTGGCTCCAGTCCGGCAGCAGCCAGCGGCTCAAGGTGCCGTAATTGCCGACCAGTACCGAGGTCTGCGGCATGACCAGCGCCTGAAAGGCGTCGAGATATTCTTCGAGACCGTCGCCCTGCCACCAGGACAGGTCCGGCATGTAGCTGATGATGGGAATGTCCGGGTAGTCGCTGGCCAGCTCGGCAATCGCTGCAAGGTTGGACGGGCTGCCCGCAAAACCCAGCTTGATGGCGCGCACGGGAATGTCCTCCAGCGCAGTGCGTGCCTGGTCGGTGACGAGCTCGTCATCCATGGCGGTGTGTGAAAACACATGGCTGGTATCGCGCACGATGACCCCGGTGGCAACGGCGACGGGGTGGCCGCCCACAGAGGCAATGGTGGTGATGTCCGCAGTCAGTCCGCCTGCGCCGCTGGGGTCGATGGCATTGAAGCACATCACGCACATGGGTTGGGCCAGCGTGGCGGAGGGAGTGTCGGGGGAGGGGGGCGCAGTGGGGACTGCAGGGGGCTGAAATGCCATGCGTTGTTCAATGACCTGCTCTTTGTCAAGAGGGGGCGGGTTGGTGCCTAAATACAATCATTGCATTCTATTGGAAGCGACTTTAAGCTGTTGCAGACCCTAAGACTTGGATGTGTTTGGTGGGTGATAGCTGCAAGATGGCGCCTCAGGTGCAAGGCAGCAAAGACCGGGAGGCGGTACAGCCGCCAGACATAAAAATGGTCGAAATGAGAGAGTTGGGCAGTGCCGGGAGGGCGCAGTCCGGGAGATTTCGGTGAACCCTGAGGGCATTTCAAATTGAGTACAGCCGGAGCATCTTTCAGAGTGTTGGTGGTGGATGACAGCAACACCATTCGTCGCAGTGCAGAGATTTTTCTCAAGCAGGGAGGGCATGAGGTCCTGCTTGCCGAAGATGGCTTTGATGCACTGGTCAAGGTGAATGATTTCAGGCCGCATCTGATCTTCTGCGACATCCTGATGCCCAAGCTCGATGGCTATCAGACCTGCGCCATCATCAAGCGCAACGCACATTTCGCAGACACGCCCGTGGTGATGCTTTCATCCAAGGATGGCGTGTTTGACAAGGCACGCGGGCGCATGGTCGGCTGCCAGGACTATCTCACCAAACCATTTACCAAGGACCAGCTGCTCAAGGCTGTGCAGCAGCTTGGCAAGGTCGAATCGGTAGCAGGCTGAACAGAAAACAGACAGAGAGGAGAGGGAAATGTCTATCCAGAAAGTACTGGTCGTGGATGACTCCAAGACGGAGTTGATGTTTCTCACGGAGATATTGCACCAGCAGGGGTACCAGGTACGTACTGCAGAAAACGCCGAGCAGGCACTGGCCAGGCTTGAAGAAGAAAAGCCGGATCTGATTCTGATGGACGTGGTCATGCCCGGTCAGAACGGTTTTCAGCTCACCCGTTCGCTGGCACGCAACACCAAGTTTGCCGATGTGCCCATCATCATGTGCACCAGCAAGAACCAGGAAACCGACCGCGTCTGGGGGCTGCGTCAGGGTGCCAGTGACTACATCACCAAGCCCGTCAATCCGCAGGAGCTGCAGGCCAAGATTGCTGCGCTGTCCAGCGTCTGAAGTGAGCATCCATGGCAAACCGACAAGCGCTGCGTGAGCTTCAGGTACGTCTGGCCGAGCGCCTGCAAGCCGCGCGCAGCAACACATCCAAGGGTGCGAGCTGGCTGGCGGTGCAGGCCGGTTCGCGCAACTATCTGCTGCCGCTGGATCAGGCCGGCGAAATTTTTCCGTGGACTGCCACCATGAAGGTGCCCTATACCGCGCCCTGGTTCTGGGGCGTGGTCAATTTGCGTGGCAGTCTGGCTGGGGTGGTTGATTTGTGTGCCTTGCTCGGGCATCCGGTCGAGCGCACGGAGCAGTCGCTGCATGAGGTGAGCCTGCTGCTGATCAATCCCGGTCTGCAGGTCAATGCGGCGCTGGTGGTAGACCGGCTGCAGGGGCTGCGTGGTGCGGAAGATTTTGCTTCCATGCAGGAGCCTTCCTTGCAGGCCACGGCCCAAACACCATCCAACTGCCTGGGCACAGGCTATGTGGATCACACCGGCGCGGTGTGGCAGGTCCTGCAATTGCACGCCCTGGTGCAATCGCCGGAGTTTCTGAACATTCGTATGTGAATCTTTTGCTTCTTAGAGGTTGAGCATGTCTTTTGTCCAGCGAGTCAGCAAATTTTTTCGTCGCAAGCCTGAGGGCCAGGACGAAATGACAGTAGTGCAGCAGCAGGAGGCAACTGCGCAGCAGATGTCCGCAGAAGATGCCTGGCCCAGCGTGCAGGACACGGATGTGCTCGACGATGCACCGGTCGAGCAAAGTGAAATCCATCTGCCCTTGCTTGGCCCCGCACCAGCGGCTACCCACCAGCGGCGTCTGCTCACCATGCTGGCTCTGGGTGTGATTTTGCTGGCCCTGGTGGCAGGCTGGGTGCTGCAGCAGGCAGACCGTTCGGCCAAGCAGCTGGCGGCAACGGGTCAGTCGCTGATGCAGTCGCAGCGACTGGCGAAGTCTGTGACGCAGGCCTTGCTCGGCAAGGAGCCTGCCTTCCCTGAGCTGCAGGACAGTGCCAGCGTGCTGGGGCGCAATGTGCGCGCGCTGACCCAGGGGGATGCTGAACTGGGTGTGCAAAGCCTGGATGCAGCCTATGAAGAAGATCTGGGCTCGGTCAGCAGGCTGGCCCAGCAGGCAGAGAAAAACGCCCGTGCGGTGCTCAATCAGCAAAAGATTCTGATGCAGGCCGGTGATGCGCTGCGCTCCATCAATCGCCAGTCTTCGGGCCTGCTGGAGCTGGCAGAAGCCGTGGCCACCACCAAGCTGCAAATTGGCGCCGCAGCGCCCGAAATTGCAGCAGCCAGCCAGCTGGTCATGCTGACGCAGCGCATTGGCAAGTCAGCCAACGAATTCCAGACCATTGATGGCGTGAGTCCCGAGGCAGTGTTTCTGCTGGGGCGCGACCTGAACTCCTTCAAGGAGCTGGCCGAAGGCCTGCTGCATGGCAATGCCGAACTGCGCCTGTCAGCAGCGCGTGATGCGCAGGTGCGTGAGCAGCTGACTGCCATGCTGGAAATGTATGAGCAGACACGTGAGGAAGCGGCTTCGATTCTGAGCAATCTGCAAGGCCTGGTAGCGGCGCGTGAAGCGCAGAATGCCATCATTGCTGACAGCGAACCGCTGCGTGCACAGCTGGAGCAACTGCAGAACAAGCTCTCGCAGCAAAGCGGTATTTCTGCAGGGCAGATGGCTCTGCTGGTGATGCTGGGTCTGTTTGTGCTGCTGTGCGGTATTGGTATCTCGCGCGTGCAGCTGCTGGACAGCCGTCAACGTCAGGAACTGGCCGAGCAGCAGCGCATGGATGCACGCCGTCAGGAGCAGGAAGCCAAGCGCATCAATGATGCCAACCAGGCCGCGATCTTGCGCCTGATGAACGAACTGCAGAACGTGGCTGAAGGTGACCTGACCCAGGAAGCCACGGTGACGGAAGACATCACCGGCGCCATTGCTGACTCGGTGAACTACACGGTGGAAGAGCTGCGTCTGCTGGTGGGCAGTGTGCAGAACACGGCCCAGCGCGTGGCGCAGACTACGGCGCAGGTGGACAGTACTTCCTCACAACTGCTGGCCACATCGGCAGAGCAGCTGCGCGAAATCCGCGAAACCGGTCAGTCGATTCTGGACATGGCTGATCGCATTACCCAGGTGTCAGCACAGGCACAAGAATCTGCTGCGGTGGCGCGCCAGTCCAGACAGGCGGCTGAAGATGGCCAGCGTGCGGTGCAGAACACCATCAATGGCATGAACGCCATTCGCGATCAGATTCAGGAAACTTCCAAGCGCATCAAGCGACTTGGTGAGTCCTCGCAGGAAATTGGCGAAATCACTGAGCTGATTTCCGACATTACCGAGCAGACCAACGTGCTGGCTTTGAACGCCGCTATTCAGGCTGCATCGGCAGGTGAAGCAGGTCGAGGTTTCTCTGTGGTGGCGGAAGAAGTGCAGCGCCTGGCCGAACGCTCGGCGGACGCGACACGCCAGATCGCTGCGCTGGTGAAAACCATTCAGACCGACACCCTGGATGCGGTGGCCGCGATGGAGCGCTCTACCCAGGGCGTGGTGGAAGGCGCACGCCTGTCTGACTCTGCGGGCGCTGCGCTGGCAGAAATTGACGCGGTGTCACGCAAGCTGGCGGATCTGATTGAGCAGATCGCCCAGACCTCGCAGAACGAAGCGGCGCTGGCCGGTGAAGTGGCAGGCAATATTCAGCACATTTTTGCCGTGACCGAGCAGACCGGAAACAGTACCCGCACCACGGCAGAGCAGGTGCAGGAGCTGGCCAAGATGGCTGAGGAACTGCGCCATTCCGTGTCCCGTTTCAAGATTGCCTGAACCATTGATGAGCCGCGCGCGTGTTGATCATCGACAGGTTGAAGAAAACCATGCCACCTGTTGCGCATGGAAAGGCGCTTGAGAAAGCCTATGTCAGATTGCCAGATGGATCGCGGTTGAAAGCCAAGGATAGATGATGTCAACCACTCGAGTCACAGCACCAGCAGCACAGCACTCCCTTGGGGAGCACGATTTAGGTCCATTGGCATGGGTGCTGGAGGAGGTCCGCAAGTCGCTGGACGGCGCCATCAAGGCCACACGACTTTTTGTCCGAGAAGCCGAGGCAGCGCGCGACTCGGACCTGGCAGTGCTGGACAGCAGCCCTTTGCGCATGGCCAAGCAGCATCTGCACCAGTCCTGCGGGGCTCTGGAAATGGTGGGCATGCCGCAGGCTGCATTGCTGCTGCGTTCCATGGAAGCAGCCGTGCAGCATTATGTGCAAAAACCAGCGGATTGCACGGAAGCCGTGGTCCAGACACTGGAAAAAGCCAGCTTTGCCTTGCTGGAGTTTCTGGAGACCGTGCTGGCTGGCAAACGGATTGCGGCGGTGGCCCTGTTCCCCCAGTACCGTGATGTGCAGGCCCTGTTTGATGCCCAGGGCAAGGTGCATCCTGCCGACTTGTGGCCGATTGAGCGTCGTCTGCGTGATCCGGAACTCGGCGTGCAATGTGCACCGCTGGCGTATGACGCACAGCAGCGCAAGATTCTGGATGCGGCCGTGCTGCAGATCGTGCGTGGCGACGATATTGCGCAATCCAGCATGCGCATGCGCGACGTCTGTCTGGGCTATGCCCAGGCGCAGACAGAAGCACCGATGCGCATTTTCTGGAAGGTAGCAGCAGCTTATTTCGATGCCATGGCCCATGGCCTGCTGAAGGTGGACATCTACTCCAAGCGCGTGGCATCGCGCGTGCTGATGGTGTCTGTGGCGCTGGCCAAGGGCGATCCAGTGGCTCCGGAGCGCTTGCTGCAGAACATGCTGTTTTTCTGCGCACAGGCCAGGACCTCGGCCGCGGGGGCGCAGGATGCCACGGTCTGGAAGACGGTCTATGACGCCTTCGGACTGCAGCGGCACACCCCCGTAGATTATGAGCAGGTGCGCTTCGGGCGCTTTGAGCCTACTGCGCTGGCGCAGGCACGCAAGCGGATTGCGGCCGCAGCAGAAATCTGGTCGGCACTGGCTGGTGGCGACGTGCAGAAGATCAAGCCTGCGGTGGATCAGTTCTCTCTGGTCTGTGATTCGCTGCAAAAGCTGATGCCCGGTGGGCAGGGGTTGGCCAAGGCGCTGACGCAGGTGCTCAGCAGTGTGGCCACACGCAACCAGCCGCCTTCACCTGAAGTGGGCATGGAAGTGGCAACAGCCGTGCTGTATCTGCAGGCAGCGTTGACCTCACTCGACATCAGTGATGAGGACATGTCCGCCCATGCAGCAACGCTGGCTCAGCGTCTGACATCGGTGCTGGCAGGTGCCGCATCTCAGCCGCTGGAGCCCTGGATGGAGCAGCTGTATCGTCAGGTGAGCGACCAGCAGACCATGGGCAGTGTGGTGGGGGAACTGCGTGGCACGCTGGCCGAAACCGAAAAGCTGCTCGACCAGTATTTCCGCAGTCCGGACGACAAGTCCATGCTCAGCGCCGTCGCCACCCATTTGTCGCAGATGCGTGGCGTGCTGTCGGTGCTGGGGCTGGAGCCAGCTTCCCAGGCCATGGTGCGCATGCGCCAGTATGTGGAGCGCCTGCAGACCGAAGACATGCCGGAAGACGAACAGCGCACGCTGTTCGACAAGATTGGCAACAGCCTGGGTGCATTGGGCTTTTTGATCGACATGCTGGGCTACCAACGCAATATTGCCCGCAAGCTGTACGAGTTTGACGAGCAGGATGGCGAGCTCAAGCTGCTCATGGGGCGTGTGCGCCTGCGTGCAGGTGATGAGACCGTGGCCAAGCCCGTTGAGGAAGTGCTGCAGGCACGTGTGCAGCAGATTGACCAGCCCATCATCCTCAAGCAGCCTGCTGCGCCCGCAGTGCAGGAAGTGCAGGCGGCGGAGGCAGCAGCTGAGTCAGCGTCTGTGCCTGCTGCGGAACCTGCGTCTGCATCCCAGCCAGCAGCGCCTGCATTGTCCATAGAGCCCGTCGTACAGGCAGACGCTGCGTCTGCAGCGCCGCTTGAAGTCGCACATGAAGACTCGGACGACGAACTGCTGGACATCTTCCTGGAAGAAGCGCGCGAGGTGGTGGGCAATGGCCGTGCAGCCCTGGAGCTGCTGGCCGAAGACCCAGCCAATATGAGCGAGCAGACGGTGCTGCGCCGTGCCTTCCACACCCTCAAGGGTAGCTCGCGCATGGTCGGGCTGGACGAATTTGGGCAGGCAGGCTGGGCCATGGAGCAGATGCTCAATGCATGGCTGGCCGAGCAAAAAGCCATGCCTGCGCCCATGCGCCAGCTGGCAGCTCAGGCGCTGGACGGATTTGAAGCCTGGGTGGCAGCCATTGAGGCCGGTGCTGCCCACTCCTGGCAATCTGCGCCTTTCCGGGCCAGTGCAGATGCCATGCGGCTGGAAGGTCGCCTGATTGCGTTGGACATTCATGCTGCCAGCGGCCAGCAGGCAGCTGCACCGAGTGTGGTGCTGGAAGTTGCAGATGATGCGCAGGTGGACGCGCTTTCTGTGGCTGCGCTGGAAGACGTAGCCGAAGCAGCGCCTGCGGTGCACGAGGAAGCCAGCGAGTCAGCGCTGCAGCTCGATATCTCTGAGCTGTTGCTGCAGGACGAAGCCGCAGCACCCGCTCTGGAGCCGCAGAGCACCCAGGAGGCGGCTGCAGACATTCCGGTGGCGGAGGAAATCAGCTTTGACGAGTTTGATGCACTGCTCAAGGCCTCAGAGGATGGGCCGCAAAGCAGTGCGGAGCCTGCATCTGTGCAGCCGCAGGAGCCAGAGGCTGCCGAGGTGCCGCAGGTGCTGGAGCTGCCTGAACTGGAAGCACTACAGCTGCAGACGGACGCTGCCGAAACCATGCAGGCCATGCCAGCCGAGAAGGAAATGGAGCCTGAGGCCGAAGCAGTGCCTGTTGCACAGCAAGAGCAGGAAGCGCCCGCTACACCTGCTGTGGAAATCAAGCAGATTGGTGATGTTGCCGTCTCGCTGCCGCTGTTCAATGTCTATCTGGGCGAGGCTGAAGAGTGGTCTGCCCGACTGCTGGCGGCCCTGACAGGCTGGCAGTCCGAACTGCACGAAGCGCAGCCAGACATGGTCAATGTCTGGGCGCATTCGCTGGCTGGCAGTTCCGCCACTGTAGGCTTTGCTGCACTGTCTGGCTTGGCGCGCAAACTCGAGCATGCTCTGCAGCATGTGGCACCACAGCCGCATGGCGTGGCCGAACAGGTGCAGGTGTTTGTGCGTGCTGCAGAGGAAATTCGCTCCATGCTGCACCAGTTTGCTGCTGGCGTGCTGCCGACTGCCTCCGAGCAGCTGCATGCGCAGCTGCAGCACATACTCGATAGCGCACTGCTCAGCCAGGCACCGGCACAAGTGCAGGCAGACGTGGAGGCGGCCGCTACGCCCACGGTTGCAGAGCAGCTGGCGACTGCACCTGAGCCAGAGCCTGTGGTTCCAGCCATGGAGCAGCAGCCCGCCGTGCATGCTGTGGCGCTGGATGATGACGAGATTGAAGCCGTTGACGCCATCGACCCCGACCTCTTCCCCATCTTTGAGGAAGAGGCCATGGAGCTGTTGCCCACCATCGGCGCAGCCATGCGTGAATGGAGCGCGCACCCGGCGCGTACAGAGGCACGCCATACCCTGCTGCGTGCCCTGCACACCTTCAAAGGCAGCTCACGCCTTGCAGGTGCCATGCGTCTGGGTGAAATGGCCCACCGCCTGGAGTCAGCGGTGGAGGCGCTGGATGCTGAGACCGCATCGGCTGAGCGGATCGACCCCCTGTTTGCGCGCCTGGATGCCATGGAAGCAGGCTTTCGGGCACTGTGCGCGCAAGGCGAAGCTGGAGGGGCAGAGCAGCTCAAGCAGCCTGTGCCCGTCGAGGTGGAGGAAGCATCACCACCTGCCACAGCGCAGCCGCAGTACACCGCATGGACAGACGCTACACCTGCAGGGGCTGCAGCACCCGCGGTGCAGGATGCGGCACGTGCAGCCAGCCAGCAGACGGTGCGCGTGCGCTCGCAGCTGCTGGATCGCCTGATCAACGAAGCGGGTGAGGTGCTGATTGCGCGTTCGCGTCTGGATGTGCGCATGCATAGCATCAAGCATTCGCTGCAGGACCTGTCGGTCAATCTGGACAAGCTGCGCCAGCAGCTGCGTGATGTGGAGGTGCAGGCCGAGTCACAGATGCAGTCGCGCATGCAGCTGGCCAAGGAAGCCGGTGCAGACTTTGACCCGCTCGAGTTTGACCGTTTCACGCGTGTGCAGGAGCTCACGCGCATGATGGCCGAGTCGGTCAACGACGTGGCCACGGTGCAGCGCAGTCTGCAGCGGGATGTGGACGCGGCGGAAGACGATCTGATTGCCCAGGGCCGTCAGTCCCGTGAGCTGCAGCGTGACTTGCTGCGCACGCGCATGGTGGAGTTCGACGCTATCTCTGAGCGTCTGTATGCCGTGGTGCGCCGCACGTCCAAGGAAACCGGCAAGCAGGTCAAGCTGGGCCTGACGGGTGGCACCATTGAAATGGACCGTGGCGTGCTCGAGCGCATGGTGCCTGCGTTTGAGCATTTGCTGCGCAACTGCGTGGACCACGGTATTGAAAAGCCCGAGCTGCGCACCGCAGCGGGCAAGCCTGCCAGCGGCACCATCAGCGTGCAGGTGCAGCAGGAAGGCAATGACGTAGCGGTGAGCTTCCACGATGACGGCGCAGGCCTGAATGTGGAGCGTATCCGCGACAAGGCCCTGGCACAGGGGCTGATCACTGCTGATGAGGTGGTGGATGCCGCACGCGCAGCCCAGCTGATCTTCATGCCCGGCTTTACGACGGCGCAGCAGGTCACAGGCGTGTCGGGCCGTGGTATTGGCATGGATGTGGTGCGCTCCGAAGTGCAGGCGCTTGGTGGCCGTATTGAAACGCACACCCTGCCCGGCCAGGGCTCTGCCTTCCGGCTGGTGCTGCCACTGACCACGGCGGTGACGCAGGTTGTGATGCTGCGTGCTGGTAGCTTCTCCGTAGGTGTGCCAGCCAGCCTGGTGGAAGTCGTGCGCCGTGTGAGCATGGCGGATCTGGAAGCCGCCTACCGCAGCGGCGAACTGATGGAGGGCGACGAGCGCATTCCGTTCTACTGGGCCGGTGCCGTTTGGAGCCAGTCACCCCGCAGTGTGGACGATGGCGCAGGCAAGACACGGCCTGTGGTGCTGATCCGAAGCGCCTCGCAGCGCATTGCATTGCACGTGGATGAAGTGCTGGGCCAGCAGGAAGTGGTGATCAAGCCGCTGGGCGCGCAAATGTCTCGCCTGCCTGGTCTGACTGGCATGTCGGTGCTGGCCTCTGGTGCTGTGGTGCTGATCTACAACCCTGTGGCGCTGACCACGGTGTACGGTGCGCAGATCCGTGAACTGGGCAAGGGCTTGCCCGCCGTGCTGGACGAGCAGACCGCCAAGCAGCTGCAGCGCGAAGCAGCGCCTGCCGAGCCCGTCACCGGCGTGCAGCCATCGAGCCAGGTGCCGCTGGTCATGGTGGTGGACGACTCCATCACCGTGCGCCGTGTGTCGCAGCGCCTGCTGCAGCGCGAAGGCTACCGCGTCATCACCGCCAACGATGGCCTGCAGGCGCTGGACAAGCTGCAGGGCGAAGAACTGCCCAGCGTGGTGCTGTCCGATATTGAAATGCCGCGCATGGACGGTTTTGATCTGCTGCGCAGCATCCGTGCTGCCGAGCGTCTGCAGCACCTGCCGGTGATCATGATTACCTCGCGTATTGCCCAGAAGCACCGTGACCATGCCATGGAGCTTGGTGCCAACCACTACCTGGGTAAGCCGTACTCAGACGACGAACTCATGGCGCTGGTGCACCACTATGCAGTGGGCAAGCCTTTGCCTGAGCCGCAGGAAGATGCTGTCGCTGTACGTAGCGAATAAGACTGCTCTTATAAAGAGAGCTGCTAGCGCTGGTTATTCAAGGATTTCAGATGGAAAGTATTCTGAAATCAAGTAATTTCAAGCGCTGGCAGCTCTCTTTTTTCTTGCTTTCAGGACTGCAGGGGCTTGTGTGGCACTGCCAAATGGCGCATGGATCATCGCTAAAATACGCGGTTATGCCCGCTGAATCTGCGCCTATCAATTTGACGCACCACTTCCTGATTGCCATGCCCAATCTGGAGGATGAGTCCTTTTCCCGCAGCGTGGTGTATTTGTGTGAACACAACGAGCGCGGTGCGCTTGGTCTGATCATCAACAAGCCTTCCACGCTGAGTCTGCAATCCTTGCTGCGCAAGATCGATCTGCCCATGGGGCGAGAGGACCTGCAGGAAGACATGGTCTTCCGTGGTGGCCCTGTGCAGACCGATCGCGGCTTTGTACTGCACGACCCCATCATCATCGAAGGCGCGGAAGCCAACCAGTCTGCCTATGCCTCTACGCTGACCGTGCCTGGAGGGCTGGAGATGACCACCTCCAAGGACGTGCTGGAAGCCATTGCCAATGGCGCGGGCCCACGCCGCGTGCTGGTCACGCTGGGCTATGCCTCCTGGGGTGAAGGACAGCTGGAGTCCGAGCTGGGTGAAAACGCCTGGCTGACGGTGCACGCCGACCCCCAGGTGATCTTCGACACCCCCGCCGAAGAGCGCTACAACAAAGCCTTGAGCCTGCTGGGCCTGCAGCCCTGGATGCTCTCTCCCGAAGCAGGTCGCGCATGACCCCCGATACTTCCCTTCCACGGCCCGGCAATGCTGCTGACAAGGCCGTGGTCATTCCTGCGCATGTGCAGCAGTTACTGGCCTTTGACTTCGGCACCAAGCGCACGGGCTGCGCTTCGGGCAACCGTGTGTTTGGCGCAGCCAGTCCGCTGCCCACCATCAAGGCCGAAGGCGCAGATGCACGCTTTGCAGCCATTGAGAAACTGATCAAGGAGTGGCAGCCACAGGCGCTGGTCATTGGTGTGCCTTACCACCCGGATGGCGCACCGCACGAGAACACGGCCAAGGCGCTGAAGTTTGGCCGCCAGCTGCGCGGGCGCTTTAACCTGCCTGTTTATGAAGTGGATGAGCGCTACAGTACTACCGAAGCCCTGGCCGGTGGTGCCAAAGATGCCGATGCTGCGTCGGCATGCATCATCCTGGAGCAATTTTTGAGGAGCATTGCATGAGTCTTTCCGCTGGTTCTTTGGTGCTGGACGCCGAAGCCCTGTACCGTGAGCTGCTGCGCGGCGTGCGCAGTCTGATGGGACCGAACACCCAGTTGGCAGGCGTGGCCTCGGGTGGTGCCTGGCTGGCAGAACGACTGCACAAGGACCTGGGCCTGCCCGGCAAGCCCGGCGTGCTGTCCTCGGCCCTGCACCGCGATGACTTTGCCCAGCGTGGCATGGCGCAGAGCGTGCAGACACAGCTGGACTTTGATGTGAACGGCGCTGACATTCTGGTGCTGGACGATGTGCTCTACACCGGCCGCACCGTGCGTGCCATTTTGAACGAGCTGTACGACTATGGCCGCCCAGCAAGCGTGCGCCTGGCCGTGCTGGTGGACCGTGGTGGCCGTGAGCTGCCAGTGGCCGCCGAATTTGCCGCCGCACGCGTGGCGCTGCCCGCCAGCCAGTCGCTGGCGCTGGCACGCACAGAAGACGGCACCTTCCAATTTGAAGTCAAAGAGGCATGAACGTGCTGTACAAGCGCAACAACCCCCAACTGAACAAGAACGGCGAGCTGATCCACCTGCTCTCCACGGAGGGATTGTCCAAAGACATCCTGACCCAAATTCTGGACACCGCTGAGAACTTCGTCAGCGTCAATGACCGTGAAGTCAAGAAAGTGCCGCTGCTGCGTGGCAAGAGCGTGTTCAATCTGTTCTTTGAAAACAGTACACGCACGCGCACCACGTTTGAGATCGCGGCCAAGCGCCTGTCGGCTGACGTGTTCAATCTGGACATTGCCCGCTCCTCGACCGCCAAGGGCGAGACCCTGCTGGACACCATCGACAACCTCTCGGCCATGGCGGCCGATATTTTTGTCGTGCGCCACAGCGAGTCCGGTGCGCCTTACCTGATTGCCCAGCACGTGGCACCCCATGTGCACGTGGTCAATGCCGGTGACGGCCGTCACGCACACCCCACACAGGGTCTGCTGGACATGTACACCATCCGTCACTACAAGAAGGACTTCTCCAACCTGCGCGTGGCCATCGTGGGCGATGTGCTGCACTCGCGCGTGGCGCGCTCTGACATCCATGCGCTGACCACGCTGGGCGCTGCTGAAGTGCGCGTGGTGGGGCCTCGTACCCTGGTGCCCTCCGACATGAGCAGCATGGGCGTGCGCGTCTTCCACAACCTGGAAGAAGGTATCAAGGACTGCGACGTCATCATCATGCTGCGTTTGCAGAACGAGCGCATGAGCGGCGCGCTGCTGCCTTCGAGCCAGGAATACTTCAAGAGCTTTGGCCTGACCGAAAAGCGCCTGGCACTGGCCAAGCCCGATGCCATCGTCATGCACCCTGGCCCCATCAACCGCGGCGTGGAGATTGACTCCGCCGTGGTCGATGGCCCGCAGGCCGTGATTCTGTCGCAGGTGACGTTTGGTATTGCCGTGCGTATGGCGGTCATGTCTATCGTCGCAGGCAACGAAGCATAATTGTTTTGATAGCTACTAGCGCTTGCTGGATAAGCGCTAGAGGCCAATTTGGTATGTAACCATGAAAATCTTGATTCAAAACGGCCGCGTGATTGATCCGGCCCGTGGTTTTGACCAGGTATGTGATGTGGCCGTGGCTTCTGGCCGTGTGCTGGCCATTGGTCAGCTGCCTGCAGGCTTTGAAGCAGACCGTGTGATTGATGCTTCTGGCCAGTGGGTACTGCCCGGTCTGGTGGACCTGGCGGTGCGCCTGCGTGAACCCGGTCATGAGCACGAAGACATGCTGACGTCCGAAATGGCGGCCAGCGTGGCTGGTGGTGTGACCAGCCTTGTGTGCCTGCCTGATACCGACCCCGTGCTGGACGAGCAGGGACTGGTGGAAATGCTCAAGCTGCGTGCTGAAAAGCTGCACCAGTCGCGCGTCTTCCCCATGGGGGCGCTGACCAAGGGCCTCCAGGGTGAAGTGCTGACGGAAATGGCAGAGCTGTCTGATTCAGGCTGCGTGGCCTTTGGTCAGGCGGATACGCCCCTGTCCAGCATCACCACGCTCAGCCGTGCGCTGAGCTACGCCAACACCTTTGGCTATGCCGTGTGGCTGCGTCCCCAGGATAAGGACCTGGGCAAGGGCGTGGCTGCCAGCGGTGCGCTGGCCACACGCATGGGCTTGTCCGGCGTGCCTGTGGCGGCCGAGACCATTGCCCTGCACACGATTTTTGAGTTGATCCGTGGCTCGCAGACCCGCGTGCACCTGTGCCGTATTTCCAGCGCCGCTGGCGTGGAGCTGGTGCGCAAGGCCAAGGCTGAGGGCATGAATGTGACGGCAGACGTGTCCATCAACAGCCTGCATCTGACGGAAAATGACATCGGCTACTTTGACAGCAGCGCACGCCTGATTCCCGTGCTGCGCCAGCAGCGCGACCGCGAGGCGCTGTCTGCCGCCCTGGCCGATGGCACGATTGATGCGCTGGTGTCTGACCACTGCCCGGTCGATGATGACGCCAAGGTGCTGCCTTTTGCAGAGGCAGAAGCTGGTGCCACTGGCGTGGAGCTGCTGCTGTCGTTGGCTGTCAAGTGGTCGCAAGACCAGAATGTGCCGCTGCTGCGTGCGCTGGAAGTGGTGACCGCTGCTCCTGCACGTCTGCTGGGCAGCGCGCTGGGAACCTTGCAGGCCAGCCTGGGTCAGCTGGTAGAAGGCGGCGTGGCCGACCTGTGCGTGGTTAATCCGCAGCAGGCATGGACTGTCACGCCACAGGCCCTGGTCAGCCAGGGCAAGTGCACACCGTTTACAGGCTATGAAGTGCCTGCACGCGTGCAGCTGACCATGGTCAATGGCCATATCGCGTTTGAGCGCAACTAAGCCTTGATCGCACCACCGGCAGGCTTTGGCTTGCTGGTGGCTGCAGAGCCGTTGCGTGCGAGTGCGCAGCCGTGTGCTGAGGATGAACAAGAGGGTGTAACCGCAAACACAAAGTGGGAGAGCTTGATGGCAGGAACTCTGCGTGCAGTTGGACGTTTTTCGCGCATGCTGTGGCATGCACTCAAGGGTGTGCGCACCGCACGCCAGGGACTTGACCATCTGGATGCGCAGCAACAGCAGCGCATGGTGGAAAACTGGGCACGAGAGTTTTTAAGCAGGGCAGGTATTGCGCTGCACATCGAGGGACAGCCTGTGGCACAGGGTCCTGTGCTGCTGGTGGCCAACCACCAGTCCTGGCTGGATATTCCCACTTTGCATGCGGCACGCCACTGCCGTTTTATCTCCAAGGCAGAGATTGCCAACTGGCCCATCGTCGGCCATCTGGCACGTGCGGCGGGCACGCTGTTTGTGCAGCGCAGCTCGCGCCGTGACACGCAGCGCACGGTGCAGAGCATGACGCAGGCGCTGCGCAACGGTGACATCCTCACCGTCTTCCCCGAAGGCACGACAGGCAATGGTCGTGAACTGCTGCCGTTTCACGGCAATATGCTGCAGGCTGCCATTGATGCCGATGCAGCCGTGCAGCCCGTAGCCATGACCTTTGTGGATGCACGCACGGGTGAGCGCTCCTTTGTGCCCTGCGAGGCCTATGAAGACGAGCCCATGCTGCGCAGCCTGTGGCGCACCATTCAGACCGAGCACCTAGTAGCAGTGGTCCGCTATGGCACACCAGAAAAAGCCAATGGCCGGGATCGCCGGGTATGGGCCCAGGATCTGCGTGACCGTGTCGAGGCGCTGCGCCAGCCATCGCTGGTGGCTGTAGCCCAGGCAAGCCCTGTTTCGAAGCCGCAGCAAGTTGCGGTCATGACAGATTGAAAGCTTTTATGTACAAATTCTGGATTCCTGCGGCAGCCTTGTTGGGTGTGACGGGCGTGGCCATGGCCGCCTATGCTTCGCATGGTTTGGGCTTTATTGCAGATGCTACGGTGCGAGAGGCCACACGCGCTTCGCTGCAGATGGCTGTACAGCAGCAGATGTTCCATGCGCTGGCCTTGCTGGGTGTGGGCATGCTGGCGCTTACAGGGCGCGGCAATCGCTGGATCTGTGCGTCTGGCGGGCTGTTTGTGCTGGGTGTGCTCTTGTTCAGTGGCTTGATCTATCTGCGCACACTGACTGGGGTTGAGGCTTTTCGTCCTTTGGTGCCCTGGGGTGGCAGCTGTCTGATGCTGGCCTGGCTGCTGCTGGTATTGGCGGCTTCAAAGCCGCGCGCAGCGCATAGACTAGGCATCCTATGAGCGACATCACCATTTTTCACAACAACCGCTGCAGCAATTCGCGCGGCGCCCTGCAAATTCTGCGTGACAAGGGCATTGAGCCAAATATCGTGGATTACATCGCCACGCCGTTGACGGCGCCTGAGCTGTCGGAGCTGGTGGCTCACATTGGTGTTCCCGTGCGTGAGTTGCTGCGCAGCAAGGAAGCTGTGTTCAAGGAACTGGGGCTGGACAACCCAGCGGTGACGGATGAGCAGCTGATCATGGCTGTGGCCCAGCACCCGGTGCTGCTCAACCGCCCCATCGTCGTCACCCCCAAGGGGGCGGCACTGTGCCGTCCACCGGAGAAAGTGCTGGAGCTGCTGTGATGCCATCGGCCCCATCGGGGCCGCAGCGAGTCTGGGGTGTGATTCAGGCCTGTACTGTTTCGCTGAGCAGGGCGTCAACATTCGCATGTGCTGCCAGTGTCTGCGCGCAGGCATCGGCAGCTTCCATCCCCTTTTTGATGAAATGCTGGCGGAAGAAGCCTTGCAGGTCTTCCGAAGGCTGGAAGTTGTAGGGCGTCAGTGCTACCGAGAAGACAGGCACGCCGGTGCCTAGCTGTACGCGCATCAGACCATCAACCACGGCGGTTGAGACAAACTCATGGTGGTAGATGCCACCGTTCACAATCACGGCGCAGCCAATCACTGCGTCAAACTTGCCAGATTCGGCCAGCTTCTTGGCCATCAGCGGAATTTCAAAGGCACCGGGGACTTCAATCTGATGGATGCGGGCGGGCGCTACGCCGAGCGTCTGCAGCTGGCGTGCGCAGGCATCGCGGGCCTGGTGCACGACATCGCTGTGCCAGTTGGCGCTGATGATGGCGATGCGGGCCTGTTGCAAGGCTGCGTTGGAAGCAATGGTGTGGGTCATGGTCTGATTCATGGTCTGTGTCTGCACAAGAGAGAACAACAAATGAATCAGGGCGCGCGAAGGCAGACATAGCAGAAAGACCAGCGTGCATGCGCACACAGGCCTCTCGGCTGGGAGAGAACTATCTTCACGTTGCTCTTTCATCCGGACTTTGACCGTCGGCTCTGGAGTTACACCAGATCTGCTGACCCTGCATGGCTGGAGCCATCCAGGCGCTCGCGGGCTTGCAGTCAGGGCTGCTTACCGCCGGTGGGGAATTGCACCCCGCCCTGAGAACGTATGTGACCAGCTGAAGCAGCTGGTCACAGCACTGATTGTAGGCAGCGTACAAGCCACTGCCGGGCACGCAGGCAACAAAAAACCGCCAGCGCAGATGCGAAGGCGGTTTTTTTGTAAAAGCAAAGACTGAATTACTTCAGTTTGGTTTCCTTGTACTCGACGTGCTTGCGAGCCTTGGGGTCGAACTTGATGATCGACATCTTTTCAGGCATCGTCTTCTTGTTCTTGGTCGTGGTGTAGAAGTGACCTGTGCCAGCAGTCGAAGCCAGCTTGATCTTTTCGCGTCCGCCTTTGGAAGCCATGTTGATTCTCCTTCAGTGGAAATTAAGCCTGGCCACGGGCGCGCATGTCTGCGAGCACGGAGTCGATGCCGTTCTTGTCGATCAGGCGCAGAGCAGCGCTAGAAACGCGCAGACGCACCCAGCGGTTTTCGCTCTCAACCCAGAAACGACGGTACTGCAGGTTAGGCAGGAAACGACGCTTGGTCTTGTTGTTGGCGTGGGAAACGTTGTTGCCCACCATGGGCTTCTTGCCCGTAACTTCACATACGCGTGCCATTTGGACACTCCGATATTTGAAACGGCCGCCGACTCCGGGGCTCTGCGTTGCGCAAAGCAATGTGTCGACAACCTCACCTCGCCAATTAATGGGTGGCGGTAACCCGATTTGTAGCACCGTGTGCCAGACGCTGGTGCGCCAAGGCCAAATGCAGCAAAGCCCGCGATTATACGGGCTTTGTCTAAATGGGCCTAAGGCTGCAGGGTATTACCTGTGCGCGGCCGTTTATTCCTGTTCCAGGAAGCGCTGGGCATCCAGTGCTGCCATGCAGCCTGTGCCTGCGCTGGTGATGGCCTGGCGGTAGACGCTGTCCTGCACGTCACCCGCAGCAAACACGCCGGGCACGCTGGTCTGTGTGGCAAAGCCCTTGTGACCGCCCTGGGTGACGATGTAGCCGTTTTCCATCTCCAGCTGACCCTTGAAGATCTCGGTGTTGGGCGAGTGGCCGATGGCGATGAAGCAGCCTTGCAGCGTGATGTCTTCGGTGTGGCCATCCTGCGTGTGCTTGATGCGCACGCCGGTCACGCCCGACTGGTCGCCCAGCACTTCATCCAGTGTGAAGTGGGTCTTGAGCTCAATCTTGCCTTCCTTGACCTTGTCCATCATCTTGTCGACCAGGATGGGCTCGGCCGTGAACTTGTCGCGGCGGTGGATGACAGTGACCTTGGAGGCAATATTGGACAGGTACAGCGCCTCTTCCACGGCTGTGTTGCCGCCGCCGACCACGCACACGGGCTGGTCGCGGTAGAAGAAACCGTCGCAGGTCGCGCAGCCGGAAACGCCACGGCCCATGAAGGCTTCTTCGGAGGGCAGGCCCAGGTACTTGGCCGATGCGCCGGTGGCAATGATCAGGCTGTCACAGGTGTAGGTGCCGCTGTCGCCCTGCAGGGTGAAGGGGCGCTTGGACAGATCCACGCTGTGGATGTGGTCAAACACCAGCTGGGCCTTGAAGCGCTCGGCGTGCTCCATGAAGCGCTGCATCAGCTCAGGGCCTTGCACGCCGTTGACGTCGGCAGGCCAGTTGTCCACTTCGGTGGTGGTCATGAGCTGACCGCCTTGCGCCATGCCCGTGACCAGCATGGGGTTGAGGTTGGCACGCGCAGCGTAGATGGCAGCGGTGTAACCGGCAGGGCCGGAGCCCAGGATCAGAACTTTGGCGTGTTGGTTGGTGGACATGTTGCTTTTCGAAGAAGGTGCTGCGCACTTGGCGCAACACGGTTGAACACACGGGCCAGCCCAGATGCATGCCACAGTCATGGCTTGCATGGGATACGCTGGCATTGTAGAAAGCTGGCGGAGTCCCTGCGGCGCATGCCTGTAAACACAGGCTGCTTGCGACAAGGAACTGCCAGCCTGTTGAGCCAGGGCAAGCAGTGTACGGACAGGCTTGTATAGCGCCACGTCTGTCAGACAGTGCCCTGTATGTTGCAAGTGCTTGCACTGGCGTTGCAACCGTTTGTGTAGTGGGCTGCGCGCCTAAGGTAAGCTTCCGCCTGCGTATGACTTATTCCTCGAATGCATTGAATGCCAATTCTTCACCATCTGCGCCCAGATATGGCTTGGCGCGGTTTGGTCATGAGATCTGCCTGATCGCAGGTGCTCTGGGATTGCTGTTCTGGCTGCTGGCCATGTTGAGCTATTCCGGCACCGATCCGGCATGGTCTACCTCGGGCAGCGGTGATGGCGGCATCGTCCATAACTGGCTGGGCCGCTCGGGCGCGCTGCTGGCGGATGCCTGCTATTTTGGTTTTGGCATGTCCGTGTGGTGGCTGCTGCTGATTGCGGGCTATACGCTGGGCAGTTCTGCCTTGCGCTGGGTGCGCGGGCAGAGCATGGAAATCACCTCTGTGCGTGAGCGCATGAAGTGGTGGGCCGGTGTGGGCCTGCTGCTGGCCGTGAGCTGCATGCTGGAGTGGTCGCGCCTGTACCGTTTTGAAGACCTGCTGCCCGGCCATGCCGGTGGCGTGCTTGGTTATGCGCTGGGCTTGGGGGCGGTGCGCTGGCTGGGCTTTACGGGCTCGGGCCTGATTGGCATTGTGCTGATGGTGCTGGCCCTGGCTCTGGTGTTCCGCTTTTCCTGGGGCAGCGTGGCAGAAAAGCTGGGCGCGGCCATTGAAGCGGCGGTGCGCCTGAACCAGCAAAAGCGCGAAAAGATCAAGGACACGGCCGAAGGCCGCAAGGCCGCGCGTGAGCGTGAAAAAGTGGTGGAAGAAGTGCGCCAGGAGCTGGATGACGTGCACCAGCATGAGCCTGTGCTCATCATCACCCCCACGGCAGCGCCTGCAGTGCCCAGTGAGCGCGTGCTCAAGGAGCGCCAGAAGCCGCTGTTTCAGGACACGCAGATGCAGGACGGTCACCTGCCGCAGATTGATCTGCTCGATGCCGCTCCGGTCAAGCAGGAAACCGTCGCTCCTGAGACGCTGGAGATGACCAGCCGCCTGATTGAGAAAAAGCTCAAGGACTTTGGCGTGGAAGTGCGCGTGGTGCAGGCCACGCCCGGCCCTGTGGTCACGCGCTACGAGATTGAACCGGCCACGGGCGTGAAGGGTTCGCAGATTGTGAATCTGGCCAAGGATCTGGCGCGCTCGCTGTCGCTGGTGTCTATCCGCGTGATCGAGACCATTCCCGGCAAGAACTACATGGCGCTGGAATTGCCCAATGCCAAGCGCCAGTCGATTCGCCTGTCGGAAGTGCTGGGCTCGCAGGTCTACCACGAGGCCAAGAGCCTGCTGACCATTGGCCTGGGCAAGGACATCGAAGGCAAACCCGTGGTGGCTGACCTGGCCAAGATGCCCCACGTGCTGGTGGCGGGCACGACCGGCTCCGGCAAGTCCGTGGGTATCAATGCCATGATTTTGTCGCTGCTGTACAAGGCAGACCCCAAGGAAGTGCGCCTGCTCATGATCGACCCCAAGATGCTGGAAATGTCGGTCTACGAAGGCATTCCGCACCTGCTGGCGCCTGTGGTGACCGATATGAAACAGGCTGCCAACGGCCTGAACTGGTGCGTGGCTGAGATGGAGCGCCGTTACAAGCTCATGTCCAAGCTGGGCGTGCGCAATCTGGCGGGCTACAACACCAAGATCAGCGAAGCCAAGGCCAAGGGCGAGAGCATTGGCAACCCCTTCAGCCTGACGCCAGAGCAGCCCGAGCCGCTGGACCGCCTGCCGCACATCGTCATCGTGATCGATGAGCTGGCAGACCTGATGATGGTGGTCGGCAAGAAGATTGAAGAGCTGATTGCCCGTCTGGCCCAGAAGGCGCGTGCAGCGGGTATCCACCTGATTCTGGCCACGCAGCGCCCCAGCGTGGACGTGATTACCGGCCTGATCAAGGCCAACATTCCGACACGTATTGCTTTTCAGGTTTCGTCCAAGATTGACAGCCGCACCGTGCTGGACCAGATGGGTGCCGAGAGCCTGCTGGGCATGGGGGACATGCTCTACATGGCCAGCGGCACAGGTCTGCCCATCCGCGTGCACGGCGCGTTTGTGTCGGACGATGAAGTGCACCGCGTGGTAAGTTATCTGAAAGAGCAGGGCGAGCCTGATTACATCGACGGCGTGCTGGAGGCCGCCACCTCTGAAGAGGGCGGCGTGGACGGCGACGGCGAAGTCGGCGGAGAGCGTGACCCCATGTATGACCAGGCCGTGGAAATTGTGCTGAAAGACCGCAAGGCCAGTATTTCCTACGTGCAGCGCAAGCTGCGTATTGGCTACAACCGTTCGGCCAATCTGCTGGAGCAGATGGAAAAAGCAGGGCTGGTCAGCGCACTGACGGCCAGCGGCCAGCGCGAAGTGCTGATGCCAGCACGGCCGGAATAAAGAGAAAGACAGTTGTCATGAAGAAACAAAGCATAGGCGCATGGGTGCTGCTGGGTCTGCTGCCATTGGCGGCCTGGGCGGATGGGCTGCAGAGCCTGGAGCAATTCATGCGCACGGCCAAGGCTGGGCAGGCGCAGTTCACGCAGACGGTGACAGCCCCTGCAAGGGAAGGCGAGACGGCGCGCAGCAAGGTCAGCAGCGGCAGTTTTGAATTTCAGCGTCCGGGCCAGTTCAAGTTTGTCTACGCCAAGCCTTTTGAGCAGACCATTGTGGCGGACGGCAACAACGTCTGGCTGTATGACGTAGACCTGAACCAGGTCACCCAGCGCAGACAGGCTGATGCGCTGGGCAGCACGCCTGCGGCGGTGCTGGCTTCGGCCAATGACGTGGGGGCGCTGCAAAAGACTTTTCATCTGAAGGCATTGCCTGCAGCGGATGGCCTGGAATGGGTGGAGGCCGAGCCGCGTGAGGCAGACAGCCAGCTCAAGAGCGTGCGCGTAGGCTTTCAGGGTTCTACGCTGGCTGCCATGGACATTCTGGACAGCTTTGGTCAGCGCTCTGTGATCCGCTTTGAGCAGATGCAGGTGCTGCCTTCCCTGCCCGCGGTGAATTTCCGATTTGAAGTGCCTGCAGGTGCAGACATCGTGCAGCAGTAAATCAGATGCCGATGCATGCTTTCAAAGCAATAGCTGCTAGCGCTTGAAATTAAAGGATTTCAGATACTTTTATATCTGAAGTCCTTGATTTATCAGTGCTGGCAGCTTTTCTTTTGATAGTGGCTATGAAAAAAAGCCCTGCGGAGGGCATGTCCGCAGGGCTTTTTTGCTGAAGCAGCAGGCTTTGTGAGGCGCTTAAGCCTTGGCAGGAATGGCGCGAACGCGATCCAGCACGCCTGCCACCACCATGACCACCAGCACGGGCACCAGCCAGCCCAGGCCTACTTCGCTGCCAGGCAGCGAGGCAAACACCTCGGGCACGTTCAGGCCAGCGGCCTTGGCGCCGTCAATCAGGCCAAAGACCAGCGCAGTGCTCATCGCGGGAATGAATACGCGTGCCTTATGGCGCCACAGCTTGGACAGCAGGCCCAGTGCAATCAGGGCAATGGCTACGGGGTAGATCAGCACCAGCACGGGTACGGCCACGGCAATCAGCTGGGCCAGGCCCTGGTTGGCCACGGCGGCGCAGAACACCGACATCACCACCACCACGGTGCGGTACTTCACGCCCAGCAGCTGGCTGAAGTAGGCCGAGCAGGCGCTGACCAGGCCCACGCCTGTGGTCAGGCAGGCCAGCAAAATCACGGCCGCCAGCAGCACAATGCCGCTGGTACCAAAAGTGCGCTCTACATAGAGGGTCAGAATCTGCACGCCGCTGGCATCCGCAGGCACGGTGGTGCCGCTCATGGCACCCAGATAGATCAGCGAGACATAGACCAGACCCAGACCCAGCGCAGCAATGATGCCGGCATAGATGGTGTAGCGGGTGTGCAGACGGGTGTCCGTGACGCCTGCGGCCTTGATGGAAGCCACAATCAGGATGCCAAACACCAGTGATGCCAGCGCATCCATGGTCTGATAGCCCATCAGAAAGCCCTGTGCCAGTGCCTTGCCTGCGGCGTCATAGGCGGCTGCAGGGGCGGCGATGTCACCCGCAGGCGCCACGAAGGCGGCAATGCCCAGAATGGCCAGCACAGCAATCAGCGCAGGGGTGATGATCTTGCCGATGTTGTCCATCAGCTTGCCGGGGAACAGTGCCAGCACCATCACCAGCAGGAAGTAGCCAATGGTGAAGATCAGCAGGGCTTCCGGGGTGTTGCCCGTGAAGGGTGCCATGCCCACCTCAAACGACACGGTGGCCGTGCGCGGTGTGGCAAAGAAGGGGCCAATCGTCAGGTAGATGGCCAGGCCCATCAGGGTGCCAGCCAGCTTGCCGATAGGGTGGGTCAGGGTATCCAGACCGCCGCCCACACGTGCCAGCGCAATGACGCCCAGCAGCGGCAGGCCCACGGCTGTCAGCAAAAAGCCAAGCGCTGCCGACCACTGGAACTCACCTGCGGCCAGGCCTACGCTGGGAGGAAAAATGATGTTGCCAGCGCCGAGAAACAGCGCAAATGTCATGAATCCGAGGGCAATGATGTCCCGCGTCTTGAGTGTTTTCATACGAAAAACCGAAATACCTCAGCAACCGTGGCACCGTGGTGCTGCAGTCTGGTGTTAGAACAAGCGATGATTCACGGACTTTGTGAGCGCAGCGTCAGCAGCTGCATGCAGATGGCAGCCAGCGCTGGCTCTCAGATGCGTTGCAGTCGAGGGTCGCAGCGACTGCAAGCGGAGCAGGGAAGATTCGTGCCGTTTAAGCTTGTGGCTTCGCGGAACGAACAAGCAGTGTTGTTGGGCGGTGGTGGTGGCCATCGCGCAAAACATGCAAAGATCCGATGAAACACTGATTCTGCACCATATAAACATCTGTTATATGGCGGCTTTTGTAATACCCGGTAAGAACGAGGCTGATTTGCGTGATATCAAAGCCGATGGCTTGTACCAACCCCTTCCCGAGCGTCTGCGCCCTCGCCATCTGAGCGAGGTGGTTGGCCAGCAGCATGTGCTGGGTGAAGGCATGCCGCTGCGGCTGGCTTTTGAGTCGGGTCGCCCCCACAGCTGCATCCTCTGGGGCCCGCCGGGCGTGGGCAAGACCACGATTGCGCGCCTCATGGCTGATGCCTTTGATGCGCAGTTTCTGACCATCAGTGCCGTGCTCGGCGGCGTCAAGGACATCCGCGAAGCCGTAGAAAAGGCCGAAGCTGCACGCAGCGGCCTGATGCCCCAGTCCACCATTGTGTTTGTGGATGAAGTGCACCGCTTCAACAAAAGCCAGCAGGATGCCTTTTTGCCGCATGTGGAAAGCGGCTTGTTCACCTTTATTGGAGCGACCACGGAAAACCCGTCGTTCGAGGTGAACTCTGCGCTGCTGTCGCGCGCCGCGGTCTATGTGCTGCAAAGTCTGACGCCGGAGGATTTGAAGCAGATTGTGGCCAAGGCGCAGGCGCTGAAAGCGGTTCCAGCTATTGAAGATGAAGCGCTGGAGCGCCTGATTGCCTATGCGGACGGCGATGCTCGCCGCCTGCTCAACACGCTGGAGACGCTGTCCATCACGGCCGAGCAGGCCGGGGTGGCAAGCATTACCGATGCCTGGCTGCTGCAGGTGCTGGGCGAGCGCATGCGCCGCTATGACAAGGGCGGGGAGCAGTTCTACGACAGCATCAGCGCGCTGCACAAGTCGGTGCGCGGCTCCGACCCCGACGCTGCGCTGTATTGGCTGTGCCGCATGCTCGACGGTGGGGCAGATCCGCGCTACATGGCACGGCGTATTGTGCGCATGGCCTGGGAAGACATTGGCCTGGCAGACCCGCGCGCCATGCAGATTGCCAATGATGCAGCCGCCACCTACGAGCGCCTGGGCAGCCCCGAAGGGGAGCTGGCGCTGGCCCAGGCGGTGATCTATCTGGCAGTGGCGCCCAAGAGCAATGCAGGCTACAAGGCCTACAACCAGATGAAGGCGCTGGTCAAGACCGAAGGCACACGCCCCATTCCCATGCACCTGCGCAATGCACCGACCAAGATGATGCAAGACATGGACTGGGGCAAGGGCTACCGCTATGCGCATGACGAACCCGAGGCCTTTGCGGCGGGTGAGGATTACTTCCCCGAGGGCATGGACAACCCGCATTTTTACCAGCCCGTGCCACGCGGGCTGGAGATCAAGATTGCTGACAAGCTGGCCCGTCTGCAGCAGCTCAATGCACAGTCGCCGCAGCAGCGCAAACCGCCGCGCTAAAGCATGGATGTGCAGCATCCGTGCCTGTTTTTATGACTGGCCAGGGCTCAATGTTTAAATTTGTTGCGGTGCAGCAACGTTTTTTGCGTCCTGATGATCGCTGCATGGAAATATGTCTGTGTGCATAATTCATCAGCGATTTAAATGAAGCTGGCACTTACATAGCCCTGTTCGGGTTTGGGTGTTGTCACAGAAATGTCATAAAAAATTCATCCAATCTTCATGCGGTTGTCATGGAGAATTTCTGAAGTTCCATGCACCTGCAATCGGCGTCATGTCGTGGCGCTTTGCAGTCACTGGTCGGCGAGGCACTTTTTTCTGCGCGCTTGCCGTACAACCAAATATTTCAGCAGCCTACGCTTCATGGTGGCGGGACTGCTTAACTTTTACCTGCACATCATCTTTGGGGAATGTCCATGCTGTTTGGCAAACTCTTGCCGCGCGAAGGCAACTTTTTTGAAATGTTCAACCAACATGCGGATCGCATCGTTGAAGCTGCTCGCGCGTTTTCGCAGCTGGTCGCTAACTACAACGATCCGCACTTGCGCGAAAAGTACATCAGCGATGTGGATAACGCAGAGCGTGCCGCAGACCGCGTGACACACGAAGTCACCAAGACGCTGCACCAGACCTTCATCACGCCACTGGACCGTGAGCACATCCACAGCCTGATCAATGGCATGGACGATGTGGCTGACCTGATCCAGGACTCGGCCGAAGCCATGGCGCTGTATGACATCCGCAGCATGAATGAGGAAATCCACCGCCTGACCGATCTGAGCGTCAAGTGCTGCGAGCGCCTGAGCGATGCCGTCAAGCTGCTGGGCAATATTGCAAATCCCGACAACGTGGAAGCGGCCATCAAGACCTGCGAAGAAATCGACCGTCTGGAGTCGGACGCTGACCGCGTGCTGCGCGCAGCCATGAGCAAGCTGTTCCGTGAAGAAGAAGACGTGCGTGAACTGATCAAGCTCAAGGCCGTGTACGAACTGATGGAAACCATCTCCGACAAGTGCGAAGACGTTGCCAACATCATCGAGGGCATCGTCCTCGAAAACTCCTGATTGACCAGCACAGAGACTCCTGATCATGGAAACCGTACAAGCTGCCCTGTGGGTGGTCATTTTGCTGGTGGCAATGGCGCTGATTTTCGACTTCATGAACGGGTTTCATGATGCGGCGAACTCCATTGCAACCGTTGTCTCTACGGGCGTTCTCAAACCCACGCAGGCCGTGGTGTTTGCCGCCTTTTTCAACTTTGTAGCAATTTTTGTCTTTCACCTGAGCGTAGCTGCGACGGTGGGCAAGGGCATTGTGACCCCTGACATCGTGGACACCCATGTGGTGTTCGGTGCGCTGGCGGGTGCCATTGTCTGGAACCTGATTACCTGGTACTACGGCATTCCATCGAGCTCTTCGCACGCGCTCATCGGTGGCATCGTCGGTGCGGTGGTTGCCAAGGCCGGCACTACGCCCTTGATTGCTGCTGGCCTGATCAAGACCGTTGCCTTTATCTTTATCTCGCCATTGCTGGGCTTTGTCTTCGGTTCGCTGCTGATGGTGATCGTGGCCTGGATTTGCCGCCGTGCACGCCCCAACAAGGTGGATAAGTGGTTCCGTCGCCTGCAGCTGGTGTCTGCCGGTGCGTACTCGCTGGGCCACGGTGGTAACGATGCGCAAAAGACCATCGGTATCGTCTGGCTGCTGCTGCTGGCTACGGGCTATATGTCTTCGGGCGATACATCTCCTCCCATGTGGGTGATTGTGAGCTGCTATGCAGCAATTGGCCTGGGCACCATGTTCGGTGGCTGGCGTATCGTCAAGACCATGGGCCAGAAGATCACCAAGCTCAAGCCTGTGGGTGGTTTCTGTGCTGAAACGGGCGGCGCGATCACGCTGTTCACGGCCACCATGCTGGGCGTGCCTGTGTCGACTACGCACACCATCACCGGCGCTATCGTGGGCGTGGGTTCTACGCAGCGCATGAGTGCCGTGCGCTGGGGTGTAGCGGGCAATATTGTGTGGGCCTGGATTCTGACCATCCCCGCCAGTGCCTTTGTGGCCGCGATTGCATACTGGATCAGCCTGCAGCTGTATTAAGTCGCTTTGATAAGCTAGCAAAAACGAAGCTGCTAGCGCTTGAAAATAAAGGACTTTAAGGTGTTTTTGCCTTGAAGTCCTTTTTATTTCAGCGCTAGATGCTCTCTTTTTTGAATAGAGCTCAGACTGGCGCGGTGCTGGAGCCCGCACCCAGGCTTTTTTCCATCATCACCACATCCAGCCAGCGCTCCAACTTCCAGCCCACATTGCGCAGCGTGCCTGCGTGCTCAAAGCCCATTGCGCGGTGCACGCCAATGGAGCCCGCGTTGCTGCTGTCGCCAATCACCGCAATCAGTTTGCGCACGCCAGCGGCTTCGCACTCGCGGCACAGGGCTTCGAGCAGCAGGCGGCCAATGCCCCGGCCACGGGCATGCTCGGCCACATAGATGGAGTCTTCCGCAGAAAAGCGAAACGCCGGACGTGGCTTGAACCAGTTGGCATAGGCGTAGCCAAGGATGCTGCCGTCCTCATCTTCGGCCACCAGCCAGGGGAGTTGCTTGTCGAGCACATCCTGGCGGCGTTGCGACATTTCTTGGAGCGACGGAGGTTCGGTTTCAAAGCTGCCCGTGCCGTGCAGTACATGGTGTCGGTAAATGGCCGTAATAGCCGGTAAATCTAAAGGCTGGCTTGCCCGGATGGTAGGCATAAAAATCAGAACCCTATATAATCTTTAGCTTTCGGCGTGTCGCTGGCCGGGTGGCCATGTCGCGTGTCTCAAACGCCGTGAAAAACACTTGCAGTAAATTTGCTGCGACCACCCGAAGGATAAATCATGGTCGTTATTCGACTCTCCCGCGGCGGCTCCAAGGCTCGTCCGTTCTTCAATATCGTTGTTGCTGACAAGCGCGTGCGTCGTGACGGTGCTTTCATCGAGCGCTTGGGTTTCTACAACCCTAACGCCCGTGGCGCTGAAGAAGGCCTGCGTTTGGCTATGGACCGCGTGACTTACTGGAAGACGTTGGTGCTCAAGCTTCCGACACAGCGGAGCGCCTGATCAAGCAAGCTGCTGCCAAGGCTGCTGCTTAATCAGTCCTGCTGATTGAAAACGGGTTCCGTTGGCTTGTCTGACGGAACCCGTTTTTTTCTTTTCTTCTGCCTTTTATAGATACCCATGAGCCACATGCCTGAACTTGAGTCCACCACGCTGCCTGCCGATGCCGTGGAGGTAGGGCGTATTGCGGATGCCTGGGGTGTGAAGGGCTGGTTTAAGGTCATTGCCTACAGCGCTGACCCTGAGGCCCTGTTCACCGCCAAGCAATGGTTTTTGCTGCCCGCTGAAAAAGGGGCAAAGAATTTTGCAGGTACCGTGCTGCTGCCTGTGAAGCAGGCGCGTCCTCATTCGGACTCCATCGTGGCGACTTCGCCTGCCGTAGCAGACCGTAATGCTGCGGAAGCGCTGCGCGGCGCCCGTGTGTTCATTGCACGCGAACATTTCCCCAAAACCGATGACGGCGAGTACTACTGGGTGGACTTGCTGGGCCTGAAGGTCAGCAACCGCGAAGGTGTGGCACTGGGTGCGGTCAAGGACTTGCTGGCGACTGGCCCTCAGACCACGCTGGTGCTCAGCTATGAAGAGGATGGCAAGGAGCGCGAGCGCATGATCCCCTTTGTGGATGCGTATATCGACCAGGTCGATCTGGCTGCGAAAACCATTGTGGCTGACTGGCAGCCCGATTACTGAGGCCATCTGACATGCGCTTTGACATCATCACCCTGTTCCCCGAGCTGTTTGCCCCATTTCTGGAAAGTGGTGTGACGCGTCGTGCCTATGCCTCCGGGCAGGTGGCCGTGCATCTGTGGAATCCGCGTGATTACGCCCAGGGCAACTACCGCCGTGTGGATGACCGTCCCTTTGGCGGCGGCCCTGGCATGGTGATGATGGCCGAGCCGCTGCAGCACTGCATGGACGCCATCCGTGCAGCGCGCGCTGACAGTGGTGAGACTGAAGCGGTGCCCGTCGTGCTGTTCTCTCCGATTGGCACCACGCTCAAGCATGAGGTGGTGGCGCAGTGGAGCGACAGTCAGGGCGCCATCTTGCTGTGTGGTCGCTACGAAGGCATCGACCAGCGGTTTATCGATAAGCACGTCACGCACCAGATCAGCCTGGGTGACTTTGTGCTCTCGGGTGGCGAGCTGGCGGCCATGGTCATGCTGGATGCAATTGCGCGTTTGCAGCCTGGCGTGCTCAATGATGAAGGCAGCTTTCAGCAGGACAGCTTCAACCCCGCGCTCGACGGCCTGCTGGACTGCCCCCACTACACACGTCCAGAAGTCTGGAATGGGCAGGAAGTGCCGCCAGAACTGCTGTCTGGCCACCATGCCAATATCGAGCGCTGGCGCCGTGAGCAGCGTCTGAAGATCACCAGCCTGCATCGGCCAGAGCTGATCGAGCAGGCACGGGCCAAGGGCTTGCTCACTGCCAAAGACGAAGGGTTTTTGGCAAAAATTGCACAACAGCTATAATTGCCGGTTCTTCGATCCTCTATCCGGCCGCTGCAACGGTTTGAATGCAGCCATAGCACCAATCCCGGTGCTTGCCAATCCTGGCGCGGACAAGATCGATTTGGATGAATCATGAACCTGATCCAAACTCTTGAGCAAGAAGAAATTGCTCGCCTGAACAAGGAAATCCCCGCTTTCGCACCTGGTGACACCGTCATCGTGTCCGTGAATGTGGTGGAAGGTAACCGCAAGCGTGTCCAGGCCTACGAAGGCGTGGTGATCGCTAAGCGTAACCGTGGTCTGAACAGCGCTTTCATCGTGCGCAAGATCTCCTCCGGCGAAGGTGTGGAACGTACATTCCAGACCTACTCTCCTATGATCGCTAAGATCGAAGTGAAGCGCCGTGGTGACGTGCGTCGTGCCAAGCTGTACTACCTGCGTGAGCGCAGCGGTAAGTCCGCACGTATCAAGGAAAAGCTGCCACAGCGCAAGGCTGCTGCAGTTGCTGCTGCTGAGTAATCAGCGCCAGTCTTTCCTGAAGAAAACCGCTACAGTTTGCTGTAGCGGTTTTTTTATGTCTGTACCGAGGGACACTTGTCTTCCAACGATTCTCCGAACCAGCGCTTCAGCTCGCTGACGGCCAGTATTCCCAGCTTTGATCCACGCCAGGTGCCTGTCGTTGGCACGGATGCGCACCTGCCAGCGATTGCTGCGGCTGGCATGACGCCGCAAGCCTTGCGCCAGCGCTTTGCACAGCCTCCGCAGTGGCAGCCCGAGGTGCGCCGTGAAGCACGTTTTGCGCAGCGACAGCCTGTGCCTGCATCCGTGCTGGTGCCCGTGGTGCAGCGGGAAGAGTTGACGGTGCTGCTCACCCAGCGCACGCAGCAGCTGTCTACGCATTCCGGGCAGGTGGCTTTCCCCGGAGGCAAACAGGATCCGGAAGACCGCGACCCCATCATGACGGCCTTGCGCGAGGCGCAGGAGGAAGTGGGGCTGGAGCCGTCGGCCGTGGAAGTGCTGGGCAGCCTGCCGATCTATGAAACGGGTACGGCTTTTATCGTCACGCCCGTGGTGGCGCTGATCTCCCCGCGCATCACTTTGCGGCCCAACCCGCAGGAGGTGGCCGATGTGTTTGAGGTGCCGCTGCGCTTTTTGCTGAACCCGGCCAACCATCGCCGTCATCGCCTGCAGTGGCAGGGCATGGAGCGGGAGTGGTTTTCCATGCCTTATGACGATGGGGGGAAGGAGCGCTATATCTGGGGTGCCACCGCAGGCATGCTGCGCAATTTTTACCGGTTCATGACTGCCTGAGATCAGAGAACTCTCATAGCGCGGTGAGTGCTTGCCGCTATCATAGTCCCATGAGCTTCTTCGCCATCTTGCTTGCCTTGCTGCTGGAGCAGGCCCGACCTCTGTCACGCGATAACCTCGTTCACGCGGGGGCCAGAGCGTGGACCGTGTCCGTACGTCGCAACTTTGATGCGGGACGAGAACACCATGGATGGGTAGCCTGGGGGCTGGCCGTGGTGCCTCCCGCCTTGCTGGCAGTTGGGGTGTACTGGCTGCTGATGCGCTGGGTGGGTTGGCCGGTTGCCATGCTGTGGAATGTGGCGGTGCTGTACGTGACGCTGGGCTTTCGCCAGTTCAGCCACAACTTCACGCGCATCCGTGATGCGCTCGATGATGGGGATGAGCAGGCCGCTCGTGAAGCGCTGGCTGAATGGCGTCAGGTGGATGCCTCTGAAGTGCCGCGCAGCGAAGTGGTGCGCCATGTGATTGAGTATTCCGTGCTCAGTGCCCACCGCCATGTGTTTGGTGTGCTGTTCTGGTTTGCCCTGCTGGCTGCGCTGGGCATGGGGCCTGCGGGTGCGGTGATGTACCGCATGGCGGAGTACCTGTCGCGCTACTGGTCGCGTAAATCCATTGCGGGTGCAGCGCCGGTGAGTGAACGCCTGCAGCAGTCGGCCAAGCAGGCCTGGACCGTGATTGACTGGATGCCTGCACGCATGACGGCCATGGGCTTTGCCGTGGTCGGCAGTTTTGAGGATGCGATTGACGGCTGGCGTTTCCACACCAAGTACTTCCCCAACGATAACGATGGCGTGATCCTGGCAGCCACGGCCGGTGCCATCAATGTGCGCCTGGGGGGCGCAGGCCTGAAGATGCGCGAAGACCTGACCGTAGCCCCGATCTACGACGACGAGGATAGCAGGCAGGAGCCCGGGGTGACGCCAGGCCGTGAAGCCGAAGTGGGGCATCTGCGCAGCGTGGTGGGCTTGGTCTGGCGCAGCGTGGTGGTGTGGATGCTGCTGCTGGCGCTGCTGAGTTTGGCGCGTCTGCTTGGCTAATTTAATAGCTGCCAGCGCTTTCTGCATAAGCCTTAGAGCCATATTTGATGCATAAAAAAGCCTGCTGTTTGTACAGCAGGCTTTTTGTTTTTCAGTGGCTGGGCTTCAGTATTTGAAGCCCGCGTTCAGCTCCTCAAACAGCTCGGCATAGATGCGGTAGCGGTTCGGGTGGATGTAGTGTGGGCTGCCTTCATTGTCCACCTCGGCCATGACGGCGCAGCCGGGTTCGTGCAGGTGGGTGCAGTTGTAGAACTTGCACTGGTCGGCCAGTGCGCCAATGTCAGGCATGCATTTGGGCAGGTCGGTGGCTGCAATGTGGTACAGGCCAAATTCCTGAAAGCCGGGGGAGTCAATGATGGCGGTGCTGCGTGCCTCATCCATCCAGTACAGGCTGGTGGTGGTCGTGGTGTGCTTGCCGGTGTTGAGCACGCGCGAGATTTCGTTGGTTGCGGCCTGCGCGCCGGGCACCAGCAGATTGATCAGCGTGCTCTTGCCAACGCCCGAGGGGCCGAGCACAAAGCTGCGCTTGCCCTGCAGCAAATCCATGAGGGCTTCTTTTTGCTCAGGGTCATCGCTGGTCAGGTTCAGCGGGATGATGGGGTAGCGCGCGCTGCCATCCGCGTTCAGGATGCCGCGGTAAGCCTCCAGTCGCTGCCAGGCCATGGCAAAAGGCTCTTCCAGATCGTACTTGTTGAGCGCAATGATGGGGGTGATGCCAGCATCTTCGGCGGCAATCAGCGCGCGGGCCAGCTGGCTTTCCGAGAACACGGGCTCGGCGGCAATCAGCACCAGCACCTGGTCGATATTGGCAGCAAAGGTCTTGGTGCGGATTTCATCCTGGCGGTACAGGAGATTGCGGCGCTCGAGCACTTTTTCGATCGTGCCTTCTTCGCCCTGACCCGGAGGTGGCGGCTGCCACAGCACATGGTCGCCAACGACGGCCTGGCTTTTCTTGCCACGGGGGTGGCAGATGCGGCGCTGGCCGTCGGGTGTCTCTACGATGCAGTGGCGGCCATGGCTGCCCACCACCAGACCTTCGGTGGATGCGGCTGCCGAGGCGACTGCGGCTTTGCTATGTCTGCGGCTCATGCGGCGCTCACGGATTCAGGGGCTGTGGGGGCGGGCATGCGTGCCAGGCGCTCCACGGCAGGAGGGTGGGAGTAGTAGTAACGCGCGTACACAGGGTCGGGGGTGAGGGTGGAGGCGTTGTCTTTATAGAGCTTGAGCAGGGCGCTGGCCAGTGCACTGCCTTGGGCTTGCTGCATGGCGTAGGCATCGGCCTCAAATTCATCGCGGCGCGAAAAATGCGCGGTCAGCGGCCCAGCCCAGAAAGTAAAGACGGGCATGGCCAGTGCAAACAGCAGCAGGGCCAGTGCATGGTCATGCGCAGGCAGGCCGAAGGCCATGGCAGGGCTGGGCAGAACGCCCAGGCCCGTAAAGAACCAGACCTGCTGCGACAGCCAGCCCAGCAGGGCAAAGCCAGACAGACTCAAGGCAAACATGCCCAGCATGCGCTTGAGGATGTGCTTGTGCTTGAAGTGGCCCAGCTCGTGGGCGAGCACGGCCTCCACCTCGTCGGCATTGAGCTGCTTGAGCAAAGTGTCATAAAACACCACGCGCTTGGAGTTGCCAAAACCTGTGAAATAGGCATTGGCATGGGCCGAGCGGCGGCTGCCGTCCATGACGAACAGGCCCTTGGCCGCAAAGCCGCAGCGTTGCATCAGCTGTGTCACGCGAGATTTAAGGGATTCATCGGCCAGGGGCTCGAACTTGTTGAACAGCGGGGCGATGAAGCTGGGGAAAATCCACATCAGCAGCAGCTGAAAGCCCGTCCAGATGCACCAGGCCCACAGCCACCACAGGCTGCCAGTGGCTGCCATGAACCACAGAATCACCCATGCAATAGGCAGGCCGATCACAGCGGCCAGCAGGCTGGACTTGAGCAGGTCGCCCAGCCAGATGCCGCGCGTGCTCTTGTTAAAGCCAAAGCGCGCTTCCAGCACAAAGGTCTGGTAGTAGGAGAAAGGCAGGTCCAGCAGGCCGGAAATCAGTGCAAAGCAGCTCAGCAGCACCAGTTGCTGGAGCATGCCGGGTTCCATGGCCTGGAGCAGCAGTTCGTTGAGCAGGTTGAGGCCGCCCAGCAGCGTCCAGCCCAACAAGATCAGTGTGCCCCAGGCCATGTGGGCCAGGCCGAGCCGTGCCTTGGCCAGGGTGTAGTCTGCAGCTTTCTGATGGGACTGCAGGGAAATAAAGGGAGCGAAAACGGCCGGAACAGCATGGCGGTGCTGTGCCACATGGCGCACCTGGCGGGCATTGAGCCAGACCTGCACCAGCAGCTGCAGCACCAGGGCCGCCGCGAAGGCCAGAGTCAATAACATCGAGGGGGAAAGCGAATTTGTTGTCGGCATGTGCCGCGAGTGTAGGCGACAATTTGCGGATGTCTCTTGCTTCTTCCCCTGAAACCCCTGTGTTGCCCAAGTCAGACCTGAACCTGGTGTGGCTGGACTGTGAAATGACGGGGCTGAACCCCGAACATGACCGCATCATTGAAATTGCGGTGGTTGTGACCAATGCCCAGCTCGACATTCGCGTGGAGGGGCCGGTGTTTGCCATTCACCAGAGCGATGCGCTGCTCAATGGCATGGATGCATGGAACAAGGGCACGCACGGCCGCAGTGGTCTGATTGACCGCGTCAAGGCCTCTGAAGTGACCGAGGCCCAGGCGGAAGCCGCGCTGATTGCTTTTCTGAGCAAGTACATCCCCAAGGGCAAGGTGCCGCTGTGTGGCAACAGCATTGGCCAGGATCGCCGCTTTCTGGCGCGCTACATGCCCAAGCTGGAGAGCTATCTGCACTACCGCAATGTGGACGTGAGCACCCTCAAGGAACTGGCCAGACGCTGGAAGCCAGAGGTGGTCAGCCGCTTCAAGAAGGCGCAGCGCCACACGGCACTGGCCGATGTGCTGGAGTCGATTGACGAGCTGGCGCACTATCGCGCGCATTTCCTGGCACTGGCACCTGTGGCGGCTGAATAAAGCCCCTGTCATTGAAGGAAAACCGAGGTCGTGTGATAATCCACCTCTTGCCTTGCTGCGCGAGCAGCTGCAGTACACAGGCAATAACGCACATCTCCCATCACTCACCGGGCACCGACACCCGCACGCCGGGCCGCTTGCACAAGCGGCCAGCGCTGCCAGATACGACAGCCCACGGTCTCCACCATGCAGTGGAGCGCATTGTTTGACGGTTGATGTTCCTTCCCTAACCGTCATGAAAGCAGCACCGCCGTTGTGTGTCGTGCAGCTTTCCGTGTGAGAAATACATGAACGACTTTTTGAATGAGCAGGGCCAGCAGGCCGCTGCAGACGTGTCTTTGGACGCAACTTTGGACACCATGCTGGCTGAAATGGATGCGGAAGATACCGCTGCCGCCGCAGAAGAAGTGCCCGCAGGCCCCAATCCTTTTGAAGCACTGGGTCTGGCTCCTGAGCTGGTCCGCGCTGTCACCGACATGGGCTACACCCAGCCTACCCCCGTACAGGCACAGGCCATTCCTCTGGCCATGGGCGAAGGTGCTGATGCGGACGGCTATATCGACCTGATGGTCTCCAGCCAGACAGGTTCGGGCAAGACCGCAGCTTTCCTGCTGCCCGTGCTCAACACCCTGATTCAGCAAAAGGCAGAAGAAGAAGCAGAAGCCAAGGCGGAATACGACCGTCTGGTGGCAGAAGCTGCTGCTCGCGGCGAACCTGCTCCCAAGCGCAACAAGCGCAAGGACCCCACTAATCCTCGCAATTTCAAGGCTGCCGTGCCCGGCGCCCTGATCCTGTGCCCCACACGTGAGCTGGCACAGCAGGTGGCGCATGACGCCATCGAGCTGGTCAAGCACTGCCGTGGCCTGCGCATTGCCAACGTGGTGGGTGGCATGCCTTATCAGGTACAGATTGCCAAGCTGCAGAATGCCAACCTGGTCGTGGCTACGCCAGGCCGCCTGCTGGATCTGCAGCGCTCCATGCAGATCAAGCTGGACAAGGTGCAGTTTCTGGTGGTGGACGAAGCGGACCGCATGCTGGATCTGGGCTTTGCCGATGATCTGGCAGAAGTGAACCAGATGACTGCGCAGCGCAAGCAGACCATGATGTTCTCGGCCACGTTTGCACCACGCGTGCAGCAACTGGCCATGCGTGTGATGCACGACGGTGGTTCCAACGTCAAGAAGGTGACCATCTCTACGGCGCAAGAAAAGCACACCAACATTAAGCAAGTACTGTTCTGGGCGGACAACGCTCAGCACAAGCGCAAGCTGCTGGACCACTGGCTGCGTGATGAGTCCATCAACCAAGCCATCGTGTTTGCCTCTACGCAAGTGGAGTGTGATGGTCTGGCAACTGACCTGCAAGAGGCTGGCTTCTCGGCTGCTGCTTTGCACGGCGCTTTGAGCCAAGGTTTGCGTAACCGCCGTCTGATGGCGCTGCGCAATGGCCAGATTCAGGTGCTGGTGGCAACTGACGTTGCTGCGCGAGGTATTGACGTGCCCACCATCACCCACGTGTTCAACTATGGCCTGCCTATGAAGGCAGAAGACTACACCCACCGCATCGGCCGTACCGGTCGTGCCGGTCGTGAAGGTGTGGCTGTGACATTTGCGGAATTCCGCGACCGCCGCCGTGTGTTTGACATTGAAGGCTATACACGCCAGCAGTTCAAGGCTGAAGCCATTCCTGGCATGGAGCCTCAGCAGCGCTTCCCAGCCGCTGGCGAGCGTGATGGTCGCCGTGGCGGTGGCGGCGGTCGTGGTGGCTTCGGTGGCCGTCGCGATGGCGAAGGCTATGGTCGCAAGCAGGGCTTTGGTGACCGTGGCGGTTTTGGCGGTGGTCGTCGTGAAGGTGGCTTCGGCGGTGATCGTCCTCGATTTGGTGGTGATCGTGACCGTGGTGGCTTCGGTGGTGACCGTCCTCGCTTTGAAGACCGTGGCGGTGATCGCGGTGGCTTCGGCGGTCAGCGTCGCGAAGGTGGTTTTGCAGATCGCAAGCCCGCATTCGGTGACCGTCCTGAGCGCGGTGGCTTCGGTGGCGATCGTCCCCGTTTTGGTGGCGAGCGCGAGCGTGGCAGCTTTGGCGGTGACCGTCCTCAGCGCGAGCCTCGCAGCTTTGGCGGTGATCGTCCCCGCTTTGAAGACCGTGGCGGTGACCGTGATCGCGGTGGTTTTGGCGGTGGTCGCCGTGAAGGCAAGTCTTTCGGTGGTCGTGACGACCGTCGCAAGAGCTTCCAGCACGACCGCTAAGCTGCAAAGCTTTTTGCAAGAAAAAACCGGTTGCGTGCCGGTTTTTTTGTGTCTGTTGTTTTAAAAAGAGAAGCGTCTGGCGCTGGTGAAAAGCCAGTTTCAGAATGCTTTCTATCTGAAAGTGGCTTGCTGCCGGCGCAAGCAGCTATGGTTTGTGTAGAAGGAACAGCAAAAAAGCCTGTCTTGTTTCCAAGACAGGCTTTGATTTGGTGGGCCCTGAAGGATTCGAACCTTCGACCAACGGATTAAGAGTCCGCTGCTCTACCAACTGAGCTAAGAGCCCACTTCGTTGCGCTTCGTATCAAGCGAAGCCGCAATTATGCACCAATTTTTTTATCCCTGCGGGAAAACACTTGCAATTTTTGAAAAAGTAGCGGCCTTACTGCATGGCATTGCGGCTGGCTAATTCCACAAACAGCCCGCTGTGGTCCAGATCACCCAGACCGTGCTCCACGCCATCGGCGTACAGCTGCTCAAACAGGGCGGTAATCGGCGCATCAAAACCGATTTCCTGGGCAGTGGCCATGGCGTTGCGCATGTCCTTGAGCTGCACTGTCATCTTGCCGCGTGCAGCAAAGTCGCGCTCCACCATGCGTTGGCCGTGCAGCTGCAGGATGCGGCTGTCGGCAAAGCCGCCGGTAATGGCTTCGCGCACCTTGGCAGGGTCTGCACCGCCTTTGGCGCACAGCAGCAGGGCTTCCGCCACGGCGCCGATGGTGATGCCCACAATCATCTGGTTGGCCAGTTTGGCCAGCTGCCCTGCGCCATGTGGGCCTACATGCGTGGCACGGCCCAGCGGTGCAAACACGGGCAGGGCCGCCTCAAAGTCTTCGGGTTTGCCACCAGCCATGATGGCCAGCGTGCCGGCTTCTGCACCCACAGTGCCGCCGGAAACCGGTGCGTCCAGATGGCGGATACCGCGCTCGGACAGGCGCGCGGCATGGTCGCGGGCTTCGCGGGGCTGGATGGAGGCCATGTCAATCACCAGCACGCCTGCGCGCATGCCCTGGATGGCAGCATCCGGACCCATGCCAAACAGCACTTCACCGACGATCTTGCCGTTTTCCAGCATGCTGATGACGTAGTCGGCATGGAGGCAGGCCAGGCGAGGGCTGTCGTGCACATGGGCGCCTTCCACAGCCAGTGGCTCCGCCTTGGAGCGGGTGCGGTTCCAGATGTGCAGTTCATGGCCTGCAGCCAGCAGTCGGCGTGCCATGGGCAGGCCCATGAGGCCGCAGCCGAGCAAGGCAATGCGCAGGCGTTGCGAAGAGGTGGCAGTCAACGTATGTCTCCGGTCGTAGTTATGGTCGGCTCATGCGCTGCAAGCGGGCGAGACCGTAGGTGCAATGATGGAGAGTTTTTCGCCCATCAGGCTTGCAAATGGCTTGCAAGCCCGGGGCGCTGTGCCTTAGACCGGGGCGTTGGTCTGTGCGTGCCGACCAATGAGCAGGCGAAATGGCAGCAGCAGGCACACAGCCATCAGCAGTTTGACGCCCAGATCACCCAGTGCCCAGGTGATCCAGGGCAGGTCTTCTCCGGCAAAGGCCACGCTCCAGAACACCGTGGTGTCCAGCACGGCCGCCAGTGCCGTGGCTGCCAGCGGCGCGCGCCACCAGCGGCTGTGGCGCAGTTTGTTGAACACGGAAATATCCAGCATCTGCGACAGCAAAAAGGCCAGGCCAGATGCTGCAGCAATGCGTGGTGGTGCCAGCACGGCAGAGGCGGCTACGGCCACGGCAAAGCCTACCCAGGCCACACGTCGCGCCTGCGCTGGGCCAAAGGCGCGGTTGACCAGTTCTGTGACCAGAAAGGCAAACGGATAGGTGATGGCACCCCAGGTCAGCCAGTCATTGATGGCGTACTGCACCAGGATGTTGGACGACAGCACGACCAGGCCCATGGCCAGCACGGCCACGCCCAGTTGTGCAGTGTTGGGACGGGGGTAACGCATCGTGCTGTCCTTCTTAGTAAGCGCCGGAGTTGCGCACGCCAGACGAAGGCACGTCCACGCCCAGAATGGCAGCGGCTACGGCTTCACCCACCTTGATGCCATCCACACCGGCCGACAGAATGCCGCCTGCGTAGCTGGCACCTTCCCCGGCGGGGTACAGGCCGCGCGTATTCACGCTCTGGAAGTTGGCATCACGCGCAATCTTCACAGGCGATGAGGTACGCGTTTCCACGCCCGTGAGCACGGCATCGTGCATGTCGTAGCCGCGAATCTTCTTGCCAAAGGCAGGCAGGGCTTCGCGCATGGCTTCGATCGCAAACGTGGGCAGTGCCTGGTGCAGGTCGCCCCAGGTAATGCCGGGCTTGTAGGAAGGTGGCACGCCACCTACGTCTTGCGAAGGCTTGCCCTTGATAAAGTCGCCCACCAGCTGGCCCGGCGCGTTGTAGTTGCGCCCGCCCAGCACATAGGCCTTGGATTCGAGTTGGCGCTGGAACACGATGCCTGACAGGGGGTGGTACTGGCCTGCAGGCTGGTGCTCTACGCCAAAGGTCTTGCCGTCAAAGGCCCAGGCAAAAGATTCTGCATCCTGTGGGTAGTCCGAGGGCTCAATCGCGCAGACCATGCCCGCATTGGCGTTGCGCTCGGCGCGCGAATACTGGCTCATGCCATTGGTGACCACGCGCTCAGGCTCGCTGGTGGCCGCGACCACGGTGCCGCCGGGGCACATACAGAAGCTATAGACCGCACGGCCATTCTTGGCGTGGTGCACCAGCTTGTAGTCGGCCGCGCCCAGCAGGGGGTGGCCTGCATTCTTGCCCCAGCGTGCCTTGTCAATCACGCTCTGGGGGTGCTCGATACGAAAGCCCACGGAGAAAGGCTTGGCCTCCATGTAGACACCGCGCTCATAGAACATGGTAAAGGTGTCGCGTGAGCTGTGGCCCAGCGCCATCACCACATGATCGGTTTCCAGCGTATAGCTTTCGCCCGTGGCCTGCTTCAAAACTTGTAGTGCCGTGACGTGGCGGTCATCGCCTTCACCTTCGATGGTGATGTCGGTCACGCGCTCTTCAAAGCGGATTTCGCCGCCCAGACGGCGGATTTCTTCGCGAATGCCTTCCACCAGCTTCACCAGTTTGAAGGTGCCGATGTGGGGGTGGGCGGCATACATGATCTCGGGCGGTGCGCCATAGGTGACGAACTCGGTCAGCACTTTGCGGCCCAGATGGCGTGGGTCCTTGATCTGGCTGTAGAGCTTGCCGTCAGAGAAGGTACCTGCGCCGCCTTCGCCAAACTGCACGTTGGACTCAGGCGTCAGCTCGCGCTTGCGCCACAGACGCCAGGTGTCCTTGGTGCGCTCGCGCACGGTCTTGCCGCGTTCCAGCACGATGGGCTTGAAGCCCATCTGCGCCAGCACCAGCGCAGCAAACATGCCGCAGGGGCCAAAGCCTACGACCACGGGGCGGTGCTTGAGGTCTGCGGGGGCATGACCCACAGGCTTCCACGTCATGTCGGGCGTGGGGTTCACATGGGGGTGCTCGGCAAACTGGGCCAGCAGCGCGGCTTCCTGTGCGGGGTCTGCCAGTGTGATGTCGATGATGTAGACGGCCAGCAGTTCGGCCTTGTTGCGCGCATCAAAGCTGCGCTTGTGCACGGTGAGTTGGGCGATGGCCTCAGGTGCAATCCCCAGCCGTGCTGCGGCCTGGGCACGCAGCTGGGCTTCGGGATGGTATTCGGTGTGGTTCTCGGGGTGGTATGAAACGGCCGAGAGAGGGACTTTGAGTTCTGCAATACGAATCATGGGCTTGTACCTATCAAGCAAGAGATGCGCATCGTAGCGCCAAGTGTTTGGCCTTGTCGCAGGCTCTGAATGTGCGCTTCACAGACAATCAGCGCCTATGGATACCGCCCGTCTGCCCGTTTTTTCCACCCAGTTATTGATTTGCCCTGCACAGCCTGATGTACCCCTGAGTGCGGCGCAGCAGGCATTCAACCGCTTACTGGAGCAGCTCGATGCTGCCCGCACCCAGTGGCAGGCTTGGCAGGACGCCACGCAGGAAGTGCACACGCGCTATGCGCAGCAGGTGCGCCCGCTGATGCAGCAGCTGTGGCAGGCACAGGCGGCACTGGCGCAGTGGCTGGACAGCTGCTCGGGCCAGGCCATGAGCAAGCTCGATCGCCAGACCCTGCAGCACATGATTGTGCAGCTGAGCGAAGACGGGGCGCAGCAGGCCAGCGGGGTAGTTGGCGCGACACTGGCCGAGCTGCATGCCCGCTATGCACCTGCGCAGCAGGCAGAACCAGAGCCAGCCGAAGAAGTGGCAGCGCAGACGGTTGCGCACAACGCCGCGCCTGAGATCGACTGGAACGATGCAGATGCCGTGGCCGCCTATGTGGAGGCGCAGACCCAGGCTGCACAGCGACAGGCGCAGCGCGCACGGGCCGCGCATCAGCAGCAACGTCAGCGCCAGCAAGCACAGCGCAAGGCGCAGGCTGCGCAGCAGGAGGCCAAGCCTTCGGTCAAGGCGGTCTACCGCAAGCTGGCCAGCAGCCTGCACCCGGACCGGGAGCAAGACCCGAAAGCCCGCGCACGCAAAACCGCGCTGATGCAGCGTGTGAATCAGGCCTACGAGGCCGATGATTTGTTGGCCCTGCTGGAGCTGCAATGGGAGGTCGAGCTGCTGGATGCTAAGCGCATGGCGCAGTTGCAGGACGCCCACTTGCAGCGCTACAGCCTGGTGCTGCAGGAGCAATTGCAGCAGCTGCAGCAGGCCACACGGGATGCACAGGCCGAGCTGGCCCAGATGCTGGGCCTGAACCCGCAGCTGCGCCATGCGCCGCACAAAATGCCCAAGCTGCTGCGCCAGTATGTGCAAAGCCTGCAGCAGCAGGTGGCGCAGCTGCAGCATGCCACCGTGCATTTGCAGCGCCAGCCAGATGCGCTGGTGGACTGGCTGCGCGCACAGCGCGCATAGCTGGGTTAATACGTCAGGGTGGAATAGCCTACGCCGCCTGCCTTGCTCACGCGGATTTGCACGGGAATGCGCTCCTTGAGGGCTTCCACGTGGCTGATGATGCCAATCATCTTGCCGCTGGCGTTCAGGGCATCGAGGGCGCTGAGGGCCGTCTCCAGCGTATCGCCATCCAGTGTGCCAAAACCTTCGTCGAGGAAGAGCGAATCAATAGACACCTTGTGGCTGACCAGATCCGACAGGGCCAGCGCCAGTGCCAGACTCACGAGGAAGGATTCACCGCCTGAGAGTGTGCGCGTGTCGCGTGCCACATCGCCCTGCCAGCCATCCACAATGTCCAGTTCCAGCTCGCCCGTGGTTTTGCGGCGCAGGCTGTAGCGGCCATGCAGGCGCTGCAGATGCCGGTTGGCCAGGTGCAGCAGGTGGTCCAGCGTCAGACCCTGCGCAAACCTGCGGAATTTGTCGCCCTTGGCAGAGCCAATCAGGGCATCCAGCCGTTGCCAGACGTCGCAGTCCTGCTGCGCACGTTCGATGGCTTGCAGCAAGGCCTGCTGTTGCTCGCGCAGCTGGGCGTCCGCTTCAAGGCGTGCCAGGTTAGCGCCCAGCTGTGTGTTGTGTTGATCGCGCTGGTTCTGCACATCGGCCATGTGTGCCTGAATGGCATCCGGTGCTTCTTCGCTCAATGCCTGTTGCTGCAGTTCAGCCAGACGCTGCTGGGCCGCGTTCCACAGCGCATGGCTGCGCTGCACTTCGCCATGCAGCTGCTCGTGCAGGCGCTGCAGACGTAGCAGCTCGGCTTCAGGCAGCAGTGCGGCAAGGAAGTCCTGCTCTGTGGCGAAAGGGCTGGCCTGCAGGGCCTGCTGCCAGTCGGCTTGCGCAGCCTGCAGGTCTTGCTGTAGTTGATGCAGGGTCGCTTCCGCCTGGCGCAGTTGGCCTTGCTGGCTGTGCTGTTGCTGGCGGCAGTGTTCCAGTTGTTGCACGCAGCTTTCCAGATCCGCTGGCAGTTGGGCATTGCGTCCAGGCAGGGCATCGGGCGCAAGGCCCAGCGCTGCACATTGCTGCTGCCAGTGCTCGGCGGTGGACGCAGCCTGTGTGTGCTGGTGGTGCAGGCTGTCCAGCGTGCGCGCCAGTGCCTGGAGTTGTTGCTGGCGCTGCTGCCAGCTGTGCCACTCCTGCTGGCGGGCCTGCAGCCAGTTCTGCATGTCGGCGGCCTCGGGCAAGGCATAGCCCTGTGCCTTGAGACTGTCTGACAGGGCTTGTTGCAGTGCCTGCATGTCCTGCTGCAGCGTCTGTAACTCGGTCTGGGCCTGTTGCAGTTGCTGTACGCGCTCGTGCAGTTGCTGCTCGGTCAGCGCGAGGGTGTGGGCGCAGTCCTTGTGCTGCTGCTCGGCCTGCTGCAGGGCTTGCTGGGTTTGCTGCAGCTGCTGCTCGGCGGCATCGGCAGCTTGCAGCTGTTGGTGCAGCTGTTCGGTGGCTTGCTGGGCTTGCCGGTACTGTGCTTCCAGCGCCTGCGCCGAGGTTTCGGCGGCGGCGGTGCTGGCCGTCAAAACTTCCCAGCGCTGCTGCCATTGCGCCAGCTGCTGCTCAGCGGCTTGCAGCTGGGTGTTCCGCTCTGTCTGCTGGGCGTGGACGGCGGCCAGCTCGGCGCTGACCGTTTCACCCTGGCGCTGTACGGCATCGCGCTCGGCTTCTGCCTGCTGCAGGGCCTGCTGTGTGGCGGAGACATCCAGCGCCGCATAGCGCGCAATGGCCGGGTGTTCCTGAGAGCCGCACAGCGGGCAGGCTTCGCCGGGCTGCAGCGCATGGCGGTACTGCTCCAGACTCTGGATGCGTTGCTCCTGTAGCAGCAGGGTCTGCTTGTCCTGCACTTTTTCCTGCAGGGCCTTGTATTGCGTACGTAGCTGGTGGCGCTGCGCTTCCAGTTGCACGATGCGCTGCGCAATGTCCTGCAGGGCCAGCGCATGCTGCTGGCGTTGCACTTCCATGGCACTGCGCTGCGCGGCATGGTCGCGCAGCTGCTGCCTGTGCTGTGCCGTTTCCAGTGTGATCTGCCAGCGCTGGCGCAGGGCTTGCAGGCTGCTTTCCGCACCCAGTTGCTGCTGCAACGCCTTTGTAGCCCGTGCGTGCTGCTGCTGTGCGGTCTGCACGGCTTGCGCGGCCTGTGTGCAGGCTGTCTGCTGCTGGCCGCGCTGTTGTTGCAGGCGTTCAGCAGCGTGCTTGAGCTCAGCGATATGGCGGTTGTGGGCTGCCAGCTTGCCTTGGTCTTGCTGCAGTTGCTCCAGCTTGGAGCGCCAGCCGCTCAGCGCTTCGCCCAGCTGTGCATAGGGGGCATGTTGCTGCAGCCAGTCTTGCCATTCGGATTGCTGTTGCTGGGTTTGCGCGAGTGCTTGCTCAACCTGCTGCAGCGCATGGGTACTCAGCGTACGGGCCTGCAGGTGCAGCAGCTCCAGCGCCTGCTGTGTCTGCTGCAGGCTGCGCTGCAGTTGCTGGTGCTCGGCGCTGGCCTGTGTGTGCTGCTGGTGCAGGCGCTGGCAGTGGGCATGGCGTGGCGCAATGGCCTGGGCGGGGGCATGGGCCTGCAGACGCTGCAACTCGGCGCTGGCGTTGTACAAGGCTTGCTGGGCTGCGGCATGGGCTTGCTCCGCACGCGTGACTTCCTCAGCCGTGCTGGTGGTCTGTGCTTGCCATTGCGCAATGGTGTGCAGTTGGCGCAGCTGTTCCTGTAATTGCTGCAATGTGCTGCGCAGGGTGTCGGACTGGGTTTGCAGCGCTTCGCGTGTGGTGGCGTCCAGCGGCTGCATGCCTTGCAGCAGGGCTTGCTGCTTTTCCAGCTGCTGGCGTGCTTCGCGGGCACGCTCAAACACAGCTTGAGAGATCTGGCCGTAGACCTCGGTGCCGGTCAGCTCTTCGAGCAGCTCGGCACGCTCGTTGGCGTTGGCGTTCAGAAAAGCCGCAAAACCGCCTTGCGCCAGCAGCATGGACTTGGTGAATCGTCCAAAGTCCAGGCCCGTGAGGCCGACGATGCGCTTGAGCTTGTCATTGCTGTGGGTGGTGAGAATTGCTCCTTCACCCGTGGCTGGGTCAATGTGTGCCAGCTCTACCTTGGGTGGCTGCAGTGCGCCATGGGCCTTGTCACGCGCACGGCGCTGGCTCCAGAAGGCACGGTAGGTCTGGCCTTTGACGGAAAAAGTCACCTCGGCCATGCAGTCGGCCGTGTGGCGCGTCATCAAATCGTTGTTGCTGCCACCAATGCTGCTCAGGCGCGGGGTCTGGTGGTACAGGGCCAGGCAGATGGCATCGAGCAGGGTGGACTTGCCAGCCCCCGTCGGCCCGGTGATGGCAAACAGGCTGTTGTCGGCAAAGGGCGGCTGGCTGAAGTCAATGGCAAATTCGCCTTTGAGGGCGTTGAGGTTTTTCAGGCGCAGGCTCAGGATTTTCATGCGGCCTCTCCAGTAGTGATGCTGCGCAGCACGTGCTCATAGCGCTGCTGCAGCGCGGTCTGCAGCTCGGGCGCCAGGCTTTCCTGCGCCAGCCTGCGTGCAAACACGTCCTGCGGCGTGAGTTCCTGCAGCGATTCGCTGGGCCCCAACAGCTGGGCGGTGGCTGTGCCGCGCTGGCGCTTGGTGCGCAGCACTTCCACGGGTAAGTCCTCCGTCATGCTGGCAATGCGTGCAGCCAGATCGGGCAGGTAGTCGTCTTCCTGCACCGTCACTTCCACCCAGGCGGGGTGCTCGGTGCTAACGCCTTCACGGGCAGCGATTTCCTTGAGGGCAGCAGGCAAGCTGGTCAGATTGCCGGAGACCGAGGCCAGTACCTGAACCACCGGCGTGGGCAGGGGCGTGACGCTGTGCAGGCCTTGTGCGTGGAGATCCACCAGCAGCACTTCCTTGGTCTGTCTGGCTTCGTCGAAGCCCAGTGCAATGGGTGAGCCGCAGTAGCGAATGTGTTCCAGCCCACCGACTTTTTGTGGCTTGTGGATATGGCCGAGCGCAATGTAATCAGCGGGGGGGAAGGCGCTGGTCGGGAACGCTTCTAGTGCACCCACATAAATTTCGCGCACGGATTCATTGCTGCTGGCACCCACGGTGGTCAGGTGCCCGGTGGCAACAATGGGCACTTGCACGCCATGGGCCTGCTGCAGTGCGGTCTGCTGGGCCTGTGCGGCGGCAAACACGCGGGCATAGGTGTCGGCAATGGCAGTCTGCAGGCTGCGCTGCTTGTCTTCGGCGCTTTGCCCGGCCTGGCTGGTGAGTACATCGCGGGGGCGGATAAAGGGCAGGGCGCAGACAATGCAGCCGGGTTGTGCGCTGCCACGCTGGGGCAGGGTGACCACGTGCTGGCTAGCCTCACCCGTCGCAGCAATCACTGTGGTGTTCAGGTGGTGCATCAGCGGCAGGCTTTCGCTGAGCACGCTGACGGAATCATGGTTGCCGCCCAGCAGCAGCAGCGCCACGTTCTGGCGGTGCAGTTCGGCAATCAGGTGGTAGTACAGCGCGCGGGCGTAGCTGGGGGGCGTGCCGGTGTCGAAGATGTCACCGGCGATCAGCACGGCATCCACCGCGTGCTGCTGTACCTGTTCCAGCAGCCAGTCAATCAGCAGCGCGTGCTCGCGCTCGCGGCTGTGGTTCATGAAGTTCTGGCCCAGGTGCCAGTCAGAGGTGTGAAGAATGCGCATGCGGTAGCAAGGAGAAAAGACAAAGCAGACAGCATGTGGATGCTATCAATGCCGCAGTGGCTGTGCGGCGGTGCTTGAAAAATAAGAGCTTCCAGCGCTTGATAGTGCTTGGATTCAAATTGAAAAGCATCTGAAATCCTTGCAATACAAGCGCTGGTAGCTATGAAAAGTAGTAGCGCTTTCAGAGCCTGAAGATGTCCAGCGTGCGGCGCAGAATGCCTGCGTGGGCATCCATGTGGTGGGCCGACTGGGCAGAGACCTCTGCCAACTGTGCATTGTCCTGGGTGACGGTGTCCAGGTCATGGAGCGCATCGTTGACCTGGGCAATGCCCTGGCTTTGCGCGTCCGCTGCCGTGGTCACGTCCTGCAGCAGCTGGCTGACGTCGGTGACCGAGGCCACCACCTGCTGGATGGTCTGGCTGGCCTGCTGCATATGGCGTGCGCTTTGCTCGATCTGGCCGGCCAGGCTGGAAAAGCCGTCAATCTCATGCCGGGCATCCCCCACCACAGCGCGCAAGTTGGTCTGCACCTGCTTGAGCCGCTCCAGCAGAAAGCCCATGGGGTGTCGCCCCTGGTAGGCGGGCAGCGCACCATCGAGCTTGCAGCCTGCAATATCGCTGCACAGCGACACGGCGGCCTCAAAAGGCTGGGTAATGCGCAGATGCTGGCGGTACAGCACCAGGCCCGTCAGCGCCGCCAGCAGCATGGCTTGCAGGCCTATCTGCCAGCCCTGCGTGCCCTGGCGGAATCTGGCGTACAGCGCAGTGGCAGCGCGCACTTCGCCGTCCGTAGGCTTGACACGCACCGACATATGGCCGCGCGGCTTGCCGCCTTCCATGATGGGGGGTGACATAGGCTCGCACCCAGTAGTAGCGTCCGTCCTTGCGCAGGTTCTTGACCAGCCCGGTCCAGGTGCGGCCATGGCCGATGGTGGCCCACATGTCCTTGAAGGCTTCGGCGGGCATGTCGGGGTGGCGCACCATGTTGTGTGGCTGGCCCATGAGCTCATCCATGCTGTAGCCGCTGACGTGGCAGAAGGCAGCGTTGCAGTGGGTGATACGGCCCGTGCGGTCCGTGGTGGACATGAGTAGTTCGTGCTCAGGGAAGACAAATGCCTCATCGCGCACGGCGATGCTGCGCTGTGCGGGTTCAAACACCGGAGGGGGTGGAGGTGGTGTCTGAATTCTGGGCGATGTGCGGCGCTGTGTGATGGCGTCAGATCGCGAAGCCGTAACCTGCATGGAGCCTCCTTCATGCTGCGTTTTTTCAGGTCAAAAACGCTGACATGCTAGGTAGACCCTGTCTCCAAGCAGGCACCGCTCATCACATGAACGGTGCCTGCATGGCAGCTTGTTTTAGAGCAAGCAGTTACAGCTGCCCTTCCGTGGGCTCATTCAGGAAACCCCCACTCTGGTGGGCCCACAGGCGTGCGTAGATGCCGCCCAGCTGCAACAGCTCCTGGTGCGTGCCCTGCTCCACGATATGGCCCTTGTCCATGACGATGAGGCGGTCCATGGCGGCAATGGTGGAGAGGCGGTGGGCAATCGCAATCACGGTCTTGCCTTCCATGAGGTCGTCCAGGCTTTGCTGGATCGCGGCTTCCACCTCGCTGTCCAGCGCGCTGGTGGCCTCGTCCAGCAGCAAGATGGGCGCGTCCTTGAGCATCACGCGCGCAATCGCCACGCGCTGGCGCTGGCCGCCTGAGAGTTTCACGCCGCGCTCGCCCACTTGTGCGTCATAGCCGCTGCGGCCATGGCGGTCGGTCAGCGTGTCAATGAACTCGGCCGCCTTGGCACGCTCGGCGGCGGCGCGCATTTGCTCCTCGGTGGCATCGGGGCGGCCATACAGAATGTTTTCACGCATGGAGCGGTGCAGCAGCGAGGTGTCCTGCGTCACCATGCCAATTGCGCCGCGCAGGCTGTCCTGCGTGACCTGGCTGATGTCCTGGCCGTCAATGGTGATGCGGCCCGCCTGTGGCTCGTGAAAGCGCAGCAGCAGGTTCACCAGCGTGGACTTGCCTGCACCCGAGCGGCCAATCAGGCCAATGCGCTCGCCGGGGCGAATGTGCAGGTCCAGCCCGTCGATGATTTTCTTGGCGCCGTCCTTGTAGCCAAAGCTCACGTGCTCAAAACGAATTTCGCCCTGCTTGACCTGCAGCGCAGGAGCGTTGGGTGCATCCACAATAGTGCGGGGTTTGGACAAGGTGGTAATGCCGTCATGGATGGTGCCAATGTTTTCAAACAGGCCCGTCATCTGCCACATCACCCAGTGGGAGTAGCCCGCAATGCGCAGCGCCATGGCAATCACGGCCGCGACCACGCCTGCACCGGTCTGGCCCGTGCTCCACAGCCACAGCGCCATGCCGCCACTGCTCAGAATCAGGAGCGTGATCATGGTGTGGTTGCTCAGCTCGAACAGGCTGACCAGACGCATCTGCGCGTAGCCGGTTTTCTTGAAGTCTTCCATGGCGCTGCGTGCGTACTCGGCCTCGCGGCGGGTATGGGCAAACAGCTTGACGGTGGCGATGTTGGTGTAGGCATCGGTCACACGGCCCGTCATCATGGATCGCGCATCGGCCTGCTCCTGGCCAATCTTGCCCAGACGCGGCACAAAGTACCAGCAGGCCAGGGCATAGCAGAGCAGCCAGATGCCAAAGGGCAGCAGCAGGTAGGCATCAAAACTGCCAGCCAGCAGCAAGATGCTGATGAAGTACACGCCCACGCCGACCAGCACATCGACCACGATGAAGATCACCTCACGCACAGCCAGCGCGGTCTGCATGATCTTGGTGGTGATGCGTCCGGCAAACTCGTCTGCGTAGAACGACATGCTCTGGCCCAGCATCAGCCGGTGGAACACCCAGCGCATGCGCATGGGAAAGTTGATCGCCAGCACCTGGTGCATGACCATGGTGTGCAGGGCCAGCAGCACGATGGAGCCCAGCAAGATGGCTGCAATGCCGAGCAGACTGCCGCGCTGCACCTGCCAGAACTCTGCCATCGGCGTGGTAGACAGCCAGTTCACCACGCGGCTCATCACGCCAAACAGAAAGGCTTCATAGATGGCCAGCAGGGCGCTGGTGATGGTCATCAGCACAATCCAGCCGCGCATGCCGCGCGTGCAGGACCACAGAAAGGCGACAAAGCCCGTGGGCGGCAGCTGGGGCTCGTCCGCGGGATAGGGGGGAATGCGTTTTTCAAAAAATCCGAGCAAGCTGTGTTTCTCCTTGTTCGGGCAATGGTAGGCAAGAGCCTTGACCTGTGAGGGTGCAGGGATTCGTTTTCTGAAAACAATAGCTGCCAGCGCTTGTATTTATTGAATTTCAGATAGAAAACTATCTGAAATCCTTTATTTGCAAGCACTGGCAGCTATAAAAAAGCCGCCGGCATGGCGTGCGGCGGCTGATGGGGCAAAGACAGCGTGTCTTATGCGCCAGTCGGCAAAAAGCCCTCGACGGACAGATAGCGCTCGCCCGTGTCATAGGCAAAGCCCAGCACCTTGGCGCCAGCGGGCAGCTCAGGCAGCTTTTGCGCAATCGCAGCCAGCGTTGCCCCCGACGAAATACCGACCAGCAGGCCTTCCTGCGCAGCCGCGCGGCGGGCGTATTCACGGGCAGGCTCACCTTCGACCTGGATGACACCGTCCAGCAGCGCCACGTCAAGGTTCTTGGGAATAAAGCCCGCACCAATGCCCTGAATAGGGTGGGGCGCAGGGCTGCCGCCAGAGATCACGGGCGAAGCCGCAGGCTCCACGGCAAACACTTTCAGATTCGGGAACTTGGCCTTGAGTACCTTGGCCACGCCAGACAGGTGGCCGCCCGTGCCTACGCCGGTGATCAGCACGTCCAGCCCATCGGGGAAGTCCGCCAGGATTTCCTGGGCCGTGGTGGCTTCGTGGATGTCTACGTTGGCAGGGTTTTCAAACTGTTGGGGAATCCATGCGCCGGGAGTCTGTGCCGCCAGTTCCTGCGCGCGGGCGATGGCGCCCTTCATGCCTTTTTCCTTGGGGGTCAGATCAAACGTAGCGCCATAGGCCAGCATCAGGCGGCGGCGCTCGATGGACATGCTCTCTGGCATGACCAGAATCAGCTTGTAGCCCTTGACTGCTGCGACCAAGGCCAGACCCACGCCGGTATTGCCGCTGGTGGGCTCAATGATGATGCCGCCGGGTTTGAGTGCGCCGGATTTTTCTGCCGCTTCCACCATGGCCAGTGCAATGCGGTCCTTGATGGAGCCACCGGGGTTGCCGCGCTCAGACTTGATCCACACATTGGCATTGCTGCCGAAGATGCGGTTCATGCGGATGATGGGCGTGTTGCCAATCGTCTGTAAAACGTTGTCGAACTTCATTGCGGCTCCTTGGGTGCATGCACGTTAGATCAGAACATTGTGGCGCAATTGTTCACACACCGGGCGATATGCATATAGCTGCTTGCCATATGTTCCGTATCAGCTTGTGCGTGCAGACTGCTTGCTATCCGGTACGGCCTCCGTTACCGTGTCACACAGACTGACAAAGGGAGTCCAAGCGTTGCCTTTACTGCACATCAACATGGCCGTGATGACGGTTGCCTGCCTCTTGCTGCTGGTAGGTTTTTCACTGCGCGAATACGTATGGGGTCCGGGAATGATGCTGCTGGGCTCACTGACCATCATGGGCCTCATCATCTACGACATACGGATTCTTTCCGCCATGTCCTGAGGGTGCACAGATTCCTGAGGGATAATGGCCGCCGTGAAGTTCGCCAGACTGCCGCTGGTGCAAGCGTGGAAACACGGCACTGGAGGAACGTCCGGACTGCATAGGGCAGCGTAGCAGCTAACAGCTGTCCACCGTGAGGTGAGGATCAGAGCAACAGAGACGTAGTCTTGGGGGCGTACCGCAAGGTAAACCACCAAGGGTGAAACGGGCAATCTCTACGCGCAGCAATACCAAGTAGGCACACGTTGACGGGGCCCCCGGAGTGTGCGGGTAGGTAGCATCGAGCCAGTTGGGCGACCACTGGCCCAGAGTAATGGCAGTCACGCAGCGGGTAACCGCTGTGCACAGAATCCGGCTTATCGGCGGACTTCACACTTATCAAACACCCATACCAGCGCCCCGGACCTCCGGGGCGCTGCTGTTTCTGGCGCGTGCAACGGCTTTGCAGGTGACAGGCTCTGGCAGCATGCTTGCTCAATAATGTGCAGCATGCTGCGTCCTGAACAATTGCTCTATCCCCAGCGGGTGCCCAGCGAGCCGCTGGCTGCCTCCACCTTGCTGCTGCTGCGTGACCGCCCCGAAGGTGGCTGGGAGGTCCTGATGACACGGCGCTCCAGCGCCGCCAGCTTTGGCCCTGGCATGTACGTCTTTCCTGGTGGCTGCATTGAAGCGCAGGATGGGCAGATCCCTGCAGAGGTGGTGCAGTTCCGCCCGGAGATGGAGGCCGCGACCCGCACGGCCACCGTGGCGGCCCTGCGCGAAACTCTGGAAGAGATGGGCGTGCTGCTGGCCTTGCGTGCCGATGGTGCGCCTGCCGCGCAGGCAGAGGTGGATGCGCTGGACCGCCATGCACCGCTGTGGCCCCAGCTGCAGCAGGCCGGGTTGCGGCTGGATGCAGCAGCGCTGTGGCAGGTCGGGCACTTCACGGCTCCGGCCCATCTGCCCAAGCGCTTTGCCGTGCCCTTTTTTGTGGCACGCATGCCAGAGGGGCAGACGCCCGTGCCTGACAACAGCGAGCAGTTTGAAGCTGTCTGGATAGAGCCCAAGGCCGCACTCGACAAGCACCGCAGCAAGCAGATGCCCATGATGCTGCCCACGGTGTATACGCTCAAATACCTGTCACGCTATGACAGCGTGCAGGCGATCCAGCAGGCCGCAGCCCATGGTTTGCTGTGGAGCCATGCACCACGCTTTGTGCTGGACCAGGGCAAGGAGCGGGCGCTGATTGAAAGCGATCTGGCCTATGGTGAAGCGGCCATGGTCTGCCCTGATGGCCAGGTGCTGCACGACATTGCCTGGCAAAACGAGCGTGCCGTGCCGCTGCGCAAAAACCTGCTGCGCCTGACGGCACCGAACGCCAATGTGATGACTGGCCCTGGCACCAACAGCTATCTGGTGGGGGAGCAGGCTACGGGCTATATCGCTATCGACCCTGGACCGGCAGACCGCGCGCATGTGCAGCGCCTGCTGGATGCGGCTGGGGGGGATATTCGCCACATTGTCTGCACCCATTCCCATCCGGATCACTCGCCCGGCGCATTTTTGCTGCAGTCGCTGTGCGAGACGCGGGGCTGGCGGCCGCAGATTTACGGCATGCCATCGGCGGCCACTTCCCGTGCAGACAGCCAGTTTGTGCCCGATGTGGTGCTGCAAGATGGTGAGCAGCTTAGGCTTGTGGGACAAGCGCTGGATGGCAAAAACATTGTGCATACCCTGCGCGCCGTCTTCACGCCGGGCCATGCGGCCAATCACCTGTGCCTGCTGCTGGAAGAGGATGCGCTGCTGTTCAGCGGTGACCACATCCTCAATGGCAGCACCACCATCATCGATCTGCCGGATGGCAATATGCGCGACTACATTGCCAGCCTGGACAAGCTGGCGGCGCTGTGTGCACAGCAGGGCGTGGAGTTCTTGCTGCCTGCCCATGGCTATGTGCTGGGTCAGGCGCAGCAGGTGATTGCCCAGCTCAAGGCCCACCGCCTGGCGCGTGAGGCCAAGGTGCTCGCTGCCATGCAGCAAAAACCTGATGGAACGCCGCAGGACTGGGTGGCACTGGCTTATGCCGACACGCCCCAGCATCTGTGGAAGCTGGCAGAAAGAAGCCTGATGGCGCACGTGGATCGGATTCGTGCCCTAAGCTTATTGCATGTCACAGACTGAATCCCACAAGGACAACGCCGTTCGGCTGTCCAAGCGACTGGCCGAGCAACTGCAATGCTCGCGCCGCGAAGCAGCGCTTTATATTGAAAACGGGGCCGTGCAGGTGGACGGTATCACCGTCGAACACCCGGGTGCGCGCGTGCTGCCAGAGCAAACCATCACGTTGGAGGCCGGGGCCAAGCCGCAGGAGGTGCCGCCTGTCACCATCTTGCTGCACAAGCCTGCCCATTACGCCGCATTGACCCCGCGCGGTGCAGAGCAGAGTGCGCAGGACTTGCTGACGGTTGACCACTGGAACCAGGGCAATACGCCAGCTCCCATCCGCGTGCTGAACAAGCATTTTCAGCATCTGGAGTGCCTGGAAGCTTTGCCGCTGCCTGCCAGTGGACTGACGATTTACTCTCAGGACAGGCGCGTGATACGCAAGCTGCAGGAGGAGGCTCGTTTTCTGGAGCAGGAGTGCATTGCCGAAGTGCAGGGCAAGATCGTGGACGGCGGCCTGGAGCGCCTGTGCAATGGCACTGCGATAGAAGGCAAGCAGCTGCCACGCATCAAGGTCAGCTGGCAAAGCGAGCAACGCCTGCGTTTTGCGCTCAAGGGGATTGCCCCGCATGAAATCGATGCCATGTGCCGGGGCGTGGGGCTGAAGCTGGTCGGGCTCAAGCGCCTGCGCGTAGGCCGCATCTCCATGGCTGGGCTGACCGAAGGGCAGTGGCGTTACCTCATGCCCTGGGAGCGCTTTTAACTGCTTGCTTCACGCAGCAGCAAATGCAAAGGGGCCGTCAGGCCCCTTGTGCTTTTCAGGTGCAAAGCGTTTATTTGCTTTTGCTGTGTCCCATGGCAACCACCAGCGCGGTCACCAGAAAAAACGCCTGCAGCTCCAGCATCCAGCCCCCCGATTTGTTGAGAAGCAGAAACTGCTGGCTGTGCACCAGAATCAGTGCTACGACCATATTGATGGCGATGACCAGTGCCGCAGGCACTACGTACAGCCCTGCGAGCAGAAACAGTGGGGCTACCACCTCGCCCAGAAATACCGCATAGGCCAGAAAACCTGGCAGCCCGGTCTGCGCCACCATGGCTTCAATATGCCCGATGCCATAGCGGACCTTGGCCCAGCCGTGGAACAACATCAGTATCGCCAGTGTGACTCTCAGTAACACCATGGCTGCCTGCGGATGGTAGAAATATTTCCAGAAGCTCATGGGCGTTCAGCTTACGCAGTTTCGCGCGTCAATGAAAGGGTGGTGGCAGGGTAAAGGCTGCTCCAGCGCATATTGCTGTTTAACGTGCAGCATGAACGATGCAGATCAGGGTGCAGCCTGTGTAGTCCAAGTTCGCTACTTGTGGCTGAAAAGCAGGAATGTGGCGCTTTCCGTCACCTGAGCCAGCAGGCATTGCGTATGCTTTCAATCATGGGTGTGCACTGCACACGTATGTCAAAAAGGGGTGTGAATGAAACAGTCTTTGCAAGCAAAAGTATGGGCCGCCAGCCTGGTGGCTGTGCTGGGTATGGTGGGCTGCTCCACCACGGGAACAACGCAGGGCCAGGGTGGAGCACCCAGCACGCGGGCGGAGCTGGAGGTGCAATCGACCGCAGCGCTCAACCGCCTGTACAAGGCCATGCCAGATACGCAGCAGCTGGTGGCCAAGTCCACCGGGGTCTTGATCTGCCCGGCGGTGATTGGTGGCAGCTTTGTCGTGGGTGCTGAATATGGTCAGTGCGTGCTGCGCTCTGGTGGCGCTACGCACGGTGTGTATCGGCTGATGGGCGCATCGGTGGGCTGGCAGGCTGGTGGCTTGTCCAAGTCCGTGATTTATGTGTTCACCACGCGCGACGCCTACCAGAACTTTGTGGACAGCGATGGCGTCTCCTTTGGTGCCGGGGTGAATGTGGCTGTGGGCCGTGCAGGGGTGAATGGCCGTATCGACACGGAAACGGCCATGGCCCCAGTCAGTGCCTATGTGCTCAACAACGTGGGGCTGGAAGCTGGCGCTTCGGTGCAGGGGCTGAAGTTCAGCAAGATTGCGCAGTAATCACAGACTGCCATGCTGAGACTGACCGGCTGCGGCCGGTCTTTTTCATGGTGCACAGTGCTGACAGGCAGATAATTCGCACCTGTCCCTGCCGCATGTTCCCGCTGAACAGGTGCAAGCAGCAGGCTGACATATCTATCACTTTCGCGTGGCCATGGCCACGCATGGATCTCACTGCACCATGCACATTCGCTTCACCAAAATGCAGGGCGCGGGCAATGACTTTGTCGTGCTCGATGAAACACAAGGCCGGCTGGGCCTGACGCCAGCGCACTACCGTTTTCTGGCCGATCGCCACTTTGGCGTAGGTGCCGACCAGATTCTGACGGTGCGCCCTGCGCCAGCCGATGGCCTGGATTTTGAATATGTGATCCATAACGCCGATGGCGGTGAAGTCGAGCAGTGCGGCAATGGGGCACGCTGCTTTGCGCGCTACGTGTATGACAAAGGCTTGACCAGCAAGACCGAAATCCGTGTGCAGACCAAGGCCGGAGTGATTGCTCCACGGCTGACGGATGATGGCCGCGTGACCGTGAATATGGGCAGGCCTGTGCTGGATGCAGCCCAAGTGCCTTTTGATGTCAGCGGCCTGACGGCACGCCAGCAGTCCCATGCCCAGGTCTGGCCTCTGGCGTTACCTGCATCTGCTTGCGTTGCGCAGGTGGAGGTCGTGGCGGTTTCCATGGGCAATCCCCATGCCGTGCAATGGGTAGAGAACGTGGACACGGCGCCTGTTGCAGAGCTGGGCCCGCTGGTAGAGTTGCATCCGCGTTTTCCGCAGCGCGTGAATGCGGGTTTTGCACAGCAGCTATCTGCTTCGGAGATTCGACTGCGTGTGTATGAGCGTGGAGCCGGTGAAACCCTGGCGTGCGGGACAGGAGCCTGTGCTGCCGTGGTTGCCGGTATCCTCTTGGGGAAACTGGAGCACTGCGTGGACGTACACACGCGCGGTGGACGGTTGACCATTGAATGGTCAGGTGGGGCCCAAGATGCTGTCATGATGACGGGTCCGGCTACCACCGTGTTCGAAGGCCAGATTGAGATACCTGACGAGATATGAACAGCATCGACAACTCCGCTATCAATGAAGAGCGCATCGCTGAATACCTGCTGCAGCATCCCGAATTTTTTGAGCGCCATGCGGAAATGCTCACCCGTGTGCAGCTGAGCAGTGGTCATGGTAGCCGTGCCGTCAGCTTGCAGGAGCGCCAGGCTGAAATGCTGCGTGACAAGATCAAGGGGCTGGAGCAGCGCATCATGGAAATGGTGCGCAACAGCAGCGAGAACGCATCGATTGCACACAAGGTGCACCGCTGGAGCTGTGCGCTGGCACAGGTCAGCGATCCCCGCAATCTGCCCCATGCCATTGCAGAGGGCATCCAGCAGGAGTTTGATGTGCCCCAGGTAGGGATACGCGTCTGGGATGTGGCTGGCCCTTATGTGGGTTCGCTCTTCACCATGGGCGTGAGTGATGATGCGAAATCCTTTGCCACATCGCTGACCATGCCGTTCTGTGGTCCTAACCTAGGCTTTGAACCCACAGCCTGGCTGCCTAACCCCAGCGAAGTGCAGTCCATTGCCTTGCTGACACTGCGCGAAGGCAGCAACGACAGCCAGACCCCGGCCTTTGGTTTGCTGGTGCTGGGTTCACCAGATCCGCTGCGTTTCGATGCCACCATGGGCACGGAATTCCTCTCGCGCATTGCGGAACAGGCCAGCGCCGCGCTGGGCCGTTTGCGTGTAACAGCATCTGGCAACTGATCGCGCCACCATGCCAGCGGCTGCCGAGCTTGCTCCAGAACTGCAGCGCTATGTGCAGCATGTAAGCAGTGAGCGTAGGCTGGCAGCACGCACTGTCGCCATTTATACGGAAGGGCTGCAACAGCTGCAGACCATGGCCCAGCAGGCTGGGCATGAGGTGCTGGCGCTGCAGTCAAATCATATTCGCCGTTTTGTGGCGGCACTGCATGCCAAAGGCCGACATGGACGCAGCATTGCGCTGTGGCTGTCGTGCTGGCGGGGTTTTTTCAGATGGGCTGCCTGGCAAGGGCTGGTGGCGCGTAACCCGGTAGAAGGGATTCGTGCCCCGAAAACCTCTAAACCCCTGCCCAAGGCGCTGGGGGTGGATGCCGCGGTGCAGCTCGCCTCTTTTTCCGATCCTCAAGCCGATCCCTGGGAAGAAGCGCGCGATGCAGCCATGACAGAGCTGCTCTACAGCAGCGGCCTGCGTGTCAGTGAGCTGGCGAATCTGGACGTTGAAGCAGGTGCTGGCCTGGGCTGGCTGGATCTGCAGGCGAGGCTGGTGCATGTCACCGGTAAGGGCGGCAAGCGCCGCAGCGTACCTGTGGGGACTGCTGCCAAGGCTGCCTTGCAACGCTGGCTGGATCTGCGTGCCAGTCGTTTTTCACCGCACTGGCAGGAAGCAGCCTTGTTTGTCGGTGTGCGCGGTGCACGTATGACACCGCAAGCGATCTGGAAAAGTCTGCGCCAGCGCAGCCAGCAGGCCGGGCTGACGCAGGCGGTGCATCCCCACGTGCTGCGGCACTCCTTTGCCAGCCATGTGCTGCAGTCCAGTGGCGATCTGCGCGCGGTGCAGGAGCTGCTGGGGCACGCCAACATCACGACCACCCAGATCTATACCCGGCTGGATTTCCAGCATCTGGCGCAGGCCTATGCCCAGGCACACCCCAGGGCACAGAAAAAATCTTGAGGGCTGCAGCACTTGCGAAGCCCACGAATGACGCCATGTTTAGCTGCTCAGGCAGCTTCGAGCATCTCCGGTAAAAGCCATATGCTTGGTGGGATGGCTACACTTGCTGCCTTCAACGCCGCCCTGACAGCGGCTCGCGTTGTGTTTTTTGACTAATTGGCAAGCTGCCTATTGGGTGGTTTGCATACTGCGACAAGGTTGTATTTCCATGGCACTCATTCCCGTCAGCATCCTTACCGGCTTCCTGGGCTCGGGCAAGACCACGCTGCTCAAGCGCGTGCTCAGCGAGTCGCACGGCATGAAGATTGCCGTGATCGAAAACGAGTTCGGTGAAGAAAATATTGATACCGACATTCTCAAGACCGAATCCAAAGAACAAATCCTGCAGATGAGCAATGGCTGCATCTGCTGCACCATCCGCGAAGACCTGCGCGAAGCTCTGCAGCTGCTGGCTGCCAAGCGCCGTAAAGGGCTGGTGGAGTTCGACCGCATCGTGATTGAAACCACGGGTCTGGCTGATCCTGGTCCTGTGGCTCAGACTTTCTTCATGGACGATGAGATCGCTGAGACCTACATGATCGATTCCATCCTGACGCTGGTGGATGCCAAGCATGCCAACCAGCAGCTGGATGACCGCCAGGAAGCGCGCCGCCAGGTTGGCTTTGCTGACCAGATCTTCCTGTCCAAGACCGATCTGGTGACTGAAGCTGAAAAAGATGCGCTGATTCATCGCCTCAAGCACATGAACCCACGTGCACCTATCAAGGCGGTGCATTTTGGCGAAGTGGCGCTGAATGAAGTGTTTGACCTGCGCGGCTTCAACCTGAACGCCAAGCTGGACATCGACCCTGACTTCCTCAAGGAAGACGAGCACGATCACAGCCATTGTGACCATGAGCATGGCCACTGCACGCATGACCACGACCACGAGCATCACCATGGTCATGACTGCGGCCACGATCACGAACATGGCGAACACTGCAGCCATCCTCACCACCATCACCACGACGATGATGTGAAGAGCTTTGTGTATCGTGCCGATCGTGCTTTCGATCCTGCCAAGCTGGAGGACTTTCTGGGTGCCATCGTCAATATCTATGGCCCCAAGATGCTGCGCTATAAAGGCGTGCTCGACATGAAGGGTACCAACCGCAAGGTGATTTTTCAGGGGGTCCACCAGTTGATGGGCAGTGATTTGGGCCCAGAATGGGCCCCCGACGAGCAACGCCAGAGCAAGATGGTCTTTATTGGCATTGATCTGCCACAAGATATATTCCGCCAAGGTCTGGAGCAGTGCCTGGCCTGAGGGCTTACATTCCTCAGCCAGGGATTTATCCAGATAAGACTGTGCGTTATGTGCAACTACAGGGGCGTGAAGGTATCTGGTCGATACAATCGCGGCCCTGACAAGCGTCGGGCGCTCCTGTTCCATCGGGGCAGGGCTGCCCAGGCCATGCTAGTACTGTGAGGAGACAGGAAGTGACAGCAGTAGAAACCAGTAAGAAAAAAGCGACGACCAAAGCAGCTGCCAATGCCACAGAGCAGAAGGTCAAGGTTGCAGCCAAGAAGACTGCTGCCAAGTCCAGCGCTACTGCTGCCAAAACCACGGCGGGAGCCAAATCCCGCTCGGTTCCCAATGAATCCATCAAGGCTTCTGTTGCTGCTACTCACGCAACCTCAGCCGTTTCTGACAAAACCATGCCAACGACTACTTCCTCTGTGATCCAACGTGATCCCAAGCTCGCCAACAACTGGAAAACCAAGCCTGTGGAAGCGCTGACTGACGCTGAAATCGTGGCCATGCCTGATGACGAGTACATGAACGATGTACAGCTGGCGTATTTCCGCGCCAAGCTGTCCAAGCTCAAGCAGGACATGCACCAGAACGCGGGTGAAACTGCTGAAAATCTGCGTGAAGACACTGTGGTGGTGCCTGATCCAGCAGACCGCGCGACCATCGAAGAAGAGCATGCGCTGGAGCTGCGTACGCGCGACCGCGAGCGCAAGCTGCTGAAAAAAATCGAGCAGGCTATTGCGCGTATTGATGCGGGCGAATATGGTTACTGCGATGAGACGGGCGAGCCCATCGGCGTGCCCCGTCTGCTGGCTCGCCCCACGGCCACGTTGTCGCTGGAAGCACAGCAGCGTCGTGAGCTCAAACAGAAAATGTTTGGTGACTAAATCTTCTGCCGTGCCTGATGCACGGCTTTGAACTATTTGCCCATGCACCCAGATAGCAGCAAATCAGGCGGTTTTTTCAGCAAAGTCATGCATCTGATGCGCAGCAAGGCTGGCACGGATATTCCGTCGGATGCAGACCATCTGGGTGTTTTGGAAACTTCGCAGGAAGTGCGTGAGCGCAAGCGTCGCAATGAAGCCATTCGCCGCCAGGAATTTGCGCAGTTGCGTGCGCTGCGACAAAACGGTGCCGAAGGTGCAGCGCTGACACCAGCGCACCAGCGCGATGAAGTCCTGCAGTCCGTTCTGGGACAGGAAACGCGCACTGCGGAAACCCTGCAAAAAATCGATGCCATCGAGGCACAGATGTCTGACCAATGGTGGCGTCAGCGGCCTGCATCAGCCGATAAGGCTACGACGACGGCTTTTCAGGGAAGTGAATGCAGCGTATCAACCACTGCCGAAAAGCTTCCTGCAGGTGCAGCAGCCACTGCGGTGAGCACCGATGCCGCTGCAGCCCAGATGCAGCCTGTCGAAGCCCCGCAGCCTGCGTCTGCTGCAGATACTGTGCTTACACCGGTGTTGCGCTCCTTTGTTCCTCACCCTGATGTGGAGGAGGCCGCCATCTTGTTTGCCCATGGCGATATGGATGGTGCACGCACGCGTCTGCTGGAGCAGCTGCTGCAAGCGCTCAATAACTCACCTGTAGACGACGGCAAGGTCGCAGTCCTGTGGCATGCCGCGCTGGACCTGTGTCGGGCGACTGGTGATGAAGAAGCCTTTGAGTCGCTGGCGATTGACTATGCCGAGCACTTTGGTCGTTCTGCGCCGCTGTGGGTGTCCATTCCTGAACGTCTGGGTCTGCCTGCCCTGTGTGGTGCGATGCGGCCTGTGGTGAACAAGCGTCAGTTTCAATGGTCTGCCGCAAGCGTGCTCACGGTCAGCAGTGTGGCTGCGCTGCGAGCATCCAAGGAAGGGGCGCAGCAGCCCTGGCACCTTTCCTGGACGCGCCTGACGGAGATCGAAGCCGCAGCGCTTGCGCCGCTGGCGGATCTGCTGCAGGAGTGGGCAGACAGTGCGGGCCAGTTCGTTTTCTCAGATGCCGCCAAGCTGCTGCAGGTGCTGGAGCAGCACACGCTGGTATCTGATGCCAGTCAGCGCATGGAGTGGTGGACGCTGCGCATGGCGCTGCTGCGGCTGATGGGGCGCATGCAAGCTTACGAGCAGGTGGCGCTGGATTACTGCATCACCTACGAGGTGTCACCGCCATCCTGGGTGGAGCCTCAGTGCCATTGCGTGGTCCAGGAAGAGGGCGAGGCCGATGTCTCGCTGCTGCATGACGCATCGCAACACACGGGGGCTGCTCAGGAAGGTGGCGCGGTGCCCGTGGTCATTGATCGCAGCCAGGGGCTGGCAGGTGTGATCGAGGGTGATCTGCAGGAATGGCTGGATTTGCTGGGGCAGCAGGCACAGCCCGGGCAAGTGCTGGATGTGTCGTGCGACAACCTGATCCGACTGGATTTCGTGGCGGCCAGCTGTGTACTCAACTGGGCTGCAGAAATGCAGAGCAAGGGCGTGCAGCTGCGCTTTAGCCGCCTGCACCAGTTGATGGCTGCTTTCCTCCATGTCATGGGCGTGCATGAGCACGCCACTGTGCAGGCCACGCTGGCCTGAAAAAATCTTCAAAAAAAGCGCTTGCATTGATGGCAAGTGTCCCCATCTGAAGCGACCTATGGAACAGTATCACGGCACAACCATCATCAGCGTGCGTCGCCAGACGCCCGAAGGCATTCAGGTCGCTATTGGTGGCGACGGGCAAGTGACCCTGGGGCACATCGTGGTTAAGGGCAGCGCACGCAAGGTGCGCAAGCTCTACCACGGCAAGGTGCTGGCAGGTTTTGCCGGAGCTACGGCAGACGCATTTACCTTGTTCGAGCGCTTTGAGGCCAAGCTGGAAAAACACCAGGGCCATCTCACACGTGCAGCGATTGAGCTGACCAAGGAATGGCGCACCGACCGCGTGCTGCGCAAGCTGGAAGCCATGCTGGCCGTGGCCGATCACAGCGCTTCACTCATCATCACCGGCAACGGCGATGTGCTTGAGCCTGAGCAAGGGATTGTGGCCATTGGCTCGGGCGGTGCGTATGCACACTCGGCAGCCAAGGCCCTGCTTAACAACACCGAGCTGCCAGCGGAGGTCATCGTCAAAAAATCTCTGGAGATTGCGGGCGAGTTGTGCATCTACACCAATATGAACCACATCATTGAGACGCTGCCTGTAGCGCCTGCTCAATCCTAAATAAATAGCTGCTAGCGCTTTCTGCATAAGCGCTAGAGCCTGATTTGACTAATATTTTGCTTATGTCTTCCATGACGCCCCAAGAGATCGTTTCCGAACTCGATCGCCACATCGTGGGTCAGCCTGCTGCCAAGCGCGCGGTGGCGATTGCGCTGCGCAACCGCTGGCGTCGCCAGCAGGTCGCAGAAGGCCTGCGCCAGGAAATCACACCCAAGAACATTCTCATGATTGGCCCCACCGGTGTGGGCAAGACTGAGATTGCACGCCGTCTCGCGCGTCTGGCGGATGCGCCCTTTATCAAGGTCGAAGCCACCAAGTTCACGGAAGTGGGCTATGTGGGCAAGGATGTGGACGCCATCATCCGTGATCTGGCGGAAATCGCCGTCAAGCAGGCGCGAGAGACCGAGATGAAGAAGCAGCGCATGCGCGCCGAAGATGCGGCCGAAGACCGCATCCTCGATGTATTGCTGCCACCTGCACGCACGGGTGAAGCCCCCGAAGAGACAGGCACGCGCCAGATCTTCCGCAAGAAGCTGCGTGAAGGCCAGCTGGACGACAAGGAAATCGAAATCGAGCTGGTGGATAGCAAGCCGCAGCTGGAAATTCTTGGACCCCAGGGTATGGAAGAGATGGCCGAGCAGCTGCGTGGCATGTTCAGCCAGATGGGGCAGGAGCGTCGCAAGACACGCAAGCTCAAGATCAAGGATGCGCTCAAGCAGCTGATCGATGAGGAAGCCGCCAAGCTGGTCAATGAGGAAGAGACCAAGATGCGTGCACTGGCCAATCTGGAGCAAAACGGCATAGTCTTTATCGATGAGATTGACAAAGTCGCTACGCGCCAGGAAACCAGTGGCTCGGACGTCTCGCGCCAGGGCGTGCAGCGCGACCTGCTGCCGCTGGTGGAGGGCACGACGGTCTCGACCAAGTACGGCATGGTCAAGACCGACCACATCCTGTTCATCGCCTCGGGAGCTTTTCACCTGTCCAAGCCCAGCGATCTGATTCCTGAGCTGCAGGGGCGCTTCCCTATTCGTGTGGAGCTGGATTCCCTGTCGGTGCAGGACTTTGAGGCCATCCTCACGCAAACCCATGCATCGCTGGTCAAGCAGTACCAGGCGCTGCTGGAGACTGAAGGCGTGAAGCTGGAATTCACGCCTGAGGGCATCACACACGGCCTACACCGTCAATGAACGCACGGAAAACATTGGTGCGCGCCGCCTGGCAACGGTGATGGAGCGTCTGCTCGATGAAGTGAGCTTTGACGCCGTGAAGCTGGCAGGTCAGACCGTGACCATTGACGCCGCCTATGTGGATGCCCGTCTGCAGATGCTGAGCCAGGACGAAGACCTGTCCCGATACATTCTGTAAACCGCAAAAACTTGCACGTCCCCCTTGCCGATGTCATGTCGGCAAGGGGGATTTGTTTTGCAAAAGAATGCCAAAAGTGTGTAGGACGGTAACGTTTCTTTGAATTTGTCTAAGCATTTGAATTCAAAGGGAATTTTTCGTTTTATGGGTGTTTTTGTCTGCTAAGCCATTGATTTCATTGCAAACCTTTGTGTTTCCTCTAGTGGTGGAGCACAAATTTGCTGCTACAGTGCAAAAAAGTGCAATTAAGTGGTGAAAGTTGCCTAAAGCGTCCTGCGCAGGATGTCCAAGGCCCAAGCGAACGGGGTGTTAACCAATCGTGTTTCAAGGGGCTTCGTCATTGAATCTCGATGGAAAGGGGCGGTTGTCCATACCGACCCGGCATCGTGACGCCCTCATTTCGCAAGCGCAAGGTCAAGTCACTATCACCAAGCATCCGCACGGCTGCCTGATGCTTTTCCCCCGTCCTGAATGGTTGTTGTTTCGTGAACGTATCGGTCAGCTGCCGATGTCTGCGCAATGGTGGAAACGTATTTTTCTGGGCAATGCCATGGATGTGGAGATGGATGGCACGGGGCGCGTGTTGATCTCTCCGGAGCTGCGCAAGGCCGTGAACTTGAGTCGCGAAGTGATTTTGCTCGGCATGGGCAACCATTTTGAGCTCTGGGACCAAGCCACTTATGAAGCCAATGAGGCAGAGGCCATGCAGGCCCCTATGCCCGATGTATTCCAGGATTTCGCTTTTTAAAAAAGGATCAGCGTTGAACCCGCAGCCTCTCCAACACATAACCGTTTTGCTGCATGAGGCCGTCGATGCCTTGCTGGGTGGAGCTGTGTCTGCTGCCAACGGCACCTACGTGGATGGAACGTTTGGCCGGGGTGGTCACTCGCGCCTGATTTTGTCCAGGCTCAGCCCGCAGGGACGCCTGATAGCTTTCGACAAGGATCCCTTGGCGATTGCAGAAGCCGGGCGTATTGAAGACGCCCGTTTTTCTATTCGCCACGAGGGTTTTCGGCACATGGGCGAGCTGCCTGCAGCCAGTGTCGATGGCATTTTGATGGACCTGGGCGTCAGCTCGCCGCAGATTGACCAGGCCGACCGCGGTTTCAGTTTCCGCTTTGAAGGTCCGCTGGACATGCGCATGGACACAACACGCGGTATGAGTGTGGCCCAGTGGCTGGCTGAAGCCGAGGTGCAGCAGATCACTGACGTGATTCGCGACTATGGCGAAGAGCGCATGGCCTACCCGATTGCCAAAGCCATCGTGGCGCATCGCGAGGCCCATGGTCCGCTGCAGACCACGACCGAGCTGTCCAATCTGGTCGGCAAGATTGTGAAAAGCCGTGACGGACAGAACCCGGCTACCCGTACCTTTCAGGCGCTGCGCATTTTCATCAATGCGGAGCTGGTGGAGCTTGAAGAAGCGCTGCAGGCCAGCCTGCGCGTGCTCAAGCCAGGTGGGCGTCTGGCGGTGATCAGTTTCCACTCGCTGGAAGACCGCATCGTCAAGCAGTTCATTGCGGATCACTCCAAGGAGGTCTTTGACCGCCGTGCGCCATTTGCGGCGCCCAAGCCCATGCACCTGAAGGCGCTGGAGCGTATCAAGCCCAGCAAGGCCGAGGTCGAGGCCAACCCGCGCTCACGCAGTGCCGTGATGCGTGTGGCTGAGCGTACCGAGGTGCCTGTATGAGCAAGCTGGTTTGTTCATGCATGTCAAGGGGGAGGTCATGCTTCGCCTGAACTTCCTGCTGTTGCTTGCCGTCATGCTGAGTGCTCTGTACCTGGTGCAGACCCAGTATGAATCACGTCGCCTGTTTACTGCATTGCACCAGGCGACGAATGAGGCACGCAATCTGGAAACGGAGTATCAGCGACTGCAGGTGGAGCTGCGCGCACAGTCTGCGCCTTCGCGGATTGAGTCCATGGCAGCCGCTCAGGGCATGCAGAGTGCATCGCCTGCCATCACGCACTATGTGCATGATGTGCAGCAAGAGGGAGGTGCGCAGTGAGGCGCGGCCTGAACTACACCTCCAGCCCCTTGCTGGCCAGCAAGACACCTGCATGGCGTAGCAAATTTGTCATGGCCTGTCTGGTGCTGGCTTTTACGGGGCTGGCCGCACGAGCCGCCTGGGTGCAGGTGATCGACAATGACTTTTTCCTGCGTCAGGGAGAGGTGCGCTTTGCGCGTACGCTGGAGTTGTCTGCCAACCGCGGCCGCATTCTGGACCGCAATGGCCTGATTCTGGCCTCCAGCGTGCCAGCGGCCAGCATCTGGGCCATTCCCGAAGATGTGGAAAAGAACACGCCGGAAGATCTGGCCAAGCTGCCTCAACTGGCCAAGCTGATGGACATGCCGCTCGATCAGCTCAAGAAAAAGCTGTCGGAAGACAAGAGCTTTGTCTGGGTCAAGCGCCAGCTGGACTGGGAAGTCGGTCAGAAGATCAAGGAACTGGGGATCAAGGGTGTCTACCAGTCGCGTGAGTACAAGCGCCAGTATCCCGAAGGTGAAGCTGCCGCCCACATCGTAGGCTTTACCAATGTGGAAGACAAAGGCCAGGAAGGCATGGAGCTGGCTTTTGAGAACGATCTGGCGGGCCGCAAAGGTTCACGCCGCGTGATCAAGGATCGTCTGGGGCGTGTGGTCGAAGGCGTGGGGGAAGAAATCCCGCCCATCGATGGCCGTGACATTCAGCTGTCGATCGACAGCAAGATTCAGTTCTTTGCCTACCAGAAGCTCAAGGAGCAGGTGATTGCGCACAAGGCCGTAGGTGGCAGTGTGGTGGTCATGGATGCCAAGACTGGTGAGTTGCTGGCACTGGCCAACTATCCGAGCTTTGACCCGGCTAACCGCAAGCGCCTGACCGGTGAGCAGCTGCGCAACCGTGCCATTACCGATGTGTTCGAGCCTGGCTCGATCATGAAACCTATTACCGTGGGCATCGCACTGGAGAGCGGCAAGTTCAGACCAAGTTCGGTGATTGACACCACACCAGGTCGCATCAATGTGACCGGTTCTGTCATTTCCGACACGCGCAACTATGGTGTATTGACGGTGGAGGGCGTGATCCAGAAGTCTTCCAACGTGGGTACGACCAAGATTGCCCAGCAGCTGAGTGCCCAGGAAATGTGGGAAACCTTCTCTGCGGTGGGCTTTGGCCAGAAGCCGCAGATTTCCTTCCCTGGTGCTGCCAGTGGCCGTCTGCGCCCCCACAAGACCTGGCGACCTGTGGAACAGGCCACCATGTCCTATGGCTATGGACTCTCAGCCAGCTTGGTGCAGATGGTGCGTGCCTATACCGTGTTCTCCAATGGTGGCAAGGTGATACCTGCCACCATGCTCAAGCTCGACAGGCCTCCTGTGGGCGTTCCCGTGTTTTCGGAGCGTACTGCCGAGCAGGTACGCAAGATGCTGGCGTTGGCGACAGGTCCAGGTGGTACAGGCCAGCGGGCGCAAACCGTGGGCTATTCCGTCGGTGGCAAGTCGGGTACAGCACGCAAGCAGGTGGGCAAAAGCTATGCCGCAGGAAAATACCGCGCTTGGTTTGCTGGCATGGCGCCGATTGAGAATCCGCGCGTAATTGTGGCGGTCATGGTCGATGAGCCTAGCAACGGCACTTATTACGGTGGAGCTGTGGCAGCCCCCGTGTTCAGTACCGTCGTGCAGCACAGCTTACGGCTGTTGGGGGTCGCGCCTGACATGGCAGTGCAACCACAAATCGTGGCCGACCCCGTGGAGGAATCGCTGTGAGCAGCGCAATCAAGCAAATTCAAGACCTGCAGCAGGCAGTGGCGTGGCTGCGCGCCCGTGTGAGCGGTCATTTACGCACCGACAGCCGTCAGGTGCAGCCCGGCGATGGTTTTATTGCATGGCCAGGTGGTGTCACCGATGGCCGCAAATATGTGGCAGCAGCGCTGGAGCGCGGCGCAGCAGCTTGCCTGGTCGAGCAGGATGGCCTGCAAGCCTTTGACCTGCAGGGGCCTGTGGCCAGCATGACGGGTCTGAAGGCGGCGACCGCCCTGATTGCGGATGCCTGGTATGGCCAGCCCTCGGGCCAGCTGCAGGTGCTGGCGGTGACTGGTACCAATGGCAAGACGTCGACAGCCTGGTGGCTGGCGCATGCGCTGGCGCAGTACCAGCACGGCGTGCGCAAGGGCTGCGCCATGGTCGGTACGCTGGGGATTGGCGTGCCACCTGCGGTACAGACCACCGGCATGACCACGCCAGACCCCGTGTGCCTGCAGCAGGCTTTTGCCGACTATGCAGCCCAAGGCATTGCTGCCTGTGCCATCGAAGCTTCTTCGATCGGCATTGAGGAACATCGCCTGGATGGCACGCAGATCCACGCCGCCATCTTTACCAATTTCACCCAGGATCACCTGGACTACCACGGCAGCATGAATGCCTACTGGCAGGCCAAGGCCAGGCTGTTTGCATGGCCGGGTCTGAAAGCCGCCGTCATCAATATCGATGATGCACATGGCGCAGCACTGGCTCAGGACTTGATGGCTCAGGGTCAGCTGGATGTCTGGACGGTGGCTGTCGATGCACCAGCCCGTCTGCAAGCCAAAGATGTACGCCATGGCCTGCGCGGCCTGCGCTTTGAAGTGCAGGAGGGCGAACAGGTCTTCACCATGGAGACCGGTCTGATCGGCCAGTACAACGTCAGCAACATGCTGGGTGTGCTGGCCACGCTGCGCACGCTGGGCGTCGGCCTGGTGGATGCAGTGCAGATCTGTGCCGATCTGGAGCCTGTTCCGGGCCGCATGCAGCAGATTGCCCTGCCCGAGCAACCACTGGTGGTGGTGGACTATGCGCATACGCCCGATGCGCTGGAGCATGCCCTCAAAGGCCTGCAACCTGTGGCCAGGGCGCGGGGCGGCAGACTGCACTGTGTGTTTGGCTGCGGAGGTAACCGCGACGCGACCAAGCGCCCCCTGATGGGCCAGGCTGCACAGCGTCAGGCTGACGTGGTCTGGGTGACCAGCGACAACCCCCGTGGTGAAGTACCCGATGCCATCGTGCAGGACATTGTGCAGGGCATGCAGCTGCAAGGCGTGCATGTGCAGGTGGATCGCACACAGGCCATTACGCAGGCCATTGCCCAGGCGGATGCCCACGATGTGGTGCTGCTGGCGGGTAAGGGGCATGAGGACTACCAGGAAATCCAGGGTGTGAAGTACCCGTTTTCCGATATGGACAAGGCGCGCGGAGCATTGGCTTTGCGCAAAGGAAGTAGCAAGTGATGATGAATTTGCAACAGGCTCTGGCGTGGATTGCCACCTTCCAGCCGCAGGCGCGGCTGGGGGGGGGGGCCGCCCCGGGCGGAAAACCGCCGTGCGGGCCGCCGCCGTCGTCGCCGTCATGG
>ERZ791624.20-NODE-20-length-107518-cov-3.494217_pt1 | contig 107518 bp, 100 predicted proteins | sample MGYA00510058_ERZ791624 | MGnify/ENA primary metagenome ERZ791624 (study PRJEB30046, sample SAMN00715158) | human gut metagenome | study: EMG produced TPA metagenomics assembly of the A metagenome-wide association study of gut microbiota in type 2...
ACCGCCAAAAATGCCAATGAATTCCAAAGAAACCAATACAAATCAAGAAGTTAAGTCTTATCCACGCATGAGCGTTGCGCCGATGCTGTGCTGTACTGACCACCACGGCTGTACAGGCCACCACCGCCAACAGATACACCGCTGAAGCTGGGGCCAGACTGCGACTCAAACGCGCGGCTGCTTTCATGGTCTGAGCTGTAGCTGCTGGTGGTGGCATCCAGATCCACCAGCTTGACGGTGACCGTCTTGCCCGCGTAGTTGACCGAGCCACGGCCTGACAGGCCACCCTGCCCGTCATCGACCAGCTGGTGCTGCACCTGGTCTTGCGTCTTGCTGACACGCTGGCTGGTCGTGCTGTAGCCACCATGGCTCTGGCTGATATAGCCATTGCCGTAGCTGGTGACGTAGCTGCGCTCACTCTTGTTTGCGTTGCCACCGCTGGACTGCGCACCGCTGCTGGCAGAGACATTGCGCACGGTCATCCAGCGCAGCTCCAGGCTGCCTGGGGCGGGCACGCTGTCCAGCGCAATCGTGGCCCAGCCGCCCGCATCTGGGCTGGCAGATACCGACTGGGTCACTTTGGGCGCCCAGCGGTAGCTGATCTGGAACTCGCCACCCGCATCAATCCACGCCGTGGGGCGGATCAGGATCTGGCCGCTGGCGTGGTTGACCAGCCCTGTGCCGCCACTGCCCACCAGCGCAGTGCCACCACCTGCATCGCTGATGGTTTTGAGCACGCCGCCACTTTCCCAGCTGACCTCTACGCTGCCGGGCTGCAGGCACTGGTGCTGCAGCTGCAGGGCGTACTCTGGCTGGCGCACTTGGGCCGCGCTGCCGGTGCGGTTGCTAAAGCCCGTGGTTTCACCCCACTGGAACAGCACCATGCTGCCCACGTCCGGGAAGGCTGGCAGGCTTAGCGCCACGTTGCCGTTGCTGTAGTTGACGGTGCCCACGGCGTCGCCCTGCAGCTCGCCCTGGCCGTTGTCCTGGCAGGTGTACCACTTGCCCAGGGCGCGAAAGCTCACCACCACCGTGCCGGGGCTGGGGAATGGGCGCAAGATGGTGGTCCAGCTGTAGCCACGGTTTTCCTGCGTCACGGTAAAGCGCTGGGTGTGCGGGGCCACGGCCACGGTGACTTCACGCGGGCCAGTGGCCAGGGTGATGCTGCGCAGTGCAGCCGGGCGCTGGTCCAGGCTGATGGTCTCGCTGCGGCTGCTGGGCACCAGCTGGGTGTAGATGCTGGCCACCTTGATCTGCCGCGAAGGGTCGCCCAGCTCGTAAGCTGCCGTCAGCGTGCTGGCACCGTAAAAGCGCATGGCATCTGCCACCGTGGTGTCACGCAGCTTGGCAGCCCCGGCATCCGCCGTAAACAGGCGGTTGGGCTCACTGCCTTTGAAGGCATGGCTCAGGCGCGGGGAGATGTCGCAGGTGGACACCAGCGCCTGGTAGTCCTTGACTTCAGAGCCTGCCATGTAAGAGAAGGTGCGCTCCACGGTCTCCGTGCGGCGAATGCGCACGAACTGGGCGCGCTCCGTGGGCTGGCCTTCGTCCTGCACAATCACCAGCGTGGCCCCAATGTTGGGGGCCGCCGTGCCCACACGGTGGAAGATCTGGATGTTGCCCTGATTGGCCACGTGATTGCCCAGCAAAATGCCGCTCCAGACCGTGCCCGCAATCTGGTAATCCGCAATGGCCTTGGCAATCTGGGTGCGGGTGGCGAACATGTCACAGGCGGCCAGCGTTACGCTCACATTGGGGTCTGTGGGCATCTGGTCAATGATGATGTTGGCATCCAGCAGTGGGTCGGTGCTGCCCGTCTGCACGGCCGCATGCAGCTGGCGGATGCTCACCTGGCCGCCCGCGCGGGCCACTTCGGTCACATCGTCAAAAATCTGGTTGCTCTTGCCCCACTCCACCACTTGCCCGGTGGGGCCGCCACCGCCCTCGGGCACGTCGTCCATCACTTTGGACTTGAGCAGCTTGATGTCGCCGTCTTGAATGGCCATTGCGTTCTCTCTTGCTTTACACGGTGATCAGTCGCAGCGTGGCGACGTAAGGGTGGGTGCTGGCAGGCAGCTCAGGGCGGCTGATGGGCCGCGCAGAAATGGGCTCATCTGGCGCAAACTGCACGGTAAATTCGCGGCCATCGGCCAGCTTCAGCAGGTATTGGCCTGCGGGGTCATCTGCCAGCGCCTGCACGGCCAGCAAGGTGGCACGGCGTATCCAGCCGTGGTTTTCTGTGGCCTCCAGCGTGATGGGGCGGCCTGCCAGCTTGGCGGCGGCATCGATGACTTGCGCGCCGGTGATGCTGCGCTCTACGCTTTTTTGCACGGCAGACCAGTCAAACTCATCCGTCCACAACATGCCGCGTGGCAGCTCAATGCCTGCCAGAAAATGCCCCGCCATCAGAACCGCCCCCCTGCCATTTGTGCGCCACGCTCCAGCTGCTCAAACAGCGCATTGAGTGCATCGCTGCTGGCGCTGTCTGCCACATTGATGCCCAGCACATCGCCCCCAGGCAGTGCAATTTCGTGCCGGATGATTTGCTGCACCTGCTGCGCGCCCCAGCCTTGCTGCTGCTCGGGCTGCGGCTGGCCAGTGGGCTGCTGGCGCATTTCTGCCAGCAGATCGCGGTTGCTGGGGCCTGTGTCTGCATTGGCCACCTGATCGCGCCGTGCCTGGTTCTGGCGCTCCAGCTCGTCGCGTTCAGACTGGCGGCGCTGTTCATCCTCATCTTTGCGGATGCGCTCTTGCACCTTCTCCAGCTCGCGGTCATAGACCCACTTGCCCTGGCGCTGTGCTTTGCGCAGGCGCTCGGCTTCTTCTTCGGTGGCCCCCCGGGGCACCGCGGGGCTTTGCGATGTGCGCCCGGGTTTGTTGCCGGGTGCTGGTTTGGTGTCGCTGCCGAGCTGCTTGTCAGGTGCAGGCTTGTTCTCGGCGGCTTGCTGCTGATAGCGCAGGCGCTGCTGCTCGGCTTTGGCCCAGGCTTGCATTGAACGGTCTGCAGACTTTTCTGCCGCGTCTGCTGCTTTTTCAAACGCCAGGGCAATTTCACGCGGGGTGGCGGTGCCGCTGTCGCGAATGGCCTCATAGGCTTTGCGGGCAGTTTCTGCCGTACGCAGCAGCGATTCATCTGACACCACACCCAGCTGGCGCATGGCTTCCTGCACGCTCTGGATGCCGGGGGTGGAGTCTTCCAGCGCCGTCTTGAGCTCACGCGCCTTGGCGGCAGCCTGGTCCAGCAGGCCATCAGCCACCTCATCACCGAGTTTTGCACGCAGCTCTTCAATCTTCCCTTTGAGCGCCTCCACTGCCTGCTGGCTGTCTGCCGTGTTGATAGCTTTGCTCAAGCTGACCTGCAGGGCCCGGGCTGCGTCTACGCCCTGCGCTTGCAGGCGCTCCATGCTTGCTGCAATGGCATCCACATCATTGATCGCGCTGCGGCTGGCCGCACCAATCTTGCCCTGCAGCACATCAAAATCCAGCCCCGTGCGCAGCACAGCCTGGTGCACCACGGCATCCATCACCTGCGCCAGGCGTTCAGCCTCCCGCGCGCCGCCAGCCAGCGCTGTCTGGGCATTCACGGCGAACACGCCCAGGTCGATCTTTTCCAGCGCACCCTGCCATGCCTGGGCAAATTGCTCGGCAGTGATCTGGCCATCTGCCTGCAGCTTGTCCAGCACGGCAGCGGCGTTCTGGATGCCTGCTTTGCCAGACAGGTCAAAGCCCTCACCAATCTTGGCCAGCGCCTCATCCACCCGCTTGCCTTCGCGCACCATGCCCTGGAAGGTGGCAATCAGGCCCTGTCCCTCTTTGCTCAGGCCAAAGCTGGCATTGCGTGCGGCTTCTTGCTCTTGCGCCAGGCGATTGGCGGCTGCGGCGGCTTCATCAGCGGCAGCTTTCTGCGCACGGGCAGTAGCCTCCATGCGCTTGAGCTCTGCCTCAGCCTTTTGCATCTGGCGGCCGGCCTCAGTAAAGCTCATGCCCCATTCAACAACGCTGCGGATGCCGCTTTCAATCTCGCTGCGGAACAGCACGGCTGTGGCAATCAGGCCCACGGGGCCACCCAGCAGGCCGGTAACGCCACGCACAGCAGAGCCAAACAGGCCCATGCGCCCTGCGGCATCTGCTGCCACCTTGCCACCGCTTTGCACTGCTGCAGCGGCTGCCTGCTGTGCCTTGGCGGCCTGCCCGGCAAAGATGGCTGCATTTTTGGCATTGCGCGCCAGCTCACCCTGCACAAATGCCGATGTTTTGGCCGCTGCCGCCTGCGCACCCATGGCTGCTGCGCTTGCGCCCACGGCCGCAGCATTGGCCTTTTGCGCAGCGGTGTTGGCAGCGGTGGCCACGGTGTTGGCTTCCATGGCCTGCGTGGCAGCCAGCGTTTTGGTGGCCCAGGCGCCAAAGTCGCTGGCCAGCTGGGCAATCTTCAGGGCTGCCCACAGCTTGCCTGCGGTCTGCAGCGCGTTGATCAGGGTGTCAATGTTCTCGGCCAGGTAGTTGATGGCCTTGGCTGCGTTCTCCGTGCTCAGCAGGCCTGCATCTGCGCTGCCCACGTACAGCATCCACTGTGTGCGCAGGTTTTCCAGCGCACGGCCCACCGTGGCAGGCAGCTTGCCAAACTCATTGGCCACCACGTCAGCCTGGCCCTGCAGGGCTTTGATGACCACTTCTGTGGTCAGTGCCCCTTCACCCGCCAGCTTGCGCAGCTCACCCGTGGTCACGCCCAGCCCATCGGCCATGGCCTTGGCCAGGCGTGGGGCCTGCTCCATGACACTGTTGAACTCTTCACCGCGCAGCACGCCAGACTGCAAGCCCTGGATGAGCTGGGTGATGGCTGCATCAGACGCCTGCGCGCTGGCACCAGACAGCTGCACGGCCTGGTTGATGGTCTCCGTGAGCGCCATGGCCTGCTGCGCAGCAGCTTGGGCGCTTTGGCCTGCAGACTTGCCTGCATCGGTCAGCCGCGCAAACAGCGTGGCGGTGCTGCTGAGGCTGCTGTAAGTGGCTTGCGCCACGCGGGAGACCTGCTCCCACGACTGGGCAAACAGCTGCCCCTCCCCCGTGGCCAGCTCTACGCGGGCGCGCAGGTTCTTGAATTCGTCCGCGACATCTGCAATCTCTTTGGCTTTGCCGATGGCCCAGCTGCCGCCCAGGGCCACCATGGCAATGGACTGAATGCGCTGGATCTGCGCGGCAATATCACCCAGCCCGTCTTTGAGTGTGCGCTGCGCGGCCAGCTGCTGGACAGCTGCACCAGAGGCCGCCGCAGCCGCCTGCTGGTAGGCTGGTGCCATGCGCTGCACTTCTTCACGCTTCTGAGCGATGGCGTTTTTCAGGTTGCGCTCATGAATGTTCAGATCCGTGGTGGCCACGCCCAGGCGCTGCATCTGGGCCGTGGCGTCTTTGAGCGCTGCGCGCTTTTGCTGCAGTGCGGCCGACACATTGCGCACATTGCTGACCGCGCCTTTGTACTCTTGCTGCAGCGCAGCTTCTGCGCGTGCGGCTTTCTGCGCTTCAGTACCCGCCTGCTTCAGTGCCGCCTTGCGCTGGGTCAGCTCGGTCTTGGCAGCGGCAATGGCGGCTTTCAGGCCTTCTTCTGCGCGCTTGTAGTCTTCAGTCTTTTTGCCTGCGGCGTCTGTCTCTTTGCGCAGGGTGCGCAGGGCATTGCGCTTGCTGTCCAGGCTGCGCTTGGCATCGGCCACGGCGGTCTGCGCCTGCTGCTCTGCCTCTGCAAAGGCCTTGGCTGCAGCGGCTTCGGTCTTGAGCTCAGTGCCCAGGCGCTTGGCATCGTCTTGTGCCTTGCGAAATTCAACGCTCAGATCGCGGGTCTGCGTGCCCAGCTCTTTGAAAGACTCCAGCGCCCGCTGCTTGGCCCCCAGGGCATCGAGCGCCTCTGCTGCCTCTTTGGCATGCTCAGACAGCTCATCATCCAGCACGCCGCTGAGGGCGCGCAGGTCATTGGCCAGCTCATCAACATTGCGCTGGCCTTTGACAATCGCCTCAATGGCAATCTGAATGGGCTTGGGTGTGGACATGGGTGCAAGAAAGTCAACGGTTTGCGCTGCAGCTGCTCAGCCGCACTGCAAACCGCCCCGGCACGGGGCCGGGTGGGTTTAATGGTTGAGGTTCAGGAGACGACCACGGGGCGGCCATCGCAGTAGATGGCTTCGCCATTGGCGGGCTTGAGGGCTTCCAGGCCAAACTCCATGGCCACCACGTCTGTGCCCTCAGCAATCAGCGGCAGATCACCGTTAGGGGTCAGCGTGACTTTGGGCAGATACCAGTCGCGGTTGCCGCCTGCGGCGTTGTCAGACACCACGCGCAGCGCACCGGTCAGCTCTGCCTTGGCGCCAGACTTGACGGACTCAAACGCGCCCGCCACGGTCTTGTAGCCAAACTGCACCGTGGTTTCGGCCGTGATGGCACCGCCCTCCAGGATCTGCACGCGGCCGGTGGCGGTGTCCACGTTGTAGTCCTTGCCTGCTTCCAGCGCCTGGCCCTGCGCGCCGCCATCGTCCAGGTGCACGGTGATGTCCGTCACATTGCGCACGCCCAGGGGGTTTTCTGCGCTTGCACCCAGCTGGTACTGGCGGCCGGGCAGCACCTTGCGCTTTTCGCCGGTGACGGTCTGCGCGGCCTGGGTCTTTTTCTCCACCGTACCGGCCAGCCACAGGGCTGCGTTCTGGGGGCTGAAGTTGTCGCACGACAGTGTGCCGGTGCGGGACACTTCCACAATCCAGCTGCCGTCTTTCTCGCGCAGGCCAGACTGGCTGCTGTAGTGGTCGGTCTTTTCGGTGCTGATGGTCAGCGAAACGCCGGGGCAGTTGCCCAGGTCAATTTCGCCCGTGAGCTGCTCGCTGGCGTTGTAGGGGTCAAAGTACACACGACCGCGTGGGATCAGGTACTGGTTGGTGGTGTGGTTAATAGGCATATCCAATCCCTATGTGTGATGGTCACTGCTGACCGTTGAAAACAGAGGTGGTGGTGAACGTCAGCTCAAAGCCAATGAGCGCTACATCCACAACATCCACTGGCAGCACGCGGACCAGCTTCAGCTCAGTCCATGCGCGGCTGGCAACCGGGCGCCAGTTATGCAGCGCGGCAATGACGGCCTCGATCACGCCATCCAGCACATCTGCCGCATCGCTGGAGCGTTTGCTCACCAGCACAACCTGCCATTCGGGCTGCAGCTGCACCGAGCGCTGGTTGCCACTGGGCACAGAGGCACCACCCATGCGCACATCGACTGCAGGCACAGGGCGGCGGTCCGCATCGTCAGTCCCTGTGCGCACGGCCCAGCCAGTGAGCGCAGGCAGCTCCCGCAGGCGCTGGGCCATCAGCTTTTCAAGCGCCAGCATCTGTGGCTCCTTCAAAAACGATGGGGAAAGTGGCCCAGCCCGAGGCGTCCGGGATCACGGCACCGCTCACCCGGACTGGCCGGCCATTGACGCACAGCCCTGTGCTGCCCTCTGCAATGCCTGGTGCATTGGCTACGCACATGGATACGGCGTAGCGGTCCGCAGTGACCACCTCGGGCATAAAGCCGGTGTCTGCCTCACGGTCCAGCATCACGCCGAAGGGCGCACCGCCGTTCCAGGTGGCCGTGGCATTGCTCAGCATCTGTGCAACGCCCTGATTGATCAGGGCTTCCACGTCAGCAAAAGGCGCAAGCTGCTGCGTCATGGCTGCGCCCAGGCTTAACCGCGCTTGGCACGCAGCAGCATGCCGGGACGGGTGCACATGAACAGCGGGTAGCTGTACACCTCGGGACGCACCCAGGCCTGGCGGTCCTTGTCCGGCACGATGAGGGCGTACACGTCCTGGCCGGGCGTGTTCACAAAGGGCAGGAACTCGGCAGGCGAGAAGCCAGCCTTGAAGGCCTCTGGCGCGCCTACGGGGAAGAAGTGGCACTTGTCGCTGCCAATGGCCACCGTGCTCTTGTCATCAGTGCCACGGTAGTTGATGAACAGGATGTTGCCGTACTTGAAGGTGCTAAAGGCCTGGCCCACGTCGTTGCGCAGATCGCTGGCTTCCTGCTGGCCCAGGTAGGTGCTGCGCGTTTCGGGGTTGCCCACCAGGTCATCGAAGAAGTTGTCACCACACAGCGCTGCAGCGTAGGTTTGGCCGGGCAGCCAGGCACCATGGCTGGCACGCACCATGGCGCGCACCACTTCATTGCACTTCTTGCGAATCTCACCGCCATCCGCAGTGGCAGATGCCAAGTTGAAGTTGATTTCATCGGGCTGCTTGATGTCAAACCCGCTGTACCAGTTGAACAGCTCCGAGCCATCCGCATCCAGCACCTTGCCTTGCACAGCACCCAGGCGCATGTTTTCGTGCGTCAGCTCCATGGCTGCGCGCAGGCCTGTCTTGCCGTTCATGATGTCGGCCACTTCATCCTGCACGGCCTGCAGCTCACTGGTGGTGCCAAACGCACGAATATTCTGGATTTCGTGCGCATACAAGGTCTTGCCACGCGCCAGGCGCACGGTGCTGAAGTGCTTGACGCGGCGGCCTTCACCCTGGCCCTCTTCAATGGGTGCGCCACGCTGCGAGGATTTGATGAGCGAGAGCACACCGCCCTTTTCCTCCACCGTGATGGTGGTGGTGCGGGAGCGATCGGGCGTAAAAATGCCCATCTGGCCCAGCAGCTGGGGCACATAGGGCGCGCGCTGGATGGCAGCAGACAGCGAGGTCATGCTGAACTCATCACGGTTAAAGATTGCAAGATCTGCCATGGTGTTTCACCTCTTTCTTTCCGGCGCGATCAGCGCGCCACAATGCCTGCCTGAGCCAGCTGGGCCAGCGCGGCGGTTTTTTGTTGCTCGGCAATGCCTGCTGGCCAGAGCAGCGCATGGGCGGCCACTTCGGCATCACGGGCGGTAATCACGCCGGGCTTTTCACCCAGGGTGGCGTCCACTTCCGCAAACAGCACGGCCGCAGCGGTCTGGCTACCGTCAGGGGTCTCGTCCTCTCCACTGCCGTTTGCGAGGGCCAGGGGCACGTAGTGGCCGGTGGCAGTCACCTTGCCCAGCACAGTGCCTGGCAGGGCATGCACACCTTTGGCAATGGTCACCACATCACGAGAACGGGTGCCATTGGCTTCGCTCACCAGGTAGCTGGCAGCGCTCGGGGTCTTTACAAACATGGTTTGCGCTCCTTTTTTGTCAGCAGTCGCTTACTTGCTGTTCACGCCAAATGCGCGATCCCAGCCTGCGGAAATAGCTGCAGGGCCTGCATCTGCCTGCGTGGCTACGGCTTCCACGCCAGACACATCAGGGTTGCCCATGGCCGCCATGGCTGCAGCAAACGGATGGGCAGGCGCAGCAGCGGCAGCAGGTGCGGCGTCCAGGAAGCCCTTGGCCTGCTCGGCACTCAGGCCTGTGGCAATGCACTGCTGGGTGATCGATGGGTTGGCCGCTGCATTGGCATGCCCCAGGATGGCGGTCACGCGGGCACGCTCTGCCTGCACGCCATCGGCATAGGTCTTGCCCTGCTCAGGAGCTGCCGACGCAGCTGCGGCCGCTGCAGCAGCAGGCGTAGTGGCACCAGCGGATGCAGTCGTAGCTGCAGCCGCTGCATTCGCGGATGCTTGATTCATAGTGGTTCCTTCTGATTGGTGAGACATACCCACGCCCGTTGACACGGCATGAGTGCGCCGGGCCGCCAGCTCAGCCACCACCGCATCCACAGTGCCGATGCGGTCTGCCAAGCGCGTGGCGACAGCTGCCACGCCCCGGTACACGGCTGCGCGCGTGTTGCGCACCGCCTGCTCATCCAGCCCACGGTGCTTGGCCACGGCCTGGATAAACATCTGATAAAGCCCCTCAATGTCGGCCTGCAGCGTGGCGCGCACGCCCTCAGGCAGGGGCTGGTATGGGTTGCCGTCGATCTTGTGTTCACCGGCAAAGATGTGTGTGACGTTGATGCCGTCATTGGCAAGTGCGCGGCTGAAGTCCACATGGCGCATCACCACACCGATGGACCCCACATAAGAAGTCGGTGTGAGCACCACTTCATCCGCTGCACTGGCCGCCAGATAGGCAGCACTTGCAGCCATGCCATCTGCAATGGCCACAATGGGTTTGCTGCCACGGGCGGCAAAAATGCGCTCTGCCAGCTCAAAAGCGCCAGAGACTTCACCACCAGGGCTATCGAGCACCAAGGCAATGGCATGCACATCGCTGCGGCCAAGGGCATCTTCCATGTCGGCCGCAATGTCGTTGTAGCCAATGAGCAGGCTGCTGTTGGCATCAATCTTGGTGCGGTGCACCAGAGCGCCCATGGCGGTGATGACGGCCACCCCATCCAACACACGGTAGCCGCGCTCGGTACGCTCACCACGGCGGGTGCTGAACATTTCAGCAGGCAGTGCAGCCTGGGCCGTCAGATCTGCAGCCTCAAAGCGCAAACCGTCTGCACCCAGCAGGCGGCCACCAAGGCCGGCCAGAATGGCGTCGAGCTTTTGGGGATGGACCAACAGCGGCGTGTTGAACACACGCGCTGCAAGATGGGGGTACATGCGGCTGCTCATGCGGATACCTCTTTGTCTTTTACGGGCTCGTCCTGCTCAGGCCCTTGCTTGCCGACCACCCACTGCGCCGCAGCAGGTGCCGCAACACCCAGCTCTGCACGGCGTTTTTGCTCCACGGCCTGCTGCACCAGAACTTCCTCCCAGTCCAGGCCCTGCTCTGCACACTCCTGCTCCAGTGTGGAAACGCCGATTTCCAGCCGCAGCCTGGCGGCCGTGATTTCTTTGACGGGGTCCACCCAGCCACGGCCACCGAACACAAAGCGGCAGCGGCAGTAGGCGTAGCGGTTGGCGTAGAAGTCGGGCGCTTCAATCACACCGGCATTCACGGCCTCTTCTAGCCACAGCTCGTAGATGGGCTTGAGCCAGTGCGTCATGAGCCAGCGGCGGCGGCCCTGGAAGTAGCGCCAGGCCTCCAGCAGCACGGCACGGGCGCTGGAATAGTTCAGGCGGCTGAAATCTTTGGCGAACAGCTCATAGGGCAGATTCATGCCTGCGGCGATGCGCCGCTCCACCGCCTGCATGAAAGCCTCAAACGCCACATTGGGGCGGCTGGGGGCAAAGCTCTGCAAACGTGCACCAGCGGGCAAAGGAATAACAGCTGCGCCCTGCAGCTTGCCAATGCTTTGCGCCTGCTTGACGGACTTGCCCCAGGCCTCGCGGGGATCGTCGCCAAACAGGGCGGCGGCAGATTCCTGGTCCAGGTTGGATTCCAGGAAGGCTGCCACCAGCGAGTTGGCCAAGCTGGCCTGCAGCTCGTTCTGCGCATACTTGCCTGCCATGTGGAATTCGCGCATCACGGCGCTCACAATGGGTTTGCCGCGCGATTGGCCTGTGCGCTCTTTGGCGTGCAAATGCACCACCCGGCGACGCCCCCAAGGCGTGAAGGCAGGCACCCGCTCCCAGCGGTACAGATCGTGCACTTCATGCCCGCTCAGGTATGGCGCATCGCCAGGGTGTGCAGCGCGGAAGTGATAGGCCACAGGGGCACCGTTGGTGTCGCACTCAATGCCACGGCGAATACGGGCCATGCCCTCCAGGTGTGGGGGCGTCTCCAGCCGGTCAGACTCAATCAGGCACAGGCGGGTAGCCCATGGGCTGTCTGGGCGGGGCAGCCATTTGGGAATAGCCACTGCATCACCATTGAGCATTTCGCCGCTCAGGGCCAGCACTGTCATGCCCAGCAGGTCCAGCGTGCGGGCGGCATCGCAATCCGTGGTCTCTGCCCAGCTGCGGAAATGGGCCTCCACCTTGTTGCCCCACTCCCGCGCCTGCTCTACGGACCAGCCCAGCAGGCGGTAGTCCGGCATGGCAGAAAGGCGCAGCACCGCACCCACAATGTTGTCACGGTGGGTCTGCAGGCCACCGGCCATGAGGCCGTCATTGCGTGCCAGGTCACGGCTGCGGCTGGTGAGTGCGCCCAGTTCAGGCAGCAGATCAGCATCAGGGCTGCCCAGGCCGGGCTGCCAGTCACGCAGTGCCAGGTCGGTGTGAGACGCGCCCTGGTACGCAGACATGCTGGCACCCGCTGCCACAGAGGCAGCTGCGCGAGTACGGCGGGAGAGAGATTGCTTGCGCCTCATCACTACACCAGATAGATGGGGCCACGACGCTTGCCAGTGCGGCTGTCAAGCTCTTCATGGATGGCTTGAATTTGCCGCTCAATCTGGGTCGTGTCCTGATTGAACTGAACGGAGCGGCCGCCCCCGCTGGCTGTGGTGGGCAAGGTCAAGCGCGCCTCCAGCGCCTGCATCAGCTTGTCGCGCTTGGCCTGGAGTTGCTCAACAGAAAGATGGCGGTAGATACCCATGCGCCGATGATCGGCGAGGTGCTGCGACAAAACCAGACGAACTAGTTCTTTAAATTTTGTCGCAGGCGGCTAGGCCTTATGCAGCAAAGAAATCAACAATCAATTTAATAGCATTTTTGTGGAAACCGGGCACTCAATGACCATTGCGCATTCCCCAAACAGGCAGAGCCATGTCTGAATGGATCTCCATTGTTATCCGCCTATTTTTGGGTGCCGCAACAGCGTGCATCACGGTCAGACCTGCATGCCATCGTGAAGCAACATACAAAAAAAAGATGCCATTGCATCCATTTAAAACAATCAATGCTGCAGAAAATAAAAAAAGATGCAAAAGCATCTATTGATTGCCGTGCATAGCCATATGTGGTAAAAATAGATGCAAAGGCATCTTTTAACACCATGAAACACAGCATCCACACCGTCGCAGACCTCGGCCTGATTTTGCGTGCAGTACGTAAAAGCCAAGGCTTGCGCCTGGACGATTTGGCAGGCAGCGCAGGCGTTGGCCATGTGTTTGCCCGTGAAGTGGAGCACGGCAAAGCAACCGTGCAGATGGGCCGCGTACTCAAGCTGCTTCAAGAAGCAGGCCTTCAGCTTACCGTAGACATCCCATCCAGCGCGCTGGAGCAATTTGAAGCGCTGCAATCCACGGGCCTCAAACCTCTGAAGCCACGTACACGCAGCAGCAACGCAAAGGCCAAGGCATGAGCACGGCACGCCAGCTTCTTGTGCGCATCAATGACGCCACAGTGGGCACCCTCAGCACCCAAGACGACATCTGGCGCTTTGCCTACGCCCCTGAATGGATAGCAAGCCCCCAAGCATTTGCGCTGGCTCCAGGACTGCCGCTTTCAACAGCTGCATACATTGACGGAGCCACCCAACGCCCCGTGCAGTGGTACTTTGACAACCTGCTGCCCGAAGAACAACTGCGCAGCGTGTTGGCCAAAGAAGCCCAAATTGATGAAGCCGACGCTTTTGGCATGCTGGGCTACTTTGGCGCAGAGTCAGCCGGCTCACTGGTGCTGGCTGCACCGGATGCAATCGCTGCAGCAACGGGGCTGCAACCTCTGCCTCTGCCAGAGCTGAATGTCCGCATTCGCAACCTGCCCCGCGCCACGCTCACGCAAAAATCGCCCAAGCGCATGTCACTGGCGGGTGCGCAGCACAAAATGGTGGTGGTCTACCGCGATGAGCAACTGTTTGAGCCACTGCCCGGCACGCCCTCCACCCACATCCTCAAGCCGGACAGCCAGTCTGCCGACTACCCGCACTCCGTCATCAACGAATACTTCAGCATGCGCCTGGCCGCAGCAGTGGGCTTGAACGTACCCGCCGTACACCGCCTTTATGCCCCAGAGCCTGCATACATTGTTGAGCGCTTTGACCGCCGCACAGGCCCGGATGGCAGCACCCAGCGCCTGCACATCATTGATACATGCCAGTTGCTGGCCAAGTCACGCGCCTTCAAATACGAGCAGGCAACCTTGGGCACACTGGTTCAGGCTGTAGAGCAATGCACCGCCAAAGCCGCCACACGCCTGCAGCTGTACCGTTGGCTGGTGTTTAACTACCTGCTGGGCAACGGCGACAACCACCTCAAAAACATCTCTTTCCTCATCAGCCACGAAGGCATACAACTCGCCCCCGCTTACGACTTGCTGTGCACCGCGGTGTATGACACCCGATCGTTCAGCGAAAGCCCCGTCTGGCCTAAAACCCAACTGGCGCTGAGCTTGGGCCAAGCCACCCAGTTTGAACACGTCAACCGCGCAGTCATGCTGCAGGCGGGGGCAGATTTAGGCTTGTCCAAAGGCACCGCAACACGCGAACTGGACAAAATGCTCAAAACACTGCCAGAGCATGCCAACCGACTGATCGCAGCAATTGAAGCCAGCTACCCTGCTCAGGCCACCAACTACCAGGCGGGTGAACTACGGCTGCTGCGCGCCATACGCCATGTGATCGTGCAAGACACACTCCAGCGCTTGCAATAAAGACCACCAAAACACAAAGCCCCTGCCAGCCAACGCCAGCAGGGGCTTTCTTCAAGCAAAATCAGCCGCTAACGCTTACCCAGCAAGCGCTAGCAGCTATCAAATTTAAAAAACCTCACCCAAGCACAGAGCGAGATGTGTCAGAAAGCCTTGGCTTGCGGTCGCGCCCGATGCGTGGGGATAGGGGGGCGGCTGCCGCTGCAGAGGTGGTTGCAGCGGCGGCGGCTTTGTTGGCCGCGCGCAGCTCGCGTATCTGGGCACGTTCGGAGAGTTGGTGGGCGCAGGCGGTGACCAGTGCGGCCAGCTGCGCGTCGGAGGGGATGACGTCGTGCTTGGCGATGTGCTGGGCGAGCGCGTTGAGGGAAGTGACCATCTGGTCGTCACCCACCACCTGTGCCTGAGGAATGGTGGGCTGGCCATCACTGTCATAGCCAAAGCGGAGCAGGTAGCGCACGCGACGCCAGTCACTGTTGCGGCCGGAGGCAATGGCCTCAAACACAGTCTGCGTCACTTGCGCCGCAGCCTGGGCGGCCAGGCTGTGGGCCAGCTCAATGCGTGCGGGGTCGTAGGCGGGCTTTTGCAGCTCGGCCTCCATGCGGTTGAAGGCGGCGATGTAAGCCAGCTTCCAGCGCAGCGCCTCTTTGCCGGTAAAGCCCATGGCAAGGAGCATGAAGCCGTCGCGGTTCATACGGTAGGCGGGTGCAGAAATAGGAGTACCACCGCTAGGATTTTCGCGGGTTACGACCATCTCCTCAAAATTGAGGAGGTAATCCGCAGATGCGCCTTCACGGAGCAAAACACGAATAGCACGCAGCACGTTGTCATGGCGCTTGCCAAAGAACTGTGCAACTTGAACGCTGGTGGTGGTGACGATGCCGTTGTGGATGGAAAGCTCGGGTTGAGCAGAGACAACGGATGCAGACGAAGCAATAGTGGTGTCAGCCATGACAGGCTCCTACGAAACAGGTTGTCAACCCATCACCACTGCCGCCAAACAGAGGTGGTGGACCGTGCAGGGTTGGCGGACCGGTCGTAGGAACCGGCACACCCTCGCGGGTGTCCCCACACGGCCCACCGTAAAACGGTAGCCATGCATGTACAGCATGCTTAAGAAAGCAAAAAGCCGCAGACCATGTTTGTATGGGCGCGGCTGCTGCGCCTACGATTCCGGGCCGCCAAGCCCAGATCACGCGGGAGGGCGTGATGATTCATTATAAGCCATGAAAATTCACACCAAAACTCAAAGCCAACTATTGTTGCAAAGATACGAACAGCTACAATGCACAAGACCCCCAGATAGAATTTTGCCGCTGCGTCGGCGGCATGGACGAAACGGGCAGGTGCAATGCCTACTTTAGGAGCACCATACGTATCAATCATTACTAATCCTTATGGATAGTCCTCATCGCATAAGAGTTTCTGGGGGTCATCTTGGCAGAAAAAATAACTACTTTAGAAAAATTTAGACAAGCCAAAAATATCGAAGATTTAGCACAGATTTTAGGTTACACGCCAAAGTCTTTATCTTTTATAATTTACATTCTTTCCCCTGAAAAGAAATATTACTCTTTTGAAATAAGAAAAAGAAATGGCGGCACGAGGGAGATACTAAGACCGCATTATAAATTAAAATTATTGCAATCAATATTATCACAAAAACTCTACGAGTGCCTACTCGACAAAAACAACTTAGAAAATAGGCCAAACTCATTCAGTCATGCCTTCCAAAGGGGAAGATCAATAACAACAAATGCAAGGCAGCACAGAAATAAAAAATGGGTTTTCAATACTGATTTAGAAGATTTTTTTGGGACAATTAATTTTGGAAGAGTTAGAGGCGCCCTCATAAAAGACAAATCTTTTTTATTTAATGAAGCAGTTGCCACCATTATTGCTCAAATTGCTTGCTTTAATAATAAGCTACCTCAGGGTGCACCAACATCACCTGTAATTTCAAATATTGTCGCCAGATCTTTGGACATAAAACTTGTAGGTCTCGCTGCAAAATTTGGCTGCACCTACACAAGATATGCTGATGATATAACTTTCTCAACCAATAAGGAACATTTTCCAAAAGAAATTGCCAATCCTTTAACAATTGACGGTGACGAGTGGACTAGCTCCGAGAGGCTAAAGAAAACTTTTATTGAATCCGGGTTCAAAGAAAATGAATCTAAAACACGCATGCAGTATCGACGTGGCCGTCAAGTTGTCACTGGATTAATAGTAAACAAAAGAATCAATGTCACCAGAGAATATAGGAAAAATGTCCGAATAATGGTACGGGCATTTTGTAACAAAGGAACATTTTTTCTACACAAAACACTTGAACATAGAGCAAAAAACAAAAAAAAATCTTCTCGCCAGGCAGCCAATAACACAAAAATTTTGCAAGGCATGCTGGGATTCATTGATACAATTGATATTTATTCTGACAAATCAGCCCTTCAATTATCAAAAGAAGATTACGAAAACAAGAAGAATAAATCATTCAAAACAAATGAACTCAAATCACAGGAAAAGCTATACAAAAAATTTTTACTACATGTTAATTTCTTTAAAGCAAGCAATCTGACTATAGTCACAGAGGGAAAATCAGACAACATCCATCTTCGAGAAGCCATTAAATCTATAGGTCATATATTCCATGATTTATCTGCAAAAAATCCAAACGGTGATAATCAACCTCTCTTCAGAGTAATTACTTGCGAGCCAAGGAGAACTAATGCTTTACTTGGTTTGTGTGGTGGAGTCTCAGATATGGGAAATTTTGCTCGAGATTATTCAGAAGAAAAAGAAATGAAGTTCGAGTGGCAGTTAACCGGAGAAATAACCCACCCTGTTATAATGTTACTAGATAATGATAAAGGTTGGGAAACTTTTAAAAAAAAATGTGGCAACAAGCAACCTAAAGAGATAAGTGAATGCCTTTACCACATGAGAGGCAATTTATATATCGTCTTAACTCCTTTGAATGGAAAAAAAGAATCTTCTATCGAAGATATGTACTCTGATGATGTTAGAAATATCAAGTTAGACGGAAAATCCTTTGATCCATCAAATGATATAAAAGATACTGGAAATCATTACGGAAAAATAGTATTTGCTGAAAAAATAATAAAATCCAAAAATCACAATATAAATTTTAATAATTTTATTTTTATTTTCAATAAATTCAATGAAGCTAAAACTCATTGGCTTACCCAAGATAGGCGTTTTCATTAAATTCATATTTATATTTATATTTATATTTATATTTATATTTATATTTAATACAAAGATTATTTAATCTATTATTAATCATCAAGCCTCTCCCCCAACAACCTCTGCACCCACCGCACACTCACCCCGTACTCCCGCGCCAGCGCGCGGGTGTTGCGGCCGTTGAACTTGGCGCGCACCTCTTTGGCGATGCGTTCACGCTCCATGACCCGGGGGGTACGCACGTAAACGGTGGAGCCACCCAGTCGGTCTACATAGCGGCTAACCAACGCCTCGGTCAAATCTTCCACCCGCTCCACGCCATGGCACACGGCGGCGGCTGTCAGCTCTTCACGCAGCACGGCGATGGGGTCCAGCTTGTTGGCTGCTGTGGTTTTTTTGCTCATGGTTTTGATAGCTGGTTGCGCTTGATTCATGGTCATTGCAGGCTAATTGGGGCAAATATGTCTTCGTCGGCTGTACTGGTGGCAGGCTGCGCCACGGCAAGCGGTACGGGGGCGGCCGGTGTTGAGGGCTGTGCGCCCTGCTCTTGCGCGGGTGGTGTGCTGAACAGGTCTGGCGGGGGCTGCACGGTTTGCTCCAGTTGCAGCCATTTAGACTCTGGCCATTTGTGGAGGCCGTTGGCCATGGCGGCATGCAGCGAATAGTTTCGGCAGTTGCCCGCGATGAAGGTTTTGCCGCCACGGCGCACGATCAAGGTGCCATTGGGAACTGTTGCGCAATAGACACGCCCTGCGTAGTGCACGGTTTGGCCGATGTAGCCACGTTTGCCATTGCCACCGCCGTCTAGATAGGCACGCGAGGAAAGCCGTTCATAGACGTGGTATTGCAGTTTGGGGGTGGTGGGTGATTGATGCCCACTGATGACAGGCCGGTGTTTGGGCTGCACCACCCGCATAGTGGCCGCGTTACCAGTTTTGATGAACAGCTCCTGCATGTCATCAGCAAGCAACCGCGATGTGGTTGCATAAGCTCGGTTTGGCCGGTGGTGCGCTTTGCGCTGCTGTGCCCAACCATCGCCTGCAATAGCGGCGTTCAGGAAGGCTGCGATTACGCTGGGCTTGGCATCTTTGATCCATTGCGGCACGCGGCGCTCATGCTGGAGTGCACCGAGCGGCGCCACGAGGTCGTAGACCTGTTTGCAGGTGAAGATGTATCTGTCATGGGTGACATGGAACTTCCAAGGCAGACGAGCGAGCAGTGCTTCAATTTCAAGACGTCGATGGGGCTTGGTTTGATGGATGGTGACGCGCCTGCGCACATTGCCTTGTGTTTTGCTGCGCACCTCTTGCACGGAGCCTTCTGACACCCACCAGCCAAAGAAAGCGGCCATGTCATGCGCATCTACCGCGACTTCTGGGAACAAAAGGCGGTTTTGCGCTGATATGGAGGCAGGGATGACATAGGCATCTGCCTGATTGCCTTGCCAAGTGGCCGCAATTTTGAGGGCATGGTGGACGGTGAGGTCTTTCGCCAAGGTAATGGCCGGTGACACATCCAAGTTCCATTTGCGCACGCCGGGGGCAATGGTTTGATGCGCTTTCTTCAAGGTCACCATGCGGTGCCCAGGCGTTACCAGCACATCAATGGACTTGCCTTTGAGTTGTACCATGTCGCCGCTGTAGGGTTTGTCAATGAGTAGCGATGGCTGCTGGTACTCCATCAGGTCGGTGGACAGGTTGACCGTGGCCAGAAGGTCTTCATAGCAGACATCGCCCCAGCGCTTCCAGCCTGTATGGGTGAGCACTTCAGTTTCAGCGTCAAAGCAGTCCAACACTTCATTGCGTGGGCGGCGTTTGACCCACTTGTAAACGTCCCGGCCTTGCACTTTGGCCAGGATGCGCTGCTCGGCAGTGAGTTGCTCATACCATTCGCGGGGGAGCTCCTGGCTGGTGTGCACATAGCCGGGGCCTGGCTCGGTGATGGCGAGCTGGCCCAGCAGCAGGTCTTTGGCGTTGTCTACGCCTACGAGCCACAGCTTGATGCCTTTGGCGATCTTGCGGCCGCGGTGGTTGACCTCCTGCATGCTGCAGGGGCCCACGATGTTGCGGTTGTCGTTGGTGTCACCCTTGATGGCACGGAGGTTGGCAATCCTGGTCTGGGTATTGCGCACCCAGTTGTAGACGGCCTGGGTCTGGTCTGAGGAGTCAATGCTGACTGCAGACAAGCCCAGGGTGCCACCGTGGAGCGCCTGGGGGAAGCGCTGCAGCAGGAACTGCTCTACGGGCTCCCAATCTGCGTCATTGGCTGGGTTGCCGTAGATGACGTGGTGCATCACTGTCCAGCTCTCCAGGCCCCTGCCCCACCCCCAGATGGCGATTTCCCAGCGGTCACGCTGCACGTCAACCCCGGCTGTCAGGTACAGCGCGCCCACAGGTACGCGGCCGAGCGGAAAGTCCTCTGCCCGCTGCTGCAGCACGTGCTCGTCGCTGCTTTCACCCTTCACCTCCCACGTTTCGCCCAGCGTTTCGTTGGTGAAGCTGGTCATGGGGCCCACGTCGCCAGCCTGCATGGCGCGGTAGGCTTTTTCGTGCTCGTCCACGATGCTGGCCCATGTGCGCTGGGGGCTGTAGGCTGCCCAGATGTGCACGCCCAGGGTGCGTGGTGGCCGGCACAGCTCGCCCTTGGCATTGCGCCACTGGCCATCTGCGTCGTAGCGGATGCCGGTTTTCTTGCAGACCCATGCGCCGCTCAGGGGCCAGCCGCCGGGCAGGTAGTCAGCCTGGGTGATGCTTTCGCGGCAGTGGGGGCAGACGTGGCGCACGGTTTCGGGCTTGCCTTTTTCCCACTTGAAGCCATAGGGCAGGTCTTTGCTGCCCCAGATGAGCGGATGCTCACCGCCGCAGTGCGGGCACTCTATGTGGTACTGCACATAGGCTTCAGACTCTTCACAGGCACGCTCTACGTGGCACAGGCCTTTGATGCGGGGCGTGCTGCCGCCCACAAACTTGGGGTACGGCGCACCCTCCAGACGGCCCTTGGCCAGGCTGCCTGGGTCGCCGGACTTTTCAATGGTCTGATCGAATGCGGACCATTCATCCAGAATGGACACGGCCACCGTAATACGCCGGTAAGCGCGTGCCGCCTTGCCGCCCAGCAGGTGCAGCACCGAGTCGCGGAAGGGCTTGTACTTGATGGTGTCCACCACGCCCTTGCCCTGCTTGCGTGCAGCGCGCACGGCGGGCACGCCGTCCAGCACGGGCTCAATCTCGCTTTTGACGTAGCTGTCCCGGTCATCATCCGTGGGCTGCCACAGCGCCTGCTTGCGGCGGCGGTGGGCGATGTTGTAGGCCACAAAGGCCGTTATCATCTTGGTGTAGCCCACGCGCTTGGACTTTTTGACGGCCAGCTCCTCGATGCGGTCATCGCTCATAAAGTCCAGAATGCCGCGCTGGAAGGGCCACCCTACCCAGCCGCCCTTTTGGTGGCTGGACTCACCGGCCAGGATGAAGTGCTGGGCCGCCCACTCGCTCAGCGTCTGCGGCTCATCGGCGCGCAGGCTGTCCAGCCCCAGCCGCACAGCGGCCTTGATGGCGTGCAGGGCTTCTTTACTCAGGGGCGCGGTCATCGTCGGCGTCCTCCTGGTCTTCAGTCATGCCATCCACTTGATCGGATACCAGCTTGGCTGTGCTGCGAATCCACTCATTGCGCGCATTGGCCAGCGTGCGCAACACCACCACCCGTGCGTCCTCTGGCAGGTCGGGGCAGGCCTTGCGCAAGTCGCCCTCCACCTGGTCCATGCGGTCCACCACGGCAGATGCCGCCTGGCCCAGCACGTCAGCCAGCAGGCCGATGGGGGCGAACTCGCCACGGGTCACGGCGTTCTTCAGCTCCTGAGCCTCGCGCTGCGACCGTGCCAGCGCAGCGCGCTCCTGCACCAGATCCAGCCCACCGACTGAGGCACGGCCTGCCGCCATGTCACGCAGGCGCTCGCAATACCCCAGCAGCCAGCCGTGGGCGTTGTCACCCTTGACCAGCACTCCCTCGCTAATCAGCGTGCTCACCCGGGCTTCGCTGATACCCACAATCTGCGCGAACTCCGCTTGCGAAATAGGAGCAGCCAAATAAGGCAGTATCTTCACTTAACCCCCTTAGGAGCACCACAAAACACTGAGACAGCGCGGCGCGAATTACCCGCGTCCGAGGTTGCCGGGAAGGACCCGCGCACCCCAGCCACCATGACAGCCGCCGCCCTCATACGCCTGCCGCATCACGAATGCGGAAGCGCACGCGCTTGGCCAGGTAGTTCTCGGCGTCTGCACGCTTGGCCACCTTGTCCATGTCCAGCCGTGGCGTGTACGTGCCTTGGCGCACGAACAGCAGCACAGAACGCACTTCCATCCCTTCATGCCCCATGACTGCCCAGATGCCAGGACGCAGATGTTGCCCTCTCCCCCCCTTAGAACCGTGGCTGACAAAAAAGCGCTGGCCACGCACATGCTTGGTCCACCCTTTTTGCCCCATGGGAATGTCATCTTTGCGGCTGTTCTTGTGGATGCGCTTATAGCCCTTCTCGGACATGTTCACCTTTGCACCACCGCCTTGAAATGACTGCAAGTAGCTGAGAAGCTTCTTGAGAAAATCCCCCCTCAGGTTGCCCTTACCATCATCGCTCCCAGGGAATGGACCACCGTATTTTTCGTCAGGGATAACAGTTTGGTAGCCATTAGGCAGGATGCGCGCGCGGCGCAATGCCACCTCGCTGCGCTTGTCACGGCGCCGACCACCCCACGCCTGGGCATTCAAAATCTTCTGCGGGTCAACACCATCTCCACCCTTTCCCTTGGCTCGGCCCATGTAGGCAGGCTCGATGGTCACGCTCAGGCGCTCTGGCGTGGCCCGCTTGAACCGTGGGCTGCGCAGGATGTAATCCGTCGGGTCTTTGAACACCACACGCATTTCATCCTGCATCGCCCTGCGCACCTCAAAGCCCACGTCATTGAGCGCCTTGGCACTGGCCACGGCCATCTGCCTGCCGCTTAAACCGTGCAGCACACGCAGCGCCTCAGCCTGCCCAATCACCTTGGCACCCAGCCTAATGTGCATTCAGACCTCCAAACTGATTCCGATAGGCCTGCATCACACGGGCCTCATAGACACTGAACAGCCTGTCCTTGCTTTCATCCCACACGCCCAAGCCAAGCTGCTGCCCCATCAGCTCAATGCCAGAACGGGTCTCGTGCCACTGACCTGCGACACCTGTAACGCCTGTCACGTTACCTGCAACGCCACCTGTAACGGGTGCTGGAACGGCCTGCGACGCATCCAGCCAGCGCGACTCTTTCAGCCAGCGCAACACACTGGGACAGGCCTTGCCGTCATCCCGGCACAGCCCCGCGGACTGGGCAGCCGCAGCCGTCAGCAACTGCTGCTCTGTGACCGCACCACCCTCCACAAGGCGCGTAACCATGCGGGCTACCTCGATGACGCGAGTGCGCCGGTGTTCAGGGAAAAAGCCCATCAGCTTGCTCACCGTGGCCGCAGGGTTCTCCAGCTTCAAGCCCTTGCTGGTTGCCAGTTCTGCGCCCTCCTGCTCACCGGATTGCTCAGCAGGCTGTTCGGCAGACTCAACTGCTTCACCCGTCACAGCCCCCCCTGCAGGGGGGTTGGGGGGTAAGTTTTGGTTATGGGTATTGGTTAATGGGGAATGGTTAGCCGTGACAGGTGCGTGACAGGTCCGTGACAGGTCAACCCCTTTGCAATGCTCATTGAAAGCAGCACGCACCTCAGCAATGGGCGCGTTCCACAACAAATGCACACCCACCTTGCGCAGCGCCTCATACATGGCTGCACGCTGCTGCCTGTGCACCTGCTGGCGGCGGTTCACCGAATCCTTCACAGCGCCATTCGCCGCCACCTTCTCGCGGTACTCCTGCAGCTCACGCTCGCACCGTGGCTGCACATACCGCCCAGCGTCGATATCGAGATCGAAGAACTCATCCAGCACATACTTCAGCGCCTGCTTCTCTTCCTCAGACTGGCAGCACAGCCTGCGCGCCAGCCGGTCAAAGTCCGTAGCATCCAGCGCCTCCTCAGTCACGTAGTAAAACTCGATCGCATCGCGATATATCGAGCGCTCCAGCCGCGTCAAATGCCGCGTGGCCGTGTTGAAGTCGCCAATGTGGTGGGAATAAACGTGCATAGTTATTCTGTCTCCGCCCCACACTCACACCAGCGCCTGCTGCTGCGGCACCGCCCGAATAGGCGTGATATCGTGGCCCGTCACGCCGCACTTGCGCAGCACCTGCAGGCGCTCCACCCGCCGCGCCTTCACCAGGCCATTGACCGTGCTGGAAATGCTCGACATATCCACCCACGCACCCGTCGCATTGAAATACGCCGTGCGCAGCTCCTTGGCAGACATATTCACCACCCCCTGGCGGTGCTGCTCAATCAACACAGCCAGCAAACGGCCCTGAAACTGCGCCATCAGCTTGGGGCTCAGCCCCCAGTACGCCTGTGCCTTGGTATCCAGCGAAGTGACAAACGCCACCCCACCGCCACCAGCAGCGGCAGCAGCTGCCACAGGCATAGCAGCCATCGACTCAGCTTGCATAGTTCACCTCCGATATCGAAGTGCAGGAATAAAAAGCCCCGACCACTGCACTGCAGCGTGTTGACGCTGCCGGAGACATGAGCAGCCACCCGCAGCACAGCATGGGAAAAGTCAGGGGGGAAAAACTTTGAGATATCGCGCGCATAGCCATCAGCCCTCACGCTCACGCCTGGCCACGCGGCCAGCCACCGTGTTCACCAGCGCCGTAATACCGGCCATCAGCTCATTGGCGTCGTGCTCCACACGGCGCAGCGCATTGCTGCTCACCACACCCTGCTCAGTGCGCAGCGCATCTGCAGCAGCAGCGGTGAAGTCCCCCATGGCCTGCTGCACAAAGCGAAAAGCCTCCCAGGCATCGCCTTCAGCCACATCAGGGCGCGCACGCAGGCACACGTGATCCAGCGCCGCAGCCATCGCATACAGCACATACGGCAGGCCAGACACCACCTGCAAGGCCACCGCCTCCTTCAACGTCAGGTGGTGCGTGTTGTTGTTGGGGTTGAGCTTGTGCTGCAGCGTGTTGGGTGACACCCCCATGCGCTGCGCCAGAGCACCAACACCACCAGGCACCTCCTGGGCAATCAGAAAGGCGGCATCCAGCACATCCATGCCGCGGGCAATGTCGGCCTTGGGCGCGTTTTCGCCATAGACCGGCACCGCGGCCGCCATGAAACTAAAGCCTGTCATCAGCCCCCCCCTATCGGAGACACCATGACAACAGCACCCACACCAACCGCAGCACCAAGCGCAGAAGAATTTGCAGCCCTGCAACTACGCGTCACAGCGCTGGAAGAATTTCTGGCCCAGCTGGCCACAGTCCTGGAATGCGAGCCACGCGGCTTCACCGCAGAACGGATGAACCACTGGCTGAACATCTGCACAGCCAAAATGATCACCACCGGCAGCGCCAAGCCCGAAGAAGTGGCCGCACTGCGCCGCTTGCAAGGCATCGTTGTGGGGTAAGCGCCATGCTGCGCACATGCAACACCCGATATGGCGCCTGCACACCCCGTGGCTACGATGGAAGCTCCTACACCAACCACCGAACCACGGAGAGCGGACACAACCATGGGCATCCTAGACTCACAGCGCATCGACATCCCCTGCCCGAACTGCGGACACAAGCGCAGCGAGACGGTCGCAAAGCTTCGCCTCAATCCAAAGCTCACCTGCAACGGATGTGGCACAACGCTGAACATCGACACCAGAAGTCTGGACACCGCTGCCAAAAAAATCGACAAGAGCATTGCGGACCTTCACCGAACGCTCCGCCGCCTTGGCAAGTAATTGCAGGTCTGCAACCATGGCATCCAGGCCATCAAGGTGCACGCTTATATGCTCAGTCGTCATATCACGCACTCCTACAACAAAACCTCGGCCGCGCAGCGGGCAGCGCTCAGCGCCTCCAGCTGCAGCAGTGGGCCGAGGGGATCAGATTGGAAAGTGACGGCCTTGACGCTCAGCGCACGCGCCTGCCTGTACAGACTCAAAGAGCGCGGCCCCATCAATGGGCCACGCATGGTGCAGATCGAGTTCAACGAGGTGTACAAAGTCACGACCGAGTAACTCCTGCGAGCGATTGGCGCAACTCGGCCACCAACTTCACCACCTCCTGCCCCAGCTTTTCGTCTGGGAACGGTGTGTATGCGGCATTGAACTGCCCCAACCGCGTGCCCGTCATGCGCACATGGCCATCTGGCAGCAAATCCATGACCACCTGTGCAACAGATGTCACGCCACAGGCTGTCTCGGAAAGTGTTTGCGCAACTGTGCGAACGTCTTCAGCTCGTAGAGGGCGACCCATCACCTCTGCAGGCAACAGCCCCAGCAGCACTGCAAGACGCTCGCACTGTGATCGAGAAATCGCGTCAGCCTCCCAAAGGCTAAGCAGCCAGTCCCGCTCGGCCACAACGCACTGCACCGCCTTGATCACCACCTTGCGTGGCAGGCCAAGTGAACGAGCTGTGGCGCTCGCATTGCCGTTGAATGCCTGGGTAAGTGCCAATGCGTCAATCAGCGGTTCAGGCATTGGCCACCTCCGCAGTGACGCCCACCACACCACGCACAGCCCCTGGGCCACGCTTGTTGGAACATGCCGCACGCAGATCAATACCCTGCAGCTTGTCTTTACCGACTTCTGCCAGGTACTTCAGACGTGCATGGGGAACGCCGTCATGCCGCCACTTGCTGACGCTGGGCATGCGGACTTCACAAAGACGCGCAACCTCGGCGGTCCCGCCAAGGGCGTCGATAACTTTGGCTGCATGAAGGTTCATGCATCAAATGTTAGATCAAGCTAACTACAGATGCAAGCCTAGGCGAACAAATATTTAGTTAGGCTACGCTAATGAAAACAGTGCAAGAACGACTCCACGAGATTTTCCCGCCGCCATTGCAACGGGGTCTTATGGCACGCATTGCTGAGATTTGTGAAGTAAGCCGCCCCACGGTTTCGGCCTGGTTTAACTCGCCCGAAAAGGTCTCCACCATCAGCCGGACAAATGCAGAACGCATTTGTCAACACTTCAGCCTGAAGATCAGCCCCGCATGGCTTGCAGAAGGAATTGGAGGCAAAGAGCTGCCACAAGGCGTTGAAATAGGCGCCGTCACCTTCTTGCACAATAGCAATGTCGAACCCGGCCCAGATGTGAAAGGCAAGGTGCCCCTTGTTTCTTGGGTCCAGGCGGGTGCTTGGTGTGAGGCGTGCACTCCTGTGGATGTATCAGAAGTAGAGCGCTGGCTTGCTTGCCCAGTGCCACATAGCAAAAGCACATTTGTACTGCGCGTGCGCGGAGACAGCATGACAGCCCCCACGGGCAATGCGCGCACCTACCCGGAAGGGTGTCTGATCTTTGTAGACCCGGAGCGCCGCGCTCCCGTCAACGGCGACCGCATCGTGGCCTGCCTGGTCGGCAGCAATGAGGTGACATTCAAAGTTTTCAAAGACGAAGACGGCCGCCGCTGGCTGCAGCCCCTGAACCCCAGCCACGAGCCCATCCGCGAGCCCTTCAAGGCGCTGGGCACGGTGATTGGGAAATGGGAGGATGGGTAGGAACCCTCTGCACATCTAGGACAACACCAACAACTCATGGCTTTGCAACTGAAAAATAGTTACACTGCTAGGCCAACCTAACACTCACGGCATGTCAAAGCACGACAAAACGATCGCGAAACTTACAGCGAAGCCTGTGCCAACAGATTTGAAATGGGATGACCTTGTTGGACTGCTCTCGCACCTAGGCTATGAACAACTCAACAACAACGGGTCAAGGCGTAAATTTGTGAACAAAACTAGCGGTCACATGTTGTCTTTGCATGAACCTCACCCTCAAAACGTTATCAAACAATACGTCGTTCGGATGGTCTGCGAAGAGCTCATCAACCAGGGATTGATTGCTGAAAAATGAATTCACTCTAAGAGGTACCGCAATGGATAAACTTCTCAATTACAAGGGTTATCACGGGTCGGTAGAATTTGATCTTAATGAAAAACATTTATTTGGAAAAATTCTCCATATTAATGATTTAGTAACTTACGAAGCCGAAACCGTTAGCGAACTTACTAATGAATTTAAAGCAGCTGTTGATGATTATTTGGAAACCTGCAAGCAATTAGATAAATCACCTGACAAAGCATTCAGCGGTTCTTTCAATATTCGCACAACTGCTGAGGTTCATAAAAAATTAAGCATTATCGCCAGCGCCAAAGGTGAAAACCTTAATACTATTGCAAATTTAGCGTTAAAGAATTTTATTGACAGTAACGATGATAAATTAAAGCCTTCTACAACTATTATTGTGCAGGTGCAACAACAAAAAAGCCTCAGCACTGCGACTGGCACAGGCCAAACCATATCTTGGAATAGCACAAGCATGACTGACGGAATGGCATTTAGAAATTTATCGACGGTGCAATAAAATGGCTGAAAAAAAAGATCCAACAATCAAATTCTCAATGACTGAAATTGGGAAATTATTGATTAGAGAAGCAAAATTTACAGAAGGCCGATATGAAGTAGCTGTAGGCTTTAAAGTAGGAGTTGGTGTGGTTGGACCGACAGAAAACGAAGCCCTTCCAGGTGCTATAATAGGCGTTCAAGATATTGGCCTTTCCCGTGTAGCAGACGATGCTTCAGGACCAATGATTTTGGATGCCGCTGTAATATCTGCACAAAAAACTTCAAGAAAATCAAAAAAATCTTCGTAGCATAAGCCCGCCGCAAGCGGGCTTTTTTACGCCCTCACCCCCGCCGCTCCAACCACCTGGATCCTCATACCAGGCACAGACCAGCAGCAATCCCACAGCCAGCATCACAAACACTGAAGTGGCCGTCCGTAGCCACTCCAGCACGGGACATGGCGCACAAAGCCCAAAGCTGTGTTCACCAGCATCCAAACGGCACAGCCATCCAACCTACAGCCCACCACCCGGTGGGCTTTTTTTCATCCTCCCACCGTCGCACCACCCCAACATTCCCGACAAACGGTAGCTTAATCTTACTAATTTGTTAGCCTTATCTATTGATTAAACGTTAGCTTGGCCTAACAATAGACCCAACGCAGCAATGCGCTGGGCACCACGGCATCGACCGGGCCAGCCCCGGTCTTTAACAAGAGAGTGGATAGGGAAGGGTTAGCCCGACATGACCTCTTGAATCATGCGCAGCGGCACAAACGCCGCCACAAAGGCAAACACCACCACCATGAATGCGCAGGTAAGGCACCACATCGTCAACAGCGAAAACTGAAGCAAGGTGACACGTGTGACCGGCTCTGACTGCGCGCTTGCATAAACCAGCCAACCCACAGAAAGGAGCCACATGAGCGCAAACCCCCATACCCGCGACTTGAACCACCTCCACCTTTGGATGATTGGATTGTCTGCCGCCTCTTGCGCCGCCTTGGCCGCACTGATCTGGGCACGCTGGTGCTTGGCAGAGTTGACGCAGGCCCAAGCCGTCAAGATTAGCGATGCAATCTGGATGCTGATTTCAATCCATTCCTTGGTAGTCATTGTGATTGCCACACTCCTGCAAAGCAGACGCACGTAGCACCTGCATGACGGAGTCCCTCCTGTAAGAAGTTTGAATGTTGGATCCTCAAATGTATTGCAGAGAGCGGACTCCACCCTTACCGGCAACCTACCCGCCCTTTTCTATCCACTCTCGAAACTGTTGGATAAAAGCACCAAAGCCAGCCGCTGCCGATAGCGCCTGCGACTGCGGAGCCTGCCCCGTACGCACTGGCAGCAACCAAAAAGTGCAAACCGCCCTCTCCCCACCGCGAGGCCATGCCAAGTGCACCGTGCATGCCCTGTGACCGGTATAGAGGACGACTCCCAGGCCAACCCCGCTGCCCATATGCCAAGCAGCCGCGCTGGCCAGGACGCCCACCAGCCGTGGCGCGGTAACGGCTGGCCATGGTGCCCACGCTGCCGGGCTGGCGGCGGGGCACCGCAAACCCAAGCGTCTTGGCATCAGGACGTTTGGGTTTGAAAAAATGCTTCAAGTGAAGGAGACTGCCGTGCAGGACCAATTGACGCACTATCACGCCATGGATAGACAGGAACTTATACGTCTTGCTGGTGAGCAAGCCCTGCTGCGCCGAGAAGTTGAAGAACTTAGCGCACAAAAAAATCGAGATATGCAGGCACTACGCAACCTGCCTACTCAAATCGGTTTTTCCAACAACTGGCATAGCGATGGAATAGCAATTCTTGATCGGCTGAAAGATGCAGAATCCAAGCTAGCGAATGGCTATGCACGCTTGCATGAGCTGTCAAAACTCACAGGCATCAAATAACGCCTGACTGCCCTCCCCCAGCCCACCACCCGGTGGGCTTTTTTTCGCCCCTGCACAGGCCGCAGGGCCATGCAGCGAGTCTTTTTGCCACCTTGCGGGTGTCAGCCGCGCCAGCTTCCCTCTTGGCTGGCGTGGTGGTGAAAAGGCTCACCCCATGGCAAACGCCAACACTTTTCAAGCCGGGTTGTGGGCCCAACTCCTCCCACCTTCTCTCACTTCCCACGACATGCCAAGGCTGCAGGCTTTGCTTGGCACCGGCTTTCTTATTCCATGCGTCACGGAGAAAGACCATGCAAACCCCCACCACCGAAGCTGCGCACCAGCGCATACGCGCCAACGCGCCTGAGTACTTTGGGTTCAGCGATGTGGAAGACCCCACCATGTGGCTAGCCTTCTACCTAAAAAACTTGGCAGACCAGGTAGCACTGAAACACCTGTACCAGACGCAAGACTTTGACGAAGGCACCACACACGCCCTGCACTTCGCCTGCGTGCTGCTCACCGACAAGGTGTGCGAAACAGCCAAAGAGTGCCAACGCTGCGGCCAGCTGCCCTTTGCCTGGCATGGCACGCAGTACTTTCGCCGCCACTGCGCAACGCAGGGGCCCATACATGCCACCCACTGAGGTGGCTTTTTTACACCCCACAGGAGACCAGCCATGCACCACCTCCCAGGCCGCCTGACTTTGCCGCGCGTGTCCGTGTGAACCCTGAGTTTCGCTACACCAGCGCCGCCGCCACCAACGTGGCCGAGACCATCGAGCGCGAGCGCCGCCTGCAGGCCCAAGAGCAAGCCCGGCAACGCAGCACCAGCCATGCGGGCCAGCACACGCTGCCCGGCATACCCAGCCAAAACCGCCCCACGCGCCTGGTCGCAGGGCTGGGCCACAAAGTCATTGAACTGCCCTCTTTGTGATTGGAGAGCACATGCAACCCCGCGCCTACCATGTTCAAGTTGTCACACCCCAGGGCCGCAGCGCCTACATCACCCTGGCAGACGGCGGCTGCACCGCAGTTGCCCACGCCATGCAGCACTTCCCCAGCGCCCGCCGCATCAGCGCCAAGCCCGTGCGCACCCGCAGCGCTGGATGACCTGCTGCACCAGCTACGCGCCCAAGACCTGCGGCGCAAGCAGATTCTGAACGCTATCGAAACCAAAGCAGCCAGCGCACACCCAGCCTTTGCATCACTTCAAAACTACTTTGAAAGCGAGCAACGGCGTGCGCTAGGCGCTCTGAAATTTGCACACCGCAAGCTGCACCTATGACCACCACCAAACCCCACGGCTACTGGCAGCGCAATGCCCAGCTGCTGCGCGACTAGGCCAAAACCATGACCTGCAAAGAGCTGGCCACAGCGCACCATGCCACGCCCAAACAGATCCGGCACCAGCTGCACCTGCTCAAAACCACCTGCAAAAGCGCCAAGCTGGCGCGCCATGAGCACCTGAGCGAGCTGTGCAAAAAGCAGCTGTCTGTGCGGCAGATTGCAGAGCTTGAGGGCAAGACCACATCTGCCATCTACCAGGAGCTCAAGCTGCACGGCCTGAGCACCATCAACACCCAGCTGCGCTGGACAGAAGCCGCCATTGCAGAGCTGACCGAGCAGGCCAAGACACGCACCGCCGCAGAGCTGGCTGCCCTGCGCCAGTTTGAGCTGAAGTACATGTACAAGCTACTGCGCCGCTTTGGCATCAAAACGCGCCCACACCGCACCGTGGTGCCGCGCTCCCCAAAGCCCAAGGCGGCACCCAAGCAGCGCACCGCTGCCGCATACACGCCCGTGCTGCGCAAGCCAGCGCAGCCGGCCTATGCACTGCCACAGCCCAAGCCACAGCCAGAAATCATCTGGCCCGCCCATGTGCAAGTGCAGCGCATCACCACCCGCATTCCAGACAACGCGCCCATGTGCGCCAGCACCAGCCGCAAACCACTGGTGCTGGGCAAAAACTTCTGCAACGGCCCACGGGCCACCTAACGCACACACACCATGCACCAGACACACAAGCTCACCCCCATCCTGCTGGGCATTACCGGCCTGGCCAACGCAGGCAAAGACACCCTGGCCCAGCTGCTGGCCACCCACTGCGGCGCCCGCACCATGGCCTTTAGTGACGGCATTTATGCCGAAGTAGCAGAAGCCTTTGACTGCACCATCACCGACCTTGCCCTGCGCAACACCAAGGAACAGCCTCAGCCCTGGCTGGCACTGGTGCACTGCCGTGACGTAGCCTTTGTGCAGCGCATGCAAGACCACCTTGCCGCCCAGGGCCACGCCCTGGACCTGATGGCACCACGCAGCCCCCGCACCATTTTGGAATGGTGGGGCACTGAATACCGTCGCCACCAGAACCCCGCCTACTGGGTCCACACCGTGCGCCAGCGCATCCAGCGCCTGCGCAGCGTGGGCTGCAAGATGCCCATAGTGATCAGCGACGTGCGCAAGCCAGACGAAGCCGCCATGCTGCGCGAGCTGGGCGGCCACCTGTGGCGCATCACCCGCCCCGGCAGCGAAGTGCAGACCGCCCACGCCACATCCACCACCGGCCAGGAATTTGCGCCAGACCTCACCCTCATCAACTGCCATGACATTGCGCACCTGCAGGGCCTTGCATTGGCGCATTGGGGGGAGTTGGTGCGCAAGCAGCACCGCTCAAGTTTGGTAGCTGCTGGGGCTTGATAACGCAACCCTAGTCAGCAGCCCAAACAAGGGAAAACTCATCAAAGTCATACACCTTAGATACAGATGGCTGATCAGCACACACAAAGATTTACGCCATAAGTCATTGAAAACAATGAAATAAATAATTTAAGGAATAATTTCAACACGTTTTTGTTGTTCTTGGTAAAATTGGCGCACCCCAACATCAACGCTGTTCACAGCACACGACAAGGTTTGTTTACCGCATGATCCAAGAACATACAAAAGAGCAAGTCGAACAAATTATTGAGCCGTACATCAATACGCTACGCACGTGCGTCTTAGATGCTTGGCAGAGCTGGCGCCAAAGCGATCACGCCAGCCACCTGCACTGGAAAACAGTCATGGGCAATGCCATATGCAACTACTTCCTAAAGGAAGCAATGCACAACTTCTATGCCCAAAGCGCACATGTTCGCGTTTCAACGAAGCAACCATACGTTGGCTTATACATTGCAAGTGCCCTTTATGTACGACTAAAGAAGGGTAAACACAGCTTAAAAACCAGCAATGTCCAGACTAAATCCGCCAAGTCTTTTCACGACAAATCCATATCTATTCCGTCGCTTGAAGGCTTGACTCGTTTAGAACTTGTGTACGTACCTTCTAAAGATTTGTTCGACATTGAACGCATCATGCTGGTTTCCAAAAACTTGGGCCGAATTGACTGGACAATCGATCTACTAGAACAGGCGCAGCCTGAACAAACGAATTTGGAAATGTTCGTACAGCCAGAGCCACAAGGCACAGCTGCACAACGAGTGATAAAGAAGAAGGGTGGTACCTCGGATGAACGCAAACAGCTATCAGCAGGAAAGGGTGGCTCATAACCACTTTCGGCCAGAGCTGCTAAGCCTGCGTCGCCGCATGCTTGGGCTCAGCCAAACTGAGTTAGCTAAAGCAGCCGGAATTTCACAAGGCACCTTGTCAAAGACCGAGCAAGGCCTTAAGGAAATTTCGGCCAGTCAAATCGAAACGCTTGCAAGTGCACTCAACTGCCCTGCAAGCTTCTTTTTTCAGCCAGAACGTGAGTATGGGCCACCATTAAGCATGCACGATGGCATGTATCGCAAAGGCGCTGTCAGCATTAAAGCTATTGATAAAATAGTAGCAGAGCTTAATACCCGAATTGCACACGCCAGAACCCTCCTAAAATCGTGTGAAATTGAGGCTGAGTTGCCTCTCCCATTCTACGACCCAGAGGATTTTGAAGGCGATTTCGAAAAAATAGCCGCCAATGTGCGCCGCGCATGGCTCATGCCAAGAGGCCCCATTAAGAACCTGACAGATTATATGGAGCGTGCCGGCATACTAATTATCAAGTGTGATATGAGTGGTGCCCGCATTGATGGAGTTAGCTATCAAATCAGCGGCTTACCGCCTATCGTATTCATCAACAACGACATTCCTGCTGACCGTGAGCGCTTTACCTTAGCCCACGAACTTGGGCATTTAATCATGCACAAGTACCCCACAGAGAACATGGAGACTGAAGCAAATAGCTTTGCCGCAGCCTTCCTGATGCCTGCGAGTGATATTGCACCTGATTTAAAAGGCGTTACACTGGAAAAAGCTGCTGCCTTGAAACCATATTGGAAGGTATCTATCGGCTCGCTGCTCTACAAAGCCAAAACGCTGAAGTCAGTAGAAGACGGGGCAATGCAATACATGTGGCGAAAACGCTCTGCACTGGGCTGGGCAACCAGAGAACCTGCATCGTTGGACTTTCCTAACGAGCAGCCGACGCTCCTAAGCGCCCTCATTCAGAACATGCAGGATGACCTTGGCTACTCTCTGGAAGAACTTGCAACCGCGCTACATTTGCACATGGATGAAGTCTGCCAGATGTATGGAATCAGGCCAAAGCGACCTATGCTTAAAGCAGTTTAAAAAAGCCCGCAACAGCGGGCTTTTTTCACATCAATTCCGTGATAACGATTATATAAAAATTAATTTTCATCTTCAGATAACTTCACCAAATCACTACTCAATTTCTCCATTAATTCACCAACAAGGGATGGCTCCCAAGACTCAAAGTTTTTCAAATAATTAATTATTTTTTTAAGTTTTACTTGATTACTCAGTTTAAATTCTGTCCCTATTAGATTCTCATAGAATGCTGTTAGTCCGCTAGATATTCTCAAATCATCACCCTGAATACTAGAATGAATTGGCTCTATTTCTTCTATGTGATCATCCTTACCATAAGTACAACTATGCTGTATATCAAGATTACGCCATATACCTAAAAAAATCTTCAATGACTGTTCTTGACTGAGCTTGGCTCTATATCTATAAAAAAATGAATTTACTCCAGCAATAAATGTGAGAATTCTAACTTCACTACTAGGATACCGCCCAGATGCATCACCTCCTTTATAAAACATAGAATTTACCTCATTCAATGCCTTACCCGTACATTTAAAAATTTCTTCCTCACCCAACCAAAGATTCAAAAATTTTTGATCAGAAAAAGGCATTCCACCATAGAAATTTGAAAAATTCTCAAAATTGTTTTTCCCGAAATTCAACAAAGTAAAAGATATTCTTGCACCAAAATAGTCAGCAAATCCTTCAATTGCCACCGACTCTATCTTTCTTGTATCTTTAAACTTGTTATGTTCACAAAGGCAATGTGCAAATTCATGACCAGCAACAATTAGTGAAATCAAATACTTAATAGGTGTATCAATTTTGAAACTTGCCATATCATTTGATATAACAATTTTTTTATCTTCACCTTGACCTCTAACAGCTATATGATTTCTAGCCCCTTCTTTTGTAATTGAAATTTTACATTCATCTTTGTTAACGAAAAATCCAGATAAATCTTCAATGGATTTTTTTAAAAATTCCTCAAAATTCATTTATTTCTCTCTTTAAAAAACCATACACATTTTATATATTTGTTGCATTTTTTTTATAGCCTGACTACAATTCTTCTGTCACGCCCGTAAAGCGTGACCGGGATTGGCGTCCTGAATACCGTTTGCGGCGACAAAGCCGCACCTCGCTCCGCAGTTGTGCGGCTTTGTCGTCTGTGGCCCCAGTTTCTGGTGGCTCGGAGGGAGAGCCGCAAGGCTCGCCGGTTTGCGCAAGCGGTCCCGGTACGCCAATCCCTTCGAGTCACCGCCCTATGGTTGGCGTCAGAAGGCGGTGGTTGTTGCAAAAATGACCGCAAGGAGCCCGTAATGGCTGACATCACCCCATTCAACTTTGGTAACAACACCGTCCGCGTAATTGCACGCGGCGATCAACCTTGGTTCGTAGCAACTGACGTTGCCTCAGCACTTGGCTACCGCAATGCACCTGATGCAACTCGGCATCTAGATGAGGACGAAAAGGGTACGCAGAATGTGCGTACCCCTGGCGGTGAACAACAACTCACCATCATCAGCGAATCCGGCCTCTACGCCCTCATCCTTCGCAGCCGCAAACCCGAGGCACGCAAGTTCGCCAAATGGGTCACCAGCGAGGTGCTGCCCACCATCCGCAAAACCGGCAGCTACCAAAGCAACACCCAGAGCCAGCGCACCGCACTGGCCCACCAGCTGGCCAGCCAGGCCACCGCGCAGGTGTTTGACACCGTGTTCCGCGCCGTGATGGATGGCAGCTTCAACCCATCGCTGGACCGTCTGCTGCTCAGCTTTACCCCCGGCGGCCCCAATGGCGAACACACCCCGCAGGCCACCACCCTGCCGCACAACGCCATAGTGACCACCGTGCCACACCTCATACGCGCCGTGGCGAGTGATCTGGCCATTACCACCCCAGACCTCACCAGCCTCGCCCTCGCCTGCACCCAACGCCTTGCCAGCCGCACCTGCCGCCAGCAAGGCGTTTTTTCATGAGTGATAGCACCCAGCGCTTGCTCCACAAGCGTTAGAGGCTAATTTCCTTCACATCAACCAGCCCACCACCCGGTGGGCTTTTTGTTTTTCTGGAGATGCCATGAGCAACAACTGCCCCCATTGCGCCCGTGAGCACAGCCATGCCAACCTCACGCAGTTCTTTACGGAAGTCTTTAACACGCTGTCTGAACTGCGCCCAGGCTGGCATGGATCTGCGCTTCAGCCACTTGGGGAATGCTGCCCATGAATATGGCCCTTTGGATTGTCTTTGGACGCAATCACATGAAATGGAACACCGGATGACCTCACGCCGCAAACGCCAGCGCCGCGACAAGCGAGCGCCTTGGCCAGACTTTGATGAACCCCAGCCCCGCCAGTGAGCGGGGCTTTTTCATGACCCAAGCCCGCAAGGGTGACTATCAGCCTGAAGAATCATGAGCCACACACACTTTGCATTGCTTGCCAAATTTGGCGATGTGAACATCCCGCTGGAGAAAATCTGCAAGGACTTCTTTGGCATGGAGCCCAAAAAGGCCAATGAACGCGCATGCCTGCAGGATCTGCCAGTGCCTGCGTACAAGCTGGGAGGCCAGCGCAGCCCTTGGTTAGTGGATGCCAAGAAGCTGGCTGACTATATTGACCTGAAGAAGAAAGAGGCCGAAAACGATTGGCTGAAGATGCGTGCTTAACGCTCAGGCACGTTCTCAGGCCTCAGGTGGGTATAGCGTTTGAGGGATGACCAGGATTCATGCAATGTGAACTGCGCCACCTCTTGAATGCTGTACCCCTTTTCAAACAAGCGGCTGGTGGCCTCGTGCCGCAAGTCATGAAAATGCAGCCCTTCAATCTCCAGGTAGTGGCATGCCCGCGTGAAAGCAGCCCCTACGCTCTTTGGGTTGTACGGAAATACTTCCTCTGCCGTTCTGGGCTGTGCCAGGATGATTTCCATGGCCGGTTTCAGAATACGAAACTCACGCCTGTTCCCTTTTTTCTGCGTTGGATGCTTCACGTCATCCAGCCAGCCCGTCCCCTTCTCAAAGTCTATATCTGCCCATTTCATGCGGCAGATCTCTTCCTGACGCCGTGCAGTCAACAGTGCAAACCTGAAAATGTCCTGCATTGGGATGCAAGCACGGGCGTCACGGCTCCCAAAATACTCCAGCAGTTTCTGTTCTTCTTCAGCGGCGAGCCGACGCTTGCGCTGCACGGGCTTGGCAATGAGCTTGGTGCGCAAGAGCTCTGCTTTTGCCGCGTCTACAGCCACAAGCGGCTGTTTGACGTCAAACAGCGTCGCACCTGACAAGAAGGCTTGCCGCAGCCAGATGATGTCGTTGAGCACTGTGGCCGGACCAGCACCGTCATTGAGGCGGCGCCCCTTTGCGTACTCAATCAGGTCCATTGCCGAGAGGAAGCGCGCATCTTTGTCTGCCAGGCCAGATGCCCGCAGCCGTGTGATGTCGGCTTTCTTGGAACGCCCCCACTCAGTGATCCCTTTTGACTGCTGAACGTATGCATCCAGCAGTTGACCAACCGTAATTTTTTCTTTTGGAAGCGCCCCCATTGCTCGCGCTTCCTGAAGCACTGCTTCTCGACGCTTTAGCCAGGCCTGCGCCAAAGCCTTCTTCGTGAAGGTCTGTGCTTCTGTGTGCACAATAACGCCCTGCTCTTTAAGGCGAATCTGTGCCGTGTATGCGGTAGATCCATCCGCACGCTTCCTTGCCGATATGGTTCCCATAGTGTCCAGTGCTACAAGCCTCATCCGTAGCACTCACTGTAGCACCGCAGTGCTGAAAACGGGGTTTTTTGGCGTTTTTTGGGGTGCTACAGACGGTGCTACAGACCGCCAAAAATGCCAATGAATTCCAAAGAAACCAATACAAATCAAGAAGTTAAGACTTATCCACGCATGAGCGTTGCGCCGATGCTGGATTGGACCGACCGACATTGCCGCTACCTGCACCGTCTGCTGAGCAAGCACACCCTGCTCTATACCGAGATGATCACCACGGGCGCCCTCATCCACGGCGATGTGGCACGCCATCTGCGCTTCAATGAGGAAGAGCACCCCGTTGCCCTGCAGCTGGGCGGCAGTGAGCCTGCCGATCTGGCCAAGGCCGCCAAGATTGGCCAGGACTGGGGCTATGACGAGATCAACCTCAACTGCGGCTGCCCCAGTGAGCGCGTGCAGCGCGGTGCCTTCGGTGCCTGCCTGATGAATGAAGCCCCGCTGGTGGCCGACTGCGTCAAGGCCATGCGTGATGTGGTCGATGTGCCAGTGACCGTCAAACACCGCATTGGCATCGACAAGATTGAGAGCTACGACTTTGTGCGTGACTTTGTGGGCACGGTGGCTGAAGCAGGGTGCGACACCTTTATCGTGCATGCACGCAACGCCTGGCTACAGGGCCTGTCGCCCAAGGAAAACCGCGACATTCCACCGCTGCGCTATGAAATCGTGGCCCAGCTCAAGCGCGAATTTCCGCATCTGACGATTGCCATCAACGGCGGCATCAAGACCGACGAAGTGGTGCAGCAGCAACTGCAGGCCGTTGATGGCGTGATGATTGGCCGCGAGGCCTATCACAACCCCTGGTGGCTCTCCCGCTGGGATGAGCTGTATTTTGGCGCGCCACCTTCAGAGCTGACCCACATGGATGTGGAACGCGCCATGGTTGAATACATGGAACGTGAAGCGCGCGAGCACGATACGCACTGGTATGCCATTGCACGCCACATGCTCGGCCTGCGCCACGGTCTGCCCGGTGCGCGCCGCTGGCGTCAGGTGTGGAGCGACCACCGCCTCAAGCATCTGCCCGCCAGCGAAGTCTCGGCCATTGCCAACACCAAGCCATCGACCGCTGAAGCCCAGTAAATCCCGCTGAAGGGCTCAAAGTCCTCTAAAAACATAGCTGCCAGCGCTTGCAAATGAAGCATTTCAGATAGGTAAGTATTTGAAATGCTTATAAAACATGCGCTGGCAGCTATTATTTTTTATACCTTCCCAAGCGGCATGGTGTACACCTACAGACAGCCTGTCACCGCAGCGACTGCATCTGCAGAAATTGAGAGTTCCAAAGTGACCGCCCGTGCTTTATATTGCACTGCAACATTTAGCAGTGGGCCTCACTATGCTCTACCAGATCTATGAAACCCAGCGTGCGCTGATTGAACCCTTTGCCGACTTCGTTCAGGCTACGTCCAAGCTCTACAGCAACCCCTTGCTGCCGCTGTCGCAGATGCCTTTTTCGCAGCGCATGGTGGCTGGTTTTGATCTGTTTTACCGCCTGGGCAAAGGCTATGAAAAGCCGCAGTTCGACATTCAGTCCGTGCCTGTCCATGGCGTCAATGTCACGATTTTGGAGCGCGTTGAAATCGATAAGCCGTTTTGTGAGTTGCGCCGCTTCAAGCGTTTTTCGGACGATCCGGCAACGCTGGATGCCTTACTGCAGCATCCGCCCGTTCTGGTAGTCGCCCCCCTGTCCGGGCACTACGCCACCTTGCTGCGCGACACCGTGAAAAGCCTGCTCAGCGACCACAAAGTCTTTATCACGGACTGGAAAAACGCACGCCAGGTGCCACTGGAAGAAGGTGACTTCCACCTGGACGACTACATCAACTACGTGCAGGACTTCATCCGCTATCTGCAAAAGCAGTACGGCAACTGCCACGTCATCAGCGTCTGCCAGCCCACGGTGCCTGTGCTGGCCGCCATTTCGCTGATGGCCAGCCGTGGCGAGACCACCCCGCTGTCCATGACTATGATGGGCGGCCCCATTGATGCACGCCGCTCACCCACCGCCGTCAATGATCTGGCCACACAGCGCAGCTTTGAGTGGTTCGAAAACAATGTGATCTATCGCGTGCCCAGCAATTACCCCGGTGCAGGTCGGCGCGTCTACCCTGGCTTTTTGCAGTACACAGGCTTTGTGGCCATGAACCCCAACCGCCACGCCAGCAGCCACTACGACTATTTCAAGAACCTAGTCCAGGGCGATGACGCCAGCGCCGAGCAGCACCGCAAGTTCTACGACGAATACAACGCCGTGCTCGACATGGATGCCCACTACTATCTGGAGACGATTGAAACCGTGTTCCAGGAGTTCAAGCTGGTCAACGGCACCTGGGAGGTACGCGCACCCGATGGCACGATCGAGCGCGTCAAGCCTGAAGACATCAAGACCACGGCGCTCTTTACGATTGAAGGGGAGTTGGACGATATCTCCGGCTCCGGCCAGACCCACGCCGCCCACGACCTGTGTGCAGGCATTCCCAACGATATGCGGCTGCGCTATGACGTGATCGGCGCGGGGCACTACGGCATCTTCAGCGGTCGCCGCTGGCGCGACATGGTCTACCCCAAGGTGCGCGGCTTTATCTACGCCCACCAGCCTGCCTCCACTGACAGGCCCGATCCCCTGCAGCAAGGGGAATATGTGGCCGAAGCTGACATACCACGCTGATTTGCGCGACACTCTGGCCTCTTACAAGCCCCATCCACCGGCGCGGGACTGCCTGTGCCGCCACGGTCGTTGCTGAAAACTGCATGCCTGAGACACCTACCAAGCCAGCCCTGACAGGACTGGCTTTTTCCATTGATGCTGCCCTGCCACAGACGCAATGCCAGCGCTGCGGCTACCCTGATTGCGCCAGCTATGCCCAAGCCATTGCCAGCGAAGGCGCGCCCATCAACCAGTGCCCGCCCGGTGGCGAAGCAGGCATTGCCCGCCTGGCCGCCATTACCGGCCGCCCCGCTGAGCCGCTCAACCACAAATTTGGCATTGAAGGGCCGCTGACCGTAGCGCGCATTGACGAAGACTGGTGCATAGGCTGCACGCTGTGCATCAAGGCCTGCCCGACCGATGCCATTCTGGGTGCGAACAAGCGCATGCACAGCGTGATCCCGCAGCACTGCACAGGCTGTGAACTGTGTATTCCTGTCTGCCCTGTGGACTGTATTTCTCTGGACGTCGTCAGTGGCGAGCGCACCGGCTGGGACGCCTGGTCTGCCCAGCAGGCCGAGCACGCCCGCCAGCGCTACCACGCCCACCAGCAGCGTCTGGCACGCAGCCAGCCAACGGTTACTGCGCCCAACGCTCAGGCTGCCGCGCCTGTCCCTGAAGTCGTGCCTGACAAAAAGGCCGCCATTGCTGCGGCGCTGGCCAAGGCACGCCAGCTACGCAAGAGCAACTGATGGAAGCTTCTGGCGCGGGGTGGCTGCCTGTGCCTGGCTCTGCGGCGCGCCATCTCCCACAAAGCTCTTGTAGACCCCGCAGCCCAGGTACACCCCATCCTGCTTGCACACGTAGGACATCTTGGTCTGCACTTTGCCTGTCGTGGGATTGGTAATGTCGTACTCCACCCAGCCAGCGCCCTGTTCGGCCTGCGCCACGATGGCTGCCAGCAGGGCATCGCCATCTACGCCAGACACATCCTGCACGCGGCTACCGCATTTCTCGGGATGGCCTCCAAAGGCCAGGTAGCGGCCACTGGCATCAAGCACAAAGACATACATGTCCCGGTCATGGAAGGGCTGCTGCGGGTCTGACAGGGCCTCCCAGTACTGCTGCAGCGGCATGCCCAGGCGCCGCAAAGCCACGGCGCGCTGCACCAGTGCTTCGGCCTCTACTGCCGTGCCCTGCTGCAGGCGAAAGCGCTCCACCACCCGCGACAGGGTCTCGGCACGCTGCTCCAGCGCCTGTGCCTCCTGCACCACACTGCGTACCATTTGCGCGTTTTCCTGCGTGACACGGTCAATGCCATGCACGGCCTGCTGGATCTGCGCCAGCCCCATGTCCTGCGCCTGCCCTGAGCCGGATATGGCCTCCACATGACCCGCGACCTGGCGAATGCCCTGGGCCACCTGTTGCATGCCAGCGCCTGCCTGGCGAATCAGCCGGGTACTGCTGGCCACCTGCTCTATGGAGTCCTGAATCAGATGCCGGATCTCCCGCGCTGCCTCGGAGGAGCGCTGTGCCAGGCTGCGCACTTCAGAGGCCACCACGGCAAAACCCCGCCCCTGCTCTCCTGCGCGCGCTGCTTCCACCGCCGCATTGAGGGCGAGGATATTCGTCTGAAAGGCGATGCCATCAATCACGGCAATGATCTCGGACATACGGTCTGCGCTGCGCTCAATCGCTTCCACAGAGTGCACCGCCTGTTCCATGACACCGCTGCCCTGCTCCACGACCTGGCGCAGCTGGGTGGTGTATCGGTCTGCCGCCACAGCCGCCTCGGCATTGTTCTGCACCACAGCGGTCACCTGCTCCACGCTCACCACGGTCTGCGTCACATTGCTGGCCTGCAGCTCGGTACGCTCCGCCAGGGCCTGGTTATCCTGCGTGAGTGCATGCCCGGCCTGTGTCACCAGTGCGGCATTGCTGCGAATTTCCGCCACCATGCTGGACAGCGCCACCACCATGCTGTCCAGCAGACGTGCCATCTCGCCGAGTTCATCCTTGCTGCTGGCTGTGATGCGGTGGGTCAGATCGCCATGCGCCGCCTTGTCCATGGCCTTGAGCAGACGTGCCACCTCATACGAAAAATTGCGATAGACGCTATAGAGCACAAACAGGAAGAGCAATCCACCTGCCGCAGCCACCGCGCCTTGCAGCGCCACGTCCTGTGAAAAAACCGCCGTTGCCCATAAGGCAGCCATGGCCGCCAGCCCACTCAGAGCTACACAGCCCAGTTTTCCTGCCAGCTTGCAGCGCCTCAAGATCCACAGCATCTACGCCCTCGCCTTTGATTGGTATTGACCCCAAAGTTTGTAATCCCATGGTGCTGGCACTGCCTCGGGAGTTTTCCTAGTCGGGCACGTAATCCTCAAGCAAGCCAATGCTGCATTCATGCTTTTTTTGCATTTAGAATGCAAATTTACGCATGAAGCGCATGAGCGCTTGTATTGATATCCCATAATGTGCGGATCATGAATCCCCTGCTCCAACACTTACAGCCTTATCCATTTGAACGGCTGCGTCAACTGTTTGCGGGGGTCACCCTTCCCTCGCATCTGAGACCCATCAGCCTGGGTATTGGTGAGCCTCGCCATGCCACGCCCCACTTTCTTACCGAGCAGCTGACCGCCCATCTGGACGGGCTTGCCAGCTACCCAACGGGGGGGGTTCCCAGGGACCGGCCCCGGGCCTGCAGCCACTGGCTGCAGCGCCGCTATGGCATTGCCGTGGATGCCGCCACGCAGATCCTGCCTGTCAATGGTTCGCGCGAGGCGCTGTTCTCATTTGCCCAGACCATCATTGACCCCACCCAGCACGGCGCTACCGTGCTGTGCCCCAATCCCTTCTATCAAATCTATGAAGGGGCCACCCTGCTGGCCGGTGCCCAGCCCTGCTTTGTGCCGAGCGACCCGGCGCGTAACTTCGCCGTGGACTGGGACAGCGTGCCTGCCGATGTCTGGGCCAAGACGCAGCTGATCTATGTATGCTCGCCCGGCAACCCCACGGGTGCGGTCATGCCGCTGGATGAATGGCAAAAGCTGTTTGACCTGTCTGACAGGTACGGTTTTGTGATTGCCTCAGACGAGTGCTATAGCGAAATCTATTTCCGCGATGAGCCGCCGCTGGGTGGCCTGGAAGCCGCTGTCAAACTGGGGCGCACCGACTACCGCAACATCGTGGCTTTTACCAGCCTGTCCAAGCGCTCCAACGTGCCCGGTCTGCGCAGCGGCTTTGTGGCGGGTGATGCCCAGCTGCTGAAATCTTTTCTGCTCTACCGCACCTACCACGGTGGCGCCATGGGCCTGCCTATCCAGCATGCGTCGATGGCCGCATGGTCGGACGAAGCCCATGTGCAGGAAAACCGCGCCATGTACCGCGAAAAGTTCGCGGCGGTCATGCCTATTCTGGAGCCTGTCATGGACGTGCGCCTGCCAGATGCCAGCTTTTACTTGTGGCCACGCATTCCTGATGCACTGGGCATGAGCGACACGGAGTTCGCCCGCGAATTGCTGGAATCCACGAATGTCACCGTGCTCCCAGGCAGCTATCTGGCACGAAACGTGCGTGGGCACAACCCTGGTGCGCAGCGCGTGCGTCTGGCTCTGGTGGCAGAGACTGCAGAGTGTGTGGAAGCCGCGCAGCGCATCGCTGACTTTATTCAAAAGAAACTGAAATAGACCATGACCCAACAACTGCAACAAATCATCGACTCCGCCTGGGACAACCGCGCAGAAATTTCTGCCAAGTCGGCCCCCAAGGAAGTGGTGGAAGCCGTGGACTTCGCCTTGAACGCACTGAACAACGGTAAGTTGCGCGTCGCCAGCCGTGAAGCTGTCGGTCAGTGGACCGTGCACCAGTGGCTCAAGAAAGCCGTGCTGCTGTCTTTCCGTCTGAATGACAACAAGCTGATGCAGGCAGGCGACCTGAATTTCTTCGACAAGGTTCCTACCAAGTACGAAGGCATGAGCGAGGCTGACATCGCCGCCACCGGCGTGCGCGTGGTGCCTCCTGCCGTGGCTCGCCGCGGCTCCTTCATCGCCAAGGGCGCCATCCTGATGCCTTCCTATGTGAACATCGGCGCCTATGTGGATGAAGGCACGATGGTGGACACCTGGGCCACCGTGGGCTCCTGTGCACAGGTCGGCAAGAACGTGCACCTGTCCGGCGGCGTGGGCCTGGGCGGCGTGCTCGAGCCCCTGCAGGCCAACCCCACCATCATTGAAGACAACTGCTTCATTGGTGCGCGCTCGGAAATCGTGGAAGGCGTGATCGTGGAAGAAAACTCCGTGATCTCCATGGGCGTGTACATCGGCCAGTCCACCCCTATCTTCAATCGCGAAACCGGCGAAATCAGCTACGGCCGCGTACCTGCGGGCTCCGTGGTGGTCTCGGGCAACCTGCCCAAGAAGACCAAGGACGGCAAGGACTACTCCATGTACGCAGCCATCATCGTCAAGACGGTGGATGCCAAGACACGCTCCACCACCAGCCTGAACGACCTGCTGCGTGACTGATAGACGCGCCGCATTGCGCTCTTGATACGACTCAAACGCCTAGGTATGTCCTAGGCGTTTTTCTTGGTTTTTTTGTTGCACACTCAGGGGCATTCTGGTTTCACACAACAATGAGGCGAGGGAAAACCTATGGGCATGATGGAGCGCTTGCTACGCTTGATGGCGGAGAAAAAAGCTTCGGACATTTATCTGTCTGCAAGCTCGCCAGCACTGATCAAGATTGATGGTGTCTGCGTACCCATCAACAACCAGCTGCTCAGTCCAGACACCCCGCGCGCCTTGCTGGCCGAAGTCGTCAAACCGCAAGACATGGAAACCCTGCAGGAAACAGGTGAGCTCAATATCGCCGTTCCGCTGCAAGGCGTAGGCCGTTTTCGTATCAGCGCCATGCGCCAGCGCGGCACCACTGCCGTAGTGATTCGCTTTATCTCCCAGCAAATCCCCAAACTGCATGACCTGCAGCTGCCTTCCATTCTGGAGCAACTGGTGCTGGAAAAGCGCGGATTGATTCTGGTCGTCGGGGCAACAGGTTCGGGCAAGAGCACCACGCTGGCTGCGATGATCGACAGCCGCAATGAACAGAAAACGGGCCATATCCTCACGATTGAGGACCCGATTGAATTTCAGTTCAAAAACAAGCGCTCCATCGTCAACCAGCGTGAAGTGGGCTCTGACACCCAGTCACTGCAGACTGCGCTCAAAAACGCGCTGCGCCAGGCACCGGACGTGATTCTGATCGGCGAAATCCGCGACCGCGAGACCATGTCTGCCGCCATTGCCTACTCCCAGTCTGGCCACCTGGTGCTGACCACCCTGCACGGCAACAACTCCTACCATGCACTCAACCGCATTCTGAGCTTCTACCCCGTAGAGGTACGTGCCACCATGCTGGGCGATCTGGCTTCATCCCTCAAAGCCATCATTACCCAGCGCCTGCTGCGCACGACCACTGGCTCACGCGTTCCAGCCACTGAGGTACTGCTCAACACCAAACTGGTGTCTGAGCTGATTGAGAAAGGTGACTTCTCCGGTGTGCGCGACAACATGGAAAATTCCATGGCCGAAGGCTCTCAGACCTTTGAAGAAGACATCGCGCGCCTCATCACTAATGGCACAATTGAGCGCAGTGAAGGCTTGGCCAACGCAGACTCACCCACCAACCTGATGTGGCGCCTGCAAAACGCACCTCAAGGCAATGTGCAGCCCCTCCGCACGGAGGTACGCGCCCCTGCTGATGAGACTTCTGCGGTTCCGGCCCTGCCTGCGTTTGACAGCGCATTGCTCAACACCTGAAAAGCTCCGTGACAGTTGTCAGGGGGCACAGACTGCAGTTGCATGCTGCAGTCTCGTCTGGATTCCTTTTATGTCTCGCACCCTGCAACTGGCTGAGCAATTGATCAGCCGCCCCTCCGTCACCCCTGAAGATGCGGGCTGTCTGGAGCTTTTAGCCGACCGCCTGCACGCGCAGGGCTTTACCTGTGAACGTCTGGACGGAGGCCCTGACACTTTCCGCGTTCACAACCTCTGGGCTATCCGCCGCAGCCAGCACCCCAACGCCAAAACCCTGGTCTTTGCAGGCCACACCGATGTGGTGCCCACAGGCCCTGCCGAGCAATGGTCCCACCCGCCATTCACCCCTACCTACCAAGACGGCAAGCTCTTTGGTCGCGGCAGCAGCGACATGAAGACATCGATTGCCGCCTTTGTGGTCGCGGCAGAAGAGTTTTTGGCAGATAACGCCGAGACTCCGTTGAATATTGCCTTCTTGCTGACCAGCGACGAAGAAGGCCCCGGCCATGATGGCACCAAGATCGTGGTCGAAGCGCTGCGCGAACGTGGCGAGCCACTGGAGTGGTGCATCGTAGGCGAGCCTACCGCCGTGAAGCAGACAGGCGACATGATCAAAAACGGCCGCCGCGGGTCGCTGAGCGGTCGCCTCACCGTGGAAGGCATTCAGGGCCATATCGCCTACCCACAACTCGCTCGCAACCCCATTCACCACGCCCTGCCTGCGCTGGCAGAACTGGCCAGCATCGAGTGGGACCAGGGCAATGCGTTTTTCCCGCCCACCAGCTGGCAGATCAGCAATATGCACGGCGGCACGGGCGCGACCAATGTCATCCCTGGCGAAGTCGTGATTGACTTCAACTTCCGCTACAGCTCGGAAAACACGGCCGAAAGCCTGAAGCAGCGCGTCAAATCCGTGCTGGACAAGCATGCGCTGGAGTATGACCTGGCCTGGGCGCTGTCTGGCGAGCCCTTCCTGACCACGCCTGGCGATCTGGTCACTGCTGTACAGCAAGCAATTCGCGCTGAAACCGGGCTGGAGACTGAGCTTTCGACCAGCGGCGGCACCAGCGATGGCCGCTTTATCGCCAAGGTCTGCCCACAGGTGATAGAACTCGGCCCACCGAACGCCACCATCCACAAGATCGACGAGCACATTGCCATCGCCGATGTGGAACCGCTGAAGAACATTTACCGCCGCGTGCTGGAAAACCTGCACACACGCCTGCAGCCTGCTGCACTGGAACAAGGAGCCGCTGCATGAGCCACGCTTACACCCTGCCCCACGGCAACACCGTGGGTGAATTGATTACAACCGGCGCTCAATGCCTGGAACAAGCTGGCGTAGGCTTTGGCCATGGCACCAGCAATGCCGAAGAAGAAGCCATCTGGCTGGTGCTGTTCAAGCTCGGCTTGCCTATCGACGCTCCACTGGGCGACGAAGAAGCTTCTGTAGAAAATCAGGCTGTAACGCCCGAGCAGCAAGCGCTGGTAGCTACACTTTTTAAAGAGCGTATCGAGACACGCAAGCCTGCGGCCTATTTGACGAATGAAGCCTGGCTGATGGGCGTGCCGTTTTATATCGACGAGCGCTCCATCGTGCCACGCAGCTTTATTGCAGAGCTGCTGGCCGACGGATCCATCGACCACTTCCTCTCGGACAAGACCAAAAACGTGCTGGACCTGTGCACGGGCAACGGCTCGCTGGCCTGCCTGGCCGCCATGGCCTACCCCGAGGTCAACGTCACCGGCGCGGATATTTCCACGGATGCACTGGCTGTGGCCCGCATCAATGTGGACAAGCACGGTCTGCAGGAGCGCGTGACGCTGGTGGAAACCGATGGCCTGTCTAAGGTACCCGGCCCCTGGGACCTGATCCTGTGCAACCCGCCCTATGTGAATGCCGACAGCATGTCCAAGCTGCCTGCCGAATACCTGGCCGAGCCAGAACTCGCGCTGGCCGGTGGCACAGACGGCATGGACTTTATCCGCCAGCTGTTTGCCGATGCACCTGCCTGCATGACAGAAGACGCCGTGCTGGTGCTGGAAATTGGCAATGAACGCCCCTTCTTTGAAGCGGCCTTCCCCGAGATGCTGGTCTACTGGCTGGACACCAGTGTGGGCGAAGATGCCGTACTGCTGGTCACACGCCAGGAACTGCTGGCCCATGCCCAGCGCACGGCACAATAAGTTTCACACCAGCTTGAAATCATTTCAAGCCTTTTTGGCCTCTAGCGCTTATGCAGCAAGCGCTAGCAGCTATTAAATTTTTAACACCCGCATGATCTGCAACATCTGCGGGTGCGCTTTTTTCTCAAATCTCGATGATTACCCTGAAAAACGTCACCCTGCGCCGTGGCACCAAAGTTGTGCTCGACAGCGTCAATGCCACCATCAACCCCGGCGAGCACGTGGGTCTGGTGGGGCGCAACGGGGCAGGCAAGTCATCGCTGTTTGCCCTGCTCAATGGCACGCTGCATGAAGACGGCGGCGACTTTTTTATCCCTCCGACCTGGCGCATGGCCCAGGTGGCCCAGCACATGCCAGAAACCGACGAATCTGCCACACAGTTTGTGCTGGACGGCGACACACGCCTGGCTGAAGTGCAGGCGCGCCTGAAAGCCGCAGAAGCCTCTGGCGACGGCATGGCCATTGCCCAGGCCCACGCCGACCTGGCCGATGCCGGTGCCCACGATGCCACCGCGCGTGCGCAGGCCCTGATTCTGGGATTGGGTTTCAAGACCAGTGAGCTGGAGCACCCGGTCAACAGTTTCTCCGGCGGCTGGCGCATGCGTTTGCAGCTGGCTCGCGCGCTGATGTGCCCTTCGGACCTGCTGCTGCTGGACGAGCCCACCAACCACCTGGACCTGGACGCCCTGGTCTGGCTGGAAGCCTGGCTCAAGCGTTACCCCGGCACCATGATTGTGATTTCGCACGACCGCGAGTTTCTGGATGGCGTCACCTCCGTTACCTTTGAACTGGCCAGCGGCAAGATCACGCGCTACGGCGGCAACTACAGCAAGTACGAAGAACTGCGCGCCCAGCAGCTGGAGCTGCAGCAGGCTGCTTTTGACAAGCAGCAGGACAAGATTGCCCACCTGCAAAAGTTCATTGACCGCTTCAAGGCCAAAGCCACCAAAGCCAAACAGGCCCAAAGCCGCATGAAGCAGATCGAGCGCATGGAAAAAGTAGCACCTGTGCTGGCCGATGCCGAGTTCACCTTTGAATTCAAGGAGCCCGCCAACCTACCCAACCCCATGCTGGCGATTACCGATGCCAGCTTTGGTTACACCGACGATGCAGGCAATGAAACCGTCATCCTGCGTGGTGTGAACCGCTCGGTGCTGGCCGGTCAACGCATCGGCATTCTGGGTGCCAATGGACAGGGTAAATCGACCCTGGTCAAAACCATTGCGCGTACCATGCCTGCGCTCGGCGGCAAGGTCACCGAGGGCAAGGGCCTGAACATTGGCTACTTTGCCCAGCAGGAACTGGACGTACTGCGCCCCGATGAAGACCCGCTGCAGCACATGACGCGCTTGGCCAAGGATCTGGGTGCCGATGCCCCTGCCGCCAGCCGTGAGCAAGACCTGCGCAACTGGCTGGGCACCTTCAATTTCACCGGAGACATGGTCAAGCAACAGGTAGGCAGCATGAGCGGCGGCGAAAAGGCGCGGCTGGTGCTGGCCATGATTGTCTGGCAGCGCCCCAACCTGCTGCTGCTGGACGAGCCTACCAACCACCTGGACCTGGCTACCCGCGAAGCACTGGCCATGGCCATCAATGACTTTGATGGCACGGTGATGCTGGTCTCCCACGACCGCCACCTGCTGCGCGCCGTGTGTGAAGACTTCTGGATGGTGGGGCGCGGCGTGGTCGGCCCGTTTGACGGCGATCTGGACGACTACCAGCGCTATCTGCTCGATGAGTCCAAGCGCCTGCGCGAAGAAGCCAAGCATGCCGAGCTACAGGCAGCCGCTGCCGATGCACCTGCGCAGGACGCGGCTGCACCCCAGATGGATCAGCGTGAAGCACGGCGTCTGGCCGCACAGGCGCGCCAGCAGCTGGCGGAAAAAACCAAGCCGCTGAAAAAAGAGTTGGAGCAGGCAGACAAAAAAATGGCCGCGCTGTCTGCAGAAAAAACGCAGCTGGAAGAAAAGCTGTCCACGCAAATTCCACCCGCAGAAATTGCTGAAGCCGGCAAGCGGCTCAAGGCGGTGGGCGATGAGCTGGACACACTGGAAGAGCGCTGGCTGGAGCTGAGCGAGGAGATCGAACAGCTCACCCAGCAAGCAGGTCTGGGCGCTTAACCAATGACTGCCAGGCCGATCATCCACTGGCTTGGCAGTCACTGGACTGGCCCTTGACAGGGACAGTCTCTCAGGGCTGCGCCTGTGTGCTGTGCTTATGCTTATGCTTATGCTTATGCTTATGCGGATGCAATGGACTGAGCCAGGCGCTCAATCGCCGCATCACTCAGGTCATCCACTTCCCATGAGCTGCGTTGGTCCCACTGCACAAAGTGCTTGGACTGTGAGCGCTCGTACAGCGGGTCGTAATGCAGGTGCATGAGCTCGTCAAACAACGATGGCAACGCACGAGCCTGCGCCCATTCCTGCCAGCGTGTCACGGTGGCATTGCCCTGGATTTCCTTCAGGAAGGACAGGCGTTCACAAAGCTTTTCTACGTCATCGCCCAGGTAGGCATAGTCGCGCAGCAGATAGCTCAGGCGCGCTGAGGCGCTGGCCTGAATCTCTACCACCGCCGACTGGCGCATGCACTGCACCAGCACCAGAGGCAGTGCCACGCGGCCAATCTTGGGGCTTTCGCCTTCCAGGTAGACGGGACGGCTCAGGTCCAGCGCCTTGAGCTCGCCAGCCAGCAAGGTCTCGAAATGCTTCTGACTGGGCTGTGCAACACCAGGCAGACTCCCGAGCAAGGAGCCCTTGTGGCGCGCCAGCCCTTCCAGGTCAATCACCTGCTCGCCCAGCTGCTTCAGCGCATGCAGCACGCGGGTTTTGGCGCTGCCCGTAGCTCCGCAGAGCACACGCATCTGCATCTGTGGAACGATGGATTCAATGTCGTCCACCACCTGACGGCGGAAAGCCTTGTAACCACCGGCCAGCTGCTGGGCATCCCAGCCCACCAGACGCAACCAGGTCACCATGGAACCGCTGCGCAGCCCCCCGCGCCAGCAATAGACCAGCGGTTTCCAGTTGGCAGGCTTATCGGAAAACGTTTCGTACAGGTGCTTGGACAGGTTGGCTGCCACCATGGCAGCGCCCAGACGCTTGGCTTCAAATGGGCTGACCTGCTTGTAAATCGTGCCGATGGTGACGCGTTCTTCGTTGCTCAGCACGGGGCAGTTGATGGCGCCCGGGATGTGATCGAGCTCGAATTCCGCTGGAGTTCTGGCATCAATGATGGTGCTGTAGCTGTCAATTTCCGTGACGCGCACGGGTTGTCGATGGGACATCAGTTAGTCAACGCTTCTCATATGGCCCTTGAGACTTCGTGCGATCGACATCTCAAAGCCCAGCAAACACAAAAGGAAGGTCGAACTCGACACACCCATGAACCGTATGGCGCAAGCATACGGATTCACAAATCCCCTCGCCGCTGCATTACCTCCGGCTGCTATGGAAGCCGCAGCAAGTAAGACTGAGCCTGACAGGCAATTCAGGGATTTACATATGTATACCTAATTTCAAAACGTGTAAGTATTGAGCTGCATTCTCCAGTCTTCGGTATCGGATAAAGGTCTATACGTGGTCTTGTATGAGACATAACTCTAGAATGCGCCGCACAAGCGTCAAGTTTTAAAAAGGTAACCCCATGGTGCAATTCTCCAGACGCCAGTTCATGAAAGTGACTGGCTCAAGTCTGGCAGCATCCAGCTTGGCGGTAATGGGTTTCTCGCCCACTGCTGCACTTGCGGAAGTTCGCCAGTACAAGTTGACCGCCGCCACAGTGACACGCCAGACGTGTACTTACTGCTCGGTAGGCTGCGGCATTTTGATGTATTCGATGGGCGACGGCACGCTCAACAACAAGCTGTCCGTCATTCACGTCGAAGGTGACCCAGATCACCCAGTGAACCGCGGCACACTGTGCCCAAAGGGCGCATCGCTGCTGGACTTTGTTCACAGCCCCAGCCGCCTGCAGTACCCCGAGTACCGCGCTCCTGGTTCCAGCGAGTGGAAGCGTATCTCCTGGGATGAAGCACTGGATCGCATCGCAAAGCTTCTGAAGGAAGACCGCGATGCCAACTTCATCGAAAAGAATGAAAAGGGCCAAACGGTTAACCGTTGGGTCACTACCGGCATGCTGGCGGCTTCGGCCTCCAGCAACGAAGCCGGTTATGTCACGCACAAGGTAGCCCGTTCCTGGGGTCTGCTGGCGCTGGACAACCAAGCACGTGTCTGACACGGCCCAACGGTGGCAGGTCTTGCCCCAACATTTGGCCGTGGCGCTATGACAAATCACTGGGTTGACATCAAGAACGCTGATGTCATCCTGATCATGGGCGGTAACGCTGCTGAAGCGCACCCCTGTGGTTTCAAATGGGTTACCGAAGCGAAGGCGCACAACAACGCGCACTTCATGGTAGTTGACCCCCGCTTTAACCGTTCTGCCGCTGTGGCCGATTTCTATGCCCCTATCCGTTCGGGCTCGGACATCGTGTTCCTCGGAGGCATCATCAACTACCTGTTGACGAACGACAAGATCCACCACGAATACGTGAAGAACTACACAGACTTCTCGTTCATCGTGCGTGAAGACTTCGCGTTCGACGAAGGTATCTTCTCGGGCTACAACCCTGAAACTCGTACCTACGACAAGGCTTCGTGGGATTACGAACTGGGCGAAGATGGCTTCGTGAAGGTGGACCCCACCCTGCAACACCCTCGTTGCGTGTACCAGTGGCTCAAGCGCCATTACGCTTCCTACACCCCTGAAAAGGTGGAAAGCGTCTGCGGTACGCCCAAGGAGAAGTTCCTGCACGTTGCAGAAAAGTTTGCTTCCACAGCGCAAGCTGGCCGTGTTGCAACCATCATGTACGCCCTGGGCTGGACACAGCACACCATCGGCGCACAGATGCTGCGTACTGGCGCCATGATTCAGCTGCTGTGCGGCAACATCGGTGTGGCCGGTGGTGGTATGAACGCGCTGCGCGGTCACTCCAACATTCAGGGCCTGACCGACCTGGGTATTCTGTCCGCTTCGCTGCCTGGTTACCTGTCGCTGCCTAACGAAGCTGAGCAGGAATACTCCAAGTACATCGCTGCACGCACCCCTAAGCTGCTGCGTCCCGGCCAGATGAACTACTGGCAGAACACGCCCAAGTTCCATGTGAGCTTGATGAAGGCGTGGTGGGGCCCTGCTGCAACTGCGGAAAACAACTGGGCTTATGACTATCTGCCCAAGCTGGACATGCAGTACGACATGCTGCGCATCTTCGACCTGATGGTGCAAGGCAAGGTCAATGGCTACATCGCCCAAGGCTTCAACCCTCTGGCGGCTCTGGCCAACTCCAACAACGTGCGCGAAGGCTTGAAGAAGCTGAAGTTCCTCGTTGTGATGGATCCGCTGGTTACCGAGACTTCCGAGTTCTGGAAGAGCTACGGCGAGTTCAACGATGTGGACAGCGCCTCCATCCAGACCGAAGTGTTCCGTCTGCCTACGACCTGCTTCGCTGAAGAAGACGGTGCAGTAGTGAGCTCTTCGCGCGTGCTGCAGTGGCACTGGAAGGCTTCCGAACCTCCAGGAGAAGCCCGCACCGACATGGCCATCATGTCGGGCCTGCACCTGCGCCTGAAGAAGCTGTACGAAACCGAAGGCGGCAAGTTCCCTGACCCTATCGTCAACCTGTGGTGGCCTTACGCCCGTGCAGACCATCCTACTTCCGAGGAAATCGCCAAGGAATACAACGGTCGCGCACTGGTAGACCTGAAGGATGCCAACGGCAACATCATCCGCAAGGCGGGTGAACAGCTGGGCGGCTTTGGAGAGCTGCGTGATGACGGTTCGACCGTGTGCGGTTGCTGGATCTGGTCCGGCTGCTGGACATCGTCGGGCAATCAGATGGCTCGCCGTGACAACAGCGACCCAACAGGTATCGGCAATACGCTGAACTGGGCGTGGGCATGGCCTGCTAACCGCCGCGTGCTATACAACCGTGCCTCGGCTGACCGCCAGGGCAAGCCATTCAATCCGAACCGTGTTCTGATCGAATGGAACGGCAGCAAGTGGGTCGGTGCAGACGTACCAGACATCGCTCTGACAGCCAACCCTGAAGTGGTGAATCCGTTCATCATGAACCCCGAGGGGGTGGCTCGCTTCTTCTCGCGCAAGGGCATGAACGATGGTCCATTCCCAACGCACTACGAAGCGTTCGACAACCCACTGGGCTACAACCCCATGTACCCCAAGAACAAGCTGGCAGTGATCAACCCTGCTGCTCGTATCTTGAAGTCCACCGAAGGCACTCAGGGCTCGCCCGAAGAGTTCCCGCACGTGGGTACGACCTATCGTTTGACCGAGCACTTCCACTACTGGACCAAGCACGTGCAGCTGAACAACATCATTCAGCCACAGCAGTTCGTGGAAATCGGTGAAGCGTTGGCCAAGGAACTGGGTATCGAAGACAACCAGATGGTGAAGGTCTCGTCCAAGCGCGGCTTCGTGAAGGCAGTTGCTGTGGTGACCAAGCGCATCAAGCCTCTGCAGATCGACGGCAAGACCATCCACCAGGTGGGCGTGCCCATCCACTGGGGCTTCTCGTCGACAGGTCGTAAGGGCTATCTGGCCAACAACCTGACTGCTTCGATTGGTGATGCCAACAGCCAAACCCCTGAATCCAAGACCTTCCTCGTGAAGGTTGAGAAGGCATAAGGAGGAATAGCTGATGTCTTCAACCATGTCTCTCGATATCAAGCGTCGCTCTGCGACGACTACCCCCTCCCCCCCCCCCCCCCCCCCCCCCCCCCAGCGCGCGCGGCGCGCACGCTGGCGAGGTGGCCAAGCTGATCGACGTCTCCAAGTGCATTGGCTGCAAGGCTTGCCAAACAGCTTGCATGGAGTGGAACGATCTGCGCGATGCCATCGGTGTGGTGGATGACGGTTATAACAACCCGACCGATCTGACCGATCAGTCGTGGACCGTCATGCGCTTTACCGAGTACGAAAACGAAGCCACAGGCAATCTGGAATGGCTGATCCGCAAGGACGGCTGTATGCACTGTGACGACCCCGGCTGCTTGAAGGCTTGCCCTTCGCCCGGAGCCATCGTTCAGTACAAGAACGGTATCGTTGACTTCCAGCAAGACCAGTGCGTGGGCTGCGGCTACTGCGTCACAGGCTGCCCATTCAACATTCCACGTATCTCCAAGAAGGACAACAAGGCGTACAAGTGCACCTTGTGTTCGGACCGCGTGGCTGTTGGCATGGAACCTGCTTGCGTCAAGACCTGCCCTACCGGTGCCATCATGTTTGGCACCAAGGAAGCCATGAAGGATCAGGCCGAGACTCGTATCGCCGACCTGAACCGCCGTGGCTATGCCAACGCTGGCCTGTACGACCCACAGGGTGTGGGCGGCACGCACGTGATGTACGTTCTGCATCATGCTGACAAGCCATCTCTCTACAAGGGCCTGCCTGACGATCCTTCGATCAGCCCCATGGTCTCTCTGTGGAAGGGCGTTGCTAAACCTTTGGCTGTTGCAGCCTTGGGCGTTGCTGCCGTTGGCAGCCTGTTCCATTACATCACCAAGGGCCCGAACGACGTGTCCAAGGAACTGGAAGATGAAATGGAACGCAAGGACGCCGAAGCTGAGAAGAAGGAGAAGAGCAAATGAAACGCAATCCCCGCGACCTCGTGCGCTATAACGCATCGGAACGCGCCAACCACTGGGTGGTAGGCATTTGCTTCATCTTGCTGGCTCTGTCTGGCTTGGCGTTCTTTCACCCCGCCTTCTTCCCGCTGACTCAGCTGTTTGGTGGCGGCCCATGGACTCGCATCCTGCACCCCTATATCGGTGTAGTGATGGCTGTGTTCTTCATCATCATGGCGTTCCGCTTCTGGCGCTTGAACGTGATTGAGGCTCGCGACATCGAGTGGCTCAAGAACGTGAACAAGATGATTGATGGTGATGACCATGACATGCCTGAACAAGGCAAGTACAACGGCGGTCAAAAGCTGTTGTTCTGGGGTCTGGTCATCGGCATGGCTCTGATCACCATCTCCGGCTTCCTGATGTGGCGCGCCTGGTGGAACCTGCCCGTGGACGTGGTCCGCTCGGCTTCCGTCATCCACGCCGTCGCAGCAGTCTGGATGATTGGCCTGATCATCATGCACGTCTATGCGGCTATTTGGACCAAGGGTACGATCCGCGCCATGCTGTATGGCACAGTGACACGTGCTTGGGCCAAGCAACACCACCGCGGCTGGTATCGCAAGATGACCGGCGACAACAAATAAGTCGCCGCAGAAGCTGCAATAGAAGTCACTTAGACGCTTGTTGATTACCGCCGGTATTGCCCAGCTGGGCGTACCGGCGGTTTCAATTCAGGGATTTATTTCATGCAAACACGCATTCTCCAACCCGGCGAAATTGAAGCACTGGACAAGACCTCCTTCCCCCGAGTGCTGCTACCACAAGTCTCCACACTGTTTGCGGAACGTGCTGCGCGTCTGCGTCAACTGGCTGACGGCAATCCCATTGCCGACTATCTGCAATTTGCAGCCAAGATTGTGGATGCACAGCATGCGGCTGCAGGCTCCGTAGAACTGCAGCCCATGGACCGCAGCAACATCGAGCGCTCGCAGCAGTTCTCCATGCCCCTGCTGCCCGCCGCCGACCACATTGACCCCGCATGGCAGCAAGTACTGAATGCCATGCTGGACACCCTGTCTGGCAGCGAAGGCCTGCCAGAGCCCCTGCAGCCTTTGCTGCAGTCGCTGCGCGACCTGAGCCAGGACGAGCGTGACACCATTGCCAAGCGCCTGCTGCAAAAAGAAGTGGCCGCGCGCCACATTGGCATGGCTCCTTTCATCATGGCTGCCCTGCAAGTCACCTACGCCAAGCGTGCTGCAGCCCTGGATGTGGAAGATGTTCCCTACACCGACCCTGCCACCATCTGCCCAGTCTGCGCCAGCGAGCCTGTCTCCAGCGTACTGCGCATTGGCGGCAAGGCCAACGGTCACCGCTATCTGCACTGCGGCACCTGCTGCACAGAGTGGCAGCTGGTACGCGTGAAGTGCTCGCACTGTGAATCCACCAAGGGCATTCACTATCAGAGCGTTGAAGGCAGCAAGGAAGTCGTGACCGCTGAAACCTGTGACGAATGCGGCACCTACCGCAAGGTCGTCAACCAGGAAAAAGACCCCATGGCCGAACCTCTGGCCGATGATCTGGCCACCCTGACGCTGGATTTGCTGATGAGCGAGAACACCCAGTTCAAGCGTGCCAGCGCCAACCCTCTGCTGTTTGTGGCTGTGGCCGAAGAACAGACAGACGCACAAAGCGCGGAACTGGTAGACCCTGCGGCAGAATAAAGGCTTCCGCATCCGCCGAAAGGCCGCGCAAGCGGCCTTTATTTTTGTTAGTACCGTTCACACCACCGTGCCAACCGCAGATCAAGGGTGGTGGGAGCGGGCCTTAGCCCCATTGCGAGTTCCACATTGAACACTGCCGCCCCCCGTCTGCCTTCGGTAGACAAACTGCTACAAACCCCCGTCTTGCAAGGCTTGCAGACTGAATTTGGCCGCTCCAGCGTGACCAATGCAGTTCGGCAAGTGCTGGATACCCTGCGTCTGCAGCTGCGTGATGGCTCGCTGCAGGCCGAGCAGGTGCAGGAAACTGTACTGACCACCGCTGTGCAGCAGCGCCTGACTGAGCGCTTTGCACCACGTCTCAAATCTGTGTTCAACCTCACGGGCACCGTGCTGCACACCAACCTGGGCCGCGCCCTGCTGCCGCAGGAAGCCGTAGATGCCGTGGTCGAAGCCCTGACCAACCCCGCCAATCTGGAATACGACCTGGAGACTGGCGGCCGTGGCGACCGTGATGATCTGGTCGAGCAGCTGATCTGCGAACTCACCGGCGCAGAAGCTGCCACCATCGTCAACAACAATGCCGCTGCTGTGCTGCTGACACTGTCTACCCTCGCACCCGGCAAGGAAGTGGTGGTCTCACGCGGTGAGCTGGTGGAAATTGGCGGTGCTTTCCGCATTCCAGACATCATGAAGCGTGCAGGCTGCCAGCTCGTGGAAGTGGGCACCACCAATCGTACGCACGCCAAGGACTATGCCGAGGCCGTCACCGAAAACACCGCCCTGCTCATGAAGGTGCACACCAGCAACTACGAGGTGGTGGGCTTTACCAAGAGCGTGTCAGATGCCGAAGTGACCGCCATGGCGCACGAGCGCGGCCTGAACATGATCGTAGATCTGGGCAGTGGCACCTTGGTCGATCTGCGCGACTGGGGCCTGCCGCATGAAGTCACCGTGCGCGAGACCGTGGAAGCAGGCGCTGATGTGGTGACCTTCTCTGGCGACAAGCTGCTGGGCGGCCCACAGGCCGGCATCATCGTCGGCCGCAAGGACTTGATCGCCAGGATCAAGAAAAACCCCATGAAGCGCGCCCTGCGCGTGGGCAAGCTCACACTGGCCGCGCTGGAGCCCACGCTGCGCCTGTACCTGCACCCCGAAAAACTGGCCGAGCGTCTGACCACGCTGCGCCTGTTCACCCGTCCCCAGGCCGATATGCAGGCGCAGGCCGAAAGCCTGGTGCCGCAACTGCAAGCGGCGCTGGGTGCAGCCTGGGTGGTAGAAACTGCCGCCATGAACAGCCAGATTGGCAGCGGCGCCCTGCCCGTAGAAAACCTGCCCAGCTGGGGCCTCAAGCTCTACCCCGCCAGCGGCAAGCAGGCGGGCCGCCAGCTCACCCAGCTGGAAGCACGGCTGCGCGCCCTGCCGCGCCCCGTCATTGGGCGACTGCATGACGATGCCCTGTGGCTGGACCTGCGCTGTCTGGAAGCGCACATGCAGCCCCAGTTTGAGCAGCAGCTCTCGCAGCTCTCAAAATAAATAGCTGCCAGCGCTTGATTTATAAGTGATTCAGATATAAATCATTCTGAAACCCTTGTTTTTTCAGCGCTAGCCGCTCTTTTTTTCATAAAAGCTACCGTGACAAGCCTGTACCGCAACCACGATGGACCGGCTTGTTTCCGCAGCGCTTGATACGCACCGCAGTCACGTGCACCGTGCATGACTGCGGTGCACAATCGGGAAGTAATTGCATGATCATTGGTACCGCCGGACATATCGACCACGGAAAGACCACCCTGGTTCGCGCGCTCACCGGGGTGGAGACCGACCGCCTCAAAGAAGAAAAAGCACGCGGCATCTCCATTGAACTGGGCTACGCCTATGTGCCGCTGCCCAATGGCGATGTCATGGGCATCATTGACGTGCCCGGCCACGAACGCTTTGTGCACACCATGGCCGCCGGTGCCGTAGGCATTGACCATGCCCTGCTGGTGGTGGCCGCGGACGACGGCGTCATGCCCCAGACGCTGGAGCACCTGGAAATCCTGCAACTGCTGGGCGTGAAAAAAGGCACGGTGGCCCTGACCAAGGTAGACCGTGTGCTGCCCGAACGCATTGCCGATGTGCGTGCAGAAATTGAAGCCATTCTGTCGGTCACTGCTCTTGCCGACAGCCCCATTTTTGAAACGGCGGCCAGCCAGCCCGAAGACCCCGGCGTTGCGCATCTGCGCGCCCACCTGGAAGTGCAGGCGCAGATGATGCACGCCCGCCCGCAGGATGGCCTGTTTCGTCTGGCCGTAGACCGCGTCTTTACCCTGCCCGGTCAGGGTACGGTGGTCACAGGCACGGTGTTCAACGGCAAAGTCGCTGTGGGAGACGTGCTGCACCACTCCAGCAGCGGCAAAGAAGTGCGCGTTCGCAGCATTCACGCCCAGAACCAGGCCGCAGAGGCAGGCGTTGCAGGTCAGCGCTGCGCACTCAACCTTGCAGGCATTGCCAAGGAAGACATCATCCGCGGCGACTGGATTGCCGACGCCCGCGTGCTGCAGGCCACCGACCGCATCGACATCCGCATGCACCTGCTGGCCGAAGCCCCCCGCATGCAGCAGTGGACCACGGTGCACGTACACATCGGCACCCAGCGCTGCACGGCCCACATTGCCCTGCTGCAGGACGAGCCCATAGAACCCGGCACAGAAGCCGTCGTCCAGCTGGTGCTGGATGAGCCCGTCTTCGCCATCCCCGGGGACCGCCTGATTCTGCGTAACGCCCAGGCCACCCGCACCATTGCCGGCGGCATGGTGCTGGACCCTTACGCCCCCGCACGCAAGCGCCGCAGCGCGGAACGCTTTGCCTACCTGCAGGCGCTGGAGCAGCTGATTGCCACCGGCAGCCCCGAAGCGCTGATTACCCACTCCAGCTACGGCGTCAGCCTCTCGCAGCTGCGCCGCCTCAGCGGCCATGCGCTCGATGCCCTGCAGCTGCCTGGCGTGCAGCGCATCGGCCAGACCGACGAAGATGCCATCCTGATCGACGCTGCACGCTGGAAGCAGCTGCAGCAGCAGGTGATAGACACCATCACCCATTTCCACGAGAAATACCCGGACGAGCCCGGCATCAACGCCGCACGCCTGCGCCGCATGGCCTGGCCCGGCCTGATCCACGCACAGCACGACAAACTCTGGCGCGCACTGATTGATCAACTGCTGGCTGAAAAGCACCTGTCCAGCAGCGGTGCCTGGCTGCACCTGCCCGGCCACAGCGTGCAGCTGACTGCCAATGAGCAGACGCTGGCCGAGCAATTGCTGCCCAAGCTGCAGGAAGGCCGCTTTGACCCACCCTGGGTACGCGACCTGGCCAATGACACCGGCACCAGCGAAGAACTGGTGCGCCAGCTGCTGCGCAAGCTCGCACGCCAGGGCCAACTGTTCCAGGTGGTCAAGGACTTGTTCTACACCGCCGCCAACATGGACGAGCTGGCACGCATCATCAAGACGCTGGCCGATGCCACGCCCAACGGCGAAGTCATGGCCCGCGAATTCCGCGACGCCACCGGCCTGGGCCGCAAGCGCGCCATCCAGATCATCGAATGCTTTGACCGCCTCGGCTATACCCGCCGCGTGCGGGACGCACACATCCTGCGCCCCGATGCCCAATGGCATAGCCACAAGGCCTGAGCATAAAATTGCCCGTGTTCGCGCATGTATCTTGCGCAACGCGCTACAATTTGCGCCTCTTCTTTGGAAGGCAATCGTGCCCGGTGGTGCGGCCAGGCTTCAAACTTGGTGGAGGGTGTTAGCCACTCTCGGGTTGGTTCGACTCCAGCTGCTTTCCGCCAAATTCAAAAGCCTTGGCTCCGTGTGGAGCCGAGGCTTTTTTCATTGTTAACTCATGACTAAAACTGAGTTGCAGACCGAATTGACCACGCGTTTCTTTGAAGTTACTTGAACCTCTTTGATAAGAAATATTGCCCCATGCACTCAGACTTTCAGTACTGGAAGGCATTACGACCCAGCAGTCACTGGATCGCATCGCCGAACTGGTCGCACAGTGGCGACAGACACACCAGACCGGTTCAGCACACTAAGCAATCGTGACAGGTAACGCTTTGATGACCATAGCTGCTGACCGCGCCCTGGTATGGATACGCAGAGACCTGCGCTGCAACGATCACGCTGCGCTCTACTACGCACTGCGCCGTTTCAAGCAGGTGTACTGCGCTTTTGTGTTTGATACCGACATCCTGCATGCGCTACCCAGCAAACAGGACCGACGCGTGGAATTCATCCATGCCAGCGTCGTGCAGCTGCATGAGCAACTCCGAGCGCTCGGTGAGCAAAGCGGCGTGCAGGGAGCCGGCCTGATCGTGCGCCATGGGCCAGCCTCCCAGTGCATTGTCCAGCTCGCCAGCGAACTGGGCGTACAGGAAGTTCTGACCAACCGCGACTACGAGCCTCAGGCCATGGCGCGCGACCAGCAGGTGCAGCAGGCACTGCAACAACTGGGCATTGCCTTTAGTGATTACAAAGACCAGGTGCTGCTGGACAGGAACGAAGTCCTTACACAGCAAGGCAAGCCCTATAGCGTTTTCACCCCGTACAAGCGCGCCTGGCTTCAAAAACTCGATGCATTCCAGCTCACACCCTACCCCGTAGAGCGCCACGCCCACCATCTGGCAACATTGCCAGCACAAAATCTGCTGCCGACACTGGAAGAACTTGGTTTTGTCCGCACCAACTTGCACACACTGCCCCTGCCTATTGGCATGCAAGGCGCCCAGCAATTACTACAGGACTTTCTGAGCCGCATGCACCTCTACCATGAAGCCAGAGACTATCCAGGCCGCAAAGGGGTGTCATACCTGTCCGTGCATTTGCGCTTTGGCACGATTTCCATCCGCCAAATCGCTCAACTGGCCCATGAACGTGCAGCACAAGGTGACGAAGGCGCACAGACCTGGCTGTCTGAACTGGCCTGGCGTGACTTTTATTTCATGATTCTGTGGCATCACCCCCATGTGGTGACGCAATCTTTCCGCCCTGAATATGACGGCGTGCAGTGGGATGAAGCCCCTGCACTGTGGCAAGCCTGGTGCGAAGGCCGCACCGGCTACCCGCTGGTGGACGCCGCCATGCGCCAGCTGCTGCAGACCGGCTACATGCACAACCGCCTGCGCATGGTCGTTGCCAGCTTTTTGACCAAGGACCTGGGCATTGACTGGCGCCGTGGTGAGCAGTTTTTTGCACAGCATCTGAACGACTACGACCTCGCTGCCAACAACGGTGGCTGGCAATGGGCGGCCTCCACAGGCTGCGATGCCCAGCCCTGGTTTCGCATCTTCAACCCCATTACCCAGTCACAGCGGTTTGACCCAGACGGTCGTTTTATCCGGCGCTATGTGCCAGAGCTGGCCAGATTGCCAGACAAACACATCCACTTCCCGGCCAGCATGCAGCCACAGCAATTGCAAGCCTGCGGCGTGCAGTTAGGCAAGGACTACCCACAGCCCATCGTAGACCACGCTTCGGCGCGCCAGAGAACACTGATGCGCTTTCATTTTCTCAGCCAATCAGACAGCTGATGCAGCCATCACACCTTGGCCATGGAGAGAAGCACTTCTCCTGCAGCGCTGCATGAACGAGCTTTGTAGGATGACGCTTCCGCACACCACCACCCTCACACCATGGATGCATTACTGACTCACGGAACGGCATGGATCGTCAGCCTGAGCCTTGCGCTACTGCTTACCGGCTTGGTAGCAGGCACGCTGGCAGGCCTGCTTGGTATTGGCGGTGGGATTGTGATTGTTCCCATGCTGTATTTCCTGTTTCACCTGCTGCAGGTAGACCCAGCCGTGCTGATGCATGTGGTGATTGGCACATCCCTGGCTACCATCATCCCTACCTCCGTGATGAGCAGCCGGGCACACAACAAGCGCGGCAATCTCGATAAAGCACTGGCCATGCAGCTGCTGCCTGGTGTCTTGCTGGGTGTCTTGCTCGGTGCGCTGACCAGCCGCTATCTGGCAGGTACATGGCTGACTGTCATTTTTGCCAGCATGGCCTTGTTGATCGCCATCAAGATGGGCATCAACTTTCAGGCCGCACCGCTTGGCCAGCATATGCCTGCACGCATAGGCAGCACTGCATTTGGCACCTTGATTGGTGGTGTTTCCACCCTGATTGGCGTCGGTGGCGGCACTTTGAGCGTACCTATTCTGTCCAGCTTCGGTGTTCCCATGCGCACTGCCGTGGGCACCAGCGCCTTGATTGGCTGCTTTATCAGTATTCCGGGCACGCTGGCTTTCATCATCAATGGCTGGCACCAGAGCCAGCTGCCGCCCTGGAGTCTGGGCTATGTCAATGTGCTGTGCTTTGCACTCATTGTGCCAACCAGCATGCTCAGCACCTCCTGGGGTGCTGCCCTTGCAAGCCGCATCAACAACCAGCACCTGCAAAAGGTATTTGCCTTGTTCTTGCTGATCACGGCTGCGCATATGTTCTACGGATTGCTGCAACAGCACACCTGAGCGCTACCACCTCAAGCCCCTGCTGCTCAAGCACCAGCAGCACCACATTACGCCGACCGCCTCAGTCTGCATGCACTGCTTGGCCGTGGAATTCACTTTGCTTTGCAAAGTGAGAAACAATGCGCGCTTCGTGCTCTCATTTTTGGAATCATGTCACTGCACATTTCCCACGCCGAGTTTCTTGACTATCAGGCCTTTGTCTATGAACACACAGGCATCAGCATGCACGAAGGCAAGAAAGCCCTGATTTGCGGACGCCTGAGCAAACGCCTGCAGTATCACCAGATCAATTCCTATGCGGAATACTTTGCGCTTATTCAAAGCCCCCAAGGCGCATCAGAGCGACAGATCTGCATCGATCTGCTCACCACCAATGAGACCTATTTTTTCCGTGAGCCCAAGCACTTTGAATGGCTGGCTCAGTACGTGCAGCAATTGCCACCAGGCGAACAGCCCCTGCGCGTATGGAGTGCAGCCAGCTCCAGCGGGGAAGAGGCATACAGCATTGCCATGACACTGGCTGAGCATTGCAAGCAACCCTGGCGGGTACTGGGCTCTGACATCAGCACCCGCGTGCTGGAGCGCGCCTGGACGGGCCACTATCACCTGGAGCGCGCCAGAAATATTTCCCCTGCCTACCTCAAGAAATACTGCCTGCGCGACACCGGCAGCCGTATCTGACCTTCATGCTCGGCAACGATGCCTATGCCATTGGCATTCTGTCGATCAAGGAAATCATCGAGTACATCACGATGACCGAGGTGCCTCTGATGCCTGCCTGTGTGCGCGGCGTGATCAATCTGCGCGGCGCTGTCGTACCCGTCATGGACTTGCAGGTACGCTTTGGCCAGACACCCAGCCCGGTCACCAAGCGCACCTGTATCGTCATTGTGGAAGTACTGGGCCCCGAAGGGCAGCAGGTCATGGGCGTAGTGGTCGATGCCGTCAATGAAGTGCTGGATATTGATGCCAGCGACATTGAGCCGCCACCAGCCTTTGGAACCCGCATTCGTACGGACTTCATCTCCGGCATGGGTAAGGTACGCGGCAAATTTGTGATCTTGCTCAATGTGAATCGCGTGCTGGACCTGGACGATCTGCAGGCCATGTCCGAAGCGCTGTCCGTAGCCAGCGACATGGCGTAATCGCTGCGCCCTGAGAGCCCTAGGGTTCTCAAGGTAGCCATCCAGATAGCAGTCCTCCAAGATGGGGCCAGGAGGACTGCTATGACCTGGATGAATTACGTCACTCAGATTCAATTTGACTTTGGCGCTGTGCGCCTGCTTCCCCAGGAATGCCAGCGGCTTGGCATTCACCGGCCACTGATCGTGACAGACGCTGGCGTCAAGGCGGCAGGCGTGCTGCAAAAGGCGCTGGACACACTCACGGACCTGCCTGTTACCGTGTTTGATGCCACCCCATCCAACCCCACAGAAACTGCCGTGCGCACGGCTGCCCAGCTGTACCAGCAGCATCAGTGTGATGGACTGATTGCCGTGGGTGGCGGCAGTGCCATCGACTGCGCCAAGGGCGTTGCGATTGCCGTGACCCACCCAGGCCCACTCAAGCACTACGCAACCATTGAAGGTGGCTCTCCACGCATCACCGAAGCGGTAGCCCCCATCATCGCCGTCCCGACCACCAGCGGCACAGGCAGCGAAGTGGCGCGCGGCGCCATCATCATCGTGGATGACCAGCGCAAGCTCGGGTTTCACTCCTGGCATCTGGTGCCCAAGGTCGCCATCTGCGATCCTGAACTCACCTATGGCCTGCCCCCGCTGCTGACCGCAGCAACGAGCATGGACGCCATCGCGCACTGCATGGAAACCTTTATGTCCGCCGCCTTCAACCCTCCAGCTGACGGCATTGCCCTGGATGGCCTGACACGTGGCTGGGCACATATTGAACGCGCCACACGCAATGGCAAAGACGCTGAAGCCCGCAGACAACTCATGAGTGCCAGCATGCAAGGTGCGCTGGCTTTTCAGAAAGGGCTGGGCTGTGTACACAGTCTGAGCCATAGTCTGGGTGGGCACGCCCCACACCTGCACCACGGCACGCTGAATGCCATTTTTCTGCCTGCTGTCGTGCATTTTAATGCCGATGCCGAACCCGTGCAGCGTGAGCAGCGTCTCGAAAAAATGGCCCACGCCATGGGACTGCGCAGCGCCAGTGACATACCAGATGCCATTCGCGACATGAATGCACGACTGGGCCTGCCCCAAGGCCTGTCAACGCTGGGCGTACAGCCCGAAAGTTTCCAGGCGGTGATTGATGGCGCACTCAAAGACCACTGCCATGGCACCAATCCACGACTGGCAACGGCCGAAGACTACGAATCCATGCTGCTGCAGTCCATGTGAACACACCCTAACCCAAAGGCATTTCCGCACGCTTGAGGGTGCGCAGCACAAACATGGACTGGCTGTGCTGAATGCCTTTGATCTTGTAGAGCTTCTCACGCAGCAGGCGTTCGTAGTCGCGCGTGTCCTTGACCATGACGCGCAGCAGATAGTCGTAGGTGCCAGAGACCAGGTGTGCCTCCACCACCTCGGGAATGGTCGCCAGCTGCTCGCCAAACTTTTCCAGCGTGTTGTCGCTGTGGCTGTTGAGCGTGACCATGAGCAGCACCGTGTCGTTCAAGCCCAGCGCCTGGGGATTGAGGCGCACGGTATAGCCTTCGATCACGCCTTCGTCTTCCATGCGCTTGATGCGTGTCCAGCACGGCGATGGGCTCAACCCCACTTCCTGGCCAATCTCCTGCAAGCTGGCACGTGCATTACGCTGCAAAGCAGCGAGAATTTTTCGATCTGTTTTATCCATGCAGCAAATTTTGCTGCATATCCATATTTCAAAAAATATTTTTCTAAAAAACTTCAAGTTTCATAGCGCAGCAGCAGCATTTTTTGCGGCGCAACATGCACACTTACAGCCATGGAAGCAGCGCCTACCGGAGTTGTTGAAAGCCATTTCATCGCCACGGCCGATTACCGTCAGCCCGCAGCCATGTGACCCCAGCCATCGCAAGCTTTATGCAAAAAGGCCGATCTGCCATACCCCCTGCAGATCGGCCTTTTTGTTTGCAACCGGCTACAACGTGCTTGATGCTTCGTTGCCAAGTCTTGGCTCAAACGCCCATCTTCGATGGGCTGTCCGCTGTACACGGTTGTGCTATGAATTGCTGTTGGAAACGACAGCAACCGTCTCCTGCCCGCCCAGCGTCTTCCAGAGCGTGACACGGTTGATCTGCTCTGCCAGTCGCAGCGCAATCAAGTTTTGCTGGGCCGCATACAGGCTGCGCTGGGCGTCAAGCACGGTCAGGTAGTCATCCACACCTGCCTGAAAGCGTGCTTCCGACAGCTCAAACGCTTTTTGTGTGGCTTGCACCATGCCGTACTGGGCCCCCAGGCGGGCGCCCCACTGTGCGCGGTCAGCCAGTGCATCGGCCACTTCCTTGAAAGCGGTTTGCACGGCTTTTTCGTACTGCGCCAGCGCAATGCGCTCATTGGCCTTGGCAACTTCTACCCCTGCGCGCAGGCGACCACCATCAAAGATAGGCAGCTTGATCTGCGGCATAAAGCTCCAGGTGCCAGTGCCACTGCCAAAGAGTTGATCCAGTTCACGACTGCCAGAGCCCACACTGCCTGTCAGAGAGATGCTGGGGAACAGCGCTGCCCGCGCCGCGCCGATATTGGCATTCATGGCACGCAGGTTGTGCTCTGCAGCTTGTACATCCGGGCGCTGCAGCAGCACGCTGGATGGCAGATTTTCCGGCACAGACAGCAGGCCCAGATTGCTGGACGTATCCACCATCAGCGTCTGAGCTTCAGGCAGCAGCTCGGCAGGCACACTGCCGCCGACCAGCAACTCCAGCGCATTGCGGCTGCGCTGCACCTGAGAGGTATAGGCCGCCACATCGCCGCGTGCAGTCTCGACAGTCGATAAATTTTGCGCCAGCACCAGCCCGGAAGTGGCGCCCAGCTCATACATCCGCCTGGTCAGTTCATAGGCTTTTTCGCGGCTCTCCAGTGTGCTTTTGGCCAGCGCCAGACGTGCCAGATCAGCCGCCAGATTCAGCCAGGCATTGCTCACCTCGGCAATCAGCCCAATCTGTACATTGCGCTGGTTGGCCTCAGACTGCAAAAAGGCCTGCAAACCTGCTTCACTCAGGTTGCGAATACGGCCCCAGAAATCAATCTCATAGCTGGCAAAGCCCAGCTGTGCGGTGAACTGCTCGCTCACCGTGGATTGACCGTTGCTCAAGTCCGCACTGTTGCGGCTGCGCGTACCTTGCGCCTGTGCGGTAACGCTGGGCAGCAGATCCGCACGCGTAATGCCGTACTGGGCACGCGCCTTCTCCATATTGGCCACGGCCACGCGCAGGTCGCGGTTATGACTCAATGCCAGCGCCACCACCTGTCGCAGCTGTGGGTTAGCCACCCAGTTCAGCGCCTTGGCGGTGTCAAGCGCACTTTCGCTGGCCTCTATGCTGCGAGCAGCACCGGCAGCGATGCTGTCTGGCACAGCCAGTGCAGGCTGCTCATACTTGGGTGCAAGGTTACAGGCAGACAGCCATACAGCTGCCAAGGCAGCGGCCACCACGGGCCGCAGTGTCATTGTCTTCATCATGCGGCTTTTTCCTGTGTGTTGGCGGGAGTGTCATCGTTGCGCGAACGGCTCTTGAACCAGCTGCGAATCAGCAGGAAGAACACGGGCACCATGAACAGGCCCAGCACGGTAGAAGCCACCGTACCACCCAGCACTGCGGTGCCGATGGAATTGCGGCCACCCGCTCCAGCACCCGTACCCAGTGCCAGCGGAATCACACCGAAGCCAAAAGCCAGCGAAGTCATCAGGATAGGACGCAGACGCATGCGCACGGCTTCCACCGTCGCATCAAACAGGTTTTTGCCTTGCTCCTGCAGCTGCACGGCAAACTCCACGATCAGGATGGCGTTCTTGGACGCCAGGCCCACCGTGGTCAGCAAGCCCACCTGAAAGTACACATCGTTGGTCAAGCCACGCGTGTAGGTCGCCAGCAGCGCCCCGACGACACCCAGCGGCACGGCCAGCATGACGGACAGCGGCACGGTCCAGCTTTCGTACAGTGCGGCAAGGCACAGGAATACAAACAGAATCGAGATGGCATACAGCAGCGGAGCCTGTGCACCCGACTGACGCTCCTGCAGCGAAGCACCCGTCCACTCATAGCCAATGCCAGGAGGCATGTCCTTAAGAATGTCTTCCACGATCTGCATGGCCACACCTGAGCTCACCCCCGGCGCTGCATTGCCCACGATTTCAAAGGCTGGAGAGCCGTTGTAGCGCAGCAGCTGCGGAGAGCCATAGGCCCAGTACGTGGTCGAGAAAGCGCTGAAAGGCACCATCTCGCCGTTCTTGTTGCGCACCGTCCATTTCGCAATATCTTGCGGCAGCATGCGGTGTGGCGCATCACCCTGAATGTAGACCCGCTTGACGCGGCCGTTGTTCAGGAAGTCGTTCACATAGGTACCACCCATGGCGCTGGAGAGCACGCTGTTGATGTCGCTGTATGACAGGTTCAGCGCTGCGGCCTTACGGTCATCAATATCCAGGCGCAGCTCTGTGGCGTCGTCCAGATTGGTGGTGCGCACACTGGCCAGCTCCGGATGCTTGCGCGCTTCGGCGAGGAACTGGTCTTTGGCTGCCAGCAAAGCATCATGACCCAGGCCATTCAAGTCCTTGAGCATGAAGTTAAAACCAGCGTTGGAGCCCAGACCGCGCACGGCAGGCGGCAGCATCACAAAAATGCGTGCGTCACGAATCTGGGCAGACAGCTCCTGTGTGGCACGGTGTGCAAAAGCACCTGCGCCCTGCGACTCCAGGGGACGCTGATCCCAGGGCTTCAGGCGTACAAAGCCGCGTGCCGAGCTCTGGTCACCGCTCAGACCAGAAACCTGGTTAAAGCTCACCACATCAGGCTGCGCAGCAAAGTATTCACGCACCTGATCCAGCACTTCCTGCAAACGGGCATCGGCTGCGCCAGCAGGCAGATTCACGTTCACATACACAAAGCCTTGGTCTTCATCGGGCAGGAAGGACGTGGGCAATCGACTCATCAACAGCCACACGGCCGCCAGAATCACCAGAAAAATCAGCATCATGCGCTTGGCTCGGCGCAGCGACCAGGCCACAGCGTTCTGGTAGCGAACGGCGGTCGCATCAAAGTGGTGGTTGAACCAGCGGAAGAACCTGTCATTGATGCCCAGCAGACCACGGCGCACCATCTTCTCACCACCATGATTGGAAGGTGCTTTGAGAATGGTGGCGCACAGTGCAGGCGTGAGCGTCAGCGCTACAAACACTGAGAAAGCCATGGCAGCCACGATGGTGATGGAGAACTGACGGTAAATCACACCGGTGGAGCCGCCGAAAAAGGCCATGGGCACGAATACGGCAGACAGTGTCACACCGATACCAATCAGCGCTGAGGTGATCTCCCGCATGGACTGGCGTGTTGCTTCCTTGGGTGACAAGCCGGTTTCGTGCATCACCCGCTCAACGTTTTCCACCACCACAATGGCGTCATCCACCAGCAGGCCAATGGCCAGCACCATGGCAAACATGGTCAGCGTGTTGATGGAATAGCCCGCAGCAGCCAGCACGCCGAAGGTGCCCAGCAGCACCACAGGCACGGCAATCGCAGGAATCAGCGTGGCACGGAAGTTCTGCAGGAAGATGAACATCACGATCACCACCAGCACCATGGCTTCCACCAGCGCCTTGACCACCTCCTGAATCGATGCACGCACAAAGGGCGTGGAGTCCGAACTCACAAAGTAATCAATCTCATTGGGGAAGAACGGCTTGAGCTCGGCCAGTTTGGCAGATACCGCATCGGCCACATCCATGGCGTTAGCACCGTCAGCCAGCACAATACCCAGGCCTGCACCTGCCATGCCATTGAGCTTGGCTTTGACGGTCAGGTTGTCCGGGCCCAGCTCCACACGCGCCACGTCCTTGATGGTCACCACCGAGCCATCGGGTGAAGCCTTGAGCACCACATCTTCAAACTGCTCCACCGTCTGCAGCTTGGTACGTGCGGTAATGGTGGCATTGAGCTGTTGCCCCTCGACAGCAGGCAGTGCACCCAGCTGGCCGGCAGAAACCTGTGCATTCTGGGCATTGAGCGCCGAGATCAGGTCCGCAGGCATCAGCCCGTACTTTTGCATCAGTGCCGGATCCATCCAGATACGCATGGCGTAACTGGTGCCAAACACATTCACATCACCCACGCCATCAATGCGGCCAATGATGTCCACGATAGTGGAGTTCAGATAGTCACCAATATCCACCTGCGTCATCGCAGGGTCAGTGGAATAGAAGCTGTAGGTGACCAGAAAGTCCTGGCCGCCCTTGTTGACGAATACACCACGGCTCTTGACCGCATCTGGCAGCCGGTTCATGGCCGCCTGCAGCTTGTTCTGCACCTGCACCTGGGCCACGTCAATGTCCGTGCCTGGCGCAAAGGTCAGTGTGGTGCGCGAGCGGCCAGAAGCATCCGACGTAGAGCTCATATAGAGCATGTTGTCGATGCCCTTGAGTTGCTGCTCAATGATCTGGGTGACGGAGTTCTCCACCGTCTCAGCCGAGGCCCCCGTGTACTGCGCCGTGATGGTCACGCGTGGCGGGGCAATATCCGGGTATTGCTCCAGCGGCAAGGTAAAGATGGAAAGCGTCCCCGCCAGCATGATGACGATGGCGATCACCCAGGCAAAAATGGGGCGATTGATAAAAAACTGTGCCATAAACTGCAGCCCTTTGTGTCGTGCTTACTTGGGCTGCGCTGCGGCACGCAGGGCAGCAGCCGCGGCTTGCGGATCTACCGGCTTGGCACCGGACTTGGCATTCGGATCCACTTCTACCACCTTGACCGTATCACCAGGTTTGATGCGCTGGAACCCGTCCACAATCACACGCTCACCCGCCTGCAAGCCCTTGTCCAGCAGCCAGTTCGTACCAATGGTGCGCCCCAGCTCCACGGCGCGGCGCTCAACATTGCCATCCGCATTGACAACCATGACATGGGCACGGCCCGTCAAATCGCGCGTCACCGAACGCTGCGGCACCAGAATGGCTTCAGGAGCCAGTCCCGTAGGCAGCTGCGCCTGCACAAACATGCCGGGCAGGAGCACCCCATCAGGGTTGGGCACCACAGCACGCAAGGTCACGGTGCCCATGGTGGCATTGACGATCTGCCCCGAAAAGGCAAGCTTGCCCTCATGGTCATAAGTACTGCCGTCTTCGAGCTGGATACGGACGGGTATCTGATCCCCATCGACCTTCTGGTAGCGCCCTGACGCCCAGTCATTGCGCAACTGCAGCAAATCGGCCGTGGACTGGGTGAAGTCCACATACATGGGGTCCATCTGCACGATTTCCGTCAACGGTGTGGTCTGGTTGGCAGTCACCAGCGCACCGGGGGTCACGTTGGAGATGCTGATGCGCCCGGAAATGGGTGCTTCAATGCGGCTGTAGCGCAGATTGATACGTGCATTGTCCAGCGCGGCTTTGGCCACGGCCACATCTGCTCGAGCCTGTTTGGCTGCTGCTTCGCTCTGCTCAAACGCCTGCTCACTGATGGCCTTGATCTTGACCAGCTCTGCATTGCGGCGTGCCGTGGCTTCTGCCGTCTGCAAATTGGCTTGCGCCTTGGCCAGCGCTGCTTCCGCGCTGGTTTCGGCAGCCTTCAGGCTGGCAGCATCGAGCTGGTACAGGGGCTGCCCCTGCTTGACCATGGCACCTTCGGTGAACAGACGCTTTTGCACAATCCCGCTGACCTGGGGCCGCACTTCCGCACTCAGAAAGGCTGCGGTACGACCAGGCAAGGTGGTATCGAGCTGCTGGCTTTGCTTTTGCAGTATGACCACGCCTACTTCTGGTGCAGCAGCCTGTATCTGCCCTGCTGCTGGGGCATCAGATTCTTGGGCACAGCCCGTGAGCATAGCTACGGCCAGCATGACTGCGGCCATACCTCCGGTTTTTAAACGCTGCTGATGCGGAACAACAAAGCTGCTGGGCAAGCGGTTTCTGGCAGGAGGGCTGGCATGTGCTGAGGTCATGAGAACTTGTTATTGGATGGCAAAACTGACACATTCTCACGCCGTAATGTTGCGTTTCTGTAAAGCCATTCAAGCAAGCCGTAATTCTTGCCATGCTTTCGCAGAAAACGCTCGTCAAAGAAAGCTGCAACGCGAGAAAAAACTGCCTAAAGGATGGGCTGTGCACCAGAAAAGTTCCCACTGGTAAGCAATTTACATACCCAGCCCTGCCGGGCAGTTCTGTCAGTCTCAAACCGCCTGACGCAGCATCTGGCGCATCTGCTCACCCAGCTCCGGGCGGCTGGCAAAGGCATCGGTAGGATTGCGCAGCTCCAGGAGATCTTCCATGCGCATTTGCACGCCGTCCAGGGCATGGGGGTGGCTAAAGATATAGAACTGGTTATCAGCCATGGCGGCAAACACCTTGCTGGCAATGTCCTTGGCTGAGACCTTGCCCGAGCTGACCGCCTTTTGCATCATGCTGCGCGCCAGCTGCTGACTGGGCGTCAGCGTGGCTGCATCGGGTGCATCAGGCCGGTTGCGCTCGCTGTTGGCTATGCCCGTAGGCACGAAATAAGGACACAGCACACTGCAGTGCACTTGGTCAGTGACCAGCCGCAAATCCTGATACAGGGTTTCGGTCAAGCTCACCACCGCATGCTTGCTGACGTTATAGACCCCCATATTGGGCGGCGACACCAGCCCCGCCATGCTGGCGGTGTTCACCATATGCCCCTGCCAATCCGGGTCCTTGCGCGCAGCCTCCAGCATCATGGGCATAAACAGGCGGACCCCGTGAATCACGCCCCACAGGTTCACTCCCAGCACCCATTCCCAGTCACGCACAGACTGCTCCCACAGCAAACCGCCTGCGCCCCCCACACCCGCATTGTTAAAGACGAAATGCGGTGCACCCAACGTGCTTTGCACCTGGCTGGCCAGCGCCTGCATGGCGGCGGCATCGCTCACATCAACCTGACACGCCATGACCTCGGGGGCCCCCAGCGCGCGCGCCTCGGCCTCCGCACTGGCCAAGGCTTGCGCCTCTACATCCACCAATACCAGCTGCATGCCTGCGCTAGCCGCAATGCGCATGCACTCCAGACCAAAGCCAGAACCTGCACCGGTCAGCACAGCGGTTTTACCTGACAAGCCATTCAACATCGGTGTCTCACTATCGTTATGTACTGGAATACGACCACAGCAAGACTGCTTCAAGCCTTGCTGCATTGAAAGCGTGAACAGGTCTAGATCAGCTGAACCAGCTGCTTGCCAAAGTTCTTGCCCTTGAGCATGCCCAGAAATGCCTCGGGGGCGTTTTCCAGCCCCTGCGCGATGCTCTCGCGGGGACGCAACTGCCCCTGTGCGACCAGGGTTGCCAGCTCCTGCAGGGCCTGGGGCCAGACCTCCATGTGCTCGCTGACGATAAAGCCTTCGATCTTCACGCGGTTGATGAGGATGAGGGCAGGGTTCTGCAAAGGCAGTGGCGCGCCGTCATAGCCTGCGATCATGCCGCACAGCGCCACCCGCGCAAACGCATTGGCACGCAGCAGCACCGCGTCCAGCAGATAGCCCCCCACATTCTCAAAGTAGCCATCAATCCCATTCGGGCAGGCCTGCTTGAGTGCCTGCGACATGGCTTTGAGGTCGCTGTGGGCACGGTAGTCAATACAGGCATCAAAACCCAGTTCATTGACCGCATAGGCGCATTTTTCCGGGCCACCTGCAATACCCACAACACGGCAGCCGCGTGCCTTGGCCAGTGCACCAAAGGCACTGCCCACCGCGCCTGTCGCTGCACTGACCACCACCGTTTCTCCGGGCTTGGGGTTGATGATCTTGACCAGCCCATACCACGCCGTCACGCCGGGCATGCCAACGGCTCCCAGGTAGTAAGACAGTGGCACGTGCGTGGTATCCACCTTGCGCAGCATGCCAGGGGCGTTGCCATCCACCACGCTGTACAGCTGCCAGCCGCCCATACCGACGACCTTGTCCCCTGGCTGGAACTTGGCATGGCGGCTTTCCACCACCTCACCCACCGTACCGCCGAGCATGACTTCGCCCAGCGGCTGGGGCGCGGCATAGCTCTTGCCGTCATTCATGCGGCCACGCATATAGGGGTCCAGACTCAGGTAATGGTGACGCACCAGCACCTGGCCTTCCTGCAAGGCAGGAGTTTCCGTTTCCACCAGCTTGAAGTTGCTGACAGCAGCTTCGCCCTCAGGACGGTTGTCCAGCAGAATCTGTTGATTGCGCGGCATGTATATCTCCTTTATTTATAGCTATAAACGCTTGCTACATAAGCGCTAGAGGCCAATTTCACTCATAAAGCAGAACAGCCTGTGCTGTCCTGCCTGTCAGTCTGTGGCAATCACGGTCTGCGCCACCCCACCCTTTTGACCGGGCTTGACGGTGCGCGGCATGTACTTGAAGGTGCCCGTGGCATGGGTGCACAGGCGGCCTTCGCTGTCATAGACCTTGCCCTCGCAATAGGCCATGGTCTTGGTGCGATGCAGCACCCATCCCTTGGCGACCAGAGGCCCGCGCGCTGCCTGCATGAAGCTGGTCTTCATCTCGATGGTCACGCAGCCAAAGTCATCACTTTCCAGGCTGCGTGCAGCCACGGCCATGGTCACATCCAGCAGCGTCATGCTGGCGCCGCCGTGTGTCACATCAAAAGTGTTCAGATGCTCAGGCCTGGCGGTGTAGTGCAACTCCGACTCACCGTTTTCCATCTTGTGCAAAGTGAATCCCAGGTGGTCCACAAAGGGGATGGGATGTACGCCAAAACTCAACATATCGTGTCTCCGTATACATGCTTGCTGCAATGGGCTGCAAGCATAGCGGCGAGAACACCAAGCCACGCTGAAAAGCTGTCACTTTGGAGTAATGGCGACAATTCCATACGCGCAGGCCTGACTGCGCTTAGCCCAGAATGGCACTCACGCCACCGTCCACCGCCATCCATTGCCCGGTGATGTGCTTGCCTGCATCGCTGGCCAGCAGCACAGTCAGGCCCTTGAGATCTTCGCTGTCTCCCAGGCGGCGCAGCGGCGCGCGGCCTGCCATCTTTTCTTCGCCCATGGTGTCAATCAGCACCTCAGCCATCTTGGTGCGGAAAAAACCGGGGCAGATGGCGTTGACCGTAATACCATGTGGCCCCCACTCAGCCGCCAGCGCGCGCGTGAAATTCAGCACGGCACCCTTGGAGGTGTTGTAGGCAATGGTTTTCATCTCAGTGGGGTTACCGCCCAACCCTGCAATCGAAGCCAGATTGATGATGCGCCCTCCGCGCTCGAGCATGCCCGCCTTGGCCACCGCCTGACTCAGCAAAAAGTAACCACGGACATTGAGGTTCATCACCTTGTCCCAGGCGGAGACTGGGTGGTCTTGCGCAGGCGCGCCCCAGCTGGCTCCCGCGTTGTTGACCAGGATGTCAATGTGGCCCAGCTTTTCGGTGGCCTCTGCCACCAGCCGCTGAATGTCGGCCTCATTGGCGCAGTCCGCCGCAATCCACTGTGCGTCAATCCCTTGCGCCTGCAGCTCCTGGGCAGCAGCTTCCAGGTCATGGGCTTTGCGCGAAGTCAGCACCAGCCGCGCTCCGGCCTCTCCCAGCGCCTGCGCCATCTGCCATCCCAGGCCGCGGGAACCTCCCGTTACCAGGGCCGTTTTGCCTTTCAAGTCAAACAGTTGTTGCACGGTGCGTGTCATGTATGGCGTCTCCTGCTCAATGTGTTGCTATGCCAGTCCATTGTGCGGTGCACACGGCACAGCCCCTGTCGCCAGCGCGAAGCCTGAAGCTCAGGAAAGCCCTGATACGCAGCACCGCCATCAGCCTCTTGCATGACATGCAAAATTAACTGTATATTTACACAATACTGTTGATTTATACATACCTCATGTTTGCAACTGAATTGACCGAAGCCTCCGCAGCTTTCACCGTTTCCCTGCGCGACTACCCCGGCCTGCCCGAGCAGGAACGCCAACGCGCTGAAACCCGCTACGCACGCACGCTGGCGCGCCAGCTGGGCGGTGAAGCACAGGTCATAGAAACACTTCGATTGCTGGAGCGCCTGGAAGATGCCCCACCTGAAGAGATCACCGAAGAAGCCAAGGCTGCCTACCAGCGCTGGATGAAAGCCGCACGCGCCGCCGCCGAAATGGGCATGCAAGGACTGGGCGGCGAGGAAGGCTGCTACTTCGAAGTCCGCACGCATTGATCGTAAAAACCGTAGCTATCAGCGCTTGCTGCATAAGCCCTGAAGCCTTAAAAGACCAAAAACTCAAGCACAAAAAAGCCCCAAGGCCAAAACCTTGGGGCTTTTTGATACGTAGTGCAACTGCTGGAGACGCTCTCACAAGCCAGCACATCGGAGATATGCGTTTGAGACGAGAAGCGAAGCAGCAGACAGTACAAGTAGTACGGCAAGGCTTCGCGACGAAGTATCAAGGCTTGTGTGAGTGGATCACCCCAGCCACTTGCGGGCGTTGCGCCACACACGCATCCAGGGGCTGAATTCCGACTTATCGCCCGAAGTCCAGCTCATCTGGATGTTGCGGAACACGCGCTCTGGGTGCGGCATCATGGCGGTGAAGCGGCCATCCGCAGTCGTCACCGCCGTCAGGCCACCTTCGGAGCCATTGGGGTTGAACGGATACTGCTCGGTCGCATTGCCGTGGTTGTCCACATAACGCATGGCGCGCAGCACCTGGTCGGCATTGCCACGGAACTTGAAGTTGGCGTAACCCTCACCGTGCGCCACAGCGATAGGCAGGCGGGAACCCGCCATGCCCTGCAGGAAGATGGAAGGCGACTCCAGCACTTCCACCATGGACAGACGTGCCTCAAAGCGGTTGCTCTGGTTCTGCGTAAAACGTGGCCAGTCCTGCGCACCGGGGATAATGTCCGCCAGTTCAGCAAACATCTGGCAGCCATTGCACACGCCCAGACCAAAGGTGTCGCCGCGGCCAAAGAAGGCCTGGAATTGCTCGGACAGGCGATCATTGAACGTGATCGAGCGTGCCCAGCCAATACCAGCGCCCAGCGTGTCGCCGTAGCTGAAACCACCGCAGGCCACCACACCAGCAAAGTCCTTGAGCTGTGCACGGCCCGACTGCAAGTCCGTCATGTGCACGTCCACGGCTTCAAAACCGGCTTCGGTAAAGGCATAGGCCATTTCCACGTGCGAGTTCACACCCTGCTCACGCAGCACAGCCACGCGGGGCTTGGCCTGCAGGTTCAGGAATGGCGCAGCCACATCTTCCTTGGGATCAAACGTCAGATGCACGTGCATGCCGGGATCGCTTGGCTCACCGGCAGCAGCATGCTCGCTGTCAGCGCAGACAGGGTTGTCACGTTGCTGGCAGATCTTCCAGCTCACAGCGTCCCAGACCTGGTGCAGGTCAGACAGCGAAGCGCCAAACACCTTTTGCGCATCGCGCCAGACTTGCAGTTCGCCCTTGCCAGCATCGACGGGCGACGATACAGGACGGGTCTTGCCAATAATGTGGCTGCACTGGATCAGACCGTGCTCGCGCAGCACCTGCATGACTTCGCTGCGGTCTTCGGTACGGATTTGCAGCACCACACCCAGCTCTTCGTTGAACAAAGCACGCAGGGTCTGCTCTTCGCGGCGGCCTGCGACCTGCTGACCCCAGTTCTTGCCTTCACCAGAATCCATGCGACTGTCGGAAATGCCATCACCTTCGGTGATCAGCATGTCCACATTCAGCGCCACGCCCACGTGGCCAGCAAAAGCCATCTCAGCCACAGTAGCCAGCAAGCCACCGTCGCCCTTGTCGTGGTAGGCCAGGATCTTGCCTTGGGCGCGCAGCTGGTTCACGGCATCGACCAGGGCGATCAAGTCCTTGGGGTCGTCCAGATCTGGCGTTTCATTGCCCGCCTGGTTGACCACCTGACCGATGATGGAGCCGCCCATACGCATCTTGCCGCGACCCAGATCAATCAGCACCAGCGAGGAGTCGTCCACTTCAGCATTCAGCTGCGGCGTCAGCGTGCCACGCACATCATCAATAGCGGCAAAGCCGGTGATGATCAGGCTCACAGGCGATGTGACCTTTTTCACCTCGCCGTTTTCGGTCCATTGTGTGCGCATGGACAGGGAGTCCTTGCCTACGGGAATGGAGATATTCAGCGCAGGGCACAGCTCCATGCCCACGGCCTTCACCGTGGCGTACAGCTCGGCGTCTTCACCGGGCTCACCACAGGCAGCCATCCAGTTGGCCGACATCTTGACCTTGGACAGCTCAATGGGCGCAGCCAGCATATTGGTGATGGCTTCGGCCACGGCCATGCGGCCCGAGGCAGGCGCGTTGATGGCAGCCAGCGGTGTGCGCTCGCCCATGGCCATGGCTTCGCCCTTGAAGCCCTGGTAATCAGCCAGTGTCACAGCCACGTCAGCCACGGGAACCTGCCAGGGGCCAACCATCTGGTCACGGTGTGTCAAACCACCCACGGCGCGGTCGCCAATGGTGATCAGGAAACGCTTGGACGCCACCGTGGGGTGGGCCAGCACTTCGATCACGGCCTTTTCCAGGGGCAAGCCGGTCAGGTCCATAGCGGGCAGTTCACGCTGAACCGTCGCCACGTCCTTGGTCATCTTTGGTGGCTTGCCCAGCAGCACGTTCATGGGCATGTTCACGGGGAACTTCTGGTCGCCGGATTCAACGGCGGTGTCTTCCAGAATCAGGTCACGTTCTTCGGTGGCCACACCTATCACGGCGAAGGGGCAACGCTCGCGTTCACAGAAAGCGGTGAACTCATCCAGAGATTCAGGAGCAATCGCCAGCACATAGCGCTCTTGCGATTCGTTGGACCAGATTTCCTTGGGTGCCAGGCCCGACTCTTCCAGCTTGACCTTGCGCAGGTCAAAACGTGCGCCACGACCTGCATCGTTGGTCAACTCAGGGAAAGCATTGGACAAGCCGCCTGCACCCACGTCATGGATGGCCAGAATGGGGTTCTTGTCGCCCTGGGCCCAGCAGTGGTTAATGACTTCCTGCGCACGGCGCTCGATTTCGGGGTTGCCGCGCTGCACGGAGTCAAAGTCCAGCTCAGCCGCATTGGTGCCGGTTGCCATAGAGCTGGCCGCACCACCACCCATGCCAATACGCATGCCGGGTCCGCCCAGCTGAATCAGCAGCGTTCCTGCGGGGAATTCGATCTTCTTGGTCAGATCCGCATCGATCACGCCCAGACCACCGGCGATCATGATGGGCTTGTGGTAGCCGCGGGTGATGTCACCCACTTGCTGTTCGTATTCGCGGAAGTAGCCTGTCAGGTTAGGACGGCCAAACTCGTTGTTGAACGCCGCGCCACCCAGGGGGCCTTCAATCATGATTTGCAGCGGGCTGGCAATGTGCTCGGGCTTGCCCACTTCGCTGCCCCACAGCTTGGAGACCGTAAAGCCCGTCAGACCTGCCTTGGGCTTGGATCCGCGGCCGGTTGCGCCTTCGTCGCGGATTTCACCGCCTGCGCCGGTGGATGCACCGGGGAAAGGCGAAATCGCGGTGGGGTGGTTGTGCGTTTCCACCTTCATCAGCACATGGTTGACAGCCTTCTGCTTTTGATAGCTAGGAGCGCTTGCTGCATCTGCCTTGGCATCAAATTTCGCTACAAAGCGCTCAACCTCATGGCCTTCCATGATGGAAGCGTTGTCCGCATAGGCCACGATGGTGTGTTGGGGCGAGACGGCTTCGGTATTGCGGATCATGCCGAACAGCGACTTGTCTTGCGCCACGCCATCGATGATGAAGTTGGCGTTAAAGATCTTGTGGCGGCAGTGCTCGGAGTTGGCCTGCGCGAACATCATCAGCTCTACGTCCGAAGGGTTGCGCCCCAGACCGTTGAAGGCATTGACCAGGTATTCGATCTCGTCGTCTGCCAGCGCCAGGCCCCACTGCTTGTTGGCAGCTTCCAGCGCAGCGCGACCACCGCCCAGCACATCCACAAACTCCATGGGCTGTGCGGCCAGTGTGGTGAACAACTTTTCTGCTTCTGCACGCGTAGCAAACACCGACTCGGTCATGCGGTCATGCAGCAGTGCGGCGATCTGGCCCAGCTGCTCGCTGCTCAGTTCAGGCGTGCCGCCAAGCAGGCCAGACTTGAGGCTGATGCGATATTCCGTGATGCGCTCGACGCGAAACACATCCAGGCCGCAGTTGCGCGCAATGTCTGTGGCCTTGGAAGCCCAGGGCGAGATCGTGCCCATTCGGGGGGTGACGACCAGCGCCACACCTTCGCCACTGCCTTCATACGGATCACCATACGTCAACAAGGCCGCCAGACGCTGAGATTGTTCAGCAGTCACAGCGGCCTCGGTGGCAACAAGATGTACAAAGCGGGCGTCAATGCCCGTGATCTTCGGATGGATAGCGACCAGATCGGTCAGGAGTTGCTGGGCGCGGAACGAGCTCAGGGCGTTTCCACCCTCAAACTGAGTCAAATGCAAGGTCACGAGGCGGCCTGTTTATGTGAAGGCTGGTGAAAAGCATCCACACCCTGCAGGCAAGGCAACAGCGTGTGGATGCTGAATCGAGAGAAGGTCTATTTTACCGGGACGAATACTCCCTATATGGAAAGCAATATGAGCAAGCGACATAGATACATGAGTGAAGCACAGGCTTCAGGACTCTGCTAGGGGCAAAAAGTGCATTGTGTGAGCGATGGAAGCGCTGCAGTGGAATAATTGACGGCATGAGCATCACCATCAAAACCCCCGAAGAAATCGAACGCATGCGTATTGCAGGCCGTTTGGCTTCGGAAGTGCTGGACTACATCACCCCCTTCATCAAGCCCGGCATCACCACTGCAGAAATCGACCGCCTAGGCGCAGAATGCATGGCCAAGCAAGGCACACGCTCTGCGACGATTGGCTACCAGCCCCCCGGCTACCCCCCCTACCCCGGTCATCTGTGCACCTCTCCCAACCATGTGGTGTGCCACGGCATTCCCAACGACAAGCCCCTGAAGAAGGGAGACATCCTGAACGTGGACGTGACTGTCATCACCGAAGATGGCTGGTATGGCGACAACAGCCGCATGTTCATGATTGGTGAAGGCACCATTGCAGGCAAGCGCCTGTCCAAGCTCACCTTTGAAGCCATGTGGCTGGGCATTCAGCAAGTCAAGCCCGGAGCCACCTTGGGCGATATTGGCCACGCCATCCAGACTTACGCAGAAAAGCACAACCTTTCTGTGGTGCGCGAATACTGCGGCCACGGCATTGGACAGAAGTTCCACGAAGAGCCCCAGGTACTGCACTATGGCAAGCCCGGCACTGGCGTTGTCCTCGAAGAAGGCATGGTCTTCACCATTGAACCCATGCTCAATCTGGGCAAACGTGAGGTCAAGGAACTGGGCCAGGACGGCTGGACCATCATCACCAAGGACCGCAGCCTGTCTGCCCAATGGGAACTGATGCTGGCTGTCACCAAGACCGGCTATGACATCCTGACCTGGTCGGACGGCTCACCCACACCTCCCGATTTCATCCAGAGCATTCGTACCTGATACGCAAAGCGACTCAGGGCTGAATGCATCTCTGAGCTGAAATCATCGCCACGGCCCTCATCAGGGCCGTTGCTGCTTGATGGGCGGAAAAAAACGACGAGAAATCTCGGCATCGTTCGCTGCTACCTGCGGCTGACAGATGGCTGTGCGGCTGATGTTTGATTCGGGAGTAGCTCTCCCCACACCCTCTTTTCCATCATTGACCGAAAAGTGAAGCACCCATGAAAAAAGGCAACGTGCCAAACACGTTGCCTTTTTAATGTGCATGCCAGCTGTTACGGCTGGCATGGCTCCATGACTGGAGCGCTTGCAATCTTCAGAGAAGATTACTTGCGTGTACCAACCACCTCGATGTCCACGCGACGGTTCTTCGCACGGCCTTCGGCAGTCTTGTTGGAAGCGATAGGCTGAGCTTCACCCTTGCCTTCGGTGTAGATGCGGCTTGCATCGATGCCCTTGGACACCAGGTAAGCCTTCACAGCTTGAGCGCGACGCTCAGACAGCTTCAGGTTGTAAGCTTCTGTACCGATGGAGTCGGTGTGACCCACAGCCACAACCACTTCCAGGTTGATGTCCTTGATCAGCTGAGCCAGCTCGTCCAGAGTAGCCTTGCCAGCAGGCTTCAGCACGGACTTGTCAAAGTCAAAGAAGGTGTCAGCAGCAAAGCTCACCTTGGAAGCTGTAGGAGCAGGTGCAGGAGCTACAACAACTTCTTCAACCTTTTCTACCACTTCAACCACAGGAACCAGAGCACCGTCGCAGCCAGCAGCTGCAGTAGCGGGTGTCCAGTTGGCATCGCGCCAGCACAGTTCGTTGGTGCCGTTCTTCCACACCAGCTCGCCGGAGCCGTTTTGCCAGTTATCGATGGTCTTGCCACCGTCGGCAGCTGTCACTTGTGCGCCGGCAGCAGTTGCCAGAGCTGCAGTTGCAAACAGGATCGCTACTTTGTTCAGTTTCTTCATGGTTCTCCTCTTGGGGATTAAGCCGCAGTGCATGCACTACGAAATTCATGGACGTCATTAGTGACCATCACCAAGAACGCTGGAAATCATTGTGCCACACGGATTCTTCGAATGCTTGGCTGCGCAAGACTCTGGTGGTAGGACAAATGCGGAATGCAGATCAGATGTTGCCTGTCAGCAACAACGCATTGCATCTAAAATGGCCTCCATCGTCGTCATTGCATAACCCCGCACAACTACATGACCCAGTTCGCTAAAGAAACTTTGCCTATCAGCCTCGAAGAGGAAATGCGCCGCAGTTACCTCGATTACGCGATGAGCGTGATTGTGGGCCGCGCCCTTCCCGATGCGCGTGATGGCTTAAAGCCTGTGCATCGTCGCGTGCTGTATGCAATGCACGAGCTCAACAACGATTGGAATCGCCCCTACAAGAAGTCTGCCCGTATCGTGGGTGACGTAATTGGTAAGTACCACCCACACGGCGACATCGCGGTATACGACACCATCGTGCGCATGGCCCAGGACTTCTCGCTGCGCCACATGCTGGTGGACGGCCAGGGTAACTTCGGATCGGTGGACGGCGACAGCGCAGCGGCCATGCGATACACCGAAATTCGCCTGTCCAAGATTGCCCACGAAATGCTGGCTGACATCGACAAGGAAACCGTCGATTTCGGCCCCAACTATGACGGCTCCGAACAGGAACCCCTGACACTGCCTACACGCCTGCCCAACCTGCTGGTCAATGGCTCTGCTGGTATTGCCGTGGGTATGGCGACCAATATTCCTCCGCACAACTTGAATGAAGTGGTGGACGCCTGCCTGCACCTGCTGCGCAACCCTGAAGCCGGTGTGGATGAACTGATGGACATCATCCCTGCGCCTGACTTCCCAACTGCCGGCATCATCTACGGCATCAACGGTGTCAAGGAAGCCTATCGCACCGGCCGTGGCCGCATCGTGATGCGCGCCAAGGTGCACTTTGAAGATATCGACCGTGGCCAGCGCCAAGCCATCATCGTCGATGAGCTCCCCTACCAGGTCAACAAGAAGACCCTGCAAGAGCGCATGGCTGAGCTGGTGCACGAAAAGCGCATTGAAGGCATCAGCCACATCCAGGACGAGTCCGACAAGTCCGGCATGCGCCTGGTGATCGAGCTCAAGCGCGGCGAAGTGCCAGAAGTGGTGCTGAACAACCTGTACAAGCAGACTCAGCTGCAGGACACCTTTGGTGTGAACATGGTGGCACTGGTCGATGGCCAGCCCAAGCTATGCAACCTCAAGGATCTGATCCAGGTCTTCCTGCAGCACCGCCGCGAAGTGGTGACTCGTCGCACCGTGTTTGAGCTGCGCAAGGCACGCGACCGCGGTCACATTCTGGAAGGTCTGGCCGTTGCACTAGCCAATATTGACGACTTCATCGCCATCATCCGCAACGCCCCCACACCACCTGTGGCCAAGGCCGAGCTGATGAACCGCACCTGGGACAGCAAGCTGGTGCGCGAGATGCTGACCCGCACCCGCGAAGATGGCTCTGCAGTCAATGCCGACGACTACCGCCCCGAGTCGCTGGAAAAAGAATTCGGTCTGGGTCAGGACGGCCTGTACCGTCTGTCCGAGACACAGGCGCAGGAAATTCTGCAAATGCGCCTGCAGCGCCTGACTGGTCTGGAGCAGGACAAGATCGTCGCCGAATACCGCGACATCATGGCCGCCATCGAAGACCTGCTGGACATCCTGGCCAAGCCCGAGCGCGTGTCCGTCATCATTGGCGACGAGTTAACCCAACTCAAGGCTGAATTTGGTCAGAACAAGATTGGCGCTCGCCGCTCGACCATCGAGTACAGCGCACAGGACCTGTCCACCGAAGACCTGATCACCCCCACCGACATGGTGGTGACGCTCTCGCACACCGGCTACATCAAGAGCCAGCCTTTGTCTGAATACCGCGCCCAAAAGCGTGGTGGCCGCGGCAAGCAGGCCACACAGACCAAGGAAGACGACTGGATTGACCAGCTGTTCATTGCGAACACGCACGACTACCTGCTGTGCTTCTCCAACCGTGGCCGCATGTACTGGCTCAAGGTCTGGGAAGTTCCCTCGGGTTCGCGCAACTCGCGTGGCCGCCCCATCGTCAACATGTTCCCGCTGCAGGAAGGCGAAAAGATCAACGTGGTGCTGCCGCTCACGGGTGATAACCGCAGCTTCCCTGAAGACCACTACGTCTTCATGGCCACCAGCATGGGCACCGTGAAGAAGACCGCTTTGAACGAATTCAGCAACCCTCGCAAGGCCGGCATCATTGCCGTGGGCCTGGACGAAGGCGACTACCTGATTGGCGCAGCGCTGACCGACGGCAAGCACGACGTGATGCTGTTCTCTGACGCAGGCAAGGCCGTGCGCTTTGACGAAAACGATGTGCGCCCCATGGGCCGCAATGCACGTGGCGTGCGCGGCATGAACCTGGAAGATGGCCAGAGTGTGATTGCCATGCTGGTGGCCGACGCTGAAGGCCTGGATGGCGGCGACCACTCTGTGGCCCAGAGCGTGCTGACCGCCACTGAAAACGGCTACGGCAAGCGCACCCACATCAGCGAATACACCCGCCACGGCCGTGGCACCAAAGGCATGATTGCCATCCAACAGTCCGAGCGCAACGGTAAGGTGGTCGCAGCCACCCTGGTTGCACCTGAAGACGAAATCATGCTGATCACCGACAAGGGCGTGCTGGTGCGCACCCGTGTGGCAGAGATCCGCGAGATGGGCCGTGCAACGCAAGGCGTGACACTGATCAGCTTGGACGAAGGCGCCAAGCTCAGCGGCCTGCAACGCATTGCCGAAAACGATGCGAATGGCAATGAGAGCGACGGTGATGGTGAGGCGGCCGACAGCGGCGCAGCACCAGACGCCACTGCCGAGTAAGAAAAGAACGACACCCCATAGCGCAAGCCGTGGGGTGTTTTTTCATCTAAGATCGATTTTTTTGATAGCTGCTGGCGCACACCCATGCTGCGCCAGTCGTGATTTGACTGTAAGAACGATGAGCCGCCCTTTCAATTTCTCCGCCGGTCCTGCCGCCATTCCTGAAGAAGTTCTGCAACAAGCTGCCAACGAAATGCTCAACTGGGGCAATTCCGGCATGGGCGTAATGGAGATGAGCCACCGCGGCAAGGAGTTCATCAGCATTTACGAAGCTGCAGAAGCCGACCTGCGCGGGCTGCTGGCCGTGCCTGCCAATTTCAAGATTCTGTTCATGCAAGGCGGCGGTCTGGCAGAGAACGCCATTGTTCCGCTGAACCTGTCCAAGGGCGGCACGGCCGACTTTGTGGTCACCGGCAGCTGGAGCCAGAAATCCTTCAAGGAAGCCGCCAAGTACGCCCACAACCACCTGGCCGCCAGCGGCGAAGCCAGCAGCTACACCTCCATTCCTGATGCAGCCAGCTGGCAGCTGTCCAGCGATGCGCAGTACGTGCACATCTGCAGCAACGAAACCATCCATGGCGTGGAATACCAGGAACTGCCCGACCTGAAGGCACTGGGTTGCGATGCACCTCTGGTGATTGATTTCTCTTCCAACGTGGCCTCCCGCCCACTGGACTGGAGCCGCGTAGGCCTGGCCTTTGGTGGCGCGCAAAAGAACATTGGCCCTGCGGGCCTGACCATCGTCATCGTGCGTGAAGACCTGCTGGGCCATGCGCTGGACATCTGTCCCTCGGCCTTTAACTACAAGACCGTGGCAGACAACAACTCCATGTTCAACACCCCACCCACCTGGGGCATCTACATGGCTGGCCTGACCTTCCAGTGGCTCAAGCGCCAGCGTGAAGGCGAGTTGACCGGCGTGGCCGCCATGGAAGCGCGCAACAAGGCCAAGGCCGATTTTTTCTACGACTATCTGGACCACTCACAGCTATACGTGAACAAGGTGGACAAGGCCTGCCGCTCGCGCATGAACATCCCCTTCTTCCTGCGTGACGAAAGCCGCAACGAAGCCTTCCTGGCCGCTGCCAAGGAGCGCGGCCTGCTGCAGCTCAAGGGCCACAAGTCCGTGGGCGGCATGCGCGCCAGCATCTACAACGCCATGCCGATGGAAGGTGTGCGCGCACTGGTCGACTTCATGCAGGATTTCGAACGCACCAGCGCCTGATTCGCCCACAAGAATTTAAAAATAAGAGCTGCTAGCGCTCTCTAAATAAGGGATTCAGAATGATTTCATATTGAAACCCTTGCTGGACCAGCGCTAGCTGCTTCTCTTTTCGAGGAAGCCATGAGCACAGAACCCCAAGCCAGCCCTGAACTGCTGCAGCTGCGCAATCAGATTGACAGCCTGGACCGCCAAATGTTGGAGCTGGTCAACCAGCGCGCCAAAGTCGCGGAGCAAGTGGGTGAGCTGAAGAAAAAAGAAGGCTCGGCCTTCTTCCGCCCTGACCGCGTCGCGCAGGTGATCGAAAAGATCAAGGCCAGCAACCCCGGCCCACTCAAGGGCGCGCATGTGGCCGCCATCTGGCGCGAAATCATGTCGGCCTGCCTGGCGCTCGAATCTCCCCAGCGCGTGGCCGTGCTCGGCCCCGCAGGCACGTTCTGTGAAGAAGCCGCCGTGCAGTACTTTGGCGGCGCAGCCGACTTCCTCTACTGCAACACCTTTGAAGAAGTGTTCCACGCCACGGCCGCAGGCAGCGCGCAGTACGGCGTGGTCGGCGTGGAAAACTCCACCGAAGGCGTGGTCAACCGCACGCTGGACATGTTCCGCCACACACCCTGCCACATCGTGGGCGAGGTCAGCATGCTGATTCGCCACAACCTGCTGCGCACCAGCAACTCCATCGATGGCATCGAGGTCGTGGCCGCCCACCCACAGGCCCTGGCGCAGTGCCACGCCTGGCTGTCCAAGCACCTGCCGCATGCGGAGCGCCGCCCGGTCGAGAGCAACGCCGAAGGTGCGCGTCTGGCTGCACTGAACCCCACATGGGCGGGCATCAGCAGCGAACGCGCCGCTCAGCAGTTTGGCCTGCATATCGTCAGCCATGCGATTCAGGACGATGCCTACAACCGCACGCGGTTTGCCATCATCTGCCTGCCCCATACGCTGCCGACCCCTGCGCCCACGGGCAAGGACTCGACCAGCCTGGTACTCTCCGTCAACAACCGCCCAGGTGCGGTACACGACCTACTGGTGCCACTGAAAAAGCACGGCGTGTCGATGACGCGCATCGAATCGCGCCCTGCCCGCACTGGCCAGTGGGAGTATTACTTCTACATCGACATCGAAGGCCACCCCGCGCAGGACAACGTTGCCAAGGCGCTTCAGGAGCTGCAGGATCTGTCAGCCTTCTACAAAGTGCTGGGCACCTACCCCACCCCTGCGGAATAAGGCTGCGCCATGTTTGAACAACTCGGACTCATTGGCTGCGGTCTCATGGGAGGCTCTTTTGCGCTGGCACTCAAAAAAGCCGGACTGGTCAAGCGCGTGGTCGGCTACAGCAAGTCCCCCACCACCACGGCACGCGCCCTGCAGATGGGCGTGATTGATGTGGAAGCCCCTTCCGCACTGCTGGCCGCAGCGGGCGCGGATCTGGTGCTGCTGGCCGTGCCCGTGGGTGCGACCGAAGCCACACTCAAATCCATCAAGCACCTGGTCACCCCAGAGATGCTGATCATGGACGTAGGCTCCACCAAGGGCGACGTGGTGCAGGCTGCACGCCATGCGCTGGGCAACCAGCTGGCCAGCTTTGTGCCTGCACACCCCAATACTGGCAAGGAAGTCGCGGGCGTGGCTCATGCGGATGCCGACCTGTACCAGGGCGCCAAAGTCATACTCACGCCCACCGAACGCACGCTGACCCAGCACCTGCACAAGGCGCAGGCGCTGTGGACCGCGCTGGGCTGCGAGGTACGCGTGATGGCGCCCGAGACACACGACGCGGCTTTTGCCGCCATCAGCCACCTGCCTCACATGCTGGCATTTGCCATGATGCAAAGCGTGATGCGCCAGGAGCAGGCCGACGCTTTCCTGAGCGTGGCGGGCCCCGGTTTTCGGGACTTCACCCGCATTGCCGCTGGCGACCCCAAAATGTGGCGCGACATTCTGCTGGCCAACAAGGCCGAGGTACTGGCCCAGGCGCAGCACTTCAAACAGGCTGTACAAGCCTTTGAAGACGTGCTGCAGGCTGGCAATGCCCAGGCCCTTGAAGACCTGATCACCCTGGCCAGCGCCGCACGCGCCCAGTGCCGCTTTAACCAGCCAGCTTCCGCTGCCGAACCTGCCCTCACCGCTTGAGTTGCTTGCGCATGTACACCACCGCTTTTCTTGACCTTCCTCATCTGGCCACTGCCAGCGGTAGCGTGCAGCTGCCAGGCTCCAAGAGCATTTCCAACCGCGTGCTGCTGCTAGCAGCGCTGAGTCAGGGCTCGACCACCATCCACGACCTGCTGGATTCGGACGACACCCGCGTCATGCTGCAGGCCCTGCAGCAGATCGGCTGCGGGGGCGGGCCTCTCGCCGTTGTACCCGGTCAGCCGCTGCGCATCACAGGCCTGGGCGGCAAGCTCCCCAGCGCTGATCTGCACCAGCTCTTCCTCGGCAACGCTGGCACAGCCATGCGCCCCTTGACGGCGGCGCTATCGCTGCTGGGCGGCAATTTTGAGATGAGCGGTGTGCCGCGCATGCACGAGCGTCCCATTGGCGACCTGGTCGATGCTCTGCGCCAGCTGGGCTGCCAGATTGATTACCTGGGCAACGAGGGCTATCCCCCGCTGCGCATTGCACCCGCAGACTTGTCACAACTGGACCGCAGCCAGCCCATTCGTGTGCGTGGCGATGTCTCCAGCCAGTTTCTGACCGCGCTGCTCATGGCCCTGCCGCTGATTGCCCAGCAGCAAGCCGTGCACATCGAAGTCGTGGGCGAGCTGATCTCCAAGCCCTACATCCACATCACGCTGGAGCTGCTGGCGCGCTTTGGCATTGTGGTGGCCAACGACAACTGGCAGCGCTTCACCATCCCCGCAGGCAGCCGCTACCAGTCGCCCGGCGAGGTATACGTAGAGGCAGATGCCTCATCCGCTAGCTACTTCATAGCGCTTGGCGCAATATCCACGGGCGCTAGAGGCCAAAATGGCATTAAAGTGCTGGGCGTAGGCAAAGACTCTATCCAGGGCGATATCCGCTTTGTGGAGGCCGCCCAGGCCATGGGCGCCGTGGTGGAAAGCGGCCCCAACTGGCTGCATATTTCACGCGGCAGCTGGCCCCTGAAGGCCATTGATCTGGACTGCAACCATATTCCAGACGCTGCCATGACCCTGGCCACCATGGCGCTGTATGCCACAGGCAGCACCACGCTGCGCAATATTGCTAGCTGGCGCGTCAAGGAAACCGACCGCATCGCTGCCATGGCCTGCGAACTGCGCAAGCTGGGTGCCACGGTGGAAGAAGGCCCAGACTTCATCCGCATTACGCCGCCCGCCCAGCCGTCTGACTGGAAAGCTGCCAGCATTCACACCTATGACGACCACCGCGTGGCCATGTGCTTTTCACTGGCCGCGTTCAACCCGGCGGGTCTGCCCGTGCGCATTGAAGACCCCAAGTGCGTGGGCAAGACCTTCCCCGATTATTTCGAAGCATTTTTCAGCGTGACCCAAGCTTCCCAACCCGCTCCCGTGATCTGTATTGATGGCCCCACCGCCTCGGGCAAAGGCACGGTCGCTTCTCTGGTGGCCGAGCGACTCGGCTTTCACCTGCTCGACTCTGGAGCGCTCTACCGCATCACCGGCCTGGCGGCTTCGCGCGCAGGTATGGCCCTGACCGAAGACAACGCCCAGGCCATTGCCAACCTTATTCTCAGCAAGGCCATTTGCTTCACACCCGACCAGCGTGTGCTGCTGGACGGCGAAGACGTGTCGCTGGCCATCCGCACCGAAGCAGCAGGCATGAATGCCTCCAAGGTCTCGGCTTTGCCCGCCGTGCGTGAGGCGCTGCTGCAGGTGCAGCGCGACTTTCGCAAGCTGCCCGGCCTGGTGGCCGACGGCCGCGACATGGGCACCACCATCTTCCCTGACGCCCCTTTGAAGGTCTATTTGACGGCCAGCGTGCAGTGCCGCGCTGAGCGCCGTTACAAGCAATTGATTTCCAAAGGACTTTCTGCTAATATGTCAGATCTTTATGCCGACCTTGAGGCGCGCGACGCACGCGACATGAATCGCGCCGCATCGCCCTTGAAGCCTGCTGAAGACGCTTTGCACTGGGACAACTCCGAAAGCACGATTGAACAAGCCGTGCAGCAGGTACTGGACTGGTGGCAAGCACGCCAGCCTTTTGCGCCAGCACAGGGCTGACACCCCAGGCCCGTCAGCCACATCCGCGCTACACGCGTACTGGCCAGAACGGTTCTCAACCTTTAACCCGCAGGAATTTCCTGCACCCTCCGATTGCAGTCATAAAAACGTGTGGCAATGGTGCCGCCGGAAACCTGCATTCGGTCAAGGAACTACATGTCTGAATCTTTTGCCGCCCTTTTTGAAGAATCGTTGCAACGCACTGAAATGCGTCCCGGCGAAGTTATCACTGCTGAAGTCGTGCGCGTTGAGCACAACTTCGTGGTGGTGAACGCTGGCTTGAAGTCTGAAGCCTATGTGCCAATCGACGAGTTCAAGAACGACCAGGGCGAAATCGAAGTTCAAGTTGGTGACTTCGTGTCCGTGGCCATCGGCTCGATCGAAAACGGCTACGGCGACACCATCCTGTCCCGTGACACCGCTAAGCGTCTGGCTTCCTGGCTGTCGCTGGAGCAAGCTCTGGAATCCGGCGAATTCGTGACCGGCACCACTTCTGGCAAGGTCAAGGGCGGCCTGACTGTTCTGGTCAACGGCATCCGTGCATTCCTGCCCGGTTCGCTGATCGACACACGTCCCGTTAAGGACCTGACTCCTTACGAAAACAAGACCATGGAATTCAAGGTCATCAAGCTGGACCGCAAGCGCAACAACGTTGTGCTGAGCCGTCGCGCTGTGGTGGAAGCCTCCATGGGCGAAGAGCGCGCCAAGCTGATGGAAACCCTGAAGGAAGGCGCTATCGTTCAGGGCGTGGTGAAGAACATCACCGAATACGGTGCGTTCGTTGACCTGGGCGGCATCGACGGTCTGCTGCACATCACCGACATGGCATGGCGTCGCGTACGTCACCCATCCGAAGTGGTGACAGCTGGCCAGGAAATCACTGCCAAGATCCTGAAGTTCGACACCGACAAGAACCGCGTGTCTCTGGGTCTGAAGCAAATGGGCGACGACCCATGGATGGGCGTTTCCCGCCGTTATCCTTCGGGCACACTCTGTTCGGCAAGGTGACCAACATTGCCGACTACGGCGCATTCGTGGAACTGGAACCCGGCATCGAAGGCCTGGTGCACGTTTCCGAAATGGACTGGACCAACAAGAACGTTGCTCCTTCCAAGCTGGTTGCCCTGGGCGACGAAGTCGAAGTGATGGTTCTGGAAATCGACGAAGACAAGCGTCGTATCTCCCTGGGCATGAAGCAGTGCAAGGCTAACCCCTGGCAAGAATTCGCTCAGAACACCAAGCGCGGCGACAAGGTGAAGGGCCCCATCAAGTCCATCACTGACTTCGGCGTGTTCGTGGGTCTGCCTTCCGGCATCGATGGCCTGGTGCACCTGTCTGACCTGTCCTGGAACGAAACTGGCGAAGCCGCCGTTCGTAACTACAAGAAGGGCCAGGAAGTGGAAGCCATCGTTCTGGGCGTTGACGTCGAGCGCGAGCGCATCTCCCTGGGCATCAAGCAGCTGGACAGCGATCCTTTCACCACATTCGTGACAGTGAACGACAAGGGCTCCATCGTGACCGGTAAGGTCAAGACTGTGGACGCCAAGGGCGCTGAAATCGACCTGGGTGACGACATCGTTGGCTACCTGCGCGTTTCCGAAATCTCCGTTGAGCGCGTGGAAGACGCACGCAACGTGCTGAAGGAAGGCGACGAAGTGACTGCTGTGGTGACCAACGTGGACCGCAAGTCCCGCAACATCCAGCTGTCCATCAAGCAGAAGGACCACGTGGAACAGCAAGAAGCCATGGCTTCCCTGTCTGCGCAAGCTTCCAAGGAAAATGCCGGTACAACTAGCCTGGGTGCTCTGCTGCGCGCCAAGCTGGACGCCGACAAGTAATCAGCTTGTTGCCAACTGCTCTCTGAGCAGTTGCTAAGCTATACGGCGGACGCTTTAGGGCGTCCGCTATTTTTTTCCAGGTTTTGCTTGGGATGATTGAGCCATGACACGATCTGATTTAGTTGAAGAGCTGGCAGCACGCTTCGACCAGCTCACCCAGCGTGACGCAGAACATGCTGTAAAAACCATTCAAGACGCGATCTGTGCCGCCCTTGTTCAAGGCCAGCGCATCGAAATCCGCGGTTTTGGCAGTTTCTCTGTCTCCCGCCGCCCCGCTCGCATTGGTCGCAACCCTCGCAGCGGCGAATCCGTACACATTCCCGAAAAGCGCGTACCACATTTCAAGCCTGGCAAGGCTTTGCGTGAAGCCGTCGATTTTCAACCTACCCCCTCTGCTGCGACCGGCAGCTAAAAAGACCGTGCAGGTCTTACAAGCTTGCCCACTGCCCCTCCTATGCCCCTAAAATTCAGGCACTAAGGAAGGGCTCGCATGAAATACCTGCTGTGGCTGCTCAAGGCAGCCATTTTTTTCACCCTGTTTGCCTTTGCGCTGAACAATCAGCAAACCGTCACCGTGCACTTTTTCTTTGGCACGTACTGGCTGGCCCCGCTCGTGCTCGTCGTGCTGGCCGCTTTCGTGGCCGGGCTGATTGCAGGCATGCTGGTGATGGTGCCCCGCTGGTGGAAGCAGCGCAGCACAGCGGCCAAGCTCAGCAAGACAGAAGCTGCCGCTGACAACCAGGCGGCAGACTCCGCATCTCCAGACCCTATTCCTCCCACCATCCATGGACTTTGATCTCAGCTGGATTCTCCTGGGCCTGCCCCTTGCCTTTGGGCTGGGCTGGCTGGCCTCCCGCATGGACTTGCGCCAGGTGCGCCAGGACAACCGTCAGGCACCCAAGGCTTACTTCAAGGGCTTGAACTTTCTGCTCAACGAACAGCAGGACAAAGCCATTGATGCCTTTATCGAAGCCATCCAGAACGACCCGGAAACTGCAGACCTGCACTTTGCACTGGGCAATCTGTTCCGCCGCCGTGGCGAATATCACCGCGCCGTGCGCGTGCACGAGCATCTGCTCTCGCGCGCCGACCTGTCCAAGGAAGACCGCGAACGTGCCCAGCATGGCCTGGCACAGGACTTTCTGAAAGCCGGTCTGCTGGACCGCGCCGAAGAAGCCCTGCGCCGCCTGGAAGGCTCGGCCTATGAAGCTGAAGCCCGCCTGGCACTGCTGGCGATTTACGAGCGCTCTCGCGACTGGGCACAGGCTGCAGACATCGTGCGCCGCATGCAGCAAGCCCATCAGGGCGACTTCAGCGGGCGCCTGGCGCATTACCTGTGCGAACAGGCTGCCGAACAAGCCAGCCACGCACAGCTGGACGCCGCACACCAGCTGCTGCAAGAAGCCGTGCGCACAGCGCCACAAAGCCCACGCCCACGCATTGAACTGGCACGCATTCAGCACCGCCTGAACCAGTCGCAACAGGCGTGGAAGACATTGCAGGACCTGGCCAATACCGCCCCGCAAGGCCTGCCACTGGCAGCGCCCCTGCTGCTGGAAGTGGCTACTGCGACCGAGCAACAGGCCGCAGCCGCCCAGCTGCTGCGCAGCCGCTACGAGCAAATGCCTTCGCTGGATTTGCTCGATGCCCTGGTGGCCCTGGGCACCTCGCCTGTCGAAGGCCAGGGCGAGAGCCGCGACTGGTATGTGCAGCACCTGGCCAAGGAACCATCGCTTGTTGCCACCACCAAGTGGCTGGCAGGTGAGCAGCTCGCGCATGAAGAGCATCACCCTGCCGTGCAGAAGGCGCTGGAGCACGCCAGCAAGCCGCTGAGCCGCTACCGCTGTGCCGCCTGCGGCTTTGAAGCCCGCCAGCACTTCTGGCATTGCCCCGGCTGCCAGAGCTGGGACAGCTACCCAGCACGCCGCGTGGAAGAGCTGTAAGCACCACGCTTTCAAAACAGAAGCTGCCAGCGCTCGCCAATCAATGATTTCAGATATAAAAGTATTTGAAATCAAGCATTGGAAAGCGCTGGCAGCTTTTCTTTTAGGAGCAATCCCGTGTCTATGACCACTTCCGCTATCCACCAGACCCTGCTGATCGTCTACCACTCCAGCACAGGCGGTGCAGCGCAAATGGCACAGGCCGTACTGGCTGGTGCACAGCTGGAGCCACAGATACAGACACGGCTGCTGCACGCCAGCCAGGCACAGCCACAGGACGTGCTCGACGCCGATGGTTATGTCTTTGTTACGCCCGAATATCTGGCCGCCATCAGCGGGCTGATGAAGGATTTTTTTGACCGCTGCTATTACCCGGCACTGGAGCGCATTCAGGGCCGCCCCTATGCCAGCCTGATCTGTGCAGGCAGTGACGGCAGCAATGCCGCCCGCCAGATCGCGCGCATTGCCACAGGCTGGCGGCTCAAGGCAGTGTCAGAACCCCTGATCGTCTGCACCCATGCACAAAGCCCGGAGGCCATTGCAGCCCCCAAGCACATTCCGCAGCAGGATCTGGACCGCTGTAGCGAACTGGGTCAAGCGCTGGCCAGCAGCCTGCAGCAGGGCATCTTTTAGCGCTGCGGACCGGTGATGACTTCCCGCACGCGCACCGGCTGCGGGCGAAACCAGAACGTCAGCACCAGTGCTGCGCAGCAGGCAAACAGCACCGGCACCATGGCCAGACGCAGCCCCCAGATTTCGCCAATAAAACCCAGCGCTGGCGGCCCCACCAGAATGGCCACATAGCCCAGCACGGCGACTGCACCCACACGCTGTGCGCTGTTGCCCTCGCCTTCTGCCGCAGCAGACAGCGCCAGCGGAAAACCCAGGGCCGAGCCCAGCCCCCACAGCACCACGGCCACGCCACCCCAGAGGGCATTCTGTGCGCAGATCACCATCAGCAGCCCCACGCCGCCGAGCACAGCACTGGCACGCATCAGCTGCAGGCGGGTCAAGCGCTGCAGCAGCCACTGCCCACCCAGGCGCCCCACACTCACGCCGATCGTGAACAGCAAATAGATCAAGGTGCCCTGCGCGCTGCTGAACTGGTAGCCATCCACCATGAGCAGCGGCAGCCAGTCATGGGCCGCACCTTCAGCCAGAGCCAGCCCCAGCGCAAACAGCCCAATCAACAGCACACGCGAGTCTTTGAACGCCATGAGCACAAAGCCCGGTTTGTCGTCTTTCGTGCCAGATGTCGTCTGAGCCTGGGCGCTCAGGTTATCCACGTGACGCAACAGGGGCACGGTCAGCACCGCAGCCATCACCGCCAGCCCCAGCAGATGCCACAGCACGGGCACATGCAACCAGGCCATGCCTGTGCCCAGCAAGGCACCCAGCACACAGCCCAGGCTAAAGCTGCCATGCAGCGTCGTCATCAGCGTGCGTTGTTGCTGCCGCTCCAGCGCCCCGGCTTCCACATTCACCGCAATGTCGGCCCAGCCCATGCCCACGCCAAACAGCATGAAGCCCGCCACGACCACGGGGATGCTGGCCATCCCTGCCCCCACAGCCAGCAATGCCACGCCCAGCAGATTCACGCCCATGCCAGCACCCGCCGCACGGCGGGCATGCAGACGCTCCACCAGCAAGTTGGCCGAAAGAATGCCCAGCATGGAACCCGTGGAAAAGCCGAACAGAATCAGGCCCATCTGCTCCGTGCTGGCCTGCAGTCCATCGCGCAATGCAGGCGTGCGCGACACCCAGCTGGACGTCACCATGCCCAGCAATACGAACAGCGCATACAAGGCCCTGCGCTGCACGCGCTCCTGTTTGTTTTCCAACATCTCACACCTTTAATCAGGCACGCATGCTAGCGGCGAACCGTCTGGCCTGCCGCATCAGCCAGCCTCTCTGAGCAAAGCCTGGGCCTATCCATGCATCAGCACGGCACGCTTTGGGGTTTTCATGCGCACACATGAGCTGCAGTGCCATACGCCTGAGGCATAGTCATGCCCCATGCATACCAATTCACAAATTCATGCCCACCTGCGGCTCGTTGGCATGGCCGTGCTGTGGGGCGCGTCCTGGCCTGCTGGCCGCATCATTGCCCAGTCCATGCCGCCGCTGGCAGGTGCCTGCCTGCGCTTTGCGCTGGCCGCCATGGCGTTGATTCCCTGGCTGTACTGGGCAGGCGGCATGCAGCAGCTCAAAAGCTGGAGTGTGCAGCGCTGGCTGGGCATGACTGCCGCTGGCGCCACCGGTGTGTTTGGCTACGCGGCGTTTTTCCTGTCTGGCCTGCAGCATCTGCCTGCGGGCAAAGCCGCGCTGGTGATTACGCTCAACCCGGTCATGACGCTGCTCATTGCCGCATGGCTGTTCAAGGAAAGGCTGAACACCATCATCGGCCTGGGCATGCTGCTGGCCTTTATCGGTGCTGTGGCGGTGCTCTCGCACGGCCAGCCACTGGCGCTGCTGCAAGGCGGCATGGGGGTAGGCGAACTCCTGATTCTGGGCTGCGTGGTCTGCTGGGTGCTCTACACCCTGATTGGCCGCTGGATGCTCACGGGCGTAGATGCGCTCTCTACCACCACCGTCACCAGTTCTATTGGTGCCTTGCTGCTGCTTATCGCCAGCCTGTGCATCGAAGGCCCTGCTGCGTTCGATGCTGCCATCCACAGTGGCCGCACGGCCTGGATGGCGCTGCTGTTTCTGGCCTTTGGTGCCACAGCACTGGCTTATGCCTGGTACTTTGATGGCGTCAAGGCACTGGGCGCCGGCGCTGCTTCCGGCTATATCACCCTGGTGCCGCTGTTTGGTGTGCTGATCTCTGCCTGGCTGCTGGGTGAAGCCATAGACCTGCCCATGGTGGTGGGCGGTGCCATGGCCATTGGCGGCACAGCCATCATGAACTGGGGGCGCATGCGCGCCTGATTGTCCAGTCGCGCCCGCAGAAACTACACGCCGGGCCATACCATTGGAGCCAGCCCCCATCGCTGCGCAGAGGCTGGCGGACAATGGCCGCTTTTCATTGCCGCAGTGCCGTTGCACTGCATGACCGTCTCATGTCCGTCAGTTTTACCCCGCAGCCTCAGGCATTGAGCGCTGCCATTGCCGATCGTCTGCGCCAGGAAGTGTTACAGGGGCAATGGTCACCGGGTGAAACCATCAACGATGGCATGCTGGCCACGCGCTATGGCGTTCAGCGGGCCCCCGTACGTGAGGCCATGCAGCAACTGTCCCAGGAAGGTCTGCTGTGCGCCTGCACGCCGCATGGCATGACGCTGGCTAGCCCCAGCCCGGCGCAGATTGCGGAGGCCCAGGAACTGCAGGCACTGCTGCAGCACTATCTGAACCAGCACCAGGCTGTAGACGATGGGCTGGCGCAGCGCATGCTGACGATGGCCAGCCAGCGCATGCAGCTGGCTGCACTGCATGCCTAGCCCGGTTGCCGCGCACCCTGTCTGTACTGTCAACCTGCATTTTTTCGGCCAAGTTTAGGTTCTCATAATACAAATAAAGAAAATCTGCAGGATTAACAAAGGTTCACAATGCGACCATGAAATATCGTCGCCTTTATTGGGGTTGCACATTCACCCTTTCAGCATCTTGATAGAATCAAGCAATTATTCGGCAAGTCTTTAATAATATCTTCTATTATTCCAGTCTGTGTTTTTCGTTGGATTTCAAGGCTCTGCGCTCTCTCATCGCACATTTCACCATTTAGCTCCGATTGCATATTGGATTTTTCGCATGAGCGCGTCTGCTTTTTCTTCATCTATTACGAGCGCGCACAGCCACGCCGGCAACACACTGAGCGTACAGAGTGCCATGGACCACGTCAGCCTGCAGGCTGACCGCCTGATGCTCGCCCTCGTCGCCATCGCCTCCATTCTGGCTTTCCCGATTGGCTGGCACTACTCCAACATGGATATCGCCACCTGGGCAGCACCTTTGCTGATCGCTGTGGCGGCTGGTCTGTATGCCTGCTGTGCTGGCACGGCAGTCACACGCTATGCCCTGCCCTTGATTCTGTGCGCCGCCGTGGCACTGCAGATCCAGGTATCGCTGGGCACCCTGGAATTTCACTTCGGAGTGTTCGTGACCCTGGCCCTGGTCTACCGCGAGTGGCGCGTGGTGGTGGCATGTGCAGCTTTTTTGCCATACACCATATTCTGATTGACCGCTTGCAGGCCTGGGGCTATGACATTTACTGCACCAGCGCAGCTGATTTTCAGAAAATTCTGCTGCATGCCATTTTCGTGGTACTGCAAACAGCGGTAGAGATATTTATGCTCCTGAGAATATCCAGTTCTTTCAAACAAGGCATTGAATTACAGGCCTTGGTGAATACCATTCATGATGGCGACCGATTTAATCCGCATATTTCCAGCGAAAATGTGCAGACCCCGCTGACCCTTGATCTGAAGCAATTGATTATGAAGCTGGACAGCATTGTGCGCACCGTCACCGACAGCGTGGCCCAGCTGCATGCCACCACCCAGTCCATCCAGAGCGGCAGCAGCGATTTGTCGGTACGCACGGAAACTGCCTGCAGCGCGCTGGAAGAAACCGCCAACGCTGCCGCCCGTGTGCTCAGCATCGTGGAGCAGGCCCGCAGCCTGGCGCAAGATGCCGATCGCGTGACGCACGACGCTGCGCATGCGGCCCAGCAAAGCCATACACTTGTGGAACAGCTCGCACAGAGCATGAGTGCCATCAACCAGCAGTCCGAGCAGATTGCAGACATTGCCACCGTCGTGGACGGTCTGGCCTTCCAGACCAATCTGCTCGCACTGAACGCGGCGGTGGAAGCTGCCCGTGCCGGTGAACATGGCCGTGGCTTTGCCGTGGTGGCAGAAGAAGTGCGTCACCTGGCGCTGCGCTCCGCAGACTCTGCCAAGCAGATTCGTGAGCTGATTCAGACATCCGTGCAGACCGTCGGTGTCGGCAGTGCGCAGAGCAAAGACGCGCTGAACGCCATCGGCACCCTTTCTCGCATGGCACATGACATTACCAGCCGCATGCAGGATATTGCCAGCGCCACCCACTCGCAGACGGAGGCCATGTCTGACATTACCCAGACCATCCACCAGCTGGAAAGCACCATGTCGCAGAACGCTGCGCTGGCAGAGCAGTCCAGCGCCTTTGCCGCCAGCCTGCAAAGGCAGACGGTCCACCTGGCAGACAGTGTGCAAGCTTTTAAAAATTAATAGCTGTCAGCGCAGATAAACAAAAGGGTTGAGATAGATATCTATCTCAACCCTTTGTTTTTTGGGCGCAAAGCGCTTTCAGTTTCAGAGCAATATGTGTGCCGCTACCTGCAGCTCATAGCACTTTGCGCATGGTGATATGGTCAATGCCCGCCTCGTCGTAGACCTCGCCTTCCGCCACAAAGCCTGCGCGGGCGTAAAAGCGCTGGGCATGCAGCTGGGCGTGGAGTACGACTTCCTTGTCGCCACGGTCACGGGCGGCCTGGATCAGGGTGTCCAGCACCTGGCGACCCAGCGCGCCACCACGCATTTCGCGCGCTACGGCCATGCGGCCGATGCGGCCTACGCCGGGCGCATCGCTGACCAGACGGCCTGTGGCCACGGGATGCCCCAGACGGTTCACGGCCACCACATGGCGGCAGATGGGATCAAACTCGTCAATCTCGATCTCGCGCGGCACGCCCTGCTCTTTGACGAAGACTTCCATGCGCAGGCGCTCGGCCAGACGCCCCAGATCGTTCCAGTTACCTGAGCGCAGCGCGACCATGTCCTCCCCCGCCTCATAGGCGGTGAGCATGTCGCGCAACTGCTGCGGCACGGGCTGGGGCTCGCGCTCTTCATTGGCGAACACATAGACCAGCTCTACGGTGTTGAGCAGCTGCTGGCCGCGGAAGATACCTGCCTCAAACTGCAGCGAGGTATTGCCCTGCTTCACGCAGCGAATGCCAACGTCCAGCACATCCCCCATCTGGGCAGAGGCGTGGTAGGTCACCGACGCCTTTTTCACGAACAGCTCGCCGCCCAGGCTGGCCCAGCTTTGCGCATAGGGCATGGCCATCTGCTTCCAGTATTCGGTGATGGCCACATCGGCATACATCAGATAGTGGGCGTTGAACACAATCTTCTGGGCATCGACTTCTGCCCAGCGCACGCTCAGGCGGTGGTGGCAGCGGAAATCCTGTGGTTGCATGGGTGCTTTGCTTCTTTCTTTGAATGTGTCAGAGGTTTACAGTGGTTCCAAGCGCTGCACGCAGCGCGGCGGCCATGTCTGCATGGGCCTGGCGGGCTTCGGCAATGGCACGGCCCATTTTGACGAATTCGTGCGTCACGCCCTTGTAGATTTCCAGCTCCACCGGCACACCGGCCATGCGCAGCATGTCCGCGTACTGCACGCCTTCATCCACCAGCGGATCGAGTTCAGCCAGGCAGAAAAAGGCCGGGGCCACACCTTCCACATCGGGAGCGAGCAGCGGGGCAAAGCGCCAGTCCTCGCGGTCCGCCGCATCACGCACATAGTGGTTGAAGAACCAGTGAATGCCTTCGCGCTCCAGCACCAGGCCGGTGGCGTAGCGTAGGTGCGAGTCCGTGTCCTGGTGCGCGCAGGTGCCGGGGTAGATCAGCAGCTGCAGCTGCAAGGGCAGCCCGGCATCGCGTGCCAGCAGCGCACAGGCAGCTGCCAGCGTGCCACCGGCGCTGTCGCCGCCCACGGCCATGCAGCTGCTGTCCAGCCCCAGCGTCTGGCCTTGCTGGTGCAGCCACTGCAGCGCATCCCAGGCGTCGTTGATGGCGGTGGGGAACTTGTGCTCCGGCGCAAGCCGGTAGTCCAGCGACACCACGGCGCAACCTGCCTGAAACGCCAGCTCACGGCACAGGGTGTCGTGCGTGGCCACGCTGCCAATGGTGAAGCCACCGCCATGCAGATACAGCAGCACAGGCAGTGGCTGCGCGGTACTTGGTGCATACAGGCGCGCATGCAGCTGCGTGCCATCGCGTGCAGGAATCGCAATGTCTTCCACGCGGGGCAATGCTTTGCTGGCAATTTCCAGCACCCCGGCGCCTGCCTCGTAGGCCGCACGCGCCTGCTCGGGCGTGAGCGTATGCAGATGGGGACGGTTGGCACGCGCCATGCGGCGCAGCACATCGCGCATGGCAGGGGTCAATGGGTGGTTCAGTTCGTGTGGTTCAGTCACGGCGCACAGGCAGCAATCACAAAGCCGCACATCATGCAGCAATCAGATACCGATTGCAGTCACAACAGCACAGACTGTGGGGCTTGCGATGCACGTCCTCGCACACGCCGCAAGCCCGCACACCACGGTCACGTGCAGAACTGGCGCACAATGTGCGCTGAATGCCACACAGGGCATATCTTCTTTTTCTGTGAGCCACTTAACTGTGCTGCGTGCAGCCATTGAACCAACATGACACAAGCTCCCAACTCCACGCCTGCTGCCAATTTGACGCCCCGCCTGACTTCCCTGTCCCACGGCGGTGGTTGCGGCTGCAAGATTGCCCCCGGCGTTCTGGCCAAGCTGATTGGCCAGAGCACCCTGCCCAAGCAGTTCTTTGCCGACCTGCTGGTAGGCACGGAAACGGCAGACGATGCTGCCGTGTACCGCATCAACGATGAGCAGGCCATTGTCGCCACGACCGACTTTTTCATGCCCATCGTGGACAACCCACGTGACTTTGGCCGCATTGCTGCCACCAACGCCCTGTCGGACATCTACGCCATGGGCGGCACACCGCTGATGGCGCTGGCCATTGTGGGCATGCCTATCAATGTGCTGCCCCACGAAACCATTGCAGAAATTCTGGATGGCGGCGCATCCATCTGCCAGGAAGCTGGCATTCCGCTGGCCGGCGGCCACTCCATCGACTCCGTAGAGCCTATCTACGGTCTGGTGGGCATTGGCATCGTCAACCCCAAGCAGCTCAAGCGCAATGCCGACGCCAAGGCAGGCGACGTGCTGGTGCTGGGCAAGCCACTGGGCGTGGGTATCTACTCCGCAGCACTGAAGAAGAACCTGCTGGACGAAGCGGGCTACGCTGCCATGGTGGGTGCAACCACCAAGCTCAACCGCCCCGGTGCAGACCTGTCAAAACTCGACGGCGTGCATGCCTTGACGGACGTGACCGGCTTTGGCCTGCTGGGCCACAGTCTGGAACTGGCACGCGGCGCCAAGCTGACAGCCCACATTGACCTGAATGCCCTGCCCATCCTGCCCGGCGTGATGGAGCTGGCCGAGCAAGGCATCTTCACCGGTGCTTCTGGCCGTAACTGGACGTCCTACGGCGAAGCCATCCGCCTGCCCGAAAACATCACCGATGCCCAGCGCGCCTTGCTGACCGACCCCCAGACCTCCGGCGGCCTGCTGGTGTCCTGCACGCCAGACACTGTGGACGAAGTGCTGCGTACCTTCCAGCAACACGGCTTTGCCGATGCCTGCGTGATTGGCCATATGGAAGCTGGCGAACCCGAAGTGCGCGTGGCCTGAACGCCCTTCACGCCTCTTCACAAAAACGCCCGTGCACCAACGCCTGGCGTTTTTTCTTACATGGCTTGCGCATGCGCACTGGCATATGGAGACAAGCGCTGCGCACACAGTACAAGACTCCTCATCCCAAGCTGTTGAAAGAAGTTCTCCATGCTGCAATTGAATGCCAAGCTGCTCGCCCTGCTGGCCTGTGCTTCGCTGGCTCCACATGCCTTCGCACAAGGCAATACCGGTGCCATTCCCGCTTTCGTCACCCAAGGTGCGCTGTCATACAGCTGTGGCGGTATTGGAGAGACCCAGTCCAGCGCCATGACGCAGGCTCAAAGTCAGTTTCCTCTGTCCTTGCTGTTTGTGGCCAAGGGGGGCGCGTATCTGGCCAATGTGAATGTGAGCGTCACCAATGCGCAGAACGCCACCGAGCAGTTCAATGCCGGTGGCCCCATCTGCCTGCTGAAGCTGCCTGCAGGCAATTACACCGTGAGCGCCACAGCACCAGATGGCAGCACCCAGACCAAGACCGTGACGGTAGACAGCACCAGCAAGACGCTGGAGTTTGTGTATTGATGCCTGCACCTGCCTGCGCTGCGTAGCAGGTGCGCATGAAAAAGGCTTGTGCCAAGCACAACCCTTAAAAATGGCGCTAAGGCTTATGCTGCAAGCGCAGGCAGCTATCAAAAGCGCAATTACTTCGCCTGCAGCTGCTCCAGCGTGGGGTAGTCGTTATAGCCCGTAGCATCCGGGCTATAGATGGTCGAAGCATTGAGTTCGTTCCACGCCGCACCCTTGGCAATGCGCTCTGGCAGATCAGGGTTGGCGATAAAGGCACGGCCAAAGGCCACGGCATCCGCCGCACCGCTGGCAACCACGGCCTGGGCCTGCTCTGCCGTAAAGCCATCGTTGGCAATGAATGCGCCCTTGAACACCTGGCGCATGTGCTGGCCAATGGGCAGCACGCCATCCTTGAGTTCTTCGCGCGAGAAGATAAAGCCCAGCTTGCGTGCCTGCAGCTGCTCCGCCACATAGGTAAACAGCGCCACAGGGTTGCTGTCGCTCATGCTGTGCGTATTGCTCATGGGGTTCAGGTGCACGCCAATGCGCTCGGCGGGCCACTCCTTGAGCAAGGCATCCACCGTCTCCAGCAGGAAGCGCGCACGATTTTCAATGCTGCCGCCGTACTGGTCGGTACGCTGGTTGCTGCCTTCGTGCAGGAACTGGTCAAACAGATAGCCGTTGGCAGCATGCACTTCAATAAAGTCAAAACCTGCCTCTTTCGCATTGCGGGCGGCTTGCACAAAGTCCTGCACGATGCCTGCAATCTCCGCCGTTTCCAGCGCGCGGGGCACGGCATAGGGGCGCTTGGGACGCAACACACTCACATCGCCTTCAGCGGCAATCGCACTGGGGGCCACTGGCAGCTGGCCATCAAGCAATTCAGGGTCAGAAATACGGCCCACATGCCACAGCTGCACGGCAATATGGCCACCTGCGGCATGGACTGCATCGGTTACGCGTTTCCAGCCAGCCACCTGCTGGGCCGACCAGATACCGGGGGTGTTCGGATAGCCCACGCCCATGGGGCATACGGAAGTGGCCTCCGTCAAAATCAGGCCCGCCGTGGCACGCTGGCGGTAATGCTCTACCTGCAAGTCACCCACGCTGCGCTGCTCAAAGGCGCGCATGCGGGTCAAGGGAGCCATGAAGATTCGGTTGGGCAGCTGCACGCTACCGATTTGCAAGGGGGTATGTAACTGCGACATCAATGACTTTCTTCAGGCCAGCAACACCTCATCAGGTGTCTGGCAATTGCACAACAGGCTTGCTAGATGCAGCCTGCTACAGGAAATACAAGAGCAAGCACTATCAAAAAAATCGCCATGCATCGCAGGGGGCCATCAAGTGCCACCACACGCGCAGCGCCAGCTTGCTCAGATCTTCCACCAGCCCACCATGCCCAGTGCAGACAGCGCCCACATCAGCATCAGCGCGTGGCGCTGCCACTGCACACGCTGGCGCAGCCATGTGAAATAGACCACGGCCGTCACCCCTGCAATTGCCAGTGCCATCAGTGGCAGGCTGGTCATCAAGGCGCTGGCGCGTGCGCCTTCTTCCAGCGGCACATGCATGGTAGCCAACAAGGCCAGCGGCAGGCAGCCCGTCACAGTCAGCGTGAAAGCCGCCAGCGCATAAGACCAGCCAAAGCTCAGGCCCAGAAACGAGTGGAATACGGGAGGAGTTGGCATGGACATAGGTACCACAGAGAAAACAGAAAAAGGGGCTCGGATTGTAGAGCCGGGGCCACACCAGTGATGGCAACAGGCTCTTGGCCCAAAGGCCAGGGAGCCCGTCCCCACCAAAGCACAGCCTGAATCGTTGTCTGCCGACTGCGCCCAAGCATTCTGACTACGGTGCTGCACTGAACAGGCTTGCAGTGCTTATGCAGTCAGCACTGCAAGCTATAAAAACCAATGAAGCCAGCAACTCCAGGTTTCAGGAGGGTGTCCGAATTTTTGTGTAAACGGTTCGGACGTCAGTTCGCG
>ERZ791624.24-NODE-24-length-103338-cov-3.758315_pt1 | contig 103338 bp, 108 predicted proteins | sample MGYA00510058_ERZ791624 | MGnify/ENA primary metagenome ERZ791624 (study PRJEB30046, sample SAMN00715158) | human gut metagenome | study: EMG produced TPA metagenomics assembly of the A metagenome-wide association study of gut microbiota in type 2...
AGGGCGGGCGACTTGGGGGGTGGGCCGCCCCCCTGCCAGCAGCAGGGCACAGGCCAGCGCTGTAGGCACAAGCCACACCCGGGGTGTGGCGGCACGCGGCGCAATCTTGTTGGGTTGGTTTGACATGCTATGCAAGCAGTATGCGTAATGACTTGTTTCTAGCTGCAATTGTGCAGAGCCTGTGTAGCGACACAGCTAAAAACATGTGAAGCTTTGGTAAAGCCACGCCGCAGGACCATCCACCACAGACACAAAAAAGCCCTCATGACGAGGGCTTGAGAGGGATCGTAGTGTGCTTACGCTGCTTCCACAATGGCATCGAGCGGCCAGCGCGGCTTCACGTCAAACGAATACGTCTTGTCCGCCTGCTGCTGCCCGGCCTGCATGCGCATGGCAGCGGCCATGGCGATCATGGCGCCGTTGTCGGTACACAGATGCAGTTCGGGGTAATGCACGCGAATCTTGCGCTTGGCGCATTCGCGGTTGAGCTGCTCGCGCAGCTGCTTGTTGGCTCCCACACCGCCTGCCACCACCACACGGTTCATGCCCGTCTGCTTGAGCGCATTGAGGGTCTTCTTGACCAGCACTTCCACAATCGCCGCCTGTGCACTGGCGGCCAGATCGGCCTTGCGAGCTTCAAGCTCATCACCCAGCTTTTTGGCCTGCGTCAGCACCGCCGTCTTCAGACCGGCAAACGAGAAGTCCAGATCCCCACTGTGCAGCAGCGGACGCGGCAGCTTGAAGGCTTCTGGATCACCACTTTCTGCCAGCTTGGACAGCACAGGGCCACCGGGGTATGGCAGACCCATCACCTTGGCGGACTTGTCAAAGGCTTCACCTGCAGCATCGTCAATGGTTTCGCCCAGAATTTCGTAGCGGCCCACACCATCCACCCGCATGAGCTGCGTATGGCCACCAGACACCAGCAGTGCCACAAAGGGGAACTCCGGCGGGTCTTCACTCAGAAAGGGGGAAAGCAAATGGCCTTCCAGGTGGTGCACGCCCAGTACAGGCTTGTCCAGCGCTGCGCCCAGTGCGCATGCGACGCCTGCGCCTACCAGCAGGGCACCTGCCAGACCCGGGCCACGCGTGAAGGCCACCACATCCACGTCCTGCAGGCTTTTGCCTGCATCTTCCATCACCTGCTTGGTCAGCGGCAGCACGCGGCGGATATGGTCGCGGCTGGCAAGCTCGGGCACCACACCGCCATAAGCGCGGTGCATATCAATTTGGCTGTGCAATGCGTGCGCAAGCAGGCTTGGCACGCCGCCATCATCCGGAATGCGCACCAGGGCCACACCGGTTTCATCGCACGAAGATTCAATACCCAAGATCAGCTGACTCATAACCCGCAAGTGTAGGCCGAGCGTCTGTCTGCAGCAGGCTGACTGGGGCAATGGCCTTGCACGCAAGGCAAGAAAAAAGCACCCGAAGGTGCCTATGGTTGCTGGCGGAAACGCCCTTAGCGACGGCCACTCAGAAAGCTGCTGCCCAGCTTGAACAGATCGCCCATGTCCAGCTTGCCATCGCCGTTCTGGTCCAGCAGGCTGCCCAGCAGACCGCCGCCCAGGCCACCCTGCTGCTGCACCTGTGCGCGCTCCTGCTCCAGCGTACGGCCCAGAGTGCTGGCATCCATCTGCCCGGCCTGCACGCGATTGGCGAGGAAGGCCATCACAATGGGTGCAAGCATGCTCAGCAGCTGCCCTGCCTTGTCGCCCAGACCTGTGGCCTGGCCCAGCCCTGCTTCTGCCTGCTGGCGGCTGTTGCCAAAAATATGGCCCAGGATGGCTGCGCCATTGCCTGCGGCCGACTGCGACGCACCACCACCCAGCACGGCCCCCAGCAAACTGCCCAGATCACCCAGTCCCTGTGGCATGGTTTGTGCTTGGTCACGCTGCAAGGCGCTGAACAGATCGGCTGCACCTTGTGCCTGCGAGGCATTCTTGCCCAGCGCCCCCAGCAGCAAGGGTACAGCGACCCCTACGGCAGACTGAATTTGCTGCGTGCTGACACCCAGTTGCTGAGACATTTCCTGCATGGGTGTGCCCTGCAGCTGCTTGAGCAACTCCTGCGCCAGAGATGGTTGCTGACTCATATGAACTCCTTGGCTCACGCCTGCCGCATGGCAGACACTGACATTGAAAAAACCTGCTGCTCGCAAGCCATCGGCCAAGTATGAGGCCTCCTGATCCATCCGCCAGCGCCGCAGCACATGTTTTGACATTGTGCGAGCACCGGTGAGCATTCGCTGTGCACATATTTCTATATATCCAATAGATATAACAAAGCATTCAAAATACATCTCTTAATTTTAAGAAGATCGCAAATCGCACACCATGGGCATGCAGCAGTACCTCAAGGAAATCGGTCGTGGCAAAGACGGTGCACGCGCATTGACGCGCACCCAGGCTGCGGAACTCATGGGCTGGCTGCTCGACGGGCAAGCGCACCCGCTGCAAGTCGGTGCGTTTTGCGTGGCCATGCGCATCAAGGGCGAAACCGCACAGGAAATGGCGGGCTTCATGGATGCGCTGCAGACCCGCATGCCTCAGCTTCCACCATCTGGCACACCCGTGGTCGTACTGCCCAGCTACAACGGCGCGCGCCGCCTGCCTGTGCTCACGCCCTTGCTGGCCCTGCTGCTGGTGCGTGAAGGTCTGCCAGTCTTGCTGCACGGCTGCACCACCGAAGAGACACGCATCACAGCAACTGAAGTGCTGGGACAGCTCGGCCACCCTGCCGCAACTGCACTGCGCATGCCGCAGGCTGGCGAGCTGGTACACCTGCACACCCGCCAGCTGCACGCAGGCCTGGCAGATCTGCTCGATGCCCGCGCCACCATTGGCCTGCGCAATCCGGCGCACAGTCTGGTCAAGCACTTCAACCCGCTGGCGGCCAGCGGCACACCGGCGCTGGTCGTGGGCTGCTACACCCACCCCGAATACAGCCTGAGCATGCAGGCCACGCATGCAGAAGCACAAAGTCATGCCCTGCTGCTGCGCGGCATGGAAGGCGAGCCTGTGGCCGATCCCCGCCGCCTGCCTGCCATGCGCGGCATCCTGCACGGCAAAGTGGTTAGCAGCATGGAGCCCCAGACTGGCAGCGTAGCCGCCGTCGATCTGCCGCAAGGTCTGGATGCCGCCGCCAATGCCGCCCTCATCCAGGAGATGCTCAACGGCCAGCGCCCCGTTCCCGCATCGATTGCCACCCAGGTACAGGCTATTGTGAGTCTGCACCGCCAACTCTCTGCACAAGGAGCGCAAGCATGACCGCCAGCGCCACCACTTCCACGGGACTTCCCTCCGGCACCTGCACATTGGTTGGCGCAGGCCCCGGAGATCCCGAACTGCTCACACTCAAGGCCTTGCGCGCCATTCAGTCTGCCACCGTACTGCTGGTGGATGATCTGGTCTCCAGGGAGATCGTGGACTTTGCCTCCCCCACCGCGCGCATCATCTACGTGGGTAAGCGCGGTGGCTGCAAGAGCACGCCCCAGGCCTTTATCGAAAAGCTCATGGAGGCTGAAGTACACAAGGGAGAGCATGTGGTGCGCCTCAAAGGAGGCGATCCCTTCATCTTTGGCCGTGGCGGCGAGGAAGTGGAGCACCTGCGCCGCGCAGGCATTGAGCCGCAGATCATCAATGGCATCACCGCTGGCCTCGCTGGCCTGAGCAGCCTGGGCGCACCGTTGACCCACCGTGAACACGCCCACGGCGTAGTCTTTATCACCGGCCACGCCAAGCCTGGCGACCAGGGTACGGACTGGCGTACGCTGGCGGCCACGGCCCAGGCCGCCAGACTCACGCTGGTGATCTACATGGGCGTGAGCTCTGCCGAACACATCACCGCAGAGCTGCAAGCCGGTGGCCTGCCCGCGCACACGCCAGCGGCCATCATCCAGCATGCCAGCCTACCGCAGCAGCGCCATGCCATCACCACGCTGGAGCAGCTGGCCCACACCCTGCATGCAGAAAACCTGGCCAGCCCCAGCGTGCTGGTGATTGGTGATGTGGTGCAGGGCGTCGCAGCATGGGCACAGAACAGCTCAGCCACTGCAGCCCCTCTGCGCGCGGCCTCCTGATCACTGCGTTTATTTTTCAGTCGATGGCATCCAGCTGCTGCACGGGCAGCTGAATTTCCACCAGCAAGCCACCCTCTGGTGCTGGCGTCAGCACGAACTGCCCCTGCGCACTGTCAATGATGCGCTGCACAATGGTCAAACCCAGCCCCGCGCCGGGCATGCACGGCAATACAAGCGCTTGCGCAAAGTGGTCAAGCGCCAGCGCACTATTCTTGGCATCACACTGCGCTGGGTGCAGCGCCATTTACAAGCCATACCGGCCAGCGCAGCAGCGCACTTGAAAGAGCGCTTGCACACGGTTGTAGCCCGAGCAACACGTGTGCACAAACAGCGACCCAAAGACAAAAACAAGCTGTACGCCATGCATGCCCCAGAGGTGGAGTGCATTGGCAAAGGTAAGGCCCGCAAGCCGTATGAGTTTGGGGTTAAAACTGCGATTGTGGTCACCCATACACACGGCCTCATGGTGGGGGCTCGTACGTTTGCAGGCAACCCCTACGATGGACATATCTTGGCTGCACAGTTGGAGCAGACCAATATCTTGCTGGAAGACGTCTGTGTAAAGCCCAAGACGGCAATTGTGGATTTAGGCTTCAGAGGCAAAGCGTCGAGTACCACAACCCTGAGATTGAGCTCATTCACCGAGGCAAATTCAAGCAACTGACGCAGGAGCAACGACGCTGGTTGCGCAGAAGGCAAGCGGTCACCTCAAAGCAGATCATGGAATGGATCGCTGCTGGCTCAAAGGGCAAACAGGTGATGCCATGTTCGTCGGGCTTGCTCCATTTGCGCCAATAGGCATAAACACTTTGCCATTTGGGAAAGTCAGGGGGTAAATAGCGCCACTGGCAACCGGTTCTCAGCAGGTACAGCACTGCGCAAAACACCTCATACAAATCAAGCGTGGCAGGCTTGGTCCTGCGGCGTACCTTGCGCAACTCTGGCTCAATTTCTGCAAACTTCTCACGGCTAATGTCGCTGGCGTATTTCTGTCTTTTCACACACCAGATTGTCGGGGCAAACAAGATCGCAAACACGCTCTTAGGGGGATGCGTCAAACAACACAGTAAAACGTGTTTGTCCCGCGTTAGATTGAACGTATATTGATCCACCGTGCGAACTGACGATCGCCTTGGTGATGGCCAGCCCAAGCCCCGCCCCTTCGGAAGCAGGGTGGGCCCTGGATCTGTTGGCGCGGTAGAAACGGTCGAAGAGCCGAGGGATGTCCTCCGCTGCTATCGAAGTCCCTTGATTGCTGACCGTGAGTGTCACAGCACCTTCGTTCGACGCCACCTGCACCGCCACTGCCGACCCTGCATCAGCATGGCGTAGTGCGTTTGACAGCAGGTTGCTGATGGCACGGCGCATCATCAGCTTGTCGCCGTCTATCTCTGCTTGCCCTTCCAGTACCAGTATGACGTGCTTTTCGTCGGCCACTGCTTCATAGAAATCGAACAGCGCTAGCACTTCCTTGTGCAGCTGGATACGTTCCCGATAGCGCAAGTCGATGCCATTTTCCGATTTGGCCAGAAAGAGCATGTCCGAGACCATCTTGGCCAGGCGCTCGAACTCCTCTGCGTTTGAGGCCAGAATATCGCGGTACTCGTCGGCAGTGCGCCGCTGCGCAAGAGCCACCTGCGTCTGTGTCAGCAGGTTACTTAAAGGGGTGCGCAGCTCGTGTGCCAGATCGCTGGAAAAGTCCATCAAGCGCTGGAAGTCTTGCTGGAGCCGCCCGAACATGCCATTGAGACTGGCTGCAAGTTCAGCAAACTCCACCGGAACAGACTCCACAGGCATGCGCTCCTGCAAGTTGTAGGCGGTGACTGAAGTTGCTCTTTCGCGCATTGCCTTCAAGGGTGTCAGTCCGCGGCGGGCAGCCCACCAGCCCAGCACACCGCTGACCAAGGTCGCGACCAGAAAGTAGGCGGCCAGCGTCTTGCGTAGTTCAGCCAGGAAATGAGCGTGGTGCGCAGTGTCCAGGGCCACCAATACCCGCAGGGTTTGCGTATTGGTGGTGGATGCCAATTGCGATGCTGGTGGGAGTGGCAGGCTTTCCACAACGCCGCGCAGCGACTGCCCAGCGTGGGTCCACTCCATCAGCTGCTCTGTCGCCGGAGTATCAGCGAGGATGTTCTGTGTCAGCGCTGGTGGACCATAAATGAGCTCGCTTCCCAGCCAGACCTGTACAAACAAGCCTTTATGGCTGTCCAGCATGTCATCAAGTACACCTTTCAAGGCAGCAGGGGTGTCGGCTTCAGCGACGAGTTTTTCTACAAGGTGCACTTTGTCGTCGAGAAACATCCGATCTAGTTCGACAAAGTGACGGGCTGTGGCCCAGGCTACCAACACACCCAGTCCCAACAACACCATAGCTGCCACCAGCGTGAAAAGGACCGTCAGCCTTGCGGTCAGAGGCAGGCGCAAAGAGTTCATCGGGTTTCAGGGTTCTCCAGTACGTAACCCATGCCGCGCACGGTCTGGATCAGCTTCACATCAAAGCCGTCGTCTACCTTGGCACGCAGGCGCCGCACCGCCACTTCGATGACGTTGGTGTCGCTGTCGAAATTCATGTCCCACACTTGCGATGCGATCAATAAACGCGGCAGCACTTCGCCTTGGCGGCGCATCAGCAGCTCAAGCAATCCGAATTCCTTGGCGGTGAGATCGATGCGCATGCCTGCGCGAGTCACACGGCGACGCAACAGATCCAGCTCTAAGTCCGCCACCCTCAATGCCGTACTTTCGGAGCTGTTGCGGCCCCGGCGCAGAATGGTCCTCACTCGCGCCAGCAGCTCGGCAAACGAAAAAGGTTTCACCAAGTAGTCGTCTGCCCCCAACTCTAAACCTTTGACCCGATCTTCTACCTGATCGCGTGCAGTCAGGAACAGCACTGGCATCTGCCGGCCTCGGCTGCGCAAGTTCTGGAGCACTTGCCAGCCATCCAACCCCGGCAGCATCACGTCCAAAATCACCAGATCGTGGTTGCCATCCAGCCCATAGTGCAGGCCATCTATGCCGTTGGTCACCAGGTCCACGGCAAACCCTGCTTCGCGCAGCCCTTGGCGCAGGTAGTCACCCGTCTTGGGTTCGTCTTCAACGATGAGTATCTTCACAACAAGTCTTCCTGTGCCTGTAGTGTGCCAGGGGCCAAGCAGCCACGGGCGAACATGACGCATTTGTAATCTTGCCGACAGGCTGTTGTCGGTGCTGCCTATTCAGAATTCATCCGTTTGATACGCATCAATAGGAGCGATTTCGATGAAGCATCGATGGCTGAAAAATAAAGCGATGCCCATGCTGACGCTGGGTCTTGTGGTGGCGCACTGGGGTGCTCAGGCACAGGTTCAGGATGATGTTGTGCAAGACTGGCGCAAAGCGAATGAGACTGTCGGTCAGTTCCCGAGAGGTCACGCAGATGTGCTGCGCTGGGAGAAGTCACAGCCGACAACGCAAGCGGCAACGCCAGATGCTGTCCCAGAATTTGCGCTGCCATCTACTTCTGATGCCATTCGGGCTGCCTGGAAAGTCCATCGCGAACTGGCATCACCTCTGGCTCGACTTGGGCGGGAGAACGTGGAGCGTATTGCTGCCGGTGCCTGGGGTGAAGTCGATACCAGACTTCAGCAAAGGATTGATGGTGCCGATGAGGTGCTGAAAGTGGCAGCGGACACACGAAAGGCCTGGATCAGGGCCGTGGCTGCAAAACAAGCGCTCAAGTCAGTGGAAGATTCCGTATCGGCCGCGGAGGCGGCTGCGGAACTTGGCCGCCGTATGGTGAGTGTGGGCAATTGGAGCCGCTATCAACAAGCCCAGGTGGCTTTGGGCGAGTCATCTGCCCGGATGGAGCTCAAACGAGCGCGATTGACCGCAAGCCAGGCCGAACGCGCACTGCTGAAGACGATGGGACTTGACTCGGTACACAGCCGCGTGGCTTTGCCTGACCGCCTGCCGGACACAGCAACGCCGATGAGCGACACAGAACTGCGAACGCGCCTCGCGGCGATACAAGGCAACTTGCCATTGGCACAGAGCAGAAAAACTGGCAACAACGCCATGCAGGCTTACGCAGCCTATGCCGCCAGTCTTGATGTTTACCACGGTTATCGCAATGACGTTCTCAAGCAGCGCGAACTGATTGGAGAGGAAACCCAGCTTCGCTACAACGGCATGCTCGAAAGCGTCTGGGGCGTTTTGGCAGACGTAAAAGCGCGCTCACAGACCGTGGTGGCCGCCATAGACGCGCAGCGTGACGCACTGATCGCTGAAACCGATCTGCAATGGGTGCTGCAAGGTGGTCAGCCTGATGCCTTTGTTGCCCTCGGTGGCGGCGAGCAGGCCACTGCCGCAGCCGGCCATTGAACGCACTTCGCATCAACATCTGGACTATTACGCATGACAACGAACATTCCCTCCCGGCGCCGCTTCTTCACGGGTGCTGCAGCTTCTGTTGCTGGCTTGGCAGTTGCCCGCTCCGCTTTGGCAGCACTGCCCGAACCCGTTATCCAAACCTCAGCAGCCACAGCAGATCCACTGGTGCCTAACACCGGGCGCCCCTACAACCCTGTGGTCACAGTCAATGGCTGGACGCTGCCCTGGCGCATGAACAATGGCGTCAAGGAGTTCCACCTGGTGGCTGAGCCTGTGGTGCGCGAGGTGGCCCCAGGCTTCGTGGTGAACATGTGGGGCTACAACGGTCAGAGCCCTGGACCCACCATTGAAGTGGTGGAAGGCGATCGCGTGCGCATCTTTGTGACCAACAAGTTGCCCGAACACACCACCATCCACTGGCACGGGCAGCGTCTGCCCGCCGGCATGGATGGTGTGGCTGGCCTGAACCAGCCCGCGATTCCGGCTGGCAAGACCTTCGTCTACGAGTTTGAAGCGCGCCGCCCGGGCACTTTCATGTACCACCCGCACGCCGACGAAATGACGCAGATGGCCATGGGCATGCATGGTTTCTGGGTTACCCATCCCAAGACCAAGCACCCGCTGATCAGCGACGTGGACCGCGACTTCTGCTTCCTGCTCAACGCCTTTGACGTGGAGCCCGGCACCCGTACGCCCAAGATCAACACGATGACGGATTTCAACATCTGGTGCTGGAACAGCCGCATTTTCCCGGGCATTGACAGCTTCAACGTGCGATTGGGTGACCGGGTTCGCCTGCGTGTAGGTAACCTGACAATGACCAATCACCCCATTCACCTGCACGGCCACGAATTCGTGATGACAGGTACTGATGGCGGCCCCACCCCCTTGGCGGCACGATGGCCCGAAGTCACTGCCGACATCGCTGTCGGTCAGATGCGCCAACTCGATTTCATCGCAGATGAGGAAGGTGACTGGGCCCTGCACTGCCACAAGAGCCACCACACCATGAACGCCATGGGACACGCCGTGCCGACCATGATTGGTGTAGATCACCGCGGCCTGATCGGCAAGATTCAGAAGGTGGTGCCCGATTACATGCTGATGGGGGAACGCGGCATGGGTGACATGGAAAGCATGGAAATGCCCATCCCCGAAAACACCGCACCCATGATGACCGGCCATGGCCAGTTTGGCCCCATCGGCATGGGCGGCATGCTCAGCGTACTCAAGGTACGCAAGGACCAAAAACCCGGGGACTACAAGGACCCTGGCAACTACAAGTTCCCTCCCGGCACTGTGGCCCATGAATGGACCGGAGCCACCCCGGCCCCAGCCAAGGCAGCTGCGCCCAGCGCACCGGCCAACGCCAAGGCTGTCAAAGGCATGAAGCATTGAAGCCGCGCCCCCATTTTCTCTGCTCTATCCAAGAAAGACCGCACATGAAGTTCAGCAAACCCTCTACCTTCTTCATTGCCGCCATGACTTTGGCCGCATCCACGGCATTCGCCTCGGGCAAACACGCGGGAGGCCATGACAACTCGACTCCAGGTGAGCCAGGCATTGCAGCTAATGTCACCCGCACCATCCAGGTGGACGCTGCTGACAACATGCGTTTCACGCCTTCGGATGTGACCGTCAAAAAGGGGGAAACCATCCGGTTTGTCATTAAGAACTCCGGCAAGGTGCCCCATGAGTTCAGTCTTGGCACCGAGCAAGAGTTGAAGGAGCACTACGAAGAGATGAAAAAGTTTCCTGGCATGGAGCATGAGGAAGCAAACAAGATTTCACTCAAGCCCGGCCAGCAGGGTGAGGTGATCTGGCGCTTCACCAAAGCAGGTGTTGTGCACTTTGCTTGCCTGCACGTGGGCCACTACGAGGCAGGCATGAAGGGCCAAGTCAAAGTCTCGGCTCGCTGAACTGTTGAGCCTAATTTGCACAGGATGCAACCATGAAGAGTTTTCGCGTTTTTCTAAGCGCTGCGGCACTAGCAGCCTCCACCCTCGCCAGCACTCAGGCGTTCGCGCAGGTGCCCATGGACCACAGCAAGATGGACATGGCCGCACCAGCCGACATGACCGAGGGAGAGGTTCGCCGCATCGACACTGGTGCGGGCAAGGTGACTATCAAACACGGCGAGATCAAAAACTTGGATATGCCGCCGATGACGATGGTGTTCACCATGGCCGAGCCCGCCATGCTCAGTAACCTCAAAGTCGGCGACAAAGTCCGGTTCGTGGTCGAACAGCAAAATGGCAAGATGGTGATTACCCAAATCACCCCTGCATCCTGACAATTTTGTAATCCAGCGGTCATGTTCCAGTGGCTCTTGCAAGCAGGCTGGCGTACATCAAGCGTCATGGGGACGCGGTGGTGGCGCCACACTGGCGATGACCGCTGGATTTTGTCTGGAAAGGACTGCACCATGAATGCCTCAAAACCCCTGGCGAGGGTGTCCGAGTTTTTGTGTAAACGGTTCGGACGTCAGTTCGCGGAGAGTCTGTCTCCAAACTCAATCGTAAACCGATTCAGAGCTGCCTTCCAATCTCGGATGGGCATCGTCCACTTGCGGCTGATGTTGTGCAGAGCCAAGTAAAACAGCTTGGGCAGTGCCTCATCGCTGGGGAATGAGCCGCGGCTTTTGGTGATCTTTCTCAAGCTCATGTTCACCGATTCAATGGCATTGGTGGTGTAGATCACCTTGCGTATCTCAGCCGGATAGTCAAAGAACGGCGTCAGACGAGCCCAGTTCTTGCGCCAAGACTGGATGATGCTGGGGTAAGTATCTGCCCATTTAGCCTCGAACTCCTGCAAGCATTGTTGGGCCTCTTGCACGGTTGCCGACTGGTAAATGCGGCGCAGATCGGCTGCTACTTGAGCTCGCTGCTTCCAGGGCACGTAGTTCAGGCTATGGCGCACCATGTGGACAATGCACAGTTGCACCACGGTCTGTGGAAACACCGCTTCAATGACCTCAGGAAAGCCTTTGAGCCCATCGACGCAGGCGATGAAGATGTCTTGCGCGCCCCGGTTGCGTAGTTCCGTGACGACCTGCAGCCAGAACTTGGCACCTTCCGTCTGCGACAGCCACAGCCCCAGCACTTCTTTTTCTCCCTGCAAGTTGACGCCAATGGCCAGGTACACGGCCTTGACCCGGACCGCTCCTTCTCGCACTTTGACGTGAATGCAGTCCAGATAGACGATGGGGTAAATCGCATGCAGCGGCCTGGCTTGCCAGGCTTTGACTTCCTCGCTGACAGCATCAGTTACCAAAGAGATCAGGCTGGGCGAGACCTCGGTGCCGTACATCTCTTCAAGATGTGCCTGAATCTCCCGCACTGTCATGCCCCGGGCATACAGCGAGATGATTTTGTCATCAACGCCCGTCCAGCGGGTCTGGTGCTTGGCAACCAACTGGGGCTCGAAGCTGCCATGGCAATCACGGGGAACGTTAATGAGCAACTCACCAAAATCGCCCTTGAGCGTCTTCTGGCTGGAGCCATTGCGGCTGTTGCGAGCGCCGTTGGTGATGGTCTCATGGCGTTCATGACCGAGGTGCTCAGTCAATTCCGCCTGCAAGGCTTTCTCGACCACGGCTTTGGTCAGTTGCTTGAGCAGACCGTTCTCGCCAATGAGGTCTTCGGGCTTTTTGTAATCGGCCAGCAGAGCGCTGAGCAACGCTTCTGGAATGTCGTGTTGTACAGATGTCATTGCGTTTGCGGGTTTGCAGATCCAAGTCTGCGGGTTATGGGCCATTTACACAAAATTCTGTACACCCTCTTACATGGGCTGCTGCCATGCTCGAAACAGGCAAATGAGGTGGCTACTCAGGCCTGTAGGGTTTCCCCAGACAGGCTGGCCGTCTGGAATCTACTTTGCAGCGACAGCGTTCTGTGGACTGACGACAGGTTTGGCCGATCAGAGAGACAGCTGCTGACCCAGCAATTCATAAAAACAAATCAGCGCTTCACTGATTTATCGGGATCAAGAATGTTTTCCCGATAGTCTTTGAGGATTGTCGAAAGCTGCTGATCGTTGCGGGTGAAACTCCGGCAGCGATGACAAATAAGCCGGTGCTGAGCAGCCCAGAAACGGTCGATAGCGCCTGCTTCCTCGGATTGCCCCGATGTGATGTGAAAGATGTATTGCTTGCAATTCATCATTGACTGGCACCTCCGAACCATTTCTGGCTCAAGCACAGCTGTATTTGTTTGCGGGCCCGGCTCATGCATTGCCAGTAATCGGTTTTGCTCAAGCCCAGAGTGGTGCAGATTTCATCGGCATCGCACTCCAGAAACACCTTCATGCTGAACACCTGGGCAGGTTTGGTCGGTAAGTTGTGCACGCACAAATCGACCACGGCAAAAAACTGATCTGTTTGCAGCCGTTCGTCTGGCCTGTGCCAGCCTGCAGGAGCGACGCCTTCTATCCAATGGCTGCGCTCATTGAACAAATAAACATCCAGATCGTCCGAAAACGCTTCGCAGTAGCTGACCTCCCCGCTATAGCGCTTGCGTAGCCGATCTGTGATTTTGTTCTTGAGAATTCCGAACAAGTAGCGCTTGGGGTCTACAGCTTGCAGCTTGTCGAAATCGATCTCCAACAATGCAATCAACGCATCTTGCACTGCGTCCTCAGCTTCCTCGCGTGGGCTTAGATGCAGGCAAGCAAATCGAAGCATGGGCCCACGCCATTGGCATATCCACTGCGACCTGTCGTCGATCACGAGACTCATACGGTGTATTGCTAGGTAGAGGAAACTCGCTTGGATGCGCCCTGATTGGACTTTGGCGACATGCTTGCTTGCGCTGCATCCAGAGAAAATCGCCCAGGTCCTTGGGTCAGCACGGCAAACAGCATCAGTCCCAGCATGAGAGGAACCTTAAACCCCAGGCCTTCATCGGTTTCAATCGCCCGCCAACCTGCCCAGCCCAGATCAAAGTGCACGGTATAGACAGCGACGTAGGTGATATAAATCAGGCCCAATGCCGCGAATCGGCCCTTGTACCCCAGTAGCAGCAAAAAGCCCAGCACGACCTCGCCAATACCGGCTGCCAGCCAGTTCAGTTGTGCTCCCAGGAACTGATGGGGGAAAGGAAAGTCCAGACCTGCAAACCATGCAGGAGCAGAGCCGCCAGCGCTCAATTTGGTCCAGCCGGCGAACAAAAACTCTTGCGCTGCCCATATTCTGAGTCCCAGCAGTCCCAGGTCACGCATGTGTGTCTGTGCTTTCTCGCCCCAGATAAGCAATAAATTCATGACGCAAATCTCCGTAATACGGTGATGTCCAAGCGGATTGCCGCACGAACCCTTCAATCAGCAGGCGCCACGCCTGCTCTCCCAATTGCTCTCGCAAGGATGGGAAATTGGCCTCCACCATCTGGCTGGCGCCCAGATACACCAGATACCGGTATGCACGAAGTCCTGCCAGGGTGTACCCTGCCGGCACTGTCTCGCTGCGCCCCCTCACGTAGTCATAAAAGGCGTTAGACATATGAGTTCCTGGTTGAGTGTGTCCATAGACGGCACATCGTTATCCCACTCCAGCAGCACTTGTAGGCCATGGGTGCGCTGAAGTTGGCGGGCCATGGTCATGGTTTGCTCTTCCACGGTCTCGCTGTGGGTGTCAATGAACAGGCCAAAACGAGTATCGAACTCATGGCCAGCCACATGGATGTAACTGACTCGCGTCAGATCCACACGCGCAACAAACTCCTGCAGACTGTGTTGCCCATGGTTCTTGTAATTGACCATGATGTTGTTGAGATCCAGCAGCACACCACAGTCGCCCCATTCGGCGACAGCGCCCAAGAAGTCGGGCTCAGGGATGTCACCAATATTGGTGTACCAAGTGCTGTTCTCGATCGCAATTTGCTGCCCCAGGATGTCCTGCACCTGGCGGATACGGTCTCCCACCCGCTTGACCTCTTGCTTGGTGAAGGGGATGGGGAACAGGTCATACAGCTGATGGGCGTCTCCACTGGCCGCCAAGTGGTCTGAATACCTGATGGTCCCCAGCTCATCCATCAAGGCGCGGACATCCCGTAAAAAACTGTGATCAATTGCACTGTCTCCGCCCAAGTTCAGAGACACACCGTGCAGGTGCACAGGCCGGCCGGATGCTCGCAGCCTGTGCAAAGGGCTGCGATCACGTCGTATCCAGTTCTCGGGGGCAACTTCAAAGAAGTCAGCCAGAACCAGCGACATGTCCCAGTCGGCCATTTCGCGGCGATAACCCAATCCGGCCATAGTCATGCTCCTTCACTTCTTGGAACAAGCAGCGTCTTTTTTGGAGCAGGCCGCATCTTTCTTGCTGCACGCACTGTCTTTTTTGCTGCACGATGCATCGCACTGGGCACCAGGTTTGCAGGTCGTTTCCTTCTTGCCGCAGGTTCCCGCGCCGCACTTTTGCTCAGCAGCGCCTGCAGCCCAGGCCGAAGAAGCAATAAGAGCAGCAGCAATCGTTGCAACAGATTTGATGTTCAGGGCGGACATGTTTGACTCCTAGAAAATGGCATGCACAAGACGTGCACGGAGATCTAGTCGTACCGAGATGCGGATTCCTGACAGAGTTGAGAAAAAAATTCGAGCGCTTTGTCCACCGAGGAAGGTGCGGCGGATCAATGAGAAACATGCCAACCCTCACTGATCCTAAGCTTCGGCCAGCAATCGACGAACTCCTGTCGTACGAGTCCCATCAAGCAAAGTCTGCTGTGCAGAGGTTGCGGTTCTTGGAGTTTCCAAGTTCCCCCCCCTCCCTGAGACTTCCAGCAAGTGCGATGCACAAAAGCAAAAAGCCCCGCAAATCATTGATTTGCAGGGCTTTTATTGTTGAGCTGCTAGGCAGTTCTCAACGCGGGATCACTCCCACTCAATTGTCAACCGATCGGAAATCAAGTCGCTATTGAACGAAGCTACACGTTGTTGCATATGATTTGGCCTTGCTAGAAAAGACCATACCGTCACTTTTACCGTCAAAGCAATTGGTTGTCTCTGGGCGTTACTGGACGTTGAGCGAAACCGATACAAGCTAGCGCGACAACACCGTTGCAGCCGTAGCTTTCCAAGCTAGCATCCCCCTGATGCATCAGCACATATTCCATCACCTGCAGCGCCGTGTCGATGGCCCAAGTCGAAACTTCAGCCTGATCTAGGTTTGAGGGCTTCCACAGCCCATCGCACCAACAGCAGCTGATTTCCCACTTGGTGGCACTGATGCGCTCAAACACTGGTGGCTGCAGCTGCGCTGCCTTCCAGCGTTTGGCGATGTCCAGCTGCAGCTGAGCTGGCAACGCGCCTTCGCCTTGCAGCAGCAAACGTAGCCCCAGACCTGGCCCCCAGCCTTCTTGCCCCAGCTGCACCATGGTCAAGTTGGGCCATGCGGGTGCCGCACCAAATGCACGGGGCAACTGAATCGTCAGCATGGGTTGTCCCTGGCGCAGGTGCACGGCCAAGGACAGCGGCAAAGGCTCTTTGACTCCCTGCACTTGCAGTTTGACCGCTGTAGCGTTGGTTAGTTGCGCTTGCAAAGTGCGCTTCACGCATCGCCACCACGCCAGTCGAAATTCGGGCACATCGCCCAAAGCTTGAAACAGCCGCTCATGCCAAGCAATACGCCTGGCTAAAGCCTTGGCACTCAGGTTCATAGCCTCAGCCATTTCTTGCATAGCCAACATGACGTGACCATGCGCAGGAGCCTGCCCCAACACACGTTTGGCAAACATCAGCACCCAGGGCACATCACAGCGCACGCTGTCCAAGTGCCACAGCAAAGCGTTGATCGTTTCTGGTGCCTGATGCGGTGCACCGTGCACAACCGCTTGCGCATCTGCCGAATCCCGCCACTGCAACCAACGGGCTGCATCCGCGATGCCCTGGCTTTGCAAGAATGCGACCAGGCTGCGCAAACGCTGCACGGCCTTGAGTACGGCTGCTTGTTGGGTGATTTCACCTTGCCACAACAAAAGGGCCAGTTCGGCATCGTCATCAGACCCGTATTGCTGCAGCAGTGCCACCAGCCGTGCAAAGCTGCCCAAGCCCAACTGAGGCACGGCACACCGTGCAAATGCCTGCCATGCAGCGGTGCGCTGGCTGATTGGCTCAACCGACTGCAACGCCGCATCGGCCAGTTCCAGCACCATGGCCGATTGCGGCTCCATGCATGGCCTTGCTGCATGTACATAGCGCCCAGCTTCGGCACAGCCATTGAAGCAGCACGGCCACTGCCCACTGAATTCATGCGGAACAGGCGTTGAGATATCCAGTGCAGGCAATGTCATCACCGCCGCCAACAAACGCCGGTAGCGGTACCACCTCAAGTGATAAGGGTGCATGGTCAAACTTTCAAAACAGGCACGCCGCAACGGCACCTGAGTGCATCTTCAAAAGCCAAGCACCAGGCGCACAACGTGCACAAAGGAAATCAGGAAAAGAACGCGAGAAACTGAAACTCAAGCCAGCGCGATGGTCGTGCCACGGCGGCTGCGCAAACCAACTTGCACCACCTTGTCCAAGGTGGCTTTTTCTGACCAGCGGGCGTTGGTGTTGCGCAGCTTTTTGCTGCCCCAATGCTCCAGCAAGGCATTCCAGGGAGTGAGCGGCACACCGTCCATCAAGGGGTCGAGCACCAGCAAGGAATGTGGCTTGCCATCGGCATACATCACACCCACTGCCAGCACCCAATGGCTGTAGCTGGGCGAAGTGAATCGCACCAGGCACACATGGTCAGATTCCAATGCGGCCACCGTGCGGGCCTCGACATTGCGGCGCAGTTGGCGGCACTGCAGTTGCTCAGAAAACGGTGCAAACTGCTCTCTGATGGCTGCGCTGCTACAGCCGCTAAAGTACAGAGCTTGGCCCATGGCACTCACCTCCATCAGGCGTGCGTCAAGGTCGCCTTCATACAGGACATCGCGTGACACCTGACCCAACAGCATCAAAGCCATCAACACGCAGTGGTGCCCGCAAGCCATGTCGTTTTCGCCCTGGCGCAGCAGCAGCTTGTTTTGATAGGCCATTGCACCTGAGCGGCCCACACTCAGCTGCGAGTGCACCACAAAGTGCCGCCCCAGCATCAGTACTCCTCAGGCAATAACAGCGTGGTGCTACTGCGGTCAGCTTCTGTGATGATCCACAGGCGTTCTGCCTTGGAAAGCTCATACACCGACATCAGCCTGTAGCCGTACTGCAAAGCGTCAGCATTACTTTGCCTGTCTTCAGCACAGATATCGCCCCAATCACACGACACATGGCGCAGCACAAACGGCAGTGCTGTCAGTTGATGGGTTTCCAGTAGCTCCAATGCCCCAGGTGTGACCAGTACCTGGCCCAAGGCAAACAAGGGCGTACCAGCAGCAGTCTTGTCATGAGCAGCAGGAGAAGAATCGTTTGGGCATGCGGCGGCCTGACCTGTATCAGTCATAGAAAACTCCAAAAGGGAAAAGTGGGAAAGAAGTGCCCTGTGCTGCCCAACACTTCCCCCAAGGCTCACGACCTCAAATTGACAGGCATGGCTACGCCGCACAAGCGTTCAAAACGCATGCGCGAGCAAACGGCCTGATCAATTCAGGCTGAGGGCAAAAACAAGAGAGGGAAGTGCTCGGGAAACTGAGCGGAGAACGGTACTCGTGAGCCCATGCCAAGGCGGCACGTCACTACCATAACGTACGGTAATTATATCAAATATAACAAAAATACATATTTATTTGATTTTATATTGAAAATTAAGAATAAACATGGCGGATTCAAAAGTGAAGTGCAACACCTGCCAACCTGTAAGGTCCGCAGATGCCAAGCGCCTCCTCGCACTATCACCAACTCCAGCCTGAAGACCGCGTCACGATTGAATCGCCCCGGCTTTCAAGGAGGTCGGTTGGTTTAAGTCAGGTCACCACAGCGGTGGCCTGATTGGCAAGTTGCCGATAGTAGTTTGCCTCAGCTTCTGCGGGCGGGATATACCCGATGGGTTCGAGCAGGCGGTGATGGTTAAACCATGACACCCATTCGAGCGTCGCAAACTCCACGGCTTCCTTTGTTTTCCACGGTGCACGGCGATGGATTAACTCGGCCTTGTAGAGGCCGTTGATGGTTTCGGCCAAAGCGTTGTCATAGCTGTCGCCCTTGCTGCCCACGGAAGGCTCTATGCCCGCTTCCGCCAGTCGCTCGGTGTACCGGATGCTGACGTATTGCGAGCCTCTATCGGAGTGACAAACCAAACTGCCATCGCGCTCAGGCTGACGGGCATAGAGGGCTTGCTCCAGGGCGTCGAGAACAAAGTCCGTGCGCATTGAACTGCTCACCCGCCAGCCCACGATACGGCGGGCAAACACGTCAACTACGAAGGCTACGTATAGCCAGCCCTGCCAGGTTGACACGTAGGTGAAGTCCGAGACCCATAGCTGATTGGGCCTATCCGCCTTGAACTGACGGTTGACTCTGTCCAACGGGCATGGCGCTTTGCCATCACTGACGGTGGTTCGCACGACCTTGCCACGCATCACGCCGCGCAGTCCCATGCTGCGCATCAGACGCTCGACCGTACAGCGGGCCACCGTCACGCCTTCGCGGGCCAGTTGGCGCCATACCTTGTCAGCGCCGTAGACCTGCATGTTGGCCTGCCAGACGCGTTGAATCTGAGGCATCAGCACCTCGTCACGCTTGGCTCTGGCGCAGCGTTTGTGAGGCTCGCGCATCAGCGCGGCGTGGCGCCAATACGCCGATGGGGCGACCTGCAAGACCTTGCAGAGCGGCTCGACCCCGAAAGCATTGCGCTGCTGGTCGATAAAAGCCTTCAGGACTTGAGTCGGCGGTCGAGCTCCGCCTGGGCGAAAAACGCGCTGGCCAGCTTCAGTATCTCGTTGGCCCGGCGCAGCTCTTTGACCTCGCGCTCCAGCTTCTTGACCCGCAGGGCTTCGGCTGTGGTGACACCTTCTCGAGTGCCTGCATCCACTTCGGCACGTTTGACCCATTCGTTCAAGGTCTGCGGCACGCAGCCTATCTTGGGGGCAATGGATTCGATGGCGGCCCACAGGGATGGGTACTCGCCGAGCTGCTCCTGCACCATTCTCACTGCGCGCTCACGCACTTCAGGCGAGAACTTGTTTGTCTTCTTCATGGCTCAATCCTCTCAGAGTGTTGAGCCTCCGCAAAACCCGGGGCGATTCAAACATCCAAATAGACAAGCCTAGTTCAACCCTACTTCCAATCCCTAAGTTCTAAGAATTTCCAATCATATCCGAGCGCTCCTTGCGCGTCGGCGATGCAGACAACTGCGAACTAGGTAGAGACAGAGTGAAGCGCGCACCTGCGAAAGAAGGAGACACAACCAGCGTACCTCCTAATAAGCCTGCTAGTGAGCGAGACAGCGACAAGCCAAGACCAGTGCCTCCATACTGATGTCCTATACGTGAATGCCCCTGACGGAATCTCTCGAAAATTCGCTGTTGCAACTCCTCGGGAATTCCCGGACCGGTGTCCGTAACGTGTATCAGCACCTGACGAGTGTTTGGACTCGGCACTACCTCTAGGCTAACATTCCCCTGAGACGTAAACTTGATGGCGTTAGACAGTAAATTACTCAGAATTTGCTTTAATTTAAGTGGATCCGTAACCAGAGGAATGGTGGTTGTCGCGGCAGGAATTAGAAGCTGGAGCGTTAGACCTTTGGTCATGGCGCTGGCGCGAAACAGATCAGTCAAATCACGTAGCAACGTGAGCAACTCCACCGCCTCGGGGTGCGTAGGCATTGCTCCGGCCTCAATCTTGGCAAAGTCCAAGACTTCATTGAGCAATGCGTTTAGATGCTCTGCGCCTTGGCGGATCAGGCTCGACTGCTCCCGCACACGCGCGTCACTGCTGCGCAACTCCATCAACTCCGCAAACCCCCTGATGCTGGTTAGCGGCGTGCGCAGCTCATGCGACATAGCGGCGAGATATTCGCTCTTGGCCTCATTGGCCCGCTGAGCCTCGGCCGCACTGCGAGCCAATGCCGCGTGGCTAGTGGCCATTCGCCTGGTACGTATCACGACGATAGCTACAAACACAATGACGACAAAGCTTAGCAAGCCTGTCAGCAGCAAGACTGTATTGCGGGTGGCGCGCCAAGCCGCGAAGACTTCCTCTTGAGCTGTGCCAATAAGTACGAACAAGGAATAGTCGCCAATCCGGCTGTAGCCGGTAACACGCGGCACTCCGTCTGATGAGGTGGTCAGGGTTGCGCCTGTGACCTCCTTGTAGAGCTTCTGCATAAGCGCTTCTGGAAGCGGCCGCTGCGTTTCGGTGCTGAGGCCACCAATCACACGTACCCGAATCGCACCATCAAGCCCTGCCAGCACAACGCCCCCCCGCTCCCCCAAGCGCACGCCTTGGTAGACATCTGCAAAGTGTCGCTGGTTCAGCGAGGCAACAACTACTCCGAGAGTACGGCCATCACGGGCAATAATCTTGCGCGACAGCTGGATCGTCTTGATGCCCGACACCTTGCCCTGCACAGGGCGGCTGATGAACAAACCATCCTGCAAGTTGCCAGCGGATCTTGGCGCCTCATCGCTACTATCTAGCAGGTGCACGCGGATATGCTCGCGGTCTAGCAAACTGACATGATTGCTACGGGAGCCGTCGGGATCGAGATTACTACTCTGAAAATCACCGGTCTCGTTCACGAAAGACAGCTGGGTCAGGATACGCGGAGTCATCCCGGTTTCGTTGGCAATACGCACAATTTCTTCGCTGCTAAAAGTCCCATCACTCACTCGCTCTTGCAGGCGTCGCATTGCGTGATCGACCGTATCGAAGATGCGCAGCGTGTGCTCCTTCAGCGCCAGAGCCGTATTGGTGTTCTGGCGCATTTCGGATTCCAATGTTTCCTGCCATTGTGAGTGCAGCATCGTTGCGACTGTGGCCCACCCCCCAAACAACACTGCCACGCTGAAAACACAGATACCACTGGCATGCATTAGCGCCTGGTCGGTACGCCAGTGTCGGATATGAGAAAACAGCTTCATGGTGCAGTGGTTACATACTCTGAGTTGGTGAGCTCTGCAGCAGGCAAAATGATATGGAAAATTGCCCCTCCCCCAGGTGCATTGGCTGCATAAATGCTCCCACCGTGAGCAAGCATGATCTTCTGACAGATAGCCAAGCCAAGGCCGGAGCCTCCCGAACCATCACTAGTCTGGCTTGATTGCACAAAAGCCTGAAACACTGTTTCTAGTTCTGCAAGCGGAATGCCTGGCCCCTGGTCGCGCACAGTAAGGTGAATTCTGGAGTTATTCTGTAATGCAGCGGTGATGCAGATAGGCCGGTTTTCCGGGGAGAATTTCACTGCATTCGCGAGCACATTACGCACCACCTGAACAAAACGTACTCGGTCCACTTTGGCAATCAGCGGATCGCTACCCAATTGCAACGCCAACGCCTGGCACTTGCGCTTAAGTTGCGGCTCGAGCTCACTGGCAACTTCCTGAGCAAGCATACGCACATCATGGCGTTCGAATTTAAAGGCTCCGATGGAGATGTCCATTTTGCCTAGATCCAGTAGATTATTGACCAGTGCAAGCATGCGTTCGCCAGCAGCATGAATATCGCCAAACATGTGTGCTAGTTTGTCATACTGATGTGCACGTAACATCCCAAGTTCGGAAAATCCTAGAATCGATTGCAACGGTGTACGTAACTCATGGCTGATATTCGCCACGAACTCGCTCTTCGCGCGAGAAGCCTGCTCAGCCAAGTCACGCGCTGCTAAAAACGCTGTAATGTCCATCTTGACGATCAACAAGCCCAAAGGCTGGCCCTGGTGAGATTCCAAGCGTACCTTGGTCACCTGGACATCACACACACTGCCATCAGGGCGATGCAGACGCTCCTCATAACGTACGTGACCACCAGCAAGAAGCAGCCTTTCATTGTGGGAGTCATAGGCCCTGGCTTCCTGGGGAGGCAAAAATTCACTGTTGCGCAAGCCAAGAACGCGCTCGCGCGGCAATCCCATGAAGTGTTCCCATGCCTGGTTGACGGTCATAAAGCGCCCGTCCATATCAGTCATGCAAATCGGCAACGGATTGGACTCGAGCAGTTGGCTAGTAAGTGCTAATTGCTCTTGCTCGCGCTTTGTCGTGGCTTGTATGACTTCGTTGCGCTCGCTCTGCGCAATTTCACGTGCGCGGGCGTTGCGCCAAGCGATAAAGGTCATCAGCACAATCAGTACCAGCGCTAGAAGCATGAAGATCAGCGGTCCACGCAGCGATGCCCGCCATTCTTGCTGTGTGGCAGCATAAGGTTGCTCGACAAGCGTCACCAAGGGCAAACTGGATGAGCCGTGCCATGCGCCAAGTACCGATTCGTCAAATTTTTTCAAGGGACCATAGCTGCCCTTGCGCGCCGACTGCATTGAGGAAAACAGAACATGCGTTCGTGGATCACTGCCCGCAGGTGATGGATGCTGGCCTACTTGTGATAGCAGACTTCCGTCATTCAGGGACAGTAGCACGTGAGTGCCAGGCCCACTCACTTCCAACAGTTGCTGCTGGTAAGTTGCCAACGCGTCAGGGTTGAGTTGTGCCACCAACACGACACTGCGGTTGGCGTCGAGTTGAACGCGGCGGATCAGGGGAATGAATCCCAGGTGAGAAGGGATGCTTGCAGAAGTGTCTACCTCTACCAACGAACGCCCTTGTATCCACGGACCAATCATGACACGTTGGTCCATAACACCGCCCGGCATCAAACGCTGTAGATCAACAGTGCCACCACGATCACTAGACGTAGTCGAGGCCAACACATGACCCTGGATGCTAACCAGCGCAAGACTGCGCAGAAATGGCAGACTCTGCAAATAATAAGTTTGCTGGGCCTCCAGTGCACTAATAGAAAGTGGTTCCTGCGTCAGGCTCGCTGCCAAATTGTCAAGTGCAAGCAGGCCACTCTCGAACACCTGGGTTGCATGAGCCTCCATAACGCTGGCAAGCATTTCGAGCTGCTGGAGCTTGCGCTGCTGCGCATAGCCCAATTCGCGCCACATCAATCCAATTGCGATAGAGAAAACGACCAGGGTCAGTACGATGCCACTGGCGAGTACGCGGCAACTGGCCAAACGCAGGGCCAAACCCTTTGGGCGTAGAAATATATGCAGTGAGAGAGCGCTCATCTATGCACCACCATGTCCTGCAAGCCATAGCGTCTAGCTGCTGCGTAGAGTCTTCCGTCCTGCTGGATGCGTGCCACAAACGCATTCAGCACAGCCTGCCACTCCAGATCCCCAGGTTTACTAGCATGAGCATACGGTAGCTGGTGAAACGGCTCGGGCGGCGCTAGCAGCAAAGCCCAGTCGGTGTTGTCAGTCAGTGTACGTCCATAGGGGTAGTCAGTCATAAAGACGTCCACGCGACCAGCAAAGAGCTCCCGTTCACGGGTGCGCGGGAGCTCTACGCTCACTAAACGGGCGTAGCGCAGCCGCTGTTGCATCACAGGTTCCATGAAGGTTCCAGCCTGTACACCCACCAGCACGCCCGGCTGATCGATGTCACTCCACTGCCGCACGACACGGCTGGTGCGTGTACTAATAGCGTAGATATCGCTTTGCAGATAAGGGGTGGCAAACAGCAGCTTGTCCATACGCTGACGCAGCATCGCGATGCCAAACATAGCCACATCACAACGGTCATCAAGCAGATCCTGTATCAGCGAAGGAAAGGAAGAGTTTATGAATTGCAGTGTCAGCCGCAAATCGGACGCAAGGCCCCTCGCCAGATCAATGTCTAGACCGCTCAGTTGTCCAGAGCGTGGGTCGCGCCAACTGATACCTTGGTAGGCGGGCCAGACACAGACTTTGAGTTCACCACTCGCCTGGACGCGCTCAAGTACTTCGCCTGCGTGCGCACCCTGACTGCTCCAGGCGCTAACCAAGCACAGCAAGAGCCTAGTAATACCAATTCGGACGCTATGCCACGTCATGGAATGGAATGGAATGTTCAGCGTTGACTAAGTCAGCAAAAGTCATTCGGCGCTCCGCAATCCGTTGACGTACAGCACGCAGCGTTCCATGATTACGAGCGAAGCAATCCACTACGTCCGGATCGTAAGCTGTGGCACGTTGCGCGATGATCATTTCCAGTGCTTCTTCGTGCGAAAAGGCTGGACGATAGACACGGTCCATAGTCAGCGCGTCATAACAGTCCACTACCGCAACAATCCGACCAGACAAGGGAATGTCCGTGCCGCTAAGTTGCTTGGGATAACCTGTCCCATCCCAGCGCTCATGGTGTGTAAGTGCTACTTCGGCTGCTAGCTGGAATAACGCGATGCGAGACTTTCCTAGTATGTCTGCCCCAATGCTGGGGTGGCTGTTCATGATCTCTCGCTCTTCGGACGTGAATGGGCCCGGCTTTTTCAGAACCCTGTCAGGGATGCCAATCTTGCCGACGTCGTGCATTGGCGCTGCTTTGCGAAGTAGCTCTGCATAGGTCTTGCTCTGACCGAGCAGCAGTGCGAGTGCTTCAGCCAGAAAGCCAATCCGCACAATGTGCACGCCCGTATCGTCGTCCTTGTATTCAGCAGCCAGGGTTAGCAAAAATAAGGCTTCGTGATGGGCGCGGGCAACTTCTTGGAGGGCTTCGTTGCGCTCCTGGTACATCCGCCCCAGATCGGAGATGATCTTCTCCATCTGCACTACCGCTGCAGGATCAAACTGCGTGGTCTCAGTCATAAGTTGGCTCATGACAGATCGGTGTCGGAAAAACTCAGACGCTCAATGGTTTCGATCAGCTTGAGCGGGCTGAAAGGCTTGAGCAAATATGCGTCGGCGCCAGCATGCATCCCGGCCTCTATATCCTGACTCTGCCCACGCGCAGTCAACAACACGACCTGTGGTGCACCTAAAGCAGGATCACTCTTTACGCGGCGACACAGATCAAGACCATTCATTGCGCCAGGCATCATCACATCCAGCAGCAGCAACTGAGGGCGCAGGCGCTGCGTCGCCTCCAAACCCTCTTGTGCGCTCGATGCCTCATGAATTTCGTAGTTTTCGAACTCCAGCGTCATGTGGATCAGCTTACGGATATCCGCGTGATCTTCGACGATCAGTATGCGTGTACTCATATCGGAGTGTGGTGGTGATTAGATGAATCAATTGTATCATTTTTATCTTTTTAACAATGATAAAATTTGGCAATGGAAAATGATTTGTTAAAGTCCCTGCCCGACGAATGCAGCACACGGGATGTAGCGCGAGTTTTGGGCTTGGCTGTGCGGTCCGTACAGCTCATGGTGGATCGTGGCGAGCTAGACGCCTGGAAGACGCCAGGTGGCCACAGGCGCATCGCACGCTCGTCGGTCGAGCGCTGGCTTACACGTCATCAGGATTCCAGCCAGACACAGAGCGCACAACCAGCGCCAGCGCCCTCAGTGGACGCGCACGCCCGACCACGGGTCTTACTCATCGAAGACTCCGCGCATTTTCAGAACTTGGTGCGATTGTTGATGGCACACGATTTTCCCGGGGTCGATCTTCATGTCGCCGAAGACGGCATCGTCGGCCTAGCAATGGCGGGAGAGTTGCAACCCGATGTACTCATCGTCGATATCCTGCTGCCGGGCATCGACGGCGCCACCCTGATTGCCCGGATGCGCTCGCACCCTCAGTTTGAGCGCAGTCACCTGATTGTGCTGACATCCCTGGATGAAACACAGCGCAGTGCTTATGCTTTCGCATTGACAGGTTTGCCTGTGGTGCACAAGCCGCGCATAGTTCAAGAGCTGCCAACCTTGCTGTCAGCCGCTTTGCACCAGGAAGATTGAGCATGCTCGACATACCCCGACCACGTATTCTGCTGCTGGAAGACGATGCAGGTGTGCGCCGGTTTATACAACTGGCGCTGGAAAATGAAACAGTAGAGCTTATCGCCTGCTCCCGCCTGTCCGAAGCCTTGCAGGTGCTGGCAGACACACCAGTGGGGCTTGTGTTCACCGATCTACACTTGCCTGATGGTTCCGGGCTGGATTTGCTGGAATGGCTACAGCGCCAGAAAACGTTAGCAGCCTGCCGCACCGTGGTTTTCAGCGGCAGCATCGATGGCACTGTGCAGCAACAGTTGCAGGATTTGCATGTCTGGCGGGTACTGCACAAGCCGGTGAGGCTGGATCGACTTCACGAATGCGTGCGCGAGGCATTCAGCTATCAAGACAGCACCGCACTGATCAGCTGTGCTTTGCCTGCAGAGCTAGAAACTGATCCAGTGGCAGAGTTCTTTGGAGGCAATCAGGGAATATACGAAGCGTATCGTAGTACCTGTCTAGCGCAGCTTCCCAAAGATATAGAAGAAGGAGATCAGACTGCACGTGCAGGCGATGCTCCTGCTCTACGGCGAGTTGCACACAACCTCAAGTCAGCACTATCTATGTTGGGCTGGGAGCATGCCGCTCAGCTGGCTCGCAGTACCGAAGACCAGGCGGCACAAGGCATGACTGACCTGATGCGGTCATCCTGGCAGCGACTGCGCCAACAGGTTCGCGCCTGCATCGTAGAACAACAGCAAGGCTGATGCTGCACTTAGTTAAGACTTTTTAAAAAGATTCCCAATCGACGTCAGGCATCGCTTTTGCGGGAAGGGGCTGCGCAGCACGCGGAGTCACTGTATTGACTGCCGCAGTAACTTTAGACGTGCGTACAACTGGTGCTGCAGCCTCCTGCGATGCTGGCTGGGCCGCACTGGCGTGCTTGGAGCCCCTGTGCTTGACGTTTAAAGTCACTGCCGTGGCGTCCAACTGGAACAATTCCACTGTGACGAGGAGTTCTTGCGCTTGCATGCTCAGACTGGAAGCGGCCGCAGCCATCTCCTCAACCAGCGCAGCATTCTGCTGGGTTACGTGATCCATCTGGGTCACAGCTTCACCCATCTGCGCCACGCCTTGGCTCTGCTCTGAGCTGGCAGCGCTGATTTCACCCATGATGTCAGTCACACGCTGTATGGCATTAACCACTTTGGCCATGGTCTTACCAGCTTGATCTGCGAGTGACGTGCCGCTTTCCACGCGATCAACACTGATGCCAATCAAATCTTTGATCTCTCGCGCTGCTTGTGCCGCGCGGCCAGCAAGGCTGCGCACCTCAGTGGCAACAACTGCAAAGCCTCGACCTTGCTCTCCCGCACGCGCCGCTTCGACGGCGGCATTGAGCGCCAAGATATTGGTCTGAAAGGCGATCGAGTCGATGACACCAATAATGTCAGCGATCCGGGTGGAGCTGTCATTGATCTCCCGCATGATACGCACTACATCAGCAACCACTTCGCCTCCCTCTGCAGCCACGGCAGAGGCGCTCAGTGCAAGCTGGTTGGCTTGCTGTGCATTATCTGCATTCTGGCGCACGGTAGAGTTGAGCTCCTCCATAGAGGCTGCGGTTTGCTGCAAAGCACTAGCTTGACTTTCTGTGCGCGAGGATAGATCTTGATTGCCATGGGCTATCTGCTCACTGGCGGTCGCCACGCTTTCCGAACCCTCACGCACCTTGCTAACCACCTGCACCAGACCCTGCTGCATGCTTTTGAGAGCTTGCATCAGTTGGGCAGTTTCATCAGAACCGTGGATTTTGATGGAGTTGTTAAGTTTGCCCGCAGCGACGGCATTAGCCACTTGCACGGCCTGTCCAATTGGACGAGTTATCGAGCGAATGATCCACAGTGCCATGAACACAGAGATGATCAATGCGCTGCTGGTACCCAGCAGGATCGCAATCTGGATGCTGCGCACGGCGTCAGCAGCGCGTGTGATAGAGGCGTCCATCAGATGGTTCTGATAGGCAATCACATTGTCAAGCGCTTGATGGTAACTGGCGCGCGCGGTGGAAAAGTCTTGGAGCAGCAGGCTACGGGCATCTTGCGTGCGGCCAGCCGTAACCGCATCCATGTAGCGATTTTGCACGGCAATGTACTTAGCCCCATGTTCCTTGAATGCTTCCAGGGCGGCCTTCCCACGATCTGTAGTGATTTGTCCTTCTAACTGCTTCAGCAAACCGCTTATCTGCTGGCGTGTCTGCTGGACCATAGCAGCCTCTTTGGCGACGCTAGCGCTGTCGTCCTGATGGTGCAGCATGCTGTTAAGGGCAACCTCATTGATGCCCAGTAGATCCTTGATGGCGTGCAGTTCGCTGATCTTCGGATACTGGTCATAGACAACAGCACGGAAATCACGATGCAAATGGCTGGTTTCCCACAGTGCCACTGAGCTTTTGATCACTATCAGCAGGGCTACGACACCAAAGCCTGACGCAAGGCGTGCCCAGATTTTCATATTTTGGAAGTTCATAAGGTCTTCTCGATCAAGAAGGAAATGACACAAAGCGCAAAGCAAAGACAGAAATCATTTGGGAAATTTGAGCCAAATGGTAAATCACACAAAAGACTTTATCATTTTTATCATTAAAATTTAATACAAACGCAGAAAAATTTAACAACCAGAAGTGGTGCATTTTTTGCTAAGGAAGATCTGTACAAAGCGCCAAACGATGTGCAGAACACCTGAACAACATTGTTGCACAATGGCCTGCTGCCGGTTTCAAAGACACCTTGTTAAGGTGGAAGATGAAACCGGAGGTGGTTTATGGGAACGAGACGGCAGTTCAGCCGGGAATTCAAGGTTGAAGCGGTCAAGCTGGTGACCGAGCGAGGCGTCGCAGTGGCGCAAGCTGCGCGTGACCTAGATGTGCACGAGACGCGGCTGAGGGCATGGATGCGCGAGCTGACAGCAGATTCGCAGCAAGCGTTCCCCGGCAAGAGTGTGATGAAGCCCGAGCAGGCCGAGATAGAGCGGCTGCGCAAGGAGGTTGCCAAGCTCAAGATGGAGCGTGACATCCTGAAAAAGCCGCGGCCTTCTTCGCCAAGGAGTCGATGTGAAGTTCGGCTTCGTTGCGAAACACCGAGGGGCCTGGCCGGTGAATCTGATGTGCGAGGCGCTCGGTGTCTCGCAAAGTGACTTTTATGCCTGGTTGGTGAGGCCACGCAGCCAGCGTAGCCTGAGTGAACGGAACTGAATGCTGTGCTGCCCAAGATGAGCCCTCTGAACCCGCAGTACCTCACCAAGAAGCAGACGGTGTTTCAGAAGATCGCTGCGTTTGTGGAGAAGTTCAAGGGTGTGGGTGGGCAGGTTTGAATCTGCCCTTTTTTCGCCGGAAAATCCATAGGCTGCAAGAATGACAGCAAGGAGGTGGGGATCGCACGTAGGGCTGTGTGACCCCCATCCTGCAGCGTGACCTGATTGGGTCAAGGCCGAGTTGTCATGCAGGCAGTTTGGCTGCAAGCAGTTCGACCTTCTCGATATTGGGCGGAGAACTGAGCAAGGTCGCTGCGTTGGCCATCAAGGCCGCGGCGATCTGGCCGTTCAGATGTGCCTGGCGACCTGCCTCATCAGCAAAGGCATCGAACACACCAAACGTCGAAGGGCCAAACTTCAATGCGAACCAGGCCGTGGTGCCGGACTCGGCATTGGCGAGCGGCAGTGCGCTGGCCAGGAAGTCGGCAAGCGCAGCCTCCTGGCCGGGTTTAGCTTCGAGGCGAACAAACAGGGCGAGCTTGGTCATGCTGTATTCCTTTGGGTAAATGGAAAAGTGGGTGAAGGGATCGAAGAGACTGCAGTCTAAGTCTTCATGACAGACATCTCTATAGGCAATAATGACAACATTGATATCATTGTTGCCATGAAACTCCACCTCCTTGTTTGTGATGGCGTGTTTGATCTGGGGCTTGCGGCGCTCACTGACACAGTGGGCTTAGCCAATGCGATGGCGGGCTCGCTGCCACAGGCTCCCGCGCACATAGAGCTCACGCTGGTGGGCGTGCGGCGTCGCATCCGAACTGCGCAAGGCTTGACGGTCCCCGTTGTCACTGCGCATGGTGTGCCCGAACCAGACGTAGTGCTCGTGCCAGCGTTTGGCGACAAGATGCCTGACACGCTCTCGGCTCGGCTCACACGCCCCGATGTGCCCGACGCGGTCGCAGCGCTACAGCAGTGGTCCACCGCTGGCGCGCACCTTGGTGCCGCTTGCTCCGGTAGTTTCTTGCTTGCAGAGAGTGGCCTGCTTGATGGGCATCGTGCGACGACGTCATGGTGGCTGGGGCCGATGTTTCGGCAGCGCTATCCGAACGTCGCGCTGGACGAGTCACGCATGATCGTGAACTCGACACGCTTCACCACCGCGGGTGCCGCTTTGGCCCACGTCGACTTGGCCTTGCGCATCATCCGAGGGCGCAGTCCGGCGCTAGCGGCCCTGGTGGCACGCTATCTGCTGGTCGAGACACGCAGTTCGCAAGCCGAGTTCGTGATTCCCGACCACCTTGCGCATGCCGACCCGATGGTAGAGCGCTTCGAGTGCTGGGCCAGACGTCGGCTCGCGCAGGGGTTCTCGCTGGCCGAGGCGGCCAGCGCCGTGGGCACAAGCGAGCGCACCTTGGCGCGGCGGCTGCAAAGCGTTTTGGGAAAGACACCGCTGTCGTATTTCCAGGACCTGCGCGTGGAGCATGCCGTCCATCTCTTGCGCACCGGGAACGCCAGCGTCGATCAGGTCGCCGCACAGGTCGGGTACTCGGATGGAGTGACGCTGCGGGCCCTGTTGCGCCGCAAGCTGGGCCGGGGTGTCAGGGAGTTGCGACGCGGTGGATGACCAAAGGCGTTTGGTGCATGTACGGCTGGAGACCGCCGCGAAACTGTCGGTAGCAAAGGCTTACCCACTTGCGTCTACTACATCGTGCGTTGGGTGCAAAAGCACCAGCCGTGCCAAAGCAGTCTTCAGTGGCCTTTCAAAGGTCTGAGTATTGGGAATACTGTTAGCTTTACCACTGTTTTCTGTTCACTAATCTGGGTTTTCATCCACATGCTATTCAATCCACTTCAAGTAGGTTCTCTCACCCTGCCCAACCGCATCCTTCTGGCACCACTGACACGCGCCCGTGCCGACGCTGGCCACATGCCCAACGCGCTGATGGCCGAGTACTACAGCCAGCGAGCCACCGGCGGCCTGCTGATTTCCGAATGCACCATGGTGGCGCCCGGTACATCGGCCTTCGTCAATGAGCCTGGCATCTACAACGACGCGCAGATTGCAGCCTGGAGGCAGGTGACCGACGCGGTGCACGCCAAGGGCGGACGCATCTTCATGCAGATCTGGCACGCTGGCCGCGCAGCCTACCCTGGCGCTGCCGATGGCGCCCCCATTGTCTCCAGCAGCGCCACCGCTATTGAGGGTGAGATCCACACGCCCCAAGGCAAGGTGTCGCACGCGGTGCCCCGCCCCCTGACCGTCGAAGAGATTCCCGGCATCGTGGCTGCGTTTGCTCAAGGCGCACGCAACGCCATTGCCGCCGGCTTTGATGGTGTGGAAGTACACGGCGCCAACGGCTACCTGATTGACCAGTTTCTGCGCGACACGCCCAACCAGCGCACCGATGCTTATGGCGGATTGATGTTGCCCCTGTTTTTTGGAGTTCTTAGCTCCCTACTTACGCGGTCTTTTTGCGCTGTACCTCGTACCAGCGTTGCTCGTATTGCATGGGACTGAGATAGTCCAAGCTCGAATGCCTTCTGCGGTAATTGTAGAAGGCCATCCAATTCATAACGACCTGTGTAGCTTGCTCCCGGCTAGCAAAGCGCTGGCCGTGCACGCAAGCTGTCTTTAATCGCCCCCAGAAGCTTTCAATGGGGGAGTTGTCCCAGCAATTGCCTTTACGGCTCATGGACGAGCGTATTCCCCATTGGGCTAAAGCAGCTTGGAAGTCATGACTACAGTATTGGGTAGATTCAACCGGTCGTCGCAACACCTTTAATCAGGAGGTGTTTATGGGACGTCCCGCAGGATGGATGAAGCAATTTACTGGCAGAGATGCCATGCGATCTCCTGGTGCTCCGTCACATCGACGTGAGATCGAGCGTCAGTTCTGGCTTCAGATTGCCAAGGGCATCACCAGCGAGAAAGCAGCCGAAGCTGTTGGCGCATCACAGGCGGTTGGGGCTCGTTGGTTCAGGCATCGTGGCGGCATGCCATTGTTTATGTCCAAGCCTGTATCCAACAGGTATCTGTCGTTTGACCAACGAGAAGAGATCGGATTGCTTCGTGCGCAGGAGATCGGCGTGCGGGAGATTGCTCGCCGAATTGGCCGAAGTCCGTCTACAGTATCAAGGGAGCTGACACGCAATGCAGCGACTCGCGGTGGCAAGTTGGAATATCGAGCATCAGTTGCGCAGTGGAAGGCAGAGCTAGTGGCTAAACGCCCCAAGCCATCCAAGTTAGTGGTGAATCCACGGCTGCGTGAATATGTCCAAGAACACTTGGAAGGTTCCATTTGCGACGCGCAGGGACGGGAAGTCGCCGGCCCCCAGCAAGCGGCATTTATTGGCCGCAACAAGCCTCATCGTTGTGATCGCAAGTGGGTCAAAGGTTGGTCGCCACAGCAGATTGCCAATCGATTGCATCTCGACTTCCCCAATGATCCATCAATGCGTATCTCGCACGAAGCCATCTACCAAGCCCTGTACATTCAGGGCCGAGGTGCCCTCAAGCGAGAGTCTGTCAGTTATCTGCGCACCGGGAGGGCCTTACGTGTTCCTCGAGCACGATGCCAAGCTAAAGCGTGGGCCCATGTCAGCGAAGAATTAATGATCTGCAATAGGCCACCCGAGATAGAAGCTCGCAAAGCACCGGGGCATTGGGAGGGAGACTTGATCATCGGTTTAGGGCGATCAGCGATTGGTACGCTGGTCGAGCGCACAAGCCGCTTCACCATGCTTGTGCACTTGCCTCGAGAGGATGGCTATGGCTTGAGCCCAAGGGTAAAGAATGGGAAGCCGTTAGCTGGCTATGGGGCTGCCACGATGGCCAATGCGCTGAGAGCAACTGTCACTGAACAGCCTACTCAACTATGGAAATCGTTAACGTGGGATCGAGGTAAAGAGCTGTCAGACCACGCACGGTTTACTGCCGAGTCAGGGGTGCAGGTGTTCTTTGCTGATCCTCATAGCCCATGGCAACGTGGTACGAACGAAAACACCAATGGGCTGCTGCGGCAATACTTCCCCAAGGGCACGGACCTATCTCGATGGAACCATCGAGAGCTTCAAGCTGTGGCATTGACACTCAACAATCGACCACGCAAAACGTTGGGCTGGAGAACACCTGCGGAAGTCTTTAATGAGTATCTAGAATCGGTAACTTCACTTGGTGTTGCGACGACCGGTTGAATCTACCTTGGCTGCCCCTGTCGCTGTGGAAGATGGCTCCTGGTTCTGGACGCCTTCGCCACCAAGCCATCGCCAGAGCATCTTTAACTAAGCTGGTTTGCATATGGGGCTGCAGGCTCCATCCCACTATCTGACGGCTGAACATATCCATGACAGCGGCCAAGTACAGCCAACCTTCATCGGTAGCGATATAGGTGATGTCACCGCACAGAAGTTGGTTGGGTGCCTGCGGCGTAAAACGCCGCTGCACCAAGTCCGGAGCTACCGCTAGGTTGTGCTTGCTGTCTGTGGTCACCACAAACTTGCGCTTGGTTTTAGCCCTGATGCCATGGCTGGCCATCAGCTTGCGCACCCGCTCTTTACCAATGCGCAGCCCCTTAGCATGCAACTCTTTGTACATCCGTTGCCAGCCATACTCGCCCTTGAACTCAGCATGAATTGCTCGAATGTGGGCCAGTGCCAATTCATCGCTACAGCGCTGCGATGTCTCACCTCCGCTGCGCCGCCAGCGGAAGTAACCACTGCAGCTCACTTGCAGCACATGGCAAGAAACAGCAATCGGGTAGACGTACTTCATTTGCTCGATCCAGGCATACCTCGCAGCACGTCCTGCGCGAAGTACGCCGCCGCTTTTTTTGCGATATCTCGCTCCATCCGCAGCCTGGCGTTCTCCGCCCGTAACCGAGCCAGCTCCATTTGCTCCGGTGTGACCTTGCTTACTACACCATCGACAGCTCCAAGCTTGAGAGTGCCTGTTCTTGCCTGCCTCACCCAACTACCCAAACTGGCCTTCGGTATGCCCAGCGCCTGGCACACCTGCATTTGAGATTGCCCGCTTTGCACCAAGCGAACAGCCTCCAACTTAAATTCCTGCGTGTACGCCGCTCGCACTTGCTTTGTCGCCATTTCTTAGCTCCTTGTCTACATTTTGGACAAAGCTAAGAACTCCCAGTTTTAGGGGCAACTTCACTTCAGCGAGCATGAAGGGATGCAGCGTTGTCTGTTGAACTATTTTGCGGCTGGCAAATTGTAAATTTGACAATTTTTTAGTCAATTGTGTCCACCACGCGATTTCGGCCTTCGCGTTTGGCGAGGTACAAATTTTTGTCGGCACGCTCTATGGTGCTTGCCAGCATTTCTTTCTTATTGCGCCGCAGTGCCAGCCCTACGCTGATGTGGATCTGAATCACTTTTTCCCCAACACGCACTGGCTGAGATTGCATTGCAAGGCGCAACCGCTCAGCGACCGCACGAGAGCTAGCTTGGTTGGCTTGGCGTAACAATACGATGAACTCTTCACCACCATAGCGCGCCAGCACATCACCTTCACGCAACTGGGCCTGCGAGCGATGAGCGACCTCTCGCAGCACTTTGTCACCGACTGGATGACCAAATCTATCGTTGATTTTTTTGAAATAGTCGATGTCAAACATCAACACAGCCAAGTCCTGGGATGTATCGCTATCAAACGCTACCTTGTCTTGGGAGTTTTGTGCTTGATAGTGGGCTTGGGCTAGATCGAAAAAAGCACGGCGGTTCAACAGCCCAGTCAGGGGGTCATGTGACGCCTCTCGTCTCAGCATTCGCTCGAGTCGAATTTGAGCCGTGACATCTTAGAAGAGCCAAACTCGACCATTGTGAGCATCATTGAGGACAGGGTGTGTGTCTACTCGCCAGATGCATTCGTCCAGCTCCCAATTGGCTGTCACCTGAGCATTCAGAGAGTGCTGCAGCGCCTGGTAGACAGACTCCAAGTCAGCGGCGTTATCGCAACGCATACGCGCAGCACGCATGGCTTGCGCGAGTGTGTTCAGTGGAACATACCCGGCCGAGATGTTGAGCAAACCTGATGCGACTTGATTGACTTGGGCATGTTGGCCCAGACCTGATACGACGACGACCCCCTGTGGCACGCTGTTGAAGATGTCGTGAAACTTCGCACCAGACTCAATGGTCTCTTCAGCCAGATGACGAGCATCCAGCAAACGTGCATAGATTGGTCTGAGCAATCCGATCAAGTGCTGCTGCGATAGTGGATTGCTGCTTAGCGTTGCCGCTTTGGGTGCTTGGGAAGCATTCCACACAAAAAGTACACCACCCTCTGCCCGTTCTCCAAAATCCAAGCAATTCAGATAAGCGACTTTAGCTGCGGTGAATGTCAAACCAACCGTCAGCATGCTGGGTAAGTCTGCGGGGCACAAAAACTGCAAGGCCCCAGCTTCGTTGCTTAGTTCTTTAGGAACGCGCCAAGACCATGCTGTGCCGCGCTGCCAGCTCAAAGGAGGCTCGCTACGCAGCGGTACAACCTGATCAGCCGCGCGTTGCTGCAATGCGATCACCAAGCTTGCTTGAGATAGCTGACGCGCCAACTCCAGAAAAGCCGCCAGTGAATTGGTGTGCATCCTCACGGGCAGAAGCTCTCAGCAATCCAAGAGATGACGCAATACGGCAGGTGCCACGATCTCAGGTTGCGTTATGTGAGGCAAGTGTCCTTCCAACTCCAAAACCTCGGACACACTGCCAGGCATGTGGGCATGCAGCCAGTGGGCAACATCGACTGGCACAGCCATATCCTTGCGACTATGAATCAATCGAGTGTGCGTAGTCACACGAGGCACAAGACTGCGGTGATCACTTTGAAAGATCATGCGCAGTATGTGTTGTGCGATATCTGGTCGAATTTTGAACAACGTCGCGCTGAAATGTGCAAGGGAGTCCTGCGCTGCCAAGCCCATGACCATGGGCACAAAACCAGCTGCCCAACTCTGATAGTTGGTGGCCATGGCATCGTAGAGTGCATTCAGGTCATTTTGCTCAAAGCCGCCGACATAAGACGTTGCAGGATCATTCAAGTAGCACGGAGAAGGCTGCAAGAGCACCAAGCGACCAAACAACTCAGGCCGTGCTACTGCTGCAATCATGCCGATCATTCCACTGACCGAATGACCCACATAATGCACTCGGCTCACTTGCTGCTCGGCAATGAGTGCCAGCAGATCATCGGCGTATCCAAACAACGAGCTGTGCAAGTGCAAATCATAGCTAGCCTCGCCGTGGTCGCCACAGCCAGCCAAGTTGTAAGAAAGCACCCGGAAATTTGCATCCAAAACGGGGCGAATGTACTCCCACGATGTCTGATCGGAACCAAAACCGTGGCTGAGCACAACTACTTCGTCCCCAGAACCACTCCACGTGGCTTTCAAACGGTTGGAAGCTGTTGTCACGTCAGAAGGCTGGTTGGTCATGGTTTTTTAGAATATGGAGTAAACCAATTTTTGTCATACAAATCTTTAGAGCCGCGAACACTACCTAGCAAATCGAAGATTTGCCTCTTAGACGAGGCGTTTAAATGTGCATCGGCTTAGAGCCGCTAACACAACCGGTCAACGAAGCGTGCGCAGATGATTGCTGCCGCTAATTTGAGCAAGGCCAAGTGTATGTCCAGCCGCCTCTCAAAGCGTATGCGTAGCTTTCCAAACCCTGCAAACCATCCATGGGTGCGCTCCACCACCCAGCGATGCTTGCCCAGTTTCTCGCTGCTTTCAACACCACGTCTTGCGATGCGGCTGAGGATTCCACGCTTTCTCAGGTGCGCTCTGCAGCGGGCGTAGTCGTAGCCCTTGTCTGCGTGAAGCTTGTAGGGCCGCCTGCGAGGGCGGCCTTGCAGTCCTTTGACTGCAGGTATGGCGTCCAGGCACTGCTCAAACATCTTGGAGTCATGCCGGTTGGCAAGCGCTTCTTGATGACGGCACTTGATCATGGCGATCCATGGGCAGGCTCAGAAGGGCTCTTGGATGGCTGAAACCTTGCCCCAGTCCTGGTTGATTTCAGCTCATGGCAACGATTCGCCGAAAGATTATTTCTTCTCGTAGTCCTTGCGGAGATTTCCAACTTCCTTGTCACTGCGGGCATTTCGACCGTCGGGGTTCCTGATGTGTACAGAGCCCGCAGGAAGACCGTAGTCTTTCTCAATACGTTTTTCGATTGAACCAACGCGAGCATCGCTACGAGCATCACGGAAGCGACGAGCATCTTCACCACGGGTTGCCATTTTTTATCTCCTGAGTTTAGATAAGTAATGGTAACAAAACGATTCAAAAATTTCTTACCTTCAGCGACACTCAATCCGTCCCAAGAGCTGGTCGATTCCGTTGGCTATCGATTGATCGCGCCGATAACGATTTCGTGACGTTGGTGCGTCAGCGGTAGCGTGATTGATTTTTTCAATCTGCAGCTCCACATTCCCAGTGCGATTCACTCCTATAAAGCACTCGCCAGAACATCCTGCGCTGTGGGAGGAATCATCGTCGGGACGCGCACGAAACACTAACGGGAAGATTCTTGTACTGTTCTCCGAACTTTTTGGATCCATGCGCACCGACGGCATAGGCGTAGACATTCAGCCGAACTTAAAGCTGGAGGTTGCACCAGCCAGATGGCCTATGCTCATCGGCGGCGTGTTGTACCACGTCCAAGTGGTGGCTTGGGTTCAATTCTTGGCCTACAGTAAAATAATTGCCCCAGTTTATCCGCCAGGTCGCCCTGCGAAAGTCAAATTAAATCAGATAGTTATGACACAGTTTCGGCATCAGAAGCAGTCAAAGCTCCGAAGGTTGGCTTTATAAGTCTTGGGTGCCCGAGAGAGGGAATTGCCCCCCCTTTTTCTTCAACTCAATCACAAGGGGATTGAGTTTGCTCTTGCTTCCACCCAGCAAGCTCCAGTGGCCGCAGCCCAAACCGTACCGCGTTACCTGCATGCAAGCCAGCCAGTTCCTTGAGCACGAGCTGTGTGAAGTGCTCGCGGTCTTCAGGCTGCACACTTCCAGGAAGCATGGCGTTGACGCTCGCCTTATTCACGGGCTGGCCGCTGCGAACAACAGCTGCAATCACGTCACCTAGCACTTGCCGGTAGCGTAAGCGCAGGATATCGGGCGGCACTAGACTTTGCTGCACCGCCACGTACTGCTGGCAGGAGCGCTCGTAAGCCCACACAAAGACATCCCGCAGCAGATCAACCTGATTGAGTTCGTACACACCGATCATCGCGTCCACGTACGCTTGCTGCGGCACATCAATAAATGACAGCGGGCACAGGTTGTGGCGTATGAAAGGAATGTTGCCAGCCAGGCGCGACACCCGCTTGTTCACATCCTCAAAAGGCTGCAAGTAAGGCAAGTGCACCATCAAGAAGAACGCTTGCTCAAACGGATCTTCAATCTCTGCGGCCATGCCCACTACGATGCTGAACAGCTCTTCCAAGCGCTGAGGCAAAGCCACTGGCAGGTAGACGCTGCCGCCAATTTCAACTGCACGGCTGCGAATGCGGCCACACATGGCGGGGTCAGCCATCAAGCCATCGGAGAGCAAAGCATGCAAGGCCACGATGGTGTCCTGCGAAACCACGGCTTGCTCAGGCGAGTGCACTAGAAATTCGATAGCCTGCTTGTGGTTCAGGATCATCTGCGTCTCAAAGGCATCCTTGCCTTCAGCTACCTGACCAAACTCAATCAACCGTGCGGTATCCAAGCGGCTGTAGGTGTTGCCCTCCAGTTGCGAAGAAGCCCAGGAAAGGTCAATCAGCAGGCGGTTGAGAATGTCCCTGGCAAAGGTGCCTGCGGGTGTTTGCTCCGCAGGTGAGCGCCCCAGGGCATGTAGCTGTTCACGCAGCTTCAAAGGCAGGTATGCGGTGTGGTTGGGGTGGTATTGTTCTAAAAATTCTGTGCGATAGACCACGGGCTTGCGCTGGTGCCGTGGCTGGCGCACATATGCCTTAATAGCTGCGCCTTCAGCGCTGACAGGAACATATGGCTCGATCGCAGCCTCTCGGCCTGAAGAAGCTACGCCACTTGGGCTTTCATCTTCCAGAACAGGAAAGTAGCGCACGGCCCGCGCTTGCCCCTGCACGCGAATGCGCCCTTGTTCAACCAAGAAGGCCAATCTGCGCTGAAGGCTACGGCGTTGCAAGGCGAGCCCAGACTCATGCAGCACCTCTTCTGCGCTCACCCCTTCTGGGTGACGCTCAATGACATTAGCCAACAAGTCGAGCTCTTGCTGTGGTTTGACGCTATTCATGACGCGAATTATGACGCAATTCATAGTATTGCGTCAATTGATTGACGCAATAAAAGAACGTTATGGCAACTGCTAGGCGCTGCCCTGGTGGGCACTCTGAACCAACAGACCCCACTTTTCCTCGTAGGTTTTGAAGCCTAGGCCACGCTCAAACAGCTGGCGAATAGTCGTGAATGCTGCAGCTTGCAGCTCCGGGCTCCGAGCCAGCTCAATGTCCAAGCCTGTTGCCAATTTGACCTTCTTGCGGGCATCACGATAGGCATCCTTGGAAACACCACGGCTAAAGGCTAGAACATCACCCAAAAGCCAAAGCCGAAGTGAAGTTGCCCCTAGAAATGGGAGTTCTTAGCTTTGTCCAAAATGTAGACAAGGAGCTAAGAAATGGTGGCAAAGCAAGTACGTGCGGCATACACGCAGGAATTTAGGTTGGAGGCTGTGCGCTTGGTGCAAAGCGGGCAGTCTCAGATGCAGGTGTGCCAGACGCTGGGCATCCCCAAGGCCAGCTTGGGCAGTTGGGTGCGACAAGTAAAAGCAGGTACTCTGAAGCTTGGGGTTGCCGATGGTGCAAGCAAGGTCACGCCGGAGCAAATGGAGATAAGCCGTCTGCGAGCCGAAGTTACACGCCTGCGAATGGAGCGTGACATCGCAAAAAAAGCGGCGGCGTACTTCGCGCAGGACGTGCTGCGAGGTATGCCTGGATCGACCAAATGAAGAACGTCTATCCAATCGCTGTTTCTTGCCATGTTCTGCAAGTGAGCAGCAGTGGTTACTTCCGATTCAGACGCAACGGTGGTGAGGTATCACGCTTGTGTAGCGATGAACTGGCCCTAGCCCACATACGTGCCATTCATGCACAGGTTAAAGGCGAATACGGCTGGCCTCGCATGCACAAAGAGCTGCAAGCCAAAGGGCTGTGCATTGGCAAAGAGCGGGTTCGTAAGCTGATGGCAAGTCATGGCATACGAGCTAAAACCAAGCGCAAGTTCATCGTGACCACAGACAGCAAGCACAGTCTGCCTGTAGCTCCAGACTTGGTGCAACGGCGTTTTACGCCACAGGCCCCTAACCAGCTTCTGTGTGGAGATATCACTTACATCCAGACCGATGAAGGCTGGTTGTACTTGGCTGCAGTGATTGACATGTTCAGCCGTCAGGTGGTGGGCTGGAGCCTGCAGCCCCACATGCAAAGCAGCTTGGTTAAAGATGCCATGGCAATGGCTTGGTGGCGAAGGCGGCCCGAGCCAGGGGCCATCTTCCACAGCGATAGGGGAGCCCAATATTGCAGCCAGAACTTCCAAGCTGCGTTAGCAGGCTGGGGCCTACGCTCGTCCATGAGCCGCAAAGGCAATTGCTGGGACAACTCGCCCATCGAAAGCTTCTGGGGTCGATTGAAGACCGCTTGCGTGCATGGGCAGCGCTTCGCTACTCGGGAGCAAGCAAGGCAGGCCATCATGAACTGGATGGCCTTCTACAATTGCCGCAGATTGCATTCGAGCTTGGGCTATCTCAGCCCTATGCAATACGAGAAACGCTGGTACGAGGCACAGCGCAAAAAGGCCGCGTAAGCAGGGAGCTAAGAACTCCACAAAGCAGGGGCAACATCACTTTAAATTATTCCCACTCAATGGTTGCTGGTGGTTTGGTGCTCACGTCGTAAGTCACGCGGTTGATGCCGCGCACTTCATTGATGATACGGCCAGACACCTTCTTGAGCAGGCCGTAAGGCAGCTCGGCCCAGTCGGCCGTCATGAAGTCGCTGGTCACCACAGCACGCAGAGCCACGACGTAGTCGTAGGTGCGGCCGTCGCCCATCACGCCCACGCTCTTGACGGGCAGGAACACGGTGAAGGCCTGGCTGGTCAGGTCGTACCAGCTCTTGCCGGTCTTTTCATCGATCCAGTTGCGCAGCTCTTCGATGAAGATGGCGTCCGCACGGCGCAGCAGGTCGGCGTATTCCTTCTTGACTTCACCCAGGATACGCACGCCCAGTCCGGGGCCTGGGAAGGGATGGCGATACACCATCTCGCGGGGCAGGCCCAGAGCTACGCCCAGCTCGCGCACTTCGTCCTTGAACAGGTCGCGCAGGGGTTCCAGCAGCTTCAGACCCAGCTGCTCAGGCAGACCGCCCACGTTGTGGTGGCTCTTGATGGTGACAGCCTTCTTGCTCTTGGCGCCGCCCGACTCGATCACGTCGGGGTAGATCGTACCTTGTGCCAGGAAAGTCGCGCCCTTGGAGCCTGCGGTGGCTGCCTTGAGCTTGGCGGCTTCGCTCTTGAACACGTCCACAAACAGACGGCCAATGATCTTGCGCTTTTGCTCAGGTTCAGACACGCCAGCCAATTCGCCCAGGAACAGCTCGGAAGCGTCCACGCGAATCACCTTGGCGTGCAGCTTGCCTTCGAACATGTCCATGACCATATCGCCTTCGTTCAGGCGCAGCAGACCGTGGTCCACAAACACGCAGGTCAGCTGGTCGCCAATGGCGCGGTGGATCAGCGCAGCAGCTACGGACGAATCCACACCGCCAGACAGACCCAGAATGACTTCTTCGTCACCCACTTGTTCGCGAATCTTGGCAACTGCTTCTTCGATGTAGTCGCCCATGATCCAGTCTGCATTGGCACCGCAGATATCCAGCACAAAGCGGTTCAGCATGGCTGCGCCCTGCACGGTGTGCGTGACTTCGGGGTGGAACTGCACAGCGTAGAAGCGACGTGTTTCGTCAGCCATACCAGCGATGGGGCAGGAAGGTGTGGAGCACATCACCTTGAAGCCTTCGGGCAGCTGGGTGACCTTGTCACCGTGGCTCATCCACACTTTGAGCATGCCGTGGCCTTCAGCGGTCACGAAGTCTTCAATGCCCTTGAGCAGTTCTGTGTGGCCGTGTGCGCGCACTTCGGCGTAGCCGAATTCGCGGGTGTTGGAGCCTTCAACCTTGCCGCCCAGCTGGGTGGCCATGGTCTGCATGCCGTAGCAGATGCCCAGCACGGGAATGCCCAGCTCGAACACTGCGTCAGGCGCGCGGTCATCGACTTCGTAGACGGAAGCGTGGCTGCCAGAGAGGATGATGCCTTTGAGCTTGCCGTCAGCGGCAAACTCGCGCACCCATTCGCTGCTCACATCGCAGGGGTGGACTTCGCAGTACACGTGGGCTTCGCGCACGCGACGTGCGATCAGCTGTGTGACCTGCGAACCGAAGTCAAGAATCAGGATCTTGTCATGTTGCATGGTGTTATCCAAGGGCAAGAAAAGGAGAAATCCATGTCAAAAATCGCCAGGTGCCAAAAGTGCAATTCCGCGCTTTCGGGCCGCAGCAATCTGGGCAGGATCAAAGGTCGCCAACGGCACACGCAGTGATTGCGCGAGCCACAGATATGCAGCGTCGTACACGGGCAGGCCCGTATCCAGTGCCACATCCAGCACGGCTTTGTGCTGGGCAGGAGCCAGCTCGTGCAGTTCCACGCGATGGCGAATAGCTTCGAGCACACCCCACAACCCCTCGACCGAGGTCTGCGGAATACGCCCATGATTGACACCCGATGCAATCAGGTTGCCGCACTCCCACTGCCAGACATTGGGAGCTTGCGGTTCCACCTCATCACGCCGGATGCGTGCGTACAGACGCTGGGTATCAGCACTGGCATGCTCAGGCAGCAGCCAGGCGGAAGTCACGGAGACATCCAGCACAAATGCGCTCATGTCTGACTCCGCCCTGTATGGCGCAGCGCCACTACAGAATCAGTAGCTTCCGGGGCACGCACAGTCTGCTGTAGCGCCTGAATTTGTTCTAACTCACGGGCAATCTGCTCGTCCGTAATCACCGGGCGACGGCGCACAGGCAGCATGCGTACCACTTCCTTGCCGTGACGGGTAATGCGCACCTCTTCTCCCTGCTCGACCAGTTCGATCAAGGCAGAAAAGCGGGTTTTGGCTTCGTAAATACCGACAGATTGCATGGGTAGAAATAAAAAAATCTGGTCTGAACCAGAAGTTCAGGCCAGATTTTAGCATTCTGACCAGAATCCTGCGACTCTGGTCTATTTCCTCAAAGGGAATTAGTCGGCACGGTAATTAGGTGCTTCCTTGGTGATCTGCACATCGTGTACGTGCGACTCACGGATACCGGCTGCGGTGATTTCCACAAACTCGGCCTTTTCGTTCATCTCAGCAATGGTCTTGCAACCGCAGTAGCCCATGGAAGCACGGATGCCACCTGCCATCTGGTACACGATGGCAACCATGGAGCCCTTGTAAGGCACGCGGCCTTCAATACCTTCGGGCACCAGCTTGTCAGCTGTGGGGTTGCCTGTAGAGGATTCCTGGAAGTAGCGGTCTGCAGAGCCTTGCTGCATGGCGCCGATGGAGCCCATGCCACGGTAGCTCTTGTAGGAGCGACCCTGGAACAGAATCACTTCACCAGGTGCTTCTTCGGTACCAGCAAACATGCCGCCCATCATGATGGTGGATGCGCCAGCTGCCAGCGCCTTGGAGATATCACCGGAGAAGCGGATACCACCGTCACCAATCAGTGGCACACCTGTGCCCTTCAGGGCTTCGGCCACGTTGGAGATCGCCATGATCTGGGGTACACCCACACCGGCCACGATACGTGTGGTACAGATGGAGCCAGGGCCGATACCGACCTTCACAGCGTCAGCGCCCGCTTCCACCAGCGCCAGCGCAGCAGCGCCGGTAGCGATGTTGCCGCCAATCACATCGATATGGGGGTAGTTTTGCTTGACCCAGCGCACGCGGTCGATCACGCCCTTGGAGTGACCGTGGGCTGTGTCCACCACAATAGCGTCCACACCAGCCTTGGCCAGCAGCTCCACAGCTCTTCCGTGCCAGCGCCCACACCCACAGCAGCGGCTACGCGCAGACGGCCAGCGGCGTCACGTGCAGCGTTGGGGAAATTGGTTTGCTTGTTGATGTCCTTGACAGTGATCAGACCCTTGAGTTCAAAGGCATCGTTGACCACCAGCAGGCGCTCGAGCTTGTGCTTGTTCAGCAGCGCCTTGGCTTCAGCAGGCGTTGTGCCTTCATGCACAGTGATCAGGCGCTCGCGGGGCGTCATGATCTCGCGCACTTTCACGTCGTAGCGTGTTTCAAAGCGGATGTCGCGGTTGGTCACAATACCCACCACCTTGCCGCCTTCCACCACAGGGAAGCCCGAGATGCCACGCTCTTCAGACAGCTGCAGCACCTGCAACACAGTGAAGTCAGGGGTGATCACCACAGGATCAGCCACCACGCCGGATTCATGGCGCTTGACCTTGAGCACTTCAGCCGCTTGTTGCTCGGCCGTCATGTTCTTGTGAATAACGCCAATGCCGCCTTCTTGGGCAATGGCGATCGCCAGACGCGCTTCAGTCACGGTGTCCATGGCCGCAGAGACCAGTGGCAGGTTCAACGTGATGTTGCGAGTGAACTTGGTAGAAAGAGAAACGTCCTTGGGCAGGACTTCGGAGTAGGCGGGAACGAGCAGAACGTCGTCAAAGGTCAGTGCTTTTCCGAGAAGGCGCATTGTGAAAGCTCCAAAAGAGGGATTGTAGCTTCGTCTGGCGGCTCCCGTGCCAATCACGCAACAAGAAACCTTGCAAGCCAGAGCTACACTGCCAGTCATGAAAACGCTCAAACTTCTTCTTGCAGCAACGCTAAGTGTTTGCAGTTGCAGTGTTTTTGCACAATGGCAGTGGATAGATGCTTCAGGGCAAAAAGTCTATAGCGATCGTCCTCCACCCGCACACATCGCGCCACCACAGATCCTCAAGCGCCCGGGCAGCAGCGCGCCTGCCGCGCCCAGCGTGCGCTATCCCAGCGCTGAGGGCGCGACAGCTGCACCCGTAGCAACACCTGCTGTAGTGCCAGAACCTGCTTCTGAAACAAGCACTGTGCAGGCAGCACCCGAAACATCAGCGCCTGATCAGGACAAAGCCCGGGAAGCGGCTCAACGCAAGGCCGAAGAAGACGAACGTAAGAAGCACGAAGCCAGGCAGGCCGAGGTTCGCCGCAGCAACTGCCAGCGCGCCCGGGCAATGCAGGCTTCGCTGCAGTCCGGTGCACTGCATGCCTATGTGAATGAAAAAGGGGAACGCGGCTTGATGACGGACGCGCAGCGCCAGGCAGAACTGCAGCGCGCCCAGGCTGCCATCAAGGACAATTGCAGATAAAAGAGCTTAGTAGCCCGACTTGCTGTTGGCCCGGCGCTTGGCAAACAGCCCTGCCCCACGCGCGCCCTGTTGAGCAAACCGCTCACGGCGCGCAACTTTGGGGTCAACCTTCAGTGGCTGATACAGCTCGACGCGGTCGCCCTCCTGCAGCGCATATTCCAGCGGCTTGACGCGGCCCCAGACACCACAACTTTGCTGGACTGACAGCTCAAGACCACATGCGGTGATGGCATCCTGCAGGCACGCACCAGCAGGCAACTGCAACGAACGCTCCTGCACCTGACCCTGAGCATCCATCCAAACCACTTCAATGTTGAGCATTGTTGACCTGCCTCAACCGTAGACTTTTTCTGCGCGCTTGATAAAGGCATCCACCATGGAGTTGGCGATGCGATCAAAGATAGGGCCAATCAGCGTTGCCAGCGCCATGCTGTCAAAACCATAGTCCAGCTGCAGCTGAACCTTGCAGGCCCGCTGGGTGCCATCACCCACAGGATGAAAAATCCAGTGCCCTTCCAGGCGCGAGAACGGCCCTTTGATCAGGCGCATGCTGATCTTGTTTTTGCCCTCGTGCACATTGCGTGTCACAAACGACTTCTTCAGAGCACCCATGGCCATACCCACTTCAGCCGTCATGCCGTGCTCGTCCTGCTCCAGCACCTTGGTATGCGAGCACCAGGGCAGAAATTCGGGATAGCGCGCAACGTCTGCCACCAGGGCAAACATTTCTTCAGGGCTATACCAGATGAGGACGGACTTATTAACGTTTTTCATGAATAAACAAACCAGCGCCTTGAAACCTTGGGGCATTGTGAGGCCGCTTCGGTCAGTCTGGCGCTGGAGAAACTAAAATCAAAGCTGAGCGGGAGAAACGCCCATCATTGTAGGTAGAGCCCGGCATCTGTGGGCCCGCCACCCAGAAAGACCCATGGCAAAAAAACCAGAAACCAACTCTCGCATTGCAGAGAACAAAAAAGCTGCGTTCAATTATTTCTTTGAAGAACGCCATGAAGCCGGCATTGTGCTGCAAGGCTGGGAAGTCAAGGCACTGCGCAGCGGCAAGGCACAGATCAGCGAGGCCTATGTTGTCATCAAGGACGGCGAGCTGTTCCTGATCGGCTGTCAGATCCAACCCCTGAAAACCGCCTCCACCCACATCAGCACCGACGCTACGCGTCTGCGCAAGCTGCTGATGAAAAAAGACGAAATCCGCCGCCTGATCGGCAAGGTCGAGCAAAAGGGCTATACCCTGGTGCCCACCAACCTGCACTGGAAGAATGGTCTGGTCAAATGCGATGTTGCTCTGGCCAAGGGTAAGGCAGAGCACGACAAGCGTGACGTGATCAAAGACCGTGAAGGCAAGCGCGAGGTGGAACGCGCCATGAAAAGCCGCAACCGCTAAGCAGCACTGATACCAGCTTGGCGCATGCCCTTGCGGAGTCTGCAAGACTCAGAAACGCTTCATGCCCAAGACTGCAGTACAGGAATCTCACTGTCAGGACGCTTGTGGGCTTGCTGCGTCCGCAAGCTACTGCTGCGGTCAGGACGCCAATTTGGATGCCATCCTGCACGCCCCCTCAGACACCCTCAAGAGACAGCTGCAGGCTGTGGAGCCTCAACACTCCACTGCATGTCCTGAATCAGCGACTGCAGCAAGGCAAAGCCCAGCGGCCATGGGCCATAGCCCGATTCCACATTGATGTGCCCCGCATTTTGCAGACGCACAAATTCGCTGCCCCAGGCGCGCGCGTAGGCACCTGCGAGGCGAATGGGGCAGTACGGATCATTACTGCTGGCCACCAGCACGCTGCGATATGGCAGGAGCTGATAAGGCACGGGCGCAAAGTCCGCCAGATGCGCCCTGCGCTCAGGGTCAGCAGGCGCCACCAGCAAGGCACTGCGAATGCGTGCGGCCGCCTCGGCGCCCAGATGCGTCGTGGTGATGCAGCCCAGGCTATGCGCCACCACGATCACTGGCTCCGGGCGCGACAGAATCAGCGCTTCCAGCGTGCGTACCCAGTCTTCGCGCTTGGGCGTCAGCCAGTCGTTTTGCTCCACACGCTCCACATTGGGCAAAGTCTGCGCCCACAGGCTTTGCCAATGTTCAGGGCTGGAATTGCGCCACCCCGGAACGATGATGATGCGTGGTGCTGTGCTTGACATGGCTTGCTCTCCTTCAGAGCCGCCGATTGTGAAAGTCAGAGGCGCAAAACCCAACTATTGATTCGTTGTTTTCTTATGGGCATAAGCTTTTAGCTGCATGCACCGGAAGCCGCAGGTATCCGAGCTCGAGCATGGTTATGCGGCCGGCAACACACGCCCCACAAGTGAGCGGCATAGGATGCGAGTAACAAATAGCAACATAGCTTTTTCTGCTCCTCCGCCCCCTTCATGTTTCACCGGAAAATTAGTCACCGTCTTCTGGGCTGCTTTGCCCTCATTACGGCCTTGCTCATTGCACTGTCCACTTACAGTGTGTTCGTCACACAAGGCATCGACTCCAAGCTCACCGCCAACTCCAGCCAGAACGCCGTCATTCAGCGCGCTGCCATTGACTTTCGCGGCTCAGTGCACGACCGCGCCATTGCACTGCGCGATGCAGTGATTGCTCCCGACCCCACCGCTGTACAACATGAGTTGCAGCAAATCGAGCGCCTGGCACAGGCCTATGTACGGGCTAATCAACAGTTGCAGCAGGTGCTACAGGAGCAGTCAGGCACTATTCCGCCTGAAGTGCTCAAGATGCTCGAAGACATACAGCGTCAGGAAGCCAGCACACAGACAACCACTGACCGTATCCTGCAACTACTCCAGCAGCAAGACCGTGCCCGTGCCGAGTCACTGCTATGGGCGCAGGCCAAGCCCCAGTATGTGCAGTGGCTGGCCAGCATCAACCGCCTGATCGACTTTGAAGAAGCACGCATCATCACCAACAACAGCGGAGCCAATGATGCTGCCAAGGAGTTTGGCACGGCCATGCTGCTCATCACCGTACTGGCCGTAGCTGTCAGCGTGGCCGCAGCCATGAAGCTGGCCCAGTACATCACCCATGAACTGGGCGCAGAGCCCTATGAAGTACGCAATGTGGTGCAGGCCATGCGCAATGGGGAACTGACCGTGCACATTCCCGTGAGGGCTGGCGACAGCCGCAGCGTGATGGCGGCCGTAGCTGCCATGCAGCAACGCTTTCACGAACTGGTGGCAGCAGTACATACCAATATCACGCACCTGCGCTCTACTGGGCACGAAATTGCTGAAGGCAATCTGCGCCTGGGCGAGCGAACCGACCACACCACAGACAACCTGCACCGCACCACCCTGGCCATGCAGGCACTGACCGACACCGTGCAAAGCAGCGCCAATGCCGCTCAGCAGGCCGAAACTCTGGCAGATAGCGCCCTGCATGCGGCAGGCAGCGGAGGCCGGGTCATGCAGCAGGTCGTTGGCACCATGCAGGACATTGCTGCCAGCAGCCATCAGGTGGAAGAGATCATTGGCCTGATTGATAGCATCGCCTTTCAGACCAATATCCTGGCGCTCAATGCTGCCGTCGAAGCTGCACGCGCTGGCGAACAAGGCCGTGGCTTTGCCGTCGTAGCAGGTGAAGTACGAGCCCTGGCTGGTCGCAGTGCCGAAGCTGCACGACAGATTCAGCAGCTGATTGCCTGCAGCGTGGAACGTATCAATTTGGGCAACCAGCTGGTGGATGAAGCCGGACATGCCATGCAGGACATCGTGCAGCACGTACAGCGTGTGCACCAGATCATCAGCTCCATTGGGCAGACAGCACAGGTGCAAAGCCAGGATATTCTGCAGGTCAATGCCTCCGTCCATGATTTGGAACAGATGACACAACAAAACACGACCTTGGTACAGCAAAGCACGGCAGCCGCCAAAGATCTGCAAGATCAGGCAGAAAAGCTGACCCAGCTGGTATCAGCCTTTAGCGTGCAGCGCAGCAGCGACGAGATGCGCCTGGTACGGGCTGAATCTGCTGCTTGAAGCCGATAAAAAAGCGCTCCCCCCAGGCGGGTTGGAGCGCTTTTGGAACCGCTGTCAGCATCCATGCTGTATGTTTTTCAGAGTTCGCTCACCAGCCCTAACTGCATGCGCTCACAGCTGCCATACAAGGCATTGAGCGAGACCTTGGCCATCACATGCTCGCCGTCGGGCAGCTCCAGCTCAAACACAAAATGACTGCCACGGAAGGTGCGCTCCAGCACTTTGGCGGAAACACCGCGCTCCACCACGCAGACATGCTCAGGGCGCAGCAGCACCTTGGCGCCTTCGGATGTTTCGTAATGCGGATGGCCCGCTGGCAGCAGGCCCAGTGCCGTCTGCCACTGACCACCTGCCGTGCGCTGTGCGGAGACCAGCGCCCCCTCTCCCACAAACTGCGCCACAGCCTGCGTCGCAGGCGCGCAGTACACCTGCACGGCACTGCCCCACTGCATGAGCTGGCCATGGGACATCACGCCAATGTTGTCCGCCATGGCAAAGGCTTCGTTCTGATCGTGCGTCACCATCAGCGCCGTGGCCTTGGCCTGCTTCAAGATGGCGCGCACTTCACGCGCAATGGCCTCACGCATGCTGGTGTCTAGGCTGGAAAAAGGCTCATCCATCAGCAACAGGCTGGGGTTCGGCGCCAGCGCACGGGCCAGCGCTACACGCTGCTGCTGGCCACCAGAAAGTTCATGGGGCCAGCGCTGGGCCATGCCCTGCAGGCCAACCAGCTCCAGCATTTCCTGCACCCGTGCAGGGCGCTGCGCCTTGGGCATGCTGTGCAGACCAAAGGCTACGTTGTCACCCACCGTCAGATGAGGAAACAGCGCGTGATCCTGAAACACCATGCCAATGTCACGAACTGCGGGGCCACATGCACCGTTGGGCTGGCCACCGTGCTACCTTGCAGGACGATGCTGCCAGCACGCACTGGCTCAAAGCCTGCAATGGCGCGCAGCAGCGTGGTCTTGCCGCAGCCAGAAGGCCCCAGCAGACAGGCAATTTCACCCTGATCCATGCGCAGGTTCACCCCTTGCACAACCGTGTTGGCACCATATCCCAATGAAATATTGTTGATTTCAAGCATCACAAAAACCCGGCATTGATCAACCGGCCGAGGACGGTTTCTTTTCCGTTTGCAGCACCAGCAGGATCACTGGCACCAGCCCCACCAGCACAATGGCCAGCGCTGGCAAAGCAGCCTCTTCCCACATGGATTCCGATGTCAGCTGAAACACGCGCACGGCCAGAGTGTCCCAGCCGAACTGACGCATCATCAAGGTGATGGGCATTTCCTTCATCACATCTACCACCACCATCAGAAAGGCAGACAGCAAGCCTGTGCGCAGCAGCGGCAGATGCAGGCGGCGCAGCGTCTGCCAGGGGCCCAGCCCCAGCGAAGCACAGGCCTCCTCCTGACTGCGCGTGATGCGTTGCATGGCAGCATCGGTCGAGTGATAGGCCACGGCCAGAAAGCGAGCGGCCAGCGCCAGCAGCATGCCTGCCAGAGAACCCTTGATGATGCCCAGCGCCTGAATCCCAAAGGGCTCCAGCAGCGCCATCAGCCAGGCATCCAGCCAGGCGATGGGAATGAACACACCCACGGCCAGTACCACACCGGGCATGGCATAGCCCAGCACCGCCAGGCGAATCACCCATGCGGTTTTTGCATCGCCATGGCGGCGGCGAATCCACGACAGCAGCAGCGCCAGCACGGTGGTGATGACAGCCGTCAGCAAGGCCAGATACAAGGTATTCCAGGCGTAGCCCCAATAGTCGCTATTGAGCTGTTCACGCCAAATCGACAGTACCCAGGCCACCATCTGCACCATGGGAATGGCAAACGACGCAGCAAACACCAGCAGGCAGAACCCAAATGCCAGCCAGCGCATGCCCCCCTGCAGCACAGCGCGGTGCTGCTGCGGATTGCTGACGTGAAAACGCTTGGCATTGCGCGAGCGCTGCTCAGCGGCCACCAGCAGCAAGACGACCAGCACCAAAATGGCTGCGAGCTGCGCGGCTGCGCCAATGTTGTGCAGGTCAAACCACGATTTGTAGACCGCGGTCGAGAAAGTGTCGAAGTTAAAAACGGCAATGGCGCCAAAGTCGGCCAGCACTTCCATGAGCACCAGCGCCAGACCGGCACCAATCCAGGGTCGCGCCAGTGGCAAAGCCACTTTGAAGAAAGCTGCCACAGGGCTGTAGCCCAGTGCCTGTGCGGCCTCCATGCTGCGGTGCCCCTGTGTCAGAAAGGCACTGCGCGCCATCAGGTACACATAGGGGTAGAAGGCCATGACCAGCACCATGACCAGCCCCCACAGGCTGCCGCGAATGTCCGGAAACCAGCGGCTATTGCCCATCACATCACGCACAAAGCTCTGCACCGGACCGGCATATTCGAAGATGCCCATCTGCACAAAGGCCAGCACATAGGCAGGGATGGCCAGCGGCAGCACCAGCGCCCAGGCAAAAAACCTGCGCCCCGGAAAATCACACATGGCCGTCAGCCACGCAAGCGGGACGGCAACGATCAGCACAGCCACACCCACCAGCAGCATGAGCAGCAAAGTGTTGCCCAGCACACGCGGCAGGACGTAGTTCCACAGGTGCAGCCAGATATCTGGCTGGGGCGTGACAGCCATGCCCACCACCGCCAGCAAAGGCACGATGGTCAGCAAGGCAATGGGAAGCGCAAAAGCGAAACCGCGCCAGCGGTGTGCTGGCGCGGAATGGTCTATGACAGACAAGTAACTAACCTAACAGGAAATCACCAATTAACGATAGCCTACACGATCGAGCAGCTTGATGGCTTCAGGCTGGCGCGAGCCGATGTCTGCAGCATTCAGAGGGCTGGGAACAAACGTGCCCCATGCCTTCACGATGGGATCAGCCTCAGCCTGCTTGTTGATGGGGCTTTCATACGTGCCATGGGTGTAGGCAGTCTGCACCTTGTCAGAAGACAGCCACTCCAGCAGCTTGCGAGCGCCTTCGGGGTTCTTGGCATGGGCTGTCACACCGCCGCCAGACAGGTTCACGTGGGTACCGCCCTCATCCTTGCCCTGGTTGGCCCAGAACAGCTTGACCTTCTGGTTGAAGTCAGGCTCCTTGGCCAGGATACGGCCGTAGTAGTAAGTATTGGCAATGCCCACATCGCACTGACCGGCAGCGATGGCCTTGAGCAAGCTGGCATCGTTGGTGAACACATCACCGGCCAGGTTGTTCACCCAGCCCTTGGTGATCTGCTCGGCCTTGTCCACACCGTGCTTGGCGATCATCATGGCCACCAGCGACTGTGTGTAAGTCTGCTTGGAAGTGCGCAGGCACAGCTTGCCCTTCCACTTGGGGTCAGCCAGGTCTTCGTAGGTGCTCAGCTGCTCAGGTTTGACACGGTCAGCAGCGTAGAAAATGGTACGTTCACGCTGCGACAGGCCCCACCAGCGGTTGCCGGGGTCACGGAAGTTATCAGGCACGTTGGCGTTCAGTGTGGGGGAATCCACCTTCTGCAGCAGACCACGCTCTGCAGCGTTGTGCAGATTGCCCATGTCGACGGTAATCAGCACGTCTGCGGGAGAGCTGGCACCTTCAGCAGCCAGACGCTCAGCCAGAGATCCGCCACGGTCTGTCAGCAGATTGATCTTGACGCCGGTCTGCTTGGTGTATTCGTCCAGTGTGGGCTTGAGCAAGGCCTCAATGCGCGAGGAGTACACGGTCACTGCCTGTGGCGCATCCGCAGCTTGTGCCAATGTTGCAGCACCAACCAAACCGGCGCACAGGGCTGTCTTCCAAATTTTCATGCTTACCTCAAAAGTGTGAAAAAGGCACTCCTGCGAGTGCCTGCACAGATGGCAGATCCATGAGCGCAAGTGGCCTGACGCTCATAATAAGAATAATTCCCATTAATTATTCTGCCACTTTTTAGCCAGCTGCAACACATTCCTGAGCGGGATTGCAAAAAAAAATGCTGCACCGCTCAGTCCACCCTGCTTGCTCAGCGCCCCCAGGAACTGCTGCCCGGCACGAATTCCCCCAGAAAATCCAGAAAACTGCGCACCGCAGGCGTGAGCCCCCGGCGTGAGCTGAACACCGCGTGCACGATGGCTGGCGGCACACTCCACTGCGGCAGCACATGCACCAGCTCACCACGCTCCAGCTCCTGACGACACATATAGTCAGGCAGATAACCAATGCCTGCCCCACCTTGCGCCGCCAGCTTGAGGGTCATCAGGTCATCGGCCATATAGCGCACAGGCGGCTGTACCTGCACTTCCGCCCCGGTGTCGCTGCGCATGCGCCAGTGGGCCACACCTTCGAAAGCCGACATGGACAGCACCTGGTGCTCCAGCAATTGCTGCGGATGCTCAGGCGTGCCATGGTGGCGCAGATAGTCAGGGCTGGCCATGAGCACCTGGTGCGTGACATCCAGCTTTTTGACCACCAGTGTGGCGCTGTCTTCCAGCGTGGCGCGCACCCGCAGGGCGATGTCCACCCCCTCCTCCACCACATTGACCGGGCGGTTGACCACCTGCATCTCCAGCCGTACCAGCGGGTACTGCGCCAAAAAACGGGGAATCAGCGGTGCCAGCACAGTCTGCGACAGTGTCACCGGACAAGTCACGCGCACCGTGCCACGGGGTTCGCTTTGCACCTGCTCGACGGTGTCCTGCGCGGCCTGCGCTGCGTCACGCATGGCCTGGCAGTGGCGCAGATAGGCTGCGCCTACCTCGGTGAGCGACAGCTTGCGGGTGGTGCGCTGCAACAGTCGCACACCCAGCTGCGACTCCAGCTCCGCAATCCGGCGCGACAAGCGCGACTTTGGAATACCCAGCGCCCGCCCGGCAGCCGCAAAACCGCCACGCTCCACCACCTCCACAAAGTACAGCATGTCATTGAGGTCTTGCATGGGGCAGCTCCTTGTTTGTTCCAAAATTAGAACAATCTATCGCATTTATGCTGACTTATCAAAGTGGCGCGTGTAATCCATACTTGCGTCCATTGAACACACCAACACAGGAGCCTCTCTTGAAACTGCTGCACATTGACTCTTCGATCACTGGTAACAACTCCGCTTCGCGCAAGCTGACTCAGCAAATCGTGGAAGCCTGGGTCGCCAAGCACCCCGACACACAGGTGGAATACCTGGATCTGGTGGTAGATACCCCCAACCACTTCACCATGGCGGCCATGGCTCCCCGCACTGGCCAGACCGAAGGCCTGAGCGCCGAGCAAGTGGCAGAGAACGCTGTGTCTGAAAAGCTGGTGAGCCAGTTCCTGGCCGCAGACGTGGTCGTGATCGGCGCGCCCTTCTACAACTTCACCATTCCTACCCAGCTCAAGGCATGGATTGACCGCATCGCCCAGCCTGGCCGCACCTTCCGCTACACCGCCAACGGCCCTGAAGGCCTGGCCAAGGGCAAGACCGTGATCGTGGCCTCCAGCCGCGGCGGCGTCTACTCCACCAGCGAAGCCATGCAGGCGCTGGAGCACCAGGAAAGCTATCTGAAGGTGGTCATGGGCTTCTTTGGCATTACCGACGTGCGCTTTGTACGCGCCGAAGGTCTGGGCATGGGCCCTGAAGCCGTGGCTGCTGCCTTTGAAAAGGCTGCCAACGATGTAAAGGCTGTGACTGCTGCCTGAAAACGATCGCGCTCCGCGAATCGCACAACGCCTGCTGATGCAGGCGTTTTTTTATGGCCTGATGGCTTTGCCGCAGGTGCAAAATTGCAGCAAAAGCTCCTAAATAAAGAGCATTCAGCGCTTGAATATCAATGACTATGAAGTCATTTCCACCTGAAACCATGGTGCTGTCCGGCAATACCGACCGTGAAACGGCTAATGCCATGATGCGCCAAGTGCTGGATAGTAACCCCGGTATTGTCTCTACATGGACGATTTGGGAGCCCAACGGCTTTGATGGCCGTGATGCCGAATACGCCAACACCCACGCCCACGATGCCACCGGCCGCTTTGTGCCCTACTGGATTCAGGACGGCAAGGGTGGTCACTCCACAGCAGCCATTGTCGACTACGACAAGGAAAACTATTACCTCCTGCCCAAGCGTACGGGCAAGATCGCCATGCAGGAGCCCTATGTCTACAACTACGGCGGGCGTGAGATTTTGCAGACAGCGGTGACCGTACCCATCATCGTCAACGGCAAGTTTTTGGGCGTGGCAGGCGTGAGTGTGCCGCTGAGCAGTCTGCAGAAGATGGTGGAAGACATTTCCATCTATGAAACCGGCTATGCCAGCCTGGGGCATCTACGTGGGTGACGGTGAAGCCAGCGTCCTTGGCAAGCGCCTGGACCAAACCGGCCGCTTTGACGCAGCCCTGGGCCAGGAAGTGCTCCATGCAATTCAGAACGGCCAGTCGCGAACAAAGCGCTGGCGTGGTGCAGGTGGGCGAAGCCGTCACCGAAATGGACCAGGTCATCCAGCAGAATGCAGCACTGGGGGAGGAAATGACCGCCTCCGCACGCAGCCTGCAGCAGCAGGCTCAGGCGCTGGTCGATACTGTGGCCATCTTCAAGTACTGATCACAGACACTTCAGATAGCGCTTGCAAAAAAGCCTTGCAGTACATGCTGCAAGGCTTTTTTTGTGACCGCTTGCTGGTTGCGGGAGCTGCTCAACGCGTCAACGCATAGGCCAGCTGCCCCAGCCATTCGTGCAGCGCCACCTGCCAGCGCAGCAGGCTCTCGGCCATACGGTATTCCGTCCATGGCGTGCTCTCGCCCGTGCGAAAGTCCACGGGGTATGGCGTGATCTGGCAGCCCACAGCTTCAAACTCGGGCACGGAGCGCGGCATGTGCCAGGCCGATGTCACCAGCAGCCAGCGTTCGTTGTGGCAGCGCTCACCCAGCGTCTGGGCCACACGCTGCGCGTTTTCGCGGGTGGTGCGCGAGCCTTGCTCGATATGCACACGCGCCATGTCCAGGCCTTGCTCTCGGTAGAACTGCGTGGCCAACTGGCCTTCGGTCACCCCCGTGGTGAGCAGGCGCCCTTCGCCACCGCTGAAGACCAGCTGCAGCTCAGGGTGCGCATGCATCCAGCCGACCGGCACCGTCATACGCTCTACCGACTGGCCCAGCGGCACCTGTCCATGCGCCTGCCAGCTGGCGGGGTGCTCCAGCGCACCACCCAGCACAATCACGCCAGCATGCTCTGGCACACGTTCAGCCGCAGGTACGGCATAGCGGTTTTCCAGCGGCCGCAGCAAAGCATCTGGCCCGGCCTGAAAACCCAGCAGCCCCAGCACCACCAGCCCTGCCCACAGCATGCGCCGGGCCAGCCTGGGTTGGCGGCTGAGCAGCAGCAAGGCCAGCAGCCACCACAAAGCCAGCCAGAACACAGGCTGGGTGATGGCCGACAAGAGTTTGGAAACAACAAACACGGTGCACGCCCTCTATGAATACAAGAGCAGATAGCGCTTGATTTCAAAGGATTTCAGATAGTTTTCTATCTAAAAACCAGCAAAATCAAGCGCTAGCCGCTCTGATTGTGAGAGTGCGATTATTGACCAATGCCGCCGTGGGCCAGCGACCATTGGGCGGGGTTGTGCAAAAAGGCCTGCCACACTGCCAGCTGCTCTACGGAGAACCCGCCGCGCTGGAAGGCCATGGCCAGTACATCCTGCCAGTTGCACAGCGCATGCACGCGCACACCGTGCTGCGCCAGTACGGCGTCTGAGCCAAAGCAGCCGTAGTCAAATACGACGAACAGGTCTTCCACACGCGCGCCCTGGGTGCGCAGCGCTTCGATGAAGTTGAGCTTGTACTGCCCGGCCGAGACCATGTCGTCCACCAGCAGCACCTTGCCACCTGAGTGCACCACGCCCTCAATCTGACGGCTGCCCACAGGGCGCTTGCGCACGTACTGCAAAGGCATATCCAGCTTTTCGGCAAACCAGGCCGCAAAGGCAATACCGCTGGACTCCCCGCCTGCCACAGCAGACAGGCCTTGCAGAGCACCCGCATCGAGCAGGCGTTGCACGCCCTGCTTCATCAGCTCGCGGCGTATGGTGGGCAGCGAGATCAGACGCGTGGCATCCATGTATACGGGGCTGGCCCAGCCCGAAGGCAGGATAAAAGCAGCATCGGTGCGCACTTCCACACAGCCCGCATCGAGCAGCATGGCTGCTGCGTCATGTCGTAAAGATTGGGTCATCACTTGGTCTTTCTTTGCAGAGATTGCATGGCTTTACGCAGTAATTGCGAGCATGGTGTCCGCCAGCACCTGGGTGCCCAGCATGAAGTCGCTCAGTTCCATGGCTTCATAGGGGTTGTGCGAGCCGTTCTGGTTGCGCACAAACACCATGCCAGAAGGCACACCGCCATTAGCAAACAGCGCGGCGTCATGCCCTGCGCCACTGGGGATGCGCTCGTGCGCAATGCCGCGCGTGCGGCAGGCCTTGGCCATCAGCTCGCACAGCAGCGGGTCGGTCACTGCGGGGTCACTGGTCAGGCGGCGGTCCAGCGCAAACTTCACGCCGCGCTCGCGCTCGATCGAGGCCATCTCGGCCTGCACCAGCTGGTAGAAAGCTTCCAGCGTGTCGCTGCTCTTGCTACGCGCCTCAAAACTGAAATGGGCGTAACCGGGCACGCGCGAAATCGAGTGCTCTGCCGGGTTGGTCTGCACCACGCCGCAGGTCACCACCAGGTCTGTGCCGCGCTCCAGCAGCGCACGCCAGTGGTTGTCCAGGCGCACGATGAGGTCCGACACGGCAAACACCGCATCCTTGCGCAGCCAGCGCGGCACCACACCCGAGTGCTGGGCATCGCCAAAGCACTCAATCTTGTTGTGGCGCACATTGCCGCGAATGCCACTGACCACACCCACGGGAATCTCTCGTGCCACCATGACGGGGCCCTGCTCGATGTGCAGCTCCAGATAGGCACGGATATCGGCAGGGCTGAACAGCTTTTCCTGACGGCTGATGGCGTCCATGTCCGCACCGCATGCGGCCAGCGCATCACGCAGCGTCACTTCGTCACCACGGCGCTTGAGCGCCAGATCTGCCGCCGTGAGCTTGCCCCACAGCGCACCCGAGCCCATATAGGCCTTGCCAAACCAGGCGCTTTCTTCCCCACGAAAGCCAATCACCTTCAGCGGTGCAGCCAGCGTGACGCCTTCACGCCGGGCCGCCAGCAGCACCAGCAGACCGGCAACCACACCAGCCAGGCCGTCGTAATTACCGCCCTGTGGCACCGAGTCCAGGTGCGAGCCGCACCAGATCGCAGGGGTGCTGCGTGTGTCAGCAGGGTCGAAATAGATGAAGTTGCCAGCGCGGTCCGTGGTCACATCCAGACCTTCGCTGCGCACAAATTTTTCCAGATAGGCAGCGCAGGCGTTCTCGCCCTCGCCGTAACTGGCGCGGGTGACACCCACACCATCAAAAGTCAGCGCACGAATGTCAGCAAACAATTGCTGGGCCAGTGGCTGTAGAGCATGCATTTCCATATCAACATACCTGCATCACATGCCGCGTGCAGGCTTACAGGTTGCTAAGAAAGCATGCTACTAGCAAAAAATATACGTGTTATCCGCAAATCTCTGCAAAAAATACGCATGAAATCTGGAGCAACAGGAATACTCAAGCCTCCAGGTCAAACAGCAAAAACTCGGCGGGACTGCTTCCCGTAAATTGCAGCAGCGGCTCCTGGTCCACCAGCAGTGCATCCCCGGCCTGCAGCAGGTGACCTGATACCTCCAGCTTGCCGTGGATGAGCTGCACATAGGCTTTTCGCCCCGCTGGCAGGACATGGCTGAACTGTACGGCAGCCCCATCTTCTGGCCGCAGCACACTGGCATAGATACGGGCATTGGCATGCAGCTGCACCGAGCCCTGCGCCCCGTCAGGCGACGCCACCAGCCGCAGCGTGTTGGTTTTTTCGGCTTCGCTGAAACGCTTTTGCTCATAGCCAGGCTGCAGCCCTTGGGCACTGGGCAGCAGCCAGATCTGCAGAAAATGCGTCTGCTGGCCCTGGGCATGGTTGTGCTCACTGTGCACCACGCCCGTGCCCGCTGTCATGCGCTGCACTTCGCCGGGTGTGATGGTCTGCACATTGCCCATGCTGTCCTCATGCGAGAGTGCACCGTCAATGACGTAGCTGACAATTTCCATGTCACGGTGCGGGTGCGCGCCAAAGCCTGCTCCGGGCGCGATGCGGTCTTCATTGATGACGCGCAGATTGCCCCAGCCCATATGACGGGGGTCGTAGTAGCCAGCAAACGAAAAGCTGTGAAACGAGGTCAGCCAGCCGTGATCGGCAAAACCTCTCTCATGCGATGGGCGGATACGAAACATGAACACACCTCCTTGGCAGCAAACACCCCACTGTAAAAGCCCAGCTTTGCCTTCGACACAAAGCCGTTTGATGGCATCATTCAAACTCTTTGAATGGACTTGTCTTCTTCAGACACATTTCCTGCATGCCCAGTCCTCGTGATGTTTTAACCCCGGACAGCCTTGCCATGCTGCAGGTCATTGCCGATACCGGCAGTTTCGCAGCTGCTGCACGCCAGCTGCAATTGGTGCCCAGCGCGCTCACCTACCGGGTGCGGCAAATGGAAGAAGCCCTGGATGTGCTGCTGTTTGACCGCAGCACCCGCCAGGCCCAGCCCACCGAGGCCGGACAGGCCCTGCTGGCCGAAGGTGCACGTCTGCTGCAGGACATTGATGCCGTTGCCAACCGCGTACGCCGTGTAGCCACTGGCTGGGAGCCAGAGCTGACCATCGTGGCCGATGCCGTGCTCTCACACAGCACGCTGCTGGATCTGGTCGAAGCCTTTTACGCGCTCAACGCCCCTACGCGGCTGAAGCTGACCACAGGTACCCTGTCTGGCCCCATGGAATGTCTGATCCAGGGCCGCGCCGACCTGGCGCTGGGCATGACGCCCACCAACACCAGCGCCGCCGGTCTGCAGGTACAGGACCTGGGCGATGTGCAGTTTGCCTTTGCCGTGGCGCCCTTTCACCCGCTGGCCCAGCATGAAGGCCCGATCACGGATGAAGTCATGCGCGAACACCGCCTCGTCGTCATCAGCGACTCCGCACAGCGTGAACGCACCTCCATGGGACTGCTGGACGGGCAGGACATCTTCACCGTAGACCACATCCAGGCCAAGATCGACGCCCAGGTGCGCGGCCTGGGCTGTGGCTTTCTTTCACAGGCCATGGTCCAGCCCTATGTGGATGCCGGCCTGCTTGTTATCAAACCTATAGCGCGCGCGGCACGCAATGTCCGGGTGCGCTACGCCTGGAAAAAAAGCGGTGGCAACGCCCCGGGCAAGGCCCTGCAATGGTGGCTGGAGCAATTGCAAAGCCCTGTGACCCAGCAGGCCCTGCTGGAGCAGCACCGCTACAGCTGGTTGCCTCAGCGCTGATTCGCTGATTCGCTGACTCGCTGATTGTTTCTTCTTCCATGACAGTTTCATTGCCCTGTCCCTACCGTGGGCGCTTTGCACCTTCGCCCACAGGCCCCTTGCATGCAGGCTCGCTGGTCGCGGCCCTGGCCAGCTGGCTGGACGCACGTGCCCACCACGGCACCTGGCTGGTGCGCATCGAAGACATTGACCCGCCACGCTGCATGGCAGGGGCCGACCAGGTCATCCTGCAGCAGCTCAGCCAGTGCGGCCTGACCCCGGACGAACCGCCAGTCTGGCAATCCCAGCGCCACGCACACTATGCCGACGCGCTGGAGCAGCTGCGCGCAGCCGGTCTGGCCTATGCCTGTGGCTGCACCCGCAAAGACCTGGAACAGGCCTGGCAGCAGCTGGGCCTGGTGCATGAACGCCATGTGGAGCGCCCCTACCCCGGCACCTGCCGCGATGGTCTGCACGGCAAACCTGCCCGCAGCTGGCGCTTCGCCCTGCAAAAATATATAGAAAATTGGCCTCTAGCGCTTGATACACAAGCACAGACAGCTCCTTTTTTCATAGAACCCAGCCACATGCTGCACTGGCAGGACCGGCGACTGGGCGCCGAGCAGCAGGACCCGACACAGGTCGCTGGCGACTTTGTGCTGCAGCGCGCTGATGGCCTGTACGCCTACCAACTGGCCGTGGTGGTAGACGATGGACTGCAAGGCATCACCCACGTGGTACGGGGCGAAGACCTGACGGACAACACACCGCGCCAGCTGCTGCTGCAGCATGCGCTGGGCCTGCCACACCCGCGTTACCTGCACACACCGCTGGTGCGCATGCCCGATGGCGAAAAGCTTTCCAAACAGCATGGTGCACCTGCCGTGGATGTGAGCGACCCGCTGGCTGCCTTGAACACGGCGGCACAGAACTTGCAGCTGCAGCCCGTAAGCCCTGCAACCACGCTGGCAGACGCACTGCAGCAATGGGTGAACGAATGGCGAGCCACATACAATAGCCGGCGTGACTGAGCATCAAAACACCACCATGGCTGACACAGCCCCTAACACTGCCGCTGCAGGCCAAGCGCCTGCCGATGTGGCACATCCCCGCACCATTCGCAGTTTCGTGCGCCGCACTGGCCGCGTGACCACCGGACAGGCCAAGGCCTTTGAAGAGCTGGGCCCCAAGTTCGTGCTGCCTTACACCGGCCAGCCGCTGGACCCGCAGACCGCCTTCGGTCGCCCCGGCAAGCTGATTCTGGAAATCGGTTTTGGCATGGGTGAGGCCACGGCCCACATCGCACGCGTGCGCCCTGATGACAACTTCCTGTGCTGCGAAGTGCACGAGCCCGGCGTGGGCGCGCTGCTCAAGCGCATTGGCGAGCAGGACATCCACAACATCCGCATCCTGCAGCACGACGCCGTCGAAGTCATTGACTTCATGCTGCCCGAGGGCATGCTGGACGGCGTGCACATTTTCTTCCCAGACCCCTGGCACAAGAAAAAGCACAACAAGCGCCGCCTGATCCAGTCGCCACTGGTGGCCAAGCTGGCCAGCCGACTCAAGCAAGGTGGCTACATCCACTGCGCAACCGACTGGGAACCCTACGCCGAGCAAATGCTGGAAGTGCTGGGCGCCGAAGCCCAGCTGGCCAACACCGCAGAAGGCTATGCGCCCAAGCCTGATTACCGCCCTCTCACCAAGTTTGAGAACCGCGGTCTGAAGCTGGGACATGGCGTCTGGGATCTGGTGTTCGTCAAACGCTAAGCACACCACCCGGGATCGTCCAACTGCCCCGAACATTCATGCGTATTCTGCAAAATCTGGTCCAGATGACCGAGCAACGGGATCATCTTCGCCTGGAGCTCTCCGTCCTTTCCACTTTTTTGCAGCTGCCACATATACAGAGTGTTCGGGCGCTGGAACTGCTCAAGCTGGATGACGCTTACTGGGTGCGGCCACGCACCTGGCTGCACAACGACCAGCTGGTCACTGCTGCGCAGGACTTCATGAATGACCCTGCACGCAAGCCGCTGCAGTCCGTCCCCCATCTGCACGCATGTATCACGCAGCGTGCCCAACAGGCCCAGCAGACGGGCGTTCATGGGCAATACATACTGTGGCTGCCAGTCTGGATGCATGAGCCAGTGCATGCCTGCGTCGAAATCATTCGCGCCACCCCGCCCAGCAAGCATGAGCTGGATGTCATTCTGGCCATTTTTACGGTCTACAAGAACTACCAGAGCCTGCTGGACTACAGCGAGCGCGATGCACTGACCGGCCTGCTCAACCGCAAGACTTTTGATGAACACCTGATGCGTTTTGCCGCCCAGGTGCATGACTCAGAGGAACAGCCCTGGCTGGCCGTGATCGACATTGACCACTTCAAGCAGGTCAATGACCGTTTTGGCCACCTGTTTGGTGATGAGGTCCTGATTCTGGTGGCCAATCTGCTGCGCACTGCCTTTGGCACACAGCACCGTATCTTCCGCTTTGGTGGTGAAGAGTTTGTGGTACTCATGCCCCCCATGCGCCGTGAGGCTACACAGGCAGCACTCGAGGCCTTTCGCGAGACCGTCGCCCGGCATGCATTTCCGCAGGTGGGCTCTGTCACGGTCAGCATTGGCTTTGCCTGCGCCAAGCTGTGTGCGCCTATTGAAATTCTGGGACAGGCCGACCAGGCCCTGTACTTTGCCAAAGAGCATGGCCGCAACCGCGTCTGCCAGTACGAGCAGCTCCATGCCGATGGGCAGCTGCACCACGCACAGATACACGACGACATCGAACTGTTCTGAATAGCCCGCTCAGGCCTCGGAACACACACTGTCGCGCCCCTGATGCTTGGCCCGGTACAGCAGGCCATCCACACGCTGCAGCAGCGCCTCCATGGACTCACCATTGCGGCGCTGCGTCACCCCGAAGCTGCAGGTCAGCTGTAGCTGCAGGCCATCACCTTGCCAAGGCTCACTGCGCACCACCTGTGCCAGGCGCTGCGCCACTTCGCTGGCCTGATCCAGCGCAGTATCGGGCAGGCAGATGACAAACTCCTCCCCGCCAAAACGGACCATCCAGTCCTGACCCGCCCGCAGAGCATGCTGCAGGCGCTGGGCAATGGCACGCAGCACCGCATCACCCACCGCGTGACCATGCCTGTCATTGATGCGCTTGAAGTGGTCGATGTCCGTAAAAATAATGCTGAAGGCCCTGCCTTCGCTCATGCACTGATCCAGCTCCAGCGGCAGGCGCTGTTCCATGGCTCGGCGGTTGTACGCACCAGTGAGCACATCCACCTGCGACAGTCGCTTGACCTCTTCCACCAGCTCGGAAAGCTCCTGCGTGCGCTCCTTGACCAGGCCATCCAGCTGCCTGATATGGCGATCCAGCTCCTCCTGCAGATGGTGAAAGCCTTGCACGACCAGATCGATTTCATCGCAGCGCTCATGCCGCGCACGCTGAATCTGCAGAGGCTGGCTCACCGCCTCAGGGCGCAGATGGCGCACAAAGTCCGCAATCTGGCGCAGCGGCAGACCCAGGTCACGCCGGATCACCCAAGCCACCATGATGCACATCAGTGCCGTAAAAATCAGATAGCCAGGAATCACATGCTTCTGCGATTCCCACAGCAGATTGCGGTGGAAGTCCGGATCAGCCCAGACCTCGATCGTGCCTAGCACCTGCTCCTTGTCATCTGGTGAGTGAATCACGGCTTCATACGAGGGCGCATCCAGCACGGCTTTGCTGCGCCCAGCCGTCAATATTTCACCGGTCAGCGCCACCTGAATATGCACCGCCCCTACTGCCTCAATTTCGGTAAGTCGTTGCAGATGGTTGTTCAGGCGCTCCCGGTCAATATCCCACAGCGCATGGCCAATCGCACGGCTGCTGGTCTCCACAATCAGCGCCATGGTGTTGAAGAACTGCTTTTCCTGAACAGAGCGCTCCACCCATACCTGCACACCACCAATTCCAATCAGGCACACCATGGCCAAAGCAACAATGCGTTGCAGCATGCGTGTAGAGATGGATCGGAATTCAAGATGGCGACTTGGCATGGCGGTCAGGATACCCAGTCAGTGCAGCAGCCTGTGAATGTCAAAATCATAGCGCTTCAGATGAGGGTTCAGGTATTTACTGAACTGTCTGAAGTCCAAACGGACCTTGCTACCCGCTCCCATGCGCTGCTCAAAGCGTTTGCTGCTGCTGGCGTCAAAGAGCATGAACATGGGGCGCTTTTGCTCCAGACCTTCATCGGCAAAATCAATGCCGTGGTGGTAGTCGAACAGCATGACCATGGCCCATGCTCCAGCCAGAAAATGACCGCCTGCCATGGCTGTCAACTCACCCTGGCGCAATTTTTCCAGTGCCTGCGCTGAGGTATTGATGCCGCTGAAAACAGCATCCTGACCTGGCTTGCCACCCTGCTCTTGCCAGGCCTGCATGGCGCCCAGCGCCATCACATCATTGCCACTCCACACAATGCGCGCCTGCGGATAGCGCTGAAAAAGCACAGCAGCCTGCTCGCGTGCCTTGTCCTGGCGCCACTCACCGTAGACCTGCTGCATCAGCTTGACGGAATCACCCGCCTCACTCACGGCCCTGAGCATGCCCTGATTGCGGGTGATGGAAACAGGGGTCGAACGGTCGCCAGCAATGGCCAACATCTGCCACTGGCCTTGCTCATCACGCCACTGTGGATGCTTTTGGGCTGCTTCAATCAAGGCCTTGGCTGTGCGATACCCCGCATCTTCGGCATTGGACTCCAGACTGCCAAGCCAGAATGGGAAGCGCTCTCTGGGAAAACCCACCTGCGGGCGTAGATCTTCATGAATTCCGCTGAACGCCATGAACGCCTGGATGCCGGCCCCCTCCAGCGCCTTGAGCACACTGGGCGCCACACTGTACTCGTTACCAAAGAGCACGTAGTCAGGGCGTTCCTGCGGCGGCAACTGCGCCAAGGACTGCGCAACCTCCATGGGCTTGAGGCGGTCGCGCTCCACAGTCACCACTTGCAGCTGCATACCCAGACTGTCAGCCGCCTTGCGCATGGCATCACTGGCGGAAGTCCAGAAAATCTCATCGGACATGCCCGGGTTGATGAACACCACAGACTGCGCCTGTGCCATGCCTGCAGTCCAGAGACATACCGCCGCCCCCCATAGCCGCAGCCCAGCCTGCCAGCAGCGCTGACACACTGCACACCACAGCAACTTGCTTGTTTGCATATGTCTCAATCTCATCATCAGGCAGCCAGAAAGCGCCTGCGCTCTTTCCATAAAAAAACCAGAAGGCAGAACTGCCTTCTGGTTTTTAGTGAGGTGAAGTACGCAATCAGATGCGCTCAGCCACCCAGGCCTGAACCGATGCCAGCGCAGCAGGTACGCCCTCGGCATTGGAGCCACCGGCCATGGCCATATCTGGCTTGCCACCGCCCTTGCCGCCTACCTGCTGGGCCACAAAGTTCACCAGCTCACCCGCCTTGACCTTGGCAGTCTCAGCTTTGGTCACACCGGCAGCCAGCTGCACCTTGTCGCCGTCGACAGCGGCCAGCACGATCACGGCCGCACCCAGCTTGTCCTTGAGCTTGTCCATGGTCTCACGCAGGGTCTTGGCATCCGCGCCATCGAGCTTGGCAGCCAGCACCTTCACGCCCTTGACATCCGCAGCTTGCGTAGCCAGTTCATCGCCCTGGCTGGAAGCCAGCTTGCCCTTGAGTGCGGAAATTTCCTTTTCCAGCACCTTGATCTGATCCAGCGCCGAACCAATGCGGTGGTTCAGTTCTGCCACAGGCGCCTTCAGCGCTGCAGCAGCCTGGTCCACGGTGGACTCCAGCGATTGCAGATAGGCCAGTGCGTTCTCACCCGTCACCGCTTCCACACGGCGCACACCAGCGGCCACGCCCGACTCGGCCACGATCTTGAACAGACCGATATCGCCGGTGCGATGCACGTGGGTACCGCCACACAACTCACGGCTGGTACCAATGTCCAGCACACGCACGGTTTCGCCGTACTTCTCGCCGAACAGCATCATGGCGCCGCTGGCCTTGGCCGATTCGATGTCCATCACGCGTGCATCGGTGGCGGTGTTGGCCAGAATTTCCTGGTTCACACGGCGCTCGATTTCGCGGATTTGCTCTGCGGTCACAGGTGCGTTGTGCGTAAAGTCAAAGCGGGTGCGGTCAGCATTGACCAGCGAGCCCTTTTGCTGCACGTGCTCACCCAGCACTTCGCGCAATGCCTTGTGCATCAGGTGGGTAACCGAGTGGTTGCGCATGGTGGCGGCACGCAGCTGGGTGTTGACCTCCGCCTGCACAGCATCGCCCACCTTCAGGCTGCCGGACTCCAGCACGCCATGGTGACCAAACACATCGGCCTTGATCTTCTGGGTGTCTTCCACCGCAAACACACTGCCTGCGGCGCTGATAACGCCCTGATCGCCCACCTGGCCGCCGGACTCTGCATAAAAAGGAGTGGTATCCAGCACAACCACGCCGCTTTGACCAGCCTTCAGCTCAGAAACGGGCGTACCTTCTGCGTAAAGCGCTACGATCTTTGCAGATTCCACCAGCTTTTCGTAGCCGGTGAAGGTGTTGGCCGCGCCGGTGTATTCCAGCGCACGGTCCATCTTGAACTTACCAGCGGCGCGGGCCATGTTCTTCTGGGCTTCCATCGCGGCGTTAAAGCCTGCTTCGTCCACGGTCACACCGCGCTCGCGGCAGACGTCGTTGGTCAAGTCCAGGGGGAAGCCGTAGGTGTCGTGCAACTTGAAGGCCACGTCACCAGCCAGTACCTTGGCGTCACCGGCCAGGGCGCTGTCCAGAATTTCCATGCCATGGGCCAGGGTCTCGAAGAAACGCTCTTCTTCCACGCGCAGCACTTCGGTGATGCGGGCCTCCTGCTCGCGGATCTTGGGATAGGCATCGCCCATCACGGCGACCAGGTCCTTGACCAGCTTGTGGAAGAACGGCGTCTTCTGGCCCAGCTTGTAACCGTGGCGGATGGCTCGGCGCACGATGCGGCGCTGCACATAGCCACGGCCTTCGTTGGAAGGAATCACACCGTCCGCCACCAGGAAGGCAGTTGCACGGATGTGGTCGGCAATCACGCGCAGCGATGGATGCTCCAGATCGCTGGTGCCGGTTTCACGGGCAGCGGCCTTGATCAGGTTCTGGAACAGGTCGATCTCGTAGTTGCTGTGCACGTGCTGCAGAATGGCAGCCAGACGCTCCAGACCCATGCCGGTGTCCACGCACGGTGCGGGCAGCGGCTTGACGTTGCCCTGCTCGTCCATGTCGAACTGCATGAACACGTTGTTCCAGATTTCGATGAAACGGTCGCCGTCTTCATCGGGCGAGCCAGGAGGGCCACCGGCAATGTGTTCGCCGTGGTCGTAGAAGATTTCCGAGCAAGGACCGCAAGGGCCGGTGTCAGCCATCATCCAGAAGTTGTCGGACTTGTAACGTCCGCCCTTGTTGTCGCCAATGCGGATCACGCGCTCTGGAGGCAGGCCAATTTCCTTGGTCCAGATGTCATAGGCCTCGTCGTCTTCAGCGTACACCGTCGCCAGCAGACGCTCCTTGGGCAGCTTGTAGACCTCGGTCAGCAGCTCCCACGCCCACTTCAGCGACTCACGCTTGAAGTAGTCGCCGAACGACCAGTTGCCCAGCATTTCAAAGAAAGTGTGGTGGCGCGCGGTGTAGCCCACGTTTTCCAGGTCGTTGTGCTTGCCACCGGCGCGCAGGCAGGCCTGCACCGAAGTTGCGCGGTTATAGGGGCGCTTGTCGGTACCCAGGAACACGTCCTTGAACTGGACCATGCCCGAGTTGGTGAACATCAAAGTGGGGTCGTTACCGGGCACCAGAGGGCTGGATTCCACAATGGTGTGGCCCTTGGATGCAAAAAAGTCCAGGAACGTCTTGCGGATGTCCGCAACGGAGAATTTGGGAGTGCTCATGGATAAGTCGTTGTCTTGTGCGCAAACACTGCTGCACGAATTAACTTTTGATTATAGGTTTCATGCATGGCATGGCGCGCAAGCCATTCAATCGTTCCGATAGTTCAACACGGGCTTGTGCACCGCTTCATGCCGCGGCAGCGGGCCCAGCGTGCGCCGGGAACGAAACTGGTGCTGCAGCCCGGTCACGGGATCGCAAAATGCCAGGCTTTGCGCCAGCAACATCAGGGGGCGAGAAAAATCCCCTTCTGGCGCATCATCCACCACAGGGTACAGACCATCGCCCTTGAGCCCTAGCCCCAGCGCTGCCATGTGCACGCGCAGCTGGTGGCGCTTGCCACTGATGGGCAAAAGCCGGTAGCGCGCCCAGTGCTGGTTGTGCTCCAGCAGTTCCATCTGTGTAAAGCTGTTGGGCGTGCCTGCGACTTCCTGCATCCGGATGAAATTGTTGCTTTCCACCATGCGGCTTGCGTGCTCACGCGGAAAGGTGATGGCGGGGTTCCACGGCGCAATCGCTTCATAGGCCTTGTGCACCGTGCGCTCTCGAAACAGGGCCTGATAGGCACCACGGTCCTCTCGACGCGCGGCAAACAGCACCAGCCCCGCCGTATCACGGTCGATGCGGTGCACGGGCGACAGATCCGGCAGGCCCAGCTGGTTCTTCAGCCGCACCAGCAAGGTGTTCTGCAAGTACTTGCCGCCCGGTGTGACCGGCAGAAAGTGTGGCTTGTCTGCCACCACAATGTGGGCGTCCTGGTAGAGCACCTCGGCTTCGAATGGAATGTGCGGCTCTGCCTCTACCTCACGGTAGTAATAAATACGCAGCCCTTTGAGCAGCGGCGTGTGCGGCTGCACGGGGCGAGCCAGCTCGTCCACCACTTCACCGCGTGCCATGCGCTCCAGCCAGCTCTCACGCGATACAGCCGGCAGGCGCTGCACCAGAAAGTCCAGACAAGTCCCGTCCCCCACATTGGGGAGCACCACGCAGCTGGGCTTGACGCCATCGCGTATGGGCAGCACTTGTGGATCATGGGTGTTATACATGGGGCTTCCAGCAAACCAGACCATGCAATCATGGTCAAATCAGGCTCCAGCGCTTGCTACACAAGCGCTGACAGCTATATTTTTCATACTAACGGTACGGCAACAGCTGCTGTATGGCCTGCGCCGTCGCTCTGGCGGTACCACGGTGTGAGGCCGCAAACTCCAGCGCGGCCTGCCGCGCAGCTGCCAGACTGCTGGCATCACGCACCAGCGCAGTTGCCAGCTGCACGCCCTGCTCCATATCCAGCACACGAAATGCAGCCCCCACTTCGCAAGCCGTCTGCGATACCTGGGCAAAGTTGAACGTGTGTGGGCCGATCACCATGGGGCAGCCACAGGCCGCAGCTTCGATCAGATTCTGCCCCCCCAGCGGCTCAAAGCTGCCACCGAGCAAGCCGATGTCTGCCGCAGCGTAGTACAGCGGCATCTCCCCCAAGCTATCGCCCAGCCAGACATCCACATCGGTCGGTGGCAGGCCATCGCCCCACTGGCTGCGGCGTGCCACACGCAGCCCGGCTTCCAGAAGCTGTGCATGGACTTCATCAAACCGTTGCGGGTGGCGCGGCACGATCAGCCACTGGCACTGCCCAGCCACCCCGTGGAATTTGCGACCAGCCCACTGGGCCATCCATTGCGCTTCTTCCCCTTCGCGCGAGCTGGCCAGCACCACCACGGGCCGCTGGCCCACCGCACGCCAGGCCTTGCCTTGCTCCAGCAAAGCCGCATCAGGCTGCACATCAAACTTGAGATTGCCCAGCACGGCCTGCACGGGAGCCCCTACGCTGCGCAGGCGCTCGGCATCTTCCTCGGTCTGCGCCCATACGGCACGCAAAGCGCCGTAGGTGGGTTCAAACAGCGATGACCAGCGCTGCGCACCAGCCTGCGACTTGGCATTGAGACGGGCATTGGCCAGCACCAGAGGCACGCCCATGCGCTGGCAGCCCTGCACCAGATTGGGCCAGATCTCGGTTTCCATCAGCACACCGATGGCTGGCTGAAACTGCTGCAGAAAGCGGCGCACGGCCTTGCGACTGTCCCACGGCTGCCACACCTGTATGTCGCCAGGCTGCAGCAGCTTGCGTCCTTCAGCACGGCCCGTAGCCGTTCCATGCGTGAGCAGCAGGCGCATGCCTGGCATGGCAGCACGCAGCTCATGGATCAGCAATGCCGCAGCACGCGTTTCGCCAAGGGACACAGCATGCACCCAAACCCACTGGCCTGCGGCCTCACGACCCAGATCCCTGGGCGTGTAACAGCCAAAGCGCTCAGGTACGGCTTCCGCATACCCTGGCTCTGCCTTGGCTCGCCTGCGCAGCTTGCGCTTGAGCAAGGGTTGCGCCGCCCACGCCAGCAGGGAATAAGCCGCCAAGCTCAGGTTCATGCTGCTCCTCTGCGCTGCGCCATCAATGCGCGGCACTGCCGATCTTGGCACCGGGCTTGACACGCTCGAGCAGTGCCAGCATCTGGGCCTCGATGCGGTTCAAAGCTTCCTGGGTATGGCCTTCAAAGCGCAGCACCAGTACCGGCGTGGTGTTGCTGGCGCGAATCAGACCAAAGCCGTCTTCCCAGTCCACACGCAGACCATCAATGGTGCTGATCTGGGCAGGCGCAGCAAACACTTCAGGCGCCAGTGCCTGCAACTGTGCAGTCAGGGCATGGGGCTCACCTTCGGCGCAGGCTACGTTCAGCTCCGGGGTTGAGAAGCTGGTGGGCAACGCATTGAGCACAGCGCTGGGGTCCGCTTCCTTGCTCAGAATTTCCAGCAGGCGACAGCCTGCGTAGGTGCCGTCATCAAAGCCGTACCAGCGCTCCTTGAAGAAGATATGACCACTCATCTCGCCACCCAGGGGAGAGTCCAGCTCCTTCATGCGCGCCTTGACCAGCGAGTGGCCGGTCTTGTACATCTCGGGCACACCGCCTGCTTCGCGAATGGCAGGTGCCAGGCGTTGCGTGCACTTGACGTCAAACAAAATCGTGCCTCCGGGCACGCGTGAGAGCACATCCTTGGCAAACAGCATCATCTGGCGGTCGGGGTAGATGGTCTGACCGTCCTTGGTCACAATGCCCAGGCGGTCGCCGTCACCGTCAAATGCCAGGCCCAATTCCGCATCAGTTTCCTGCAGGGCCTTGACCACATCGCGCAGGTTCTCTGGCTTGCTGGGGTCTGGATGGTGGTTGGGGAAATGGCCATCCACCTCAGAGAACAGCTCCAGCACCTCGCAGCCCAGCGCGCGGAAAATCCCCGGCGCCGTGGCACCCGCCACACCATTGCCGCAGTCCACCACAATCTTTACAGGGCGCGACAGCTTGACATCACCCACAATGCGTGCGGTGTAGTCAGCCAGCACATCGGCCTGGCGAATGCTGCCACCTGCCTGCAGCTGCCAGCTTTCCGCTTCCATGGTCTGGCGCAGGGCCTGAATCTCAGGGCCGTAAATGGCGCGACCTGCCAGTACCATCTTGAAGCCGTTGTAGTCCTTGGGGTTGTGGCTGCCCGTGACCATGATGCCGCTCTTGCACAGCGTGGCGGCCGCAAAGTACAGCATGGGGGTGGTGCACATGCCGACATCAATCACTTCAATGCCTACATCCACCAGACCTGCCATCAAGGCCTGGCTCAGCGCTGGCCCGGACAGGCGCCCGTCACGCCCCACGGCCACGACTTTTTCACCTTCAGCCAGGGCAGCCATGCCAAATGCACGGCCTACGCCGCGGGCGACCTCTTCGGTCAGTGTGGCTGGAACCACACCACGAATGTCATAGGCCTTAAAGATAGAAGCAGCAATCTGCACAGTGAAATCCTCAACGTGGCACAGGCCACAAAAACAAAGAGCACCGTACGTGCTCGGCCGTCATTCTAGAGACTTGGAGCAACCACCCCTACGGAAAGCTCGACTTTCTGCCTGCACTTCCTACACTTTGTTACGAGGTAATCCCTCATAGCGCTCCAACCGGGAAGGCTGCACGATGAGGCCGCACTCACAGATCACCCCCCGCAAGACGTCCTGCTGGCCAGGGCCTGCGCACGACCAGGCGCCTTGCCTCTGCTGCGCTTTGTGTGAGTACATAACGCCCATGGATCAGACGGCCTATGACCGCCTTTGCCTCACAGCTTTTCGCTCATGTATTGCGCCATTCCTTCAGCGCCTGGCTACTGGTCTCAGCGCTGGCTGTCATGCTGCCAGTCACATGGCAATGGCTGCAGCTACCTGCAGATCTATCTGGCTGGCTCGGCAGCTATGGCCAGTGGCTCAGCCTGCCCTGGCTCACGGTACTGCTCCTGGTTGTGGTCGTCGTGACTGCACGGCAGCGCAACATGCCGCAGGACATGTCACACACGCTGTACAGCGCTGTCTACCGCGCCTCACCTGATGCAGTGGGCATTACTTCCATCAAGGACGGGCGATTCATCGACGTCAACCCAGCCCTGTGCAATATGCTGGGCCTGCCGCGCGAACAAATCATCGGGCGCACCAATGCCGAACTGCAGGTCTATGCCACACCCGAAGAGCGTGTGCGCCTGCTGGACGAGCTGGCAAGCAAGGGGCAGGTGCACCGTCTGCGCATTCTGTGCCAGTCCCATGGCGAGATCGTCCCTGGCACGATTTCCGCGGTGCTGGTCGAGTTTGACAGCGAGCCCTGCATGTTCTTCATCTTTCATGACATGCGCGACTATGAAAAAGCGGTCGATCAGCTGCATTCCGCCAACCGGCTGCTGCAGCAAGCGGGCCACCTCGCCCAGCTGGGTGCCTGGGAAGACCGGCGCGGTCAAGGTCTGGTGTACTGGTCCGATGTCTGCTACGACATCCACGGCGTGCCGCGCAACAGTCCGCTGCCCAGAGACTACCTCAGCACTTTTGTCGCCCCGGAACACAGAGAGCTGGAGGCCGCCACCCTGGGGCGCTGGGACTGGGATCTGCTCCATGGGAGCATTACGGGCGACAGCTTCTGGCACAAGCTCAACGGCCTGGAAATCAAGCCTGCCTACCTCAGCCCTGCCGGTCAGAAACGCTGGCACTGGACAGAAATCATGGAGCCTCACGATGTAGCGCGCTGCAACGCCGAGCTGCAGCGCCATATCGATCACCCGGAAGATGGCCCATTTGATATCACCTGGCAACGTCCAGGGCCTGCGGGACAGCCTCGCTGGCTGCGCTCTATCGGAAAAATCGTGAGTTACGACCTGCATGGCCGTGCCATGCGCATGCTGGGTGTGTGCCTGGACGTCACCGAGCAGCAGGAGCAGAAAAACACGCTGCGGCAACTGGCCCATTTCGACACACTGACGGGTCTGGCCAACCGCGTAGAGCTGGCTGCACGTCTGAACGATGCCCTGCAAAGCAGTCGCCAGAGCACGCAGCTGATGGGCATTGCCTACCTGGATCTGGACGGATTCAAACCCATCAACGACCGTCTGGGCCACGCAGCTGGCGACCGCCTGCTGGTACTGGTCGCCAAGCGCCTGCAACACGCCATGCGCTCCAATGACTGTGCAGCCCGCTTTGGGGGTGACGAGTTCGTGCTGCTGCTCAACCCGCTCAACTCCCGTGCGGAGTGTGAAGCCATGCTGCAGCGGATCATGCACAGCATCTCCCGGCCCTATGCGCTCGATGGCGAGCAAGTCTTGGTCACCGCCAGTATCGGCTACACCCTCTCCCCCGATGATTCCAGCGATGCGGACACACTGATACGCCATGCCGATCAGGCCATGTACCAGGCCAAGCAGTCCGGGCGCAACCGCATTGAAGCTTTTGATGCCAACGAAGATCGCAGCCAGCGAGAAAACCACATCAAGGGCCAACGCATTCTGCAGGGGCTGCACCACCATGAATTTGTGCTGCACGTCCAGCCCAAGGTAGACATGCAGTCTGGCCAGGTCATCGGCGTGGAAGCGCTGGCCCGGTGGCAGCATCCACAGCAAGGTTTGCTGACACCCCAGCATTTTTTGCCGCATATCGAAGGCGGCGAGCTGGAGCTTGCCTTTGGGCAGTGGTCCATCATGCAGGCGCTGGACATCCTGGAAGACTTCCAGCAGCAAGGCCTGTCACTGCCGGTAGCCGTCAACCTATCTCCCACACATCTGCAGTACAGCCATTTCACGCAGTGGATGGCATCTCAGCTGCAAGCCCACCCTCGCATCCCACCCAGACTGCTGGATCTGGAAATCACGGAGAACGCAGCCTTGCACGACATGCAGAAAATGTCTCAGGTCCTCAAGGCGCTGCGCGCGCTCGGGTTGAACATTTCACTGGACGATTTTGTGGTACCGGCTACTCCTCCCTCACCTATCTGAGCAAGCTGCCACTGGACAGTCTCAAAATCGATCGCAGCTTTGTCTGCGACATGCTGACAGACCGTGCGCACCGTGCCATCGTGCACGGAGTCATCACCATCGCCAGCTCGTTTGGCTGCAAAGTCATTGCGGAAGGTGTGGAAAGTCACGAACAGTGCGCCTGTCTTTCAGACATGGGCTGCCATTGGGCACAAGGTTTTTATTTCGCACGCCCCATGGCGGTAGAGGACTTTTACCGCTGGCTGCAGACCCGGGAGCAGACCAGCCAGCCACAGCTGGCCAGCTGAGCATCGCCGCCATTCCATGCACAAGCACACAGAGCAAGCCGCCGCGCTGCGGCAAGCTTGCTCGGCATCACCTCGCATCAGTCATCGGACTTCAAGCACTCACGCCTGCTCAGCCGGGGCTGAGCCTTGCAGTGCGTCCCTGATCTGTGCCAGCACCGCAGGATCTTCCACCGTGCTCAGATCGCCGGGGTCGCGGTTTTCGGCGACAGCCTGCAATGCACGGCGCAGCAGCTTGCCGCTGCGTGTCTTGGGCAATGCCGTTACCAGCAGCACGCGCGCAGGCCGCGCCACGGCACCCAGCCGATCATCCACCAGCTTCATGACCTCGGCCTCTATGGCACTGCGCTGCTCGGCACTTTGTACTGCGTTCACATCGCGCACCACGGCAAATGCCAGAGCCACCTGACCTTTCAGGCTGTCCGCCACACCAACCACCGCGACTTCTGCCACACCGGGGTGAGACGAAATGGTCTCTTCAATCTCACGGGTGCCCAGGCGGTGTCCTGCCACGTTAATCACATCATCCGTGCGGCCCAGAATAAAGTAGTAACCCTCTGCATCGCGCACGCCCCAGTCAAACGTGCTGTAAATCATGCGCCCCGGGATGCTTTGCCAGTAAGTTTTGACAAAACGTGCATCATCACCCCACACCGTCTGCATGCACCCCGGAGGCAGTGGGCCCTCAATTGCCAGCACACCTTTCTGGCCCGCCCCCTGCAATTCCTCTCCGGTTTTATCGTCAATCAGTTTGACGTGATAACCATATACAGGCTTGCCCGGACTGCCAAACTTGCTGGGCTGACGCTCTACACCGTTACACAAAGTCATGATGGGCCAGCCGGTTTCTGTCTGCCAGTAGTTATCAACCACCGGCACATTCAGTGCTTCGCTGATCCATTGCGCCGTCGGCTCATCCAATGGTTCTCCGGCCAGCCACAATGCCTGCAGACTCGACAGATCATATTTGCGCAGATATTGCGGGTCGTGCTTTTTCAAAACACGCACTGCTGTTGGCGCAGAGAACATGTGCGTGACACGGTATTTTTCCACCAGCTGCCACCAGATGCCCGGATCGGGCCGAACAGGCAGACCTTCATAAAGAATCGTCGCCATGCCCGCAATCAAAGGCGCATACACGATATAGCTGTGCCCCACGACCCAGCCAATATCACTGGTGCAGAAAAAAGTCTGTCCGGGCTTGGCATTGAAAATATGAGGCATGCTGGCTGCCAGTGCCACGGTATAGCCGCCTGTGTCCCGCTGCACACCTTTGGGTTTGCCCGTCGTGCCGCTGGTGTACAGCACATAACTTGGGTCGGTAGATTTCACCCATTCGCAAGGCACTTGCACATCCAGATATCTGGCGCGTAACTCCTGCCACATATGATCACGCCCTGCCCGTAAATCCATGGCCGCCAGACCGCGATTTACCAGAAGTACCGCCTTCGGCTGATGTGCACTCAGTTTCAGCGCCTCATCCAGCAAGGGCTTGTACGCCACGACACGGCCACCGCGTGCACCTGCATCCGCACTGATAATGACCTTGGGCTGTGCATCCTCAATACGCGAAGCCAGCGATGCCGAGGCAAATCCCCCAAACACCACACTGTGAATCGCCCCCAGACGGACGCAGGCCAGCATGGCAAATACTGCCTCGGCAATCATGGGCATATAAATCTGTACACGATCGCCTTTACCCACGCCAAATGACTGCAATACCGCAGCCATGCGCTGCACCTCGGCATGCAACTGCGCGTAGGTATAGCTTTGCTCGGTATTTGTTTCTGTGGAAATGGCAATCAATGCCACCTGATTCCCGCGTGCGGACAAATGCCTGTCAATCGCGTTATGGCAAAGATTCAAACTCCCGTCAGCAAACCAGCGCGCAAAAGGTGGTTGCGAATAATCACAAATTTGCTGAGGCTTTTGGTGCCAGTCCACCAAAGCTGCCTGCTCCAGCCAAAACTGGTCGCGCTGCTGGGGATCGATAGAGTGTTGATAAAAGTCATGAAATTGCTGCATGGCCAATGTCTCCTTTTCTTCTTTATATTTCGAGCATTATTCATGGCCCACTTGCGATAAGCTGACACGGCCTGAGACACAGACTCCCTGCATATGTTGCAAAAAACAACAAGCAGCCCTGCAAACAGCAGCACCAGCAAGCACGTTTTTTGCAAATTTTGCCAGCTGCTCTTTTACTGCTTTTCAATTTCGATATAAAATCAGCGCATTCACCAGTACGTCACAACCTCGTGGCGTTTATTTTTTAGTTTCACCTTCCCCTTAATTCGATGAGCACATACAAAGAACTCCTGGCACAACGCGCAGAACTGGAAAAGCAAATTGAAGCTGCCCGCAAAGAAGCGCTGGCTTCTGCCATTGCCCAAGTGCGCGCCATCGTTGCTGAATACGAACTGACTGAAGAAGACGTTTTCTCCAAGAAGGCTCCTCGTGCAGCCGCTGCTGGCACCAAGACCGTGGCCCCCAAGTACCGCGACCCTGAAACCGGCGCTACCTGGACTGGCCGTGGCAAGCCACCACTGTGGATTGCTGGCAAGGACCGTCTGAATTTCCTGATTCAAGACCAGACTGCCTAAATAAGCACTCTCTTATTTAAGTCAATCAAAAAAAGCCCAGTACTTTGGTTCTGGGCCTTTTTTGCTCTGCCACCCTGCACGCACAGATTGCGCACAGCATTACCTGGATGGCGCATCGGTTGCCTCAGCGCACAGGTGCCAGCCTGACGAGAAACCATACCTTGAATGCGCATTGGCGCTCAGCACCCTGCTGGCAACGTGCCAGCACATCCACCCCAGCTGCATGACCTGCCTCAGACCTCACTGCACACTGTCTGCACTCTGTTTTTAAGAGCTGCTTGCGCAGGCAGAATCAGCAACTGCAAGCTAAAAATATTTCAAACACAGTACACACAAGCGCAAGGCGCTATGAAAATTAAAGAAGCAACAATGAAAAAGCCACTTGATCTTGCGATCAAGTGGCTTTCAAACTGGTCGGAATGGCGGGATTCGAACTCGCGACCCCTTGCACCCCATGCAAGTGCGCTACCAGGCTGCGCTACATTCCGATCAATCGATAGGTTGAATTCTACACCTATTTTTGTAGCGCAATTTCAAAAAACTGCGCCACTTTGCGTGCTGTTGCCTAAGTTATTGAAAACTGGGCAACAGCACCTGCCCTCAGCCCTGGATCTGCTCCTTGAGCTTGCTGCTGGCGTGGAAAGTCACCACACGACGGGCGTCGATCGGGATCAACTCCCCGGTACGAGGGTTGCGGCCAGGGCGTGGTGCCTTGGAGCGAATCTGGAAATTACCAAAGCCCGAGAGCTTGACCTCTTCCCCGCGCACCAGGCTGCCAGAGATCAGGTCAAAGTAGGCATCCACCATGTCCTTGGCCTCACGCTTGCTCACACCCAGTTGGTCAAACAGCAGATCGGCCAGCTGCGCCTTGGTCAGCGCACCCGAGGTTTCTGCATCCCCCAGCATGACGTCTTGTGTGTTCATAACTTCCTTATCCACGCAGTCGTGCGCCTACTTGCGCCTGCAAAGCTGCAATCGCGCCTTGCATGGCAGCATCGATTTCCACATCCGTCAAAGCAGCGTCATCGCGGCCCAGCGTCAGACGCACGGCCAAGCTCTTCTCATCCTGCGCCAGGCTGCCGGGAGCCGCTTCTTCACCTGCCCTGAGCTTCTTGGGGCGGAACACGTCAAACAGCACGGCATTGCGCAGCACACCGCCCTTAACGCCTTCTGCCACCGCAGCCATCACCTGGGCGTGGGTCACGCCTTCCTTGACCACCACGGCAATGTCACGCTCCACCGCCTGGAACTTCGAGACGGCCTGGAATTTGGGCACTTCACGTGCCAGCACGGCGTCAAGCTCCAGCTCGAACAGCACGGGCGCTGCAGGCAGATCCCAGCTTTGGCGCCACTTGGGGTGCAACTCACCCACATGACCGATCACCTTACCACCAAGCAGCACGCGTGCGCAGCGACCGGGGTGCATGGCGGGGTGTTCAGCCGCTTCAAACACAGGCTTCAGAGGCGCCAACAGCGCTTCCACATCACCCTTGACGTCGTAGAAGTCCACCTTGGCATCGTCCTGGCCCCATTGCAGCTGGTCAGCCAGCCCATAGGCCAGACCGGCAACGCGCATGGGCTGGTTAAAGCCCTTTACGCTGGAGTCAGACTCCTGCACGCTGTCGTCACGCAGGAACACGCGGCCCAGCTCAAACACACGCACGCGCGAGGCCTTGCGGTCCACGTTGAACTTGAGCACCTGCATCAGCGAGCCGATCAGGCTGGTGCGCATCACGCTCAGCTGGCTGGCAATGGGGTTGAGCAGTTTGATGGGATTGGTATTACCTGCCAGCTCTTCTTCCCACTTGGCTTCCACGAACGAGAAGTTGATGGTTTCCTGATAGCCCAGCGCGGCCAGTTCACGGCGCACCGCAAAGCTGCTGCGCTGGTTTTCCTTGCGCAGCTTGGGCGAGATGGGGGCCACAGGCTTGGTGGTGGGCAGATGGTCATAGCCAATCATGCGCGCCACTTCTTCAATCAGGTCTTCTTCCAGATTGATGTCAAAGCGGAAGGTCGGCGCGGTCACACTGATGACGTTCTCACCTTCCGCCTTGGCAGGCAGACCCAGACCGTTCAGGGCGTCCAGACACTGCTGCTGGGTCACGGGCATACCGATCACCTTGGCGGCGCGGTCCACACGCAGCTGCACCACCTTGGGCGCAGGCATGTTGACCTTGTTGTCATCCACGGGGCCCACCACGGTCTCGGGCGTGCCGCAGATCTCCAGCACCAACTGGGTGATGCGCTCGATGTGCTCGACGGTGTATTCAGGATCAACACCACGCTCAAAGCGGTGGCCTGCATCGGTCGAGAAGTTGAAGTGGCGCGAGCGGCCAGCAACTGCCTTGGGGAACCAGAAAGCAGCTTCCACATAGATATTGCGGGTGTCATCAGACACGGCCGTGTGATCACCGCCCATGATGCCGGCCAGCGACTCGACAGCGTTGTCGTCCGCAATCACACCTACCTTGATGAAGTCATCGAACTTCACGGTGTTGCCGTTGAGCAGCTTGAGCGTCTCACCCTCTTTACCCCAGCGCACGTTCAGGCCACCGCTGATCTTGTCCAGATCAAAGATGTGGCTGGGACGGCCTAGCTCAAACATCACATAGTTGGAGATGTCCACCAGTGGCGAAACGGAGCGCTGACCGCAGCGTGCCAGACGATCCACCATCCACTGGGGTGTCTTCACCTTCGTGTTCACATTGCGCACGATGCGGCCCGAGAAACGACCGCACAGTTCAGGCGCTTCGATCTTCACAGGCAGCTTGTCCTGAATACCGACAGCTGCTTGAGGGTATGCGATGGCCTTCAAAGGCGCACCTGTCAATGCCGACACTTCACGTGCAATGCCGTAGACGCTCAGGCAGTGCGCCAGATTGGGCGTCAACTTCAGCGTGAACAGGGTGTCATCCAGATTCAGATATTCGCGGATATTCTGACCCAGAGGTGCATCAGCAGGCAGCTCCAGCAGACCACCGTGGTCATCCGCAATGCCCAGCTCCTTGGCCGAGCACAGCATGCCAAAGCTTTGCACGCCGCGCAGCTTGCCCACCTTGATCTTGAAGGGCTTGCCATCAGGGCCGGGAGGCAGCTCAGCCCCCACGGTGGCGCAAGGGATCTTGATGCCCACGCGCGCATTGGGCGCGCCGCAGACGATGTTCAGCAGCTCGGGGCCGCCCACATCCACCTGGCACACGCGCAGGCGGTCAGCATCAGGGTGCTGCACGGCTTCCTTGATTTCACCCACCACAATGCCGGTGAAAGCAGGCGCTACGGGCTCCAGCTCTTCCACTTCCAGACCCGCCATGGTCAGGGTGTCAGCCAGTTCTTGGGTGGTGAGCTGTGGGTTGCAATATTCGCGCAACCAGGATTCAGGAAATTGCATATTCAGACTCTTTGGCGTTGGTGTCAGCGCCCTGCTCACAGGGCTGCTGACGGGCATGCGTACTCTTAAAAGAAGAGCTAGCAGCGCTTGTATTTGCTTATTTTCAGTATCAAAAGCATCTGAAAACCTTATACAGCAAGCGCTAGCCGCTCTCTTTATTGCTTACTGAAATTGCGACAGGAAACGAATGTCACCGTCGAAGAACAGGCGCAAATCGTTCACGCCATAGCGCAGCATGGTCAGGCGGTCCATGCCCATGCCAAAGGCAAAGCCAATGTACTTTTCAGGGTCCAGGCCCATATTGCGCACCACGTTGGGGTGCACCTGGCCTGAGCCTGCGACTTCCAGCCACTTGCCAGCCAGCGGGCCGCTCTGGAACTGGATGTCAATTTCAGCCGAAGGTTCGGTGAAGGGGAAGAAGCTGGGGCGGAAACGCAGCACCAGATCGTCCGATTCAAAAAAGGTCTTGCAGAAGTCGGTAAAGACCACCTTCAAGTCCTTGAAGCTCACGTTCTCGCCAATCCACAAGCCTTCGCACTGGTGGAACATGGGCGAGTGGGTAGCGTCCGAGTCCACACGGTAGGTGCGACCGGGCGCAATGACGCGAATCTCTGGCATGCCCTGGCCAGCATCGAGCGCATTGCGGTATTGCTTGACATGACGCACCGCATGGCGCACCTGCATGGGGCTGGTGTGCGTGCGCAGCAAATTGGGGGCGTGTGCACTGCCGCCTTCCACATAGAAGGTGTCGTGCATCGAGCGTGCGGGGTGGTCTTCCGGCGTGTTCAGCGCCGTGAAGTTAAACCAGTCGGATTCAATCTCCAGGCCTTCAGCCACATCAAAGCCCATGGAGCCAAAAATGGCTTCAATGCGCTCTTGCGTCAGCGACACGGGGTGCAGACCACCCTGACCACGGCGACGACCGGGCAATGTCACATCCAGCACTTCAGTCTTCAGGTGCGCTTGCAGCTCCGCATCGGCCAAGGCCTTACGACGCGCTGTCAAAGCCGCTTCAATGGCTTGCTTGGCCACATTGATGGCAGCACCACGCGACTTTTTCTCTTCGACGGAAAGCTGCGCCATGCCCTTCATGAGCTCAGTCATCTTGCCCGACTTGCCCAAGAACTGCGCCTTGGCATTTTCCAGCTCAGCGGGGGTTTGTGCCTGCGCAAACAGTTGCTGCGCGCTCTCGACCAGAGAATCCAACTCGTTCATATCGACTCTTTATCGACTTGTAAAAATAAACAAGGGCTAGTGCCTTTTCAAGCCCTAGCCCTTGCTGATAGTGCGCCAGTAGCTACTACATCACTAGCGGCTACCGATCGTGTAATCAAGCAGCCAGCTTGGCCTTCACTTGATCAACGATGCTGCTGAAAGCAGCCTTGTCGTGCACAGCGATATCGGCCAGCATCTTGCGGTCGATTTCGATGGAAGCCTTCTTCAGGCCGTTGGCAAACTGGCTGTATGTCAGACCCAGTTCACGGACAGCGGCGTTGATACGGGCAATCCACAGCTGGCGGAACACGCGCTTCTTGTTACGACGGTCACGGTATGCGTATTGACCGGCCTTCATCACCGCCTGCTTGGCGACGCGGAAGACGTTACCGCGACGACCGCGGAAACCCTTAGCAAGATTCAGAACTTTTTTGTGACGGGCGCGTGCCGTTACACCACGTTTGACGCGAGGCATGTGTTTTCTCCTAGTTCGTCAGTGAATTACAGGCCAGCGGAAGGCAACATCTTAGCGATGGAGCCCATATCGCCCGAGTGCACAGCAGTGATGCCACGCAGATGACGCTTGTTCTTCGTAGTCTTCTTGGTCAAGATGTGACGCTTGAAGGCTTGACCGCGCTTAACGGTACCACCTGGACGAACGCGGAAACGCTTCTTCGCGCTGCTCTTGGTTTTCATTTTGGGCATGTGAATGCTCCTGTTGTTTGTGCTCGTGAGGCGTCTGCACAACCGCGCAGATCTTGTTGGCCCCGAGACACTTCTTGGATTTGCCAGTCGAAACCGGCAATGCTTGCCGCAAGCGGCAAAACAATTGCCTACCCCTTGCGGGGCAGGCAATTGCAAATTTTACCTCAGCTTAGGCTGCGTTGCTCGCTGGCGCTGCATCTCCAGCAGGTTTATTGCTGCCAGTACCAGGCTTTTTGCGCGCAGGCGCGATCATCATCACCATTTGACGACCTTCCAGCTTGGGGAACTGCTCCACCTGGATAGTGTCAGCCAAATCATCACGCAAGCGATTGAGCAAATCCAGACCCAGCTGCTGGTGCGTAATTTCACGGCCGCGGAAACGCAGCGTGACTTTTACCTTGTCACCATCGGCCAAGAAGCGGCGAATATTGCGCAGCTTGATGTTGTAGTCACCATCATCGGTACCAGGACGGAATTTCACTTCCTTGATATCGATCACGGTCTGCTTGGCCTTGGCTTCAGCAGCCTTCTTTTGCTCTTGGTACTTGAACTTGCCGTAGTCCATCAAACGGCATACCGGAGGATTTGCAGTGGCTGCAATTTCCACCAAGTCCACATCCAAATCACCGGCCATGCGCAGCGCTTCTTGCAGCGGCACAATGCCCAAAGGTTCATTTTCAGGACCAGACAGGCGCACTTCAGGCGCAGTGATCTCACGATTCAGACGGTGCTTGCGTTCCTCGCGGTGGCGACGGTCACGAAATTCTGTAGCTATGGCTCTCACCCTAAATTAAAAACGCTACGAAAAGCGTAGCTGCTTGCATTGATGAAACTGGCGCGAATTGCTTCGCGCCAAACTTGCATCAGATCTTGTTTGCAATATCGCTCTTCAGCAGTTCAATGAACGCTTCCACCGACATTACGCCCAAGTCTTTATTACCTCGGGCACGCACAGCGACGGTGCCTGCCGCTTTTTCCTTATCGCCCGCGACAAGGATGTAAGGCAGCTTCTGCAATGCATGCTCACGTATTTTATACGTGATCTTTTCGTTGCGCAGGTCAGACACAAACTTAAGACTTTGATTGGGCAATGCTTTTTGCAGCTTTGCGACAACTTCCTGCACGTAGCCGGCCTGAGAATCGGTGATATTGAGCACGGCAACCTGCTCTGGAGCCAGCCACACAGGCAGCGCTCCAGCAAATTGCTCGATCAAAATACCGATAAAGCGCTCCAGCGAACCCACGATCGCACGGTGCAACATCACAGGGCGGTGACGATTGCCATCTTCACCCACGTATTCCGCATCCAGACGCTCTGGCATGGAGAAGTCCACCTGAATGGTGCCGCACTGCCACTGACGGCCCAGCGCATCCTTGAGCGTGTATTCAATCTTGGGACCGTAGAAAGCACCATCACCGACAGCAATCTGGTATTCGCAGCCAGAAGCCTTGAGCGCATCAAACAGCGCCTTTTCGGCCTTGTCCCAGATTTCATCAGAGCCAATGCGCGCTTCAGGGCGGGTCGCCACCTTGTAGATGATGTCGGTAAAGCCAAAGTCGGCGTAGACCTTTTGCACCAGCTGGTTGAAGTTCAGCACTTCCTGCTGAATCTGGTCTTCAGTACAGAAGATGTGGCCATCGTCCTGGGTAAAGCCGCGCACGCGCATGATGCCGTGCAGGCCACCTGTGGGCTCATTGCGGTGGCACTGACCGAACTCGCCAAAACGCAGAGGCAAGTCGCGATAGCTCTTCACACCCTGCTTGAAGATCAGAATGTGGCCAGGGCAGTTCATGGGCTTCAAGGCATAGTCACGCTTTTCGGACTCGGTCACGAACATGTTGTCGCGGTACTTGTCCCAGTGACCCGTCTTCTCCCACAGGGTCTTGTCCAGAATCTGCGGTGCCTTGACCTCTTCATAGCCATTGTTGCGGTAGACGGCGCGCATGTACTGCTCCACCTCCTGCCACACACGCCAGCCCTTGGGGTGCCAGAAAACGGTACCAGGTGAGCATTCGTCGATGTGAAACAGATCCAGCTCGCGGCCCAGACGGCGGTGGTCGCGTTTTTCTGCTTCTTCAATACGAGTGATGTAGGCCTGCAGGTCTTTCTTGTCTGCCCAGGCAGTGCCGTAGATACGCTGCAGCTGCTCGTTCTTGGCATCACCGCGCCAGTAGGCACCTGCCAGCTTGGTCAGCTTGAAGACCTTCAGGAAGCGGGTGTTGGGCACGTGAGGGCCACGGCACATGTCGATGTACTCCTGGTGGTAGTACAGACCCATGGCCTTTTCGTCAGGCATGTTTTCGACCAGACGCAGCTTGTAGTCTTCGCCGCGCTCGGAGAACACCTTGATGACTTCCGCACGGGGCGTCATCTTCTTGATCACGTCATAGTCCTGCGCAATCAGCTCCTTCATGCGCGCTTCGATGGCGGCCATGTCTTCCATGGTGAAGGGACGCTCGTACGAAATGTCGTAGTAAAAGCCCTCATCGATCACAGGACCAATCACCATCTTGGCAGTGGGGTACAGCTGCTTGACAGCGTGACCTACCAGGTGGGCGCAGGAGTGGCGAATGATTTCCACACCTTCCTGGTCCTTGGGGGTGATGATTTGCAGCTGTGCGTCTTGCTCGATCAGATCGCAGGCGTCCACCAGACGGCCATTCACCTTGCCCGCCACGGTGTTCTTTGCCAGACCGGGGCCGATGGACTGCGCCACCTGCATGACAGTAACTGGGCCTTCAAATTCGCGTTGCGAACCGTCGGGAAGCGTGATCTTTAACATGAAATTCCTTAAGTATCTTTGTATGAAACAGGGGCCCGCAGACTGCTTACAAAGCAAAAGCGCGGATCAGTGTCCGCGCTTGAAGATGACCAAGATTCCGGGCAGGCGCGAACGTGCAGCCTCAGCAGCTGCGTAGCATCTCCTGCATCGTCGTTCGCGGTGTCATAACCAAAATGCCTTTCTCGCCCTTGTGAGTGAAATACTGAAATATCGGGATATTTTAACCCTTTGCCAACCACGGCGCAGGGCATCAATCCCGTTGTTCAGAAAAGCTTATGCCCGACGGCGCAGCCCCATGACCAACAGCGCCAGCATCAGCACCGCAAAGCCTGTAAAGCACAGGAATGACCAGTTGGCGATGGTGCCGCCAAGGAAAGTCCAGTCCACTGCCGTGCAATCACCGGAGCCACGAAAGATCATGGGAATGGCGCGGCTGATGGGGTAGTTTTCGATCATGCCGTAAAAATCTCGGCCACAGCTCGCAAACTCTGGCGGATACCACTGCAGCCAGCTCTGGCGTGCTGCCACAAAGGCACCAAAGCCAGAGGCTGCAAGCGCCAACACACTCCACGACATCCACCAGCCTTTTTGCCCTCTAAAGCTTGCCAGTCCTGCGAAGACAGCTACCAAAATCAGCGCATAGCGCTGCACGATGCACATGGGGCAAGGCTCCAGCCCCACCACATGCTGCAAATACATGCCAAAGGCCAGCAAGGCCACACAGCACAAGGCAATCAGCGCCAGCACGCGGCGCGGGGCATCCGCCATCCAATTCAAAACCTGCATATTGCTCTCAAGTAAACCATGCAAAAAGGGCGACCCGAAAGCCGCCCTGCTGTATGAATTGCAAGAAATGGCGTTCAGATACCCGCTGCCTCATCCAAGAATACCTTAGCACGACGCGGTGTAACCACCAGTGTCTCACCTTCACGCAGCCCCATTGCATGGAACTGCTGTGCAGGAATTTGCGCCTCGATCACTTGCTCAGCTTCGGCATCGTGAGATGCTTGAGTCTCTTCGGCCAGAACAAGTTCCAGACGCGCAATCGGCCCGACCACAATTGCACGACTGAGCTGCACCACCAGACCTGTGGTGCGCCCCGTACCATCGGTGTTCTGACCGGGCGAGTAGCGCTCCACTTCCAGATCATGGGGGCGCACATAGGCAAAGGCATTGCGGTCCACCACACCCTCAAGCTCGGAGCAGTCCAGCTGCATGCCGTCTTGCAGCTCCACGCGGCCATCCTTCGCTCGGCCCTTAAACAGGTTCACATCACCCAGGAAGCCATAGACAAAGGGGCTGGCAGGGCTGTCCCACACTTCCTGGGGCGTGCCCTCCTGCTCGATCTTGCCTTGATTGATCACGACCACACGGTCTGCCACTTCCAGAGCTTCTTCCTGATCGTGCGTCACAAAGATAGATGTCACATGCAGCTCGTCATGCAGACGGCGCAGCCAGCGGCGCAGCTCCTTGCGTACCTTGGCATCCAGCGCCCCGAAAGGTTCATCGAGCAGCAGTACCTTGGGCTCCACCGCCAGCGCACGGGCCAGCGCAATACGCTGGCGCTGACCGCCCGAGAGCTGCGAGGGATAGCGATCGGCAATCCAGTCCAGCTGCACCAGCTTGAGCAGGCTCATCACCTTCTCCTTGATCTGGGCTTCGCTGGGACGCTCCTTGCGGGGCTTGACGCGCAGGCCAAAGGCCACGTTCTCAAACACCGTCATGTGACGGAACAGCGCGTAATGCTGGAACACAAAGCCCACATTGCGGTCACGCACATGCACATCGGTCGTATCTTCACCACTGAAGTGGATGCTGCCCACATCGGGCGACTCCAGGCCCGCGATGATGCGCAGCAACGTGGTCTTGCCGCAACCCGAGGGCCCGAGCAAAGCGATCAGCTCGCCCGACTGGATGTTCAGACTCACATCGCGCAGCGCCTGGAAATCTCCGAACTGCTTGCTGACATTGCGAATTTCGATACTCATGGTAGGTCTTCTTCTGTTCTGACTTGGGCGCAGACCCAGGAATTACGGTGTCACACGGGGCGATGGACGCTCAGGCGGCAGGTTTTCTGCAGCCTTGCGCTGGTTTTCCACCTGCCACTCAGCAATCGATTTAATGGCCAGCGTCACCAGTGCCAGCAGCGCCAGCAGCGAGGCAGCAGCAAAGGCAGCCACCGACTGGTATTCGTTGTAGAGAATTTCCACATGCAGCGGAATGGTGTTGGTCTGCCCGCGGATGTGGCCGGACACCACAGACACCGCACCAAACTCACCCATGGCGCGGGCGTTACACAGAATCACGCCGTACAGCAGGCCCCACTTGATATTGGGCAGCGTCACCTTCCAGAATGTTTGCCAGCCGCTGGCACCCAGCACAATGGCAGCCTGCTCTTCGTCATTGCCCTGCGCCTGCATCAGAGGAATCAGCTCACGGGCAATAAAGGGAAAGGTCACAAACACGGTGGCCAGCACAATGCCGGGCACGGCAAAAATGATCTTGATATCGTGCTCTGCCAGCCATGGTCCAAACCAGCCATGAGAACCAAACACCAGCACGTACATCAGACCCGCCACCACAGGAGAGATAGAGAAAGGCAGGTCAATCAGCGTGGTCAGGAAAGCCTTACCTCTGAAGTTGTACTTGGCAATACACCAGGCAGCAGCCACACCAAACACCAGATTCAGTGGCACGGCAATGAGTGCCGTCAGCAGCGTGAGCTTGATGGCCGACCAGGCATCGGGCTCTTTCAGACCTTCCAGATAGGCATCCAGCCCCTGGCGCAGCGCCTCCGTAAAGACCGCTGCCAGCGGCAGCACCAGAAACAGCAGGATGAAGGTCAGCGCCACACCGGTGATCAGCCAGCGCACAGCACGCGGCTCGGTGGTGGTGATGGGGGTGCGGTGCTGCGTGGCGCGCGGAGCGGTGATCTTGTAGGCAATCAATACCGCAGCCAGCACCAGTACAACGAGGAGCAGCAAAATGGTCCAGGATGTCATATGCGTGCTCCCGAATGGCGACGCTGCCAGGCCTGCAGGCCATTGATAACGAGCAGCATGATGAAGGCAAAGAACAGCATCACAACAGCCACGGCAGTAGCACCTGCATAGTCATACTGCTCCAGCTTGCCAATGATGATCAGTGGCGTGATTTCCGAGACCATGGGCATATTGCCGGCAATAAAAATCACCGAGCCATATTCACCCAGTGCACGCGCAAACGCCATGGCAAAGCCCGTGAGCAATGCTGGCGTGATGGTGGGCAGCAGCACCTTGTAGAAAATCTGCCAGCGCGATGCCCCCAGACTGGTTGCTGCTTCTTCCAGCTCTTTTTCAGAGTCTTCCAGCACAGGCTGCACCGTGCGCACCACAAACGGCAGGCCGATAAAGATCAGCGCAATCACGATGCCATTGGGGTTAAAGGCCAGCTGAATGCCCAAAGGCTCCATGAACTGCCCGACCCAGCCATTGCCAGCGAGCAAGGCCGTGAGCGAGATACCTGCCACGGCAGTCGGCAGCGCAAACGGCAAGTCCACCAACGCGTCCACAATCTTTTTTCCGGGGAACTGATAGCGCACCAGCACCCAGGCAACCAGCAACCCAAACACCAGGTTCACGAAGGCCGCCAGCAAAGAGGCACCAAAGGTCAGCTTATAAGACGCCACCACGCGCGGCGCACTGACGGCCGTCCAGAACTGCTCCCAAGTCAGCTCGAACGTCTTGAAGAACAGCGCCACGATGGGGATCAGCACGATGACGCTCAGATAAAACAATGTGTAGCCCAAGGTCAGCCCAAAACCGGGCAAAACACGCTGAGCGCCACGCCCACGGCGCACCGGGGTTGCGGCACTCGCACTTGGACTGACGGGGGATGCAGCAGACATGAATTTCCCTGACAGCCTGGTTGTTGTTATGGATTGCGAGCAAGGTGCCCTGAGGCACCTTCTGGATAGCTTGCTTACTTACCTGGGGTGTAGAGTTCGTCGAACTTGCCACCGTCATTGAAGTGCACTTTCTGCGCTTCGCTGAGCGAGCCGAAATACTTGCCCACGGTGAACTGCTGGATGGGCTTGAACACATCAGCGTGCTTCTTCAGCACGGTTTCGGAGCGGGGGCGCAGGGCATGCTTGGCGGCGATTTCCTGTGCTTCGTCCGAGTACAGGTAGTCCAGATAAGCCTTGGCCAGATCACCCGAGCCCTTCTTCTCTACGGTGCGCTGCACCACGGCCACAGGGTTCTCCGCCACGATGGAGGTCGAGGGGTATACGGCTTCTACCTTGCCCTTGCCAAATTCACGCTCCACCGACACCACTTCAGATTCAAACGTGATCAGCACGTCGCCAATATTGCGCTGCAGGAAGATGGCGGTGGCATCACGGCCGCCCTTGCCCAGCACGGGGACGTTCTTGTACAGGTCTTTCACAAAAGCCTGTGCATCAGCTTCTGTGCCACCGTTTTCCAGCACCGAGCCCCAGGCTGCCAGATAGGCGTAGCGACCATTACCACCAGTCTTGGGGTTGACCACCACCACCTTGACGTCAGGGCGTGTCAGGTCTTTCCAATCCTTGATGTTCTTGGGGTTACCGTCACGCACCAGGAACAGCATGGTCGACGTGGTGGGCGATGCATCGTGGGGGAACTGCTTGGCCCAGTCTTTGCCGACCACGCCGTTGTTGGCCAGGAATTCAATGTCGGTGGTGGTGTTGAAAGTCACCACATCAGCGGGCAAACCGTCATTGACTGCACGCGCCTGGGCGCTGGAGCCACCGTGCGACTGGTCAATCTTGACATCCTTGCCTGTGGTCTTCTTGTAGTGGTTCACGAAGGCTTGGTTGTAGTCCTTGTAGAACTCACGTGCCACGTCATACGAGACATTGAGCAACTGGTCCTGCGCGCTGGCCATGCCACCCGCGGCCAGTGCAATCGTTGCCAACAGCGTCTTGAGCTTCAAAGATTTCATGGTGTTGTCGCCTTTGTTCACACGGTGCAATAAATGGATGCCGTGGATTGTGCGCAGCACACCTTAAAACTCAAAAGAATATATTTTTCTAAATTTATCCGATTTTTGAATATAGAAATCTTGTGCGGCTAAACACATGATCAGCACGCAAAAGATGGAATCTGTCTGCAAGTTGCCGTCAAGCTAGCGTGGCGCACCTTCTGTCTCAACGGCAAAGAATCATGCTTGAAAAAATGGTCTTGCTCTGATCGAGGTCTGCCCAAGCCCTCCCTTGACACAAACACCGGCACAAAAAAGCGCCCTTGCGGGCGCTGACCAAGCATGCATGTAGGATGCATCAAGCCTTCAGCTTGTGTCCGCATTCACAGCAAAATGCATCCTGAGGCAGCACCAGAGCCTGGCAGGCTGGGCAATGCAGCTGCGCAACGGCAGCAGTAGCAACAGGCGGCTCCGACTGCGGAGCAGCGGCAGCAGCGCTATGGGCAGCTCTCGCAGCAGCTGCACGCTCGGCGGCCACCTGCTGGGCACGAGCTGCAGCGGCGACGGCGCTTTCCTTGGCAGTTTCGGCGCGGTGCTTGATGTTGGCCATCACCTTCCCCAGATCTTGGGAAGCTTCTGAGAGGTCAATGCCATTGGCAGCCTGGAGGTACATCAGGTTAAAGCCCATGATCCACACCTGTGCAATCAGCACACCGACCACCATCATCAGCACCGCCATGCCAGCCATGGCACCAGCCAGTGCACCGCCGCCCAGATCAAAACGCCCCATCATGAAAGACATGCCGGTATTCATCAGCATGCCGAAAACATTGAAGAAACTTGAGGGAGACAGAATGCCCGCGGCCATGGAACTCATCAGCGCCGTGGCTGGCACCAGCCCCAGCATCAACAGACCTGCCACCACCATCACAACCAGGTACAGCACGATCAGCATCAGCACCACCTGCACCAGGCGTTTTCTGGCAATCGCAATCAGACTGGTCATGGCCCGACGAAAGCTCAGGCCAGACCACACCGCAGGCGCAAACAAGGGAATCGCCACGAAGCTGACTGCAACCATCAAAAATGCAGTCAGCAGCACCAGTGCCGGATGCACAAAAAACGCCAGCAAAGCACCCAGAAAAGGTATTTTGCACAGCAGATACAGCAAAGTTGCAACCAGCCCTACAGCCAGCGTCAGCACCGCCAGCATCAGCACAAACAACAAGAAGCGGGGAATGCACAGCACGCCCAGCGTCATGGCATCCGTCAGTGAACGCGCAGGCAGATTGCGTGCCTTGTCCATGAGCATGATGCCCACGGCGGAAAAGCCACCAAACATGACGACCAAGGCCAGCAGCCCCAGCAAACCGGCCAGTACCACGCCAAAGAAATTGCCAAGAGCCGCCATGGCTGCGCCACTGATTCCCATCAGCACACCACATAGCAGCAGACTGCCAAATCCCACCAGCATGGGACGCCATTGCGTCAAACCTTCTGTAGCGCGCGCCAATTCACCAAACTCAACGCCATGGGATGCCTTGCTGTGATTACTCATTGCTCACTCTCTCTTTAGGTTGTGAAAAACGCTGACCGCCTCTCGGCAGCACAGCGTTAGCTCATGAAGCGCCGCCCTGACAGCGCCGAGCGCTCTTCAACTTGCAGCCAGAGAACGCACCGCCTGCCAAGGACGGACCCTCCCCAAAAACACGGTGTGAAATTACAGCTGGCCGCGGATTTCTCCGGCCTTGACCACGTAGCGCTCCATGCCAACAGGCGTATTGCTGTCTGCCTGCTTGCGCACATATACAGGCTTGCCGGAGAGGCTTTTGAGCACTGTTTCTGCAGGATTGGCGCGCCCTGCACTCACATCGGCGGGGTTCTGATAGACGATGACGCTGGAGCTGCCCCGGTTGTCTGCCACCAGGTTGGCAAAGTCCAAAATGGCATTGAACGTAGCCTGGTGTCCAGGCAGGCCTTTGCCTGCCAGCGGCAGATGGACGGCCACCGTATCCAGCGTGCGAATGGATTGCTGCTGTTGCGTCTGGCTGTCTGTAATCAGCACATTGATGGTGTTAACTGCACCTGCCGTAGCGCGCTGGCGCGGGGGCAGGCTGGCGCTGCTGGCAACTGCTTTTTGCTGGGCAGCACGTGCTTGCTCAATTTCCTCATCAAACGCCAGCTGTACACGGTCCCAGCGGCTGGCGTCATTCGCAGCCGATGGCTGCACAGTCGCCTCACAGGGCTGCCCCATCATGCGTCCAAGACTGCACTGCAGGGACTCTCCACCGGTGGTGGCACATCCGGCCAAGAGCGTGGCCATGACCGCAGCCGTTGCCATAGGGAATAAACGCATGCTGTCTCCTTGTTGCTATGTAATGAGTGGGCTAATGAACCGGCCGAAGGCAGCTTCAGCGGCGCTTAATAAATCAGTGCGCGATCACCAGACAAATTCTTCTGGGGCGCAGCAGGTGCTGGCTGTGTCTGCGGAGCTGCGGGCTGTGTTTTTTCCTGCACCACAGGTGCTGCCATTTCTGCAGCGTCAGGCACAGCCGTTTGCTGTGCGGGCACCACAGTGGAAGAAGCCATCTCTGTATGGGATTCCCCCCTTGAGCCATCCAGAGAAAACGGCGTCTCAGAAAGAGTTGGCTGGTGCGCTGGCGTTTTAAACACCTTCGAGGCTGAATCCCGCATCATCAGCCAGGTGCTCACAGCCAGTACGACCAGCAGCGCTACAAAGGCCAGCAACAGCTTTTGCCACAAAACCAAGCCAGCCAGCCCGGTCCTGCGCGGCTGCGCTGGCTGCACATCGTTTTGCATGCTGGTCATGGCAAAGCCACAGTGTCTGCAAAATTTGTCGGTTGCTGAAAGCGCTTGCGCACATTGAGGGCACATCATGTTTTCCTTCTACAGCGGCCAAGCACCTGAGGGTGGCGTTGTGCCAATTTGAAAAATATACAAGAGCCGTCAAGCAATCACCAAGCAGGCCAAGCCAGCGTGCAGACACTCTGTGGGTCAGCAGCGGGCTTGCCGAGCAGCGGGCTTGCCGAGCAGCGGCCTCAGGGCAGCGCAGGTGCGGCAATTCTGTGCTGCAGCGCCTGCAGCGGCGGGCCAAAACGCACATCGCCCTGCTCCCACTGCGCGCGGTATGCACGTATGGAAACCCAGTCCGCCCCCAGAAAATTCCACCACATGAGCACAGACTCACCCAGTGGCTCGCCACCAAGCACCAGCAGTCGGGTACCCGCTTGCAGCCGGACGTGTACCGCGCTCCCGCCGGGCGGCAGGTACAGGAGTTCATCTGCGGCCAGCGCCATGTTCTCCACGGCAAAGCCGCCTTCCAGCGCCACCAGTCCATATTCAAACGATGCATCCAGGGTCAGCTGCACTTCACAGGTCTCGCTGGCCAGCACTTCCATGCCCAGCAAAGGGCTGAACAGCCGCGTAGGTGCTGTGTGGCCCGCGTAGTGCCCAGCCATGAGCACCCAGTCACAGCCCTGCTCACGCCACTGCGGCACCTGGGCGTAGTGCTCAAACGCGGGAGGCTGATCGGCCACAGCCTGCGGCAGTGCAATCCACAGCTGCACGGCGTGCAGTCGATCGCCATCGCGCACAGTGTCTTCGGTATGCGCAATGCCGTGCCCCGCCGTCATGAGATTGACCTGTCCTGCACGGATCACCTGCTCCGATCCCAGGCTATCGCGGTGCAGGATTTCGCCTTCTATCATCCAGGTGAAAGTCTGCAAGTGTGTGTGCGGATGTGCCCCCACATGCATGCCCTGCCCAGCAGGAAAGGCCACGGGCCCGAGATGATCCAGAAAACACCATGCGCCCACCATGCGCCGCTCGCGCGTGGGCAGCAGCCGCGCGACTTCCACGCCTTCTGCCAGGCGCCCTTTGCGCGCTGCAATACGCTGCCACTGGGGGTGATCTGCTGCTGACATGTTCTGTTCCTTTCACCGGACGGAGCAGGCCGTAGCCCACATTGGGTGCTTTGCAAGCACAATACAGGTCATTACACCGCATTCCTTTTGCACGCTCACCGCATGAATACTGCTTTTTTCCATCGTTGCTCTGTGCGTCTGGCGCTGTCTGCATGGCTGGCTGGCCTGGGGCTGGCCCATGCGCAGGCATCTGCTCCAGAGCCCCAGTTGAACCTGCCCCGCACAGAGCTGCGTGCAGGCATGTACCGCATTGATGCGCAAGTGGCCGCCCGTTTTCATGAACGCCAGATCGGGCTGATGCACCGCAAGTCCATGCCCCAGCACGAGGGCATGCTGTTTGTGTTTGAGCAGCCCGGCGTGCAGTGTTTCTGGATGAAGGACACACTGATTCCGCTGACTGCAGCCTTTCTTGCCGATGATGGCCGCATCGTGAACCTGGCCGACATGCAGCCGCTGGACGAGCGCTCGCACTGCTCGGCCGAGCCCGTGCGCTATGTGCTGGAGATGAACCAGGGCTGGTTCCAGTCCAAGCACATCAAGCCTGGCAGCAAGATCACTGGCGCGCCCTTTCAGCAGCCGTAAAACCCGCCAAGAAAAAAGGCCTTGCAGTGCAAGGCCTGGTTGTTGCATCACTTTTGATGCGCAGCCTCAGACGCTGGAGGCATTGAGCTGCTTGAGCGCCTCACGCTCCAGCGCTGTGGACTCGCTGGCAAAGGCCTTGTAGTCCGCGCTGTTCATATAGATAGGCAGCATTTCAAAGCGCTTGAGCATGGTCTGGTAGCTTTCCATTTCCATGGCCTGCTTGAAGGCGTCATGCAGCTTGGCCTGCACGCTGGCAGACATGCCCTTGGGGCCGACCAGGCCAAACGGCGAATACTGGGTCGTAGGCAGGCCCAGCTCCATCAGCGTGGGGGTATTGGGCAAGGTGGGCAGGCGCTTTTCGGTCCAGACGTTCAGCGCCACCATGCGCCCTTCGTCCACATAGGGAATCACGGCGCTGGTATCGGCGGCAACCATCACTTCCCCCGCCATGGTCGCGCGCATCAGCTCGGCCGAACCCTTGTAAGGCACATGCACCACATCCAGCCCCAGCTGCTGGGCGATGATGGCGCTGGTCACATGGGGTGAGGTGTAGGTGCCGGTATTACCGATAGTGAGCTTGCCCGGATTGGCCTTGGCCCAGGCCACCACATCATCCCAGGACTTCAAGCCCGACTGGGTGCTGGCCACCATGCAAAACGCGTAGCCGGTGACGTTGAGGATGTAGCTCAGGTCTTCCACCGGGTTCCACTTCAGCCCCGTGGTGAAAGGCAGGCGCATCACGCTCATGGGCAGCTGGGCAATGGTGTAGCCGTCTGCCGGGGTGGACTGCAACTGCGACGCGGGCAAAGAGCCCGAAGCGCCGGGGCGGTTTTCCACAATGATGGGCTGACCCAGAATTTTGGAAGCGTTTTCCGCCAGCTGGCGCATGGTGATGTCTGTGGGGCCACCTGCGGGAAATGCCACCACCAGCTTGATCGCACGGCGGGGAAAGCTGTCATCTGCCCATGCCAGTGCGGGCATGCCTGCCAGTGTTCCGGCCATGGCGGCAAGCCCTGCCTGCAGGCAGGTTCTGCGACGCATTGTCATTATCTTTGTCTCCCATTTCGTCATTGAACGACATTCAGTCTAGGAGCAGACAGGCACAAAACCCTCCCCAAAAAACCCTTAAGGGAAAACCCACCACAGCACAGCCACCAAGGCAAAACACAAAAAAAGAGAGCTGCTTGCGCTTGATTTACAAGGTTTTCAGATACTTTTCGCTCTGAAAACCAGTAAATATCTGCGCAAGCAGCTCTTGTTTTTCATGATCTGCAGCCGGGTCTGGCTACAGATCATGCAGCTTCAGGTGATCAAACGATCAGGCCTTCAGCAACTCCACCACTTTGTTGAAGGTGGTGCTGGGGCGCATCACAGCGTCCAGCTTGGACAGCTCAGGCAGGTAGTAGCCACCGATGTCGGCTGGCTTGCCCTGCACAGCCAGCAGCTCCTGCACGATCTTGGCTTCGTTCTCTGCCAGGTACTTGGCAATGGAGGTGAACTTGGCAGCCAGTTCCGCGTCTTCGGTCTGCTCGGCCAGCGCCTGTGCCCAGAACAGGGTCAGGTAGAACTGCGAGCCACGGTTGTCGATCTGACCCACCTTGCGCGAAGGCGACTTGTTTTCGTCCAGCAGACGGCCGGTAGCCTGGTCCAGGGTCTTGGCCAGCAGCTTGGCGCGGGCATTGTTTTCCTTGATGCCCAGGTCTTCCAGCGACACGGCCAGCGCCAGGAATTCACCCAGCGAGTCCCAGCGCAGGAAGTTTTCTTCCACCAGCTGCTGCACGTGCTTGGGCGCAGAGCCGCCTGCACCGGTTTCGTACATGCCGCCGCCAGCCATCAGAGGCACGATGGACAGCATCTTGGCCGATGTACCCAGTTCCATGATGGGGAACAGGTCGGTCAGGTAGTCGCGCAGGATGTTGCCGGTCACGGAGATGGTGTCCAGACCGCGCACCACGCGCTCCAGGGTGTAGCGCATGGCGCGCACCTGGCTCATGATCTGGATGTCCAGACCGGTGGTGTCGTGATCCTTCAGGTACTTTTCCACCTTCTTGATCAGCTCTGCTTCGTGGGGACGATAGGGATCCAGCCAGAACACAGCAGGCATGCCGGAGTTGCGGGCACGGGTCACGGCCAGCTTCACCCAGTCACGGATGGCTGCGTCCTTGACCTGGCACATGCGCCAGATGTCGCCAGCTTCCACGTTCTGGGACAGCAGCACTTCACCGGTTTCGATGTCCACGATGTTGGCCACGCCGTCTTCGGAGATTTCGAAAGTCTTGTCGTGCGAGCCGTATTCCTCAGCCTTTTGTGCCATCAGGCCCACGTTAGGCACGGTGCCCATGGTCTTGGGGTCGAAGTTGCCGTGCCACTTGCAGAAGTTGATCATCTCCTGATAAATACGGGCAAAGGTCGACTCAGGCATCACGGCCTTGCAGTCGTACTGCTTGCCGTCAGCGCCCCACATCTTGCCGCCAGCGCGAATCATGGCAGGCATGGAAGCGTCCACAATCACGTCGTTGGGCGAGTGGAAGTTGGTGATGCCCTTGGCAGAGTCCACCATGGCCAGCGCAGGACGGTGTTCCTGGCAGGCGTGCAGGTCGCGGATGATTTCTTCGCGCTTGGAAGCAGGCAGGGTCTCGATCTTTTCGTAGAGCGTAGCCATGCCGTTGTTGACGTTGATGCCCAGCTCGTCAAACAGCTTGCCGTGCTTCTCGAAAGCTTCCTTGTAGTAGATCTTCACGCAGTGACCGAACACGATGGGGTGCGAAACCTTCATCATGGTGGCCTTCACGTGCAGTGAGAACAGGATGCCAGCTTCCTTGCAGTCTTCCAGTTCCTTTTCGTAGAAGTCGCACAGCGCCTTCTTGCTCATGAACATGGAGTCGATGATCTCGCCATCCAGCAGCGCCACCTTCTCCTTGAGCACGATGGTCTTGCCAGACTTGGTCTCCAGCACCATCTTCACGTTGCGCGCCTTGTCCAGCGTCAGCGACTTTTCGCCGTGATAGAAGTCGCCTTCGTGCATGTGGGACACGTGGGTCTGCGACCATGGTTTCCACTCACCCATGGAGTGGGGATGCTTGCGGGCATAGTTCTTCACCGCGGCAGGCGCGCGGCGGTCAGAGTTACCTTCGCGCAGCACGGGGTTCACAGCCGAGCCCAGGCACTTGGAGTAGCGAGCCTTGATTTCCTTTTCCTGCTCGTTGGCGGGCTGGTCAGGATAGTCGGGCACGTTGTAGCCCTTGGCCTGCAATTCCTTGATGGCAGCAGTCAGCTGGGCCACGGACGCCGAGATGTTGGGCAGCTTGATGATGTTGGCATCAGGCTCCAGCGTCTTCTTGCCCAGTTCGGACAGCGAGTTGGGCACGCGCTGCTCTTCCGTCAGATAGTCTGGGAATTCACCCAGAATGCGCGCAGCGACCGAGATGTCGCTGGTTTCGACATTCACGCCAGCGGTGGAAGCAAAAGCTTGCACAACGGGCAAGAATGCACTGGTGGCCAGACGGGGAGCTTCATCCGTCAGGGTGTAGATGATGGTGGATTGCTGAGTTGTCATCTTCTTGCTTTTGGCTCGATGGATTGCAGGGATGTGGATAGGCACCAAGGCCTGCTCCCGACAGGGTCGCCCGCTGTGGTGCTTGGCTCCTGATTGGCATGAAATGCAAGGTCAGAAATTTCGCATGCTTAAAGCGGACTCCCACTATGCAAAATTCTAACCCTTGATCCACACTTTTTATCAAGTCTTGTACAAGAGTTGATCAAAAACTCTTCTATAAGACTTAGATTGACGCCAGCATGTTTTCATGCTTGCCAGACCCAATCTACCAGTGACGCAAAAGAAAAGCCCACGGGCTTTCACCAGTGGGCTTGGGCCGACCTCATGATCGGCGTTGACAGCGATCTGTCAGGCAGAGGCTCAGGCTGCGAAGTTTTCTTCCGCGAACTTCCAGTTCACCAGGTTGTTCAGGAAGGCTTCCAGGAACTTGGGACGGGCATTGCGGTAGTCAATGTAGTAAGCGTGTTCCCACACGTCCACAGTGATCAGAGGCTTCTTGCCGTCAACCAGAGGGTTGCCCGCAGCGCCGGTGTTCACGATTTCCACGGAACCGTCGGCGTTCTTGACCAGCCATGTCCAGCCGGAGCCGAAGTTGCCAGCAGCAGACTTGGCAAACTCAGCCTTGAAGTTATCGAAGCTGCCGAACTTGGCATTGATGGCGTCAGCCAGCGCGCCAGCAGGAGCGCCGCCGCCGTTGGGAGTCAGGCACTTCCAGAAGAAGCTGTGGTTCCAGTGCTGGGCAGCGTTGTTGTAGATACCGCCGGAGGACTTCAGAACGATTTCTTCCAGAGACAGGTTTTCAAACTCTGTACCCTTGATCAGGTTGTTCAGGTTCACCACATAGGTGTTGTGGTGCTTACCATGGTGGTATTCAAAAGTTTCTTTGCTGTAGTGGGGCTCCAGAGCGTCGATGGCGTAAGGCAGCTGTGGCAGGGTATGTTCCATTTTTGAATCCTCGTGGTGGTTGAAATTCTTGAAAAGTGACCGCCATACATGGGCGCTTTCGGCAAACAGGCTCAACACGTGTTTTGACCTGGCGCAATGCATGGCTCATATTCCATTGTAGGAACAAGCCAAGCGCATTGCAGCCTAAAAGGCGTACTTTCTCCAAGCGCTTTGCACGCACGGCAAGGCTTACAGCAGCTTGGGCTGGGTCACGGTCACGTCCAGACTACCATCCGCCACCATGGCTTTCAATGGCGTGCCCACAGGGGCCTGGTCTACGCTGGCCACCACTTTCCCTTCCTGCGTCGTGAGCACGCTGTAGCCACGCTCGAGCACACGCTGCGGATTGAGCAGCTCCATGCGCACGCTCAGCTGCTGCAGCCATTCACGGCTGCGCTCCAGGCGGCGCATGGTTTTTTGCTTCAAATCTCCCTCCAGCGCTTGGTATGTCTGCCCCTGCTGCTGCACTTTCATGAGTAAGCCATGGCGTGTACGCTGCCCCAGCTGTGACAGCTGCAGGCGCTGCTGCGCCAGTTTCTGGCTGGGCCTGCCCAGGCGCTGCGCAGCCACATCGAGGCGCTGTGCGTGCCGGTCCAGCTGACGCAGCAAGGCAGACTGCATGCGCTCTTGCAGCAGATCCAGCCCATCGAGCCATGCCTGGCGTGGCTGCGCCACCAGCTCTGCCGCCGCCGTCGGCGTAGGCGCGCGCAAGTCAGCGCAAAAATCGGCAATGGTGAAGTCGGTCTCGTGCCCCACCCCGCTGATCAGCGGCACCGGGCTTTGCACAATGGTGCGCGCCACCTGTTCATCGTTAAAGGCCCACAGGTCTTCCATGGAGCCACCACCGCGCACCAGCAAGATCACATCGATGTCAGGCACACCGGGCTCGCCCTTGCGCTGTGCCAGTGCATACAGCTGCTGCAGCGCCTGCACGATGGAAGCGGGAGCCTCTGCGCCCTGCACCAGCGAGGGCACAATCAGCACCGGAATATGCGGCACGCGTCGGCGTAAGGCGGTTGCCACGTCATGCAGGGCTGCTGCGCCCAGCGAAGTCACCACACCAATGCCTTTGGGCATGACGGGCAGGGCACGCTTGCGCTGCGCATCAAACAGCCCTTCGGCTTCCAGTTGGGCTTTGAGGCGCAGAAACTGCTCAAACCACGCGCCCTGCCCTGCACGCTGCAGGCTGTCGACGATGAGCTGCAGGTCACCGCGCTGCTCGTACACGCCCAGCTTGCCACGCACCTCCACCAGCTCACCATCGCGGGGCATGAAGTCCAGCGCCATGGCAGCGCGGCGGAACATGGCGCAGCGCAGCTGACCGGCGGCATCCTTGATATTGAAGTAGCAGTGGCCACTGCCTGCGCGCGAAAAGCCAGTGATCTCACCACGCACAGAGACCGGGTTAAAGCGGGCCTCCAGACTGTCAGCAATGGCGCGGCACAACGCACCTACCTCCCAGACGCGGGAGCCAGCCGTCACCGCAGCAGTGTGATCAAAGAAAGACATGAGAGGCCAACCAATTCCCAAATAGTCCACATCGCGCAGACAAGGCTGAAAACAACAACACAGCACGGCAGCAAGCGCTTAAGCTTTGACGCTCGCAAAAGACGCAAAGACGCCAGCGCTGCAATCTCCAAAGGGGTGCAGGGGCTGCGCGATAATGCAAAGCTTGCACGCTCACAACAACACAAGCACGGGAGAAAAAGTTGCTGTCGATCATACAGGCCGCTGGCTGGCCCATCTGGCCCCTTATTGCATGTTCCATCCTCGCTCTAGCCTTGATTTTTGAGCGCTTCATGTCATTGAAAACGGCGCGCGTGGCGCCGCCCCAGTTGTTGGATGAGGCTATTACCGTCTCCAAGGACCGCCTGCCCTCTAACGAAGTGATTCAGCAGCTGGCACAAAACAGCGCACTGGGTGAAGTACTGGCCAGTGGCATGCAGCAGCTCAGCGCCCACCCTCACAGCTCAGAAGAAGACCTGCGTGCGCGCATGGAAGGCGCAGGTCGCGCCGTGGCGCACCGCCTGGAAAAATACCTGGGCGCACTGGCCACCATCGCCTCTGCCGCGCCCTTGCTGGGCCTGCTGGGCACGGTGATCGGCATGATTGAAATCTTTGGCTCACAGGCTGGCGGTGGTGCGGTCGGCACGGGCAACCCTGCACAGCTGGCCCACGGTATTTCCATCGCGCTGTACAACACGGCATTTGGTCTGATCGTGGCCATTCCCGCGCTGATCTTCTGGAAGTACTTCCGCGCCCGTGTGGATGCCTACCTGCTGCAGCTGGAGCTGGCCAGCGAGCAGTTTGTGCGCCACCTCAACCGCCTGCGCAGCAAGTAAAGCAAAGGCAAGGCACACCATGGCCATGAATTTCCGCCCTCGCCGCTCGGAAGCGCCAGAGATCAATCTGATCCCCTTCATCGACGTGCTGCTGGTGATCCTCATCTTTCTGATGCTCACCACCACCTACAGCAAGTTCACGGAGCTGGAGCTGACCCTGCCTACGGCCGATACCACGCAAATGCGTGACCGCCCCCGGGAGGTCATCATCTCCATCGCCGCCGATGGCCGCTACGCCGTGGACAAGACCGCGCTGGAAGACCGCTCCGTGGAAGCTATTGCCAGCGCGCTGGTGGGCGCCGCACCTGCGGGCGCTGAGAGCATCGTCATCATCAGCGCAGATGCATCGGCACCGCACCAGTCCGTGGTCTCTGCCATGGAAGCCGCGCGCCGCGCAGGGCTGACGCAAATCACTTTCGCGACCCAGTCCACAGCAGGCAGCGGCCAGTAAGCCCGGCATGTCCTCCCCTGCACACCACAGCACCCC